>Ga0209492_1000003_pt1 | contig 108417 bp, 116 predicted proteins | sample PPLLak12cMay2015_FD_187253 | JGI IMG/M metagenome (GOLD analysis project Ga0209492, IMG submission 187253) | Freshwater sediment microbial communities from Prairie Pothole Lake near Jamestown, North Dakota, USA - PPLs Lake P7 Core (1) Depth... | ecosystem: Environmental > Aquatic > Freshwater... | reverse complement strand
GTGAGTTTGATGATAGTAACGGCTGTGCCTCAATCAATGTATAGATTTCACCTGCTTGTACCCATTTTTCTTGCGGGATTTCTTTAGGTTTATTCTTGTCATTGATGCACATGATTTTCATTGGTAAGCTCATAGTTGTCTTCCTTGTTTAATTTGGTTTAACTCTTCTTCACTTTTTTCTCCTAACCATAAATTAAAATCTGCTTCAAAATTACCATACCAACCTGACAGCACTTCTATTAAGAATGTTTTGAGTATGTTCTCACATTGAGGTTTACTATATCCATAGTCATCTCTTAGTAATGCAACAATGTTGTCTGGTACTTCTACTTTAATTGTCATGGCCTAGTTCTTTAGAAACAAATCTATTTATGCAGTTGTGGAAATCATTCATTGACTTTCTACCAAAGCGTCTTTCATCTCTGCCCGCAATTACTAATCTTTCTTCTAACTTTGTTAAAGCTTTAACTGTAGTGTTTGGATCAAACTTTGTTCCGCTCTCAAGTAAGTCATACTTCCCTGCTCTTAAAGCTTCAGATAAAATTCTAGCTTCGTCTTTAGTTAACTTCATGGTGTTTGCAATTTGATTATCTTCTGTAAGAACAATTCATTCTCTCTCTTCAAATCTTTGATGCGGTTATCTTTATCTATAAGTTCAACTTTCATCTTTCTGTTTTTAAGAATGAGCGCGCCTTTTTCTTCAGCTTTCATCAGATCTTTCATTTCATCTATCTCTGACTGAAGCATTCCAATTTCCATATTGAGATTGCGATTAGATTCCTCTAATTGTTTTTTCTCAAACTCTAACCAAAGAAGCTTTTCTTCAGGAGTCTTTGGCCTTAAATTCATTAATGGTTCTTGTTCCATATCTACTGTATTAATTCAACCTTCAGGTTGTGATTTTCTAAATTGTTTTTCATGTCCAGTAGTTCCATAAAATCACCATCTTTAATAGTTACCTTCTTGTTGTTGTGAGCAATCAATACACATTGATCAGCTTGGATAGGCATGTGTTCACAGTACCTAATCAAACATGCTTTAACAAACATGAAACTATTCTTGTCATCATTATGTAATACTAGCTTTGCCATTGTATTTAAATATTTTAGTTTTATCAAAATCTTTTAATGCACTCTTGCACCAATGATAATCTACAGTATCCTTATAGCACAGTAAATGTACAATACTTTTTTCATTTGGATTAAGTCTTAGAAACCTACCGATCTTTTGTTTAAGTTTCTTTTCATTGGCATACGCATGCATGATGACCCCAACCTTTAAGTTTGGAATGTTAGCACCTTCAGCTATCTGAAGCACTGAACTTAATTTACTAATTTTTCCTGACTTAAACAAATCTAAGTATTCTTTTGACCTTGGTTCTTTAGAATGATACGCATGTTTACAGATAAGATCCGCTTGTTCAGTATAATCTGTGAACACTAATGTCTTTTCTGTTTGTTCATCAAGTAATCTTTGTGCGTAGTCAACCTTTGTTTTGTATGACTGCATTGTTTTTAAACGCATGATCCGCTGTATCATCTTTTTCTTTTCATCTTTAGCTTGGTCAATGAACTTAGTCCACATGTTATAGTTGGCTACTTCAGACATCAGTCCTCCACTTTTAGTACGCACTGAGGGCTTACTATTTAGCTCAAGCAAATGAACATAGATCCGATAATCATTAAGCATGTGATCAGCAATGCCATCACTGATCTCATACTTGTAGATTACTGGACAGAACTCATCACAAACTATAAATGATTCAGATGTTTTGTACTTAGGATAACTTCCAGTCAACCCTAGTATTGGGCCGTTATATAATCTCAACCAATCACCGTGCTTTTTCTTAGCGTTGTGACATTCATCAAGATAAACAAAATCATAATTGTAATTAGCTTTATGTAAGCTAATGTACGTTATGAATTGCATGTGTGGTATCAGATACTCAAGCCCATGTTCTTGCGCCTGGCTAATCCATTCTTGATGAATAGATATTTTAGGTGCAACTACTAAGAACAATGATGTATCTGTATATCTTTTTGCCATGTGCTTGAGGCCTAACAAAGTTTTGCCTGCACCTGTTCCTAAGATGACACCAGAATATTTCCTTGTTCCTATAGCTGTAAGACAAGCAGCTTGAATTTCTGATTTCTTATTCATGTTACCAAGAGGTTACATTTGTAATACAATAATCTTGTCCAGGATGTGCATTCATCCAATCACCTTCAGTTAAGTAAAAGGTTTTATTATTCTGTGAACAACTGTTCTTAATTACTACAGAATAATCTTGCACGTTATCACTTTGTATAACTCCACAGTTACAATTTTTCTTTTCACATGACATTGCTAATAAAGCTACAGTCATAATCATTATTACTTTTTTCATCTTATTCTGATTTAAAGGTTTCGTTGTAGTATTCAGTTGGCATCATAAATTCTTTGCCTTCCAAATGTCTCATTTTTTCAAATGCACCTTCCATGTATGCTATTCTTATCTGCTCTTTCTCCATTTCTAAAAGTGTATCTTCAATCCAATGTACAAGCCCTTGTGTATCTATTTGATTACCTTCTGAAATCAATTTCTTACTATGTTGTAATATTTCTGTTACTGCTGTCATTTTTTCGTGTTTTTAATGCAATGTAATTGTAATGCTTTATCATAAATCACATCTTCTTTATCTATAATTTTTACCTCACTAATTAATATTTTACAAGGTTCATCTAAATAATAAATGTAATCTTCATCTGTTTCTAAGATTGTCCCTACCTCACAATATTCCTTTTTAATTCCAGGTGGTTGAAAATATACTGCTGTCATCTTATTTTGGTTTAAAGGTTATTTTTTTACAGGCTGAGGTGTACATACATGACCGTCACTCCATTTAATACCAGGAGGCGGTGTTGTTTCTGGTGAGCTGTACTTAGTACCGCATTCACTACATACAAAATTATTCATAGCCATCTTAAATTTTCTGGTGGACATTTAGCACCGCAATCTCCTTCATGGAAACGCGCCCATATACCACCATCTCTCACTGTAGAAATGAATCCTACTTCGCAATCAGGGTGGTCTTCGTCTATTGCATGAGGTGGCATGTATAATACAGGTGCACCTAAGTCTTCAAACTTTACTTCTCTTCCTTCAATAAATACTTTATCTTCCGACATACTATTTCATTTTAAAAATCCTAACTCTCTTGCTTCTTTTGGGTTGGCATGCACCCACTGGTGACATGCACGACATGTTGCAAACCAAGTGTCAACTCCTAAAAAGTTATCGCCTGTTCTATATGCAGCATGGTGAATCTCAGTTGATTGTTTAGTACAATCAGCTGTATTAATTTGACAAACCGAATGTTTTTCTAACTGAACTTTTCTAAGTTTAGCATATAGTCCATCAAGCTTTTTCTTTTTGTCACTAACCTTTTTGATTTGTGTTCGCGTTGGTTGAACTTTTACATCTTGTTTGAATGCACAATCTTTACAAAGTTTATAGCGAGTGCCATCAATAGTTACATTCTTGTAAATGTATTTCTGTTGATGACACCCGTTACATTCTTTCATCTTGGTAATCATGCAGCTGCAAAGTTTACAGGTAAAAGATTTTCCTGAATCAATTTGTTAATGATGTCAGTCTTAGTAATACCCAAGTCTTTGAATGATAAAGTACAGATGAATTTAGGATCTGGTTTAACTTCAACAGACAATAACTTTTTTAACGCAGCTGTTGTAAAAATGCTAGACAATGGTTCATTCTTTTTAATGCTTACTTCTTTAGTAAAACTATTTGGTGCAGCACAAGTACCATTCTTATGTTCTTTTGTAAAAGAAACTAACTCAGTGTCTGCAAATGCAGCAAGGCTGTTAGTTTTATTCAACATGATCTCCTGCTTCCAAAGATTTAAAATTGTTTGTGTCAATTTATTTCTCTTAAAGATTTTAGCTTTCTTGCTACTGTTCATAGCATAAAGTTCTTGAGGAGTGTACATATCAAGACCGACCATCAAATGTTTAAACATTTTGTATTGACCTTGAGTAAGTGTTGTGTAATCCACAACAGAAGTTGTTGGGAATTGCTTAGATTCCATCTGGCCGGAATACATTAATTCCTGTAAGCCGTCAAAGCTGTTAACTGTTTTCATCTTAAATGTTTTTTGTGGGGTGAATTTATTCGTCAAGATCTATGTCATCGGGGAACTCTATGTCCTCTGGTAGATCTTCTATGTAATCTTCTACAAACTGTATGTTTTCTGTAGTATCTTCTGTTACATCAAAGGGACTGGTGTCACCTATGCTACTTCCAAAGTTTGATTCATCAAGATAGCGCAAGTCTTCGTCAGACATTCTGAGATAAGCCTCAATGCTAATATTAATAATCTTACCATTTGGAAGTTGATATATCATGAATGATTACATAATTGTTATTTCTTTTTGGTTTGGGATATAGCTGGTGTAGACATCAACTACTGTTTCTTTTTCAGAATTATCAGTAACTAAAGCTAAACCGGTATAACCCGTGATTGGATTTATATGTTCAACTAGGACACGAATATACAAATCATTTACTAGAAGAGCGTTGTCTTCATAGTATTTTTTGTATGGTCCAGGGTATGAACTTACGGTAAGCGGTATATATATGTAGTCACCCTCTTGAAAATGTTTCTCATTGTTTCTGAGTTTCTTTTCATTAAGGAAATCTACAAGCATGTCTTTGTCAGACACATTGTCTAATAAAAATTTAAGTAATCTTTGTTGTGTTTCTTTAGAAGCACTGTAAAACTTTGTTGCTAACAAGTCAGCAAGATTTTCTTTTGTCATCAGTTATGCTATTACTACGCAGCCATTGCTGACACATAAATAATTTCTTTATCACCATGAAGTATATTAAAAGTTTTAACTGCTTCAATGTAATCTTTTGCATTGATGTTAACGCCCGAACATAGTTCTTTGGCAACCAGATAACAGATGTGGAATCTTTTCATAGTTAATTTTTTAAAAGTTAAAGGGTAGGAAATGTCACTAACCTACCCTTATGTACAACCAGTGCAGGTCTATCCCTGCTGTCTTAGCATCATTAGAATAAAGAACCACCGCGAGTTAGACTACAACGGTGGTTCAATTACTCACCCTACATGTCTTAAATTTTTGCGTAATGTGTTTCTCCATTGCTGAATCTAGCAGTAACTGCTAATGGCATAGAGTTTTCTTTAAAGAAATCTTCTACAACTTCAATCAATTCTTCTGCAGTATTGGAAGCAAAACGTTCAGCATTTTTACACTGAATCTTAATCATACCTGCTGGCATATCTGAATACCATTGTGCATCTGCTAAGAAATCAATTTGATCCATGTTAACATCACATGCATCATAGGTAATATACCAATCAAGACTTGCTCCTTCATAGTATGCACCTCTCACTACACAATTAATGTTTACTGTAATATCAATGTCACCAAACTTTTTGTTCTTATAGAACTGAAACTGTGGTATAGATGCATGACTTCTAAGTTCATGCGGATCTGTATCACATGTATGGTGATAGCTGAATCCCTTTGTGGGAGCCAATTCCATAGCATTTTCTTTTAAGTTGGTGAAGAAGTCATCACATTCCCATGATTCAGGAGCGCAATCTTCCATCACATCTGTTTCTTCTCCGTCATCATCCAGTACTGGTTGCTCGTAGTTCATCAACACTGCATATACATTGCGCGCGTTGACATTGTGAAAGTTACTTGTTCCCATCAGTCAACAGTTGAATTTTGATAGAACTCACCCATAGTTTGTTGTCTTCTGATACCAGTTTTGTGGCAATACATAGTACGACCATACTTATCATCTCCAATTTGATACCATTCATGCACATCAGGATTTTCAATCTCATCAATACGAGTTATATCTGTAGGAAAAAGATCTGTGATTTTTTTTAATTCAGATTCAGTGGGTTTGTGTTTAGAATCTTTGTACTTCATTCGGCTGGTAAATTCACCTGACTTGCAGATGTTACCATCCCACATGATACAAGCACCGCTTGTCATGCGATCAATTTGTTCTTCAGTCATTTTAAAAGTTTTTGAGGGTGGGTAATAATTTGATTTGTTGTTCTTGTTCTAATCTTAACTCCGTACCACTTTTGTGGTAGAACTTACGGGTTAACTTTTTTAATATACCTTGTTCAGGCCATACATTTTCATGTCCCGGAAGACAACACATTAGTGGAAATGGTTCAACTACTCTTGATTTTCTCGCCATGCTATTACAGATTGTTCTTGGTTATACAATTCTTCATACCCAATTAAGATTTGGGCTATGTATTCAATTCCTCCATTAAGATCCAGGAGGTCTAATAGAATTTCCGGGCACATGTTGTACAATTCTTTGATTGTAAATTCATGATGTCCGCTCATTCTTACATTTAGATGAGGGCAATGCTTATGCATGTGATAACATAATTCGTCTAATTCAGTGAGTGTCATGTCATAACCATTTTGTTCAAATGATTTTCCTCTGCTTAAAGCTTCGTGAGCTGGTAGACTAAGGAATGCCATGTGGCCATCTTTCCGTCTACCGCAATACCTGATTTTCTTTGTCATAGGGATTTAAATTATGGGATAGCACCTTTGATGTAATCTCCGGCACTAACCCTTGTTTCTTAAAATGGAAATCCGTCATCGTCATTGTCATCTAGCATTTGACTAAGACCTTGGTCTACGCTGTCTTGAGCCATTTCTCCGTTCAGTCCTGACCAATGTTTTTGTTCTACTGGTTTGGATTCTTTTGGGGATTCTTGTGGTGATGATAGTAACTTGCGTTCTTTGTCTTGGACATTGAACATGTTAAACATGCTGTTATACAAGCGTGCATTGACTTTAGTGTTGTTAATGACTTCTTTGTTCAAGCAGTTCATTGCAAAATCTTTACGCTTGTCTGAAACATTTCTTTCTTTGTAAGAGTTCATTCCAATCAATGCAATGTCTGAACCATGTTGAATGTAGTATCCCCATGCAAATGCTGAATACTTAGTACCATGCAAAGATTTATAAGAAAGTTCTAAGTCTTCTGCGTCTGACTTAAATGTAGGTGAGAAATAGAACTTGATAGTTTCTGCTACACCTGTAAGAACAATATACATTTTCATTGATGTATCTGTACCCATGCGATTGATTGCAGGTTGCCGATACTTCTCATCATAGATGGCCTTAGCTTCTTTGCGCATGATTATTGTTTCCGTTTCTCTGTGCTTGGATGCAAGGTTTTTCATATTAGATTGTTCATCTCTGATCGTTACAATTTTAGCAATACGCATCCAACTGTTGAACATTGTTCTTGTATAGTGTTTACCATTACTTAAATACACATACTGAGCTGTAATTTTAGTAACGGTTCTTTCATAAGCCTCAATCATGAATGTATCACCTACTGAGGCTTTATTTTTACTCCGGGTAATTATTGGTTTAAATGTTTTCATATCAAATCTTTTTAAGTATTAAACATCCTTCTGAGTCAAACAGTGGCTTTGGTTCTGGTATGTACTTATCCCCAATTCCAATTGAATCTTCCGTCACAATCACAACATCTATTTCTGTTGGTTGGTTGAGGGATTGGATAATTTCATCATAGGATAAATGATCTAAAACAAATCTTGGTTCTGTTGGTATACCATATCCATTATGGGTTTCTTTAACACTACCTTGTTTTGCTTTATCAATAGCCTTCTTCATATCCTCCAAAGTAAACACCTTATCTTTATTTAAGGCCATTGCCATTTTAAATCCTAGGATATATCCTTCTTTTGTCTTACTACAATTTGATAAAATGTCTTTCATCATAGATTCGGGATTGTAACTCCCAAATATTTCATCACAGTTTTGTTTGGATAGTTTGTGTTTAGTACTAGCTCCTGACTTATCTAATATTAATTGTTGTGAAGGAGAACAAGTAGCTTCAAGTAGTCTTCCTTGTGGTTGTTCTATTACTAGATTATAACCATCTCCTTTTTTAATTAGTTTTGCTTTCATCTTATTTCTTTTTAGGGTTAGTGGCATAGGAGGGAATCGAACCCACACACATAGCGTTGTTGCTACAGCTCTTCCAGTTGAGCTTACTATACCTACCATCTGGGTTGCAGACAGTGTTAATATTCAGGACCGAGATCAATCCATTCACCACCTTCATAGATCTCAAGGTCATGGATGAATCCATCTTGACCAAGAACCATACGCTGGTTGTCATAGTTCACGGCAATCTTGCCATTAGGCAAACGAAATACCTCTGGCTTTTCATCACCGCTAATTCTCAAGACATTCTTGATAAAGCGCATTTCAGAAAAACTAAAGTGATCTGTTGTTGCAATGTGTTTAGGTACTCCTGACTCCATCCCGAAGGCAGCAAATAATAAAATAAGAAATTTCATTTGGTTTTTTCTTTAAGTAATTAAATAAACTTTTTTTTCTTTAAGAGAACTATGATTTCATTGGCCTCTTTCTCCGCCCATGTAATCATCTCTTCTTCGTGACTATCCCAACGTCCTCCATATAATAACCCAGCCATGTGCATACACTCATGCATTATGCAAGTGTAGACTTCATGATTACTATAGTTATTTTGTAAACTTTTAATGTTTAAGAACAAGAATGGATCTGGTGTCATAGACAAATTTTTATCCCTTGGATGGTAGTTACATAGACCGTCAATATACGATCCACCTTCAGCAATTCTTTTTTCAGCTCCTGAAAGGGATAATCCATGCATAGATGTCACGCGGTAATGTAAGAATACTTGCTTGGCATCACAACCAAGAAGTAATGCATATTGCCCGCGGTCTATGCTTATGATACCATCAGGCATTCTTTTTTTAGAAGTAATTGTTTTTACACAAAAGAGAATAAAGAATATTGTTGCTAGTAATAACAGTGTTGTCTTCATACTGATTTCTTTTGTGTGTCAACTTTACCATAAGCATCACAGTGCTGGTAGTGACTACTTGCACATGATGTAGCTGCCAATAAGATAAGGGTTACAAAAGCTGTGAGTAAAATTACTCTGGGTACAATAGTTGTTTTCATTTGTCTAAAGGTTTTTAAAATGAAGTGAATAAAAATGGAGGAGCATAAGTTGCATCATCTCCTCCAGTATACTGAGCCTAGATGCGTAGGCTATTCAGTGGGATAATCGGGTTGATCTCTTGGAGCTTCTTGTTTGTTTTGCATAAATACATTGGCATTAACACAATCCCTGTTATGGAATACTGCTACATGCATCATGTGTTCTGCTTGGTGAGCTGTGAGTTCATTGAATATTTCTACATGACCTCTTCCAAAGTGTAAGATAACTGTCCACATACTACTTGTCTTTAGGAGTATAACTGTTATGTGTATTGATTTCTGAAACTATTGTTTTACTAGATTTCATTGGTCTTACAGATACTTTTGTTGCTGCTACTATAGAAGAGAATACTATAGAGAGTAAGAAGACTAATTCAAACCCTAATGTAGTAGCTGACCAAGTACTGAAGTCTATCCAAGCGTTGTAGTGATAACCGTAGAATGATTGTTGTATTGCTAATCCTACGGAGAGATTAACAGTGACTCTGCTAAGAATGGTTATTGTTTTCATATAACTATATTATTTAGACTAATTGGTGAATTTGAGCACTATGCTCTTTTAAAGATTTAAGGAGGCGGTAATCTTACTCATGCACAAAAGAACCCATTATACATAAAAAATACCCTAATGACGTTTGTGTGATGTCATTAGGGTACTATAATAGCATGGTATTGTTGCTGTAGAAAAGAGAATAGCGTTAACTACCTGCTTATTAAGCCGTTATAGGGCCTTATAGGGACTTAAAAGTCTACACCTGCACTGTATCCGCACTTAGCGAGAAATGGAGCTTCGCATACTACTATACACTTAGTCTTTTCCCATTTGACTAGGAATTGTACTTTGTGTGTTAGTGCTAGCAGACGAAAGTCATAGTATTCTCTGCTTGTCATTGTGCATTCCACAATGAAGTTTTCTGAGTAATCTGTTTTGTTTTGTGACATTTTGTGATAGTATTTAATTAATAATTAGACACTTCCCCTTCTTGATGATAGTAACTTACCAATTTTTTGGGAGTGGTGTGAATGTGGGCTACTAATTTCGCGGAAGTCTGAAACGAAGAGTTTCAGCCCACGGAGTGTTGCCCGCGGCAGCGAGCCAAGGTATAGCCAGGCGCGTAGGATCTGCAAGATCCTGTTAGCCGACACCATGCATACCATGGGCTACTAATCCCCAGGAGTCTGAACCTGGGTTCAGCCCTCGGAGAGCAAGGGTTGCCCAACGGCAGGGCGAAGCCCTTATAAGAGTTGATCGGGAAGAAGCCCAGGCGGCAGAAACCGAAGAGGTTTCAATGAGCCGACACAATGCTTTTTTGGGTGTGGTTACTGTAATCTTAACACTCTGATTTTCAGGGTGTGAGTCACAAACCTACACACGGTGGATACCGTGCGGGTGTGGTGATAGTAACCACAAAAAAATAATGCCTGTCACTCCGAAGAGCAACAGGCGTTATCTTATTATCTCTTGCGTAATTCAGCAAGCATTGCACGAGCATCAGCAACACGGTCTTCACGGTCAAGGTTACGAATGTCCCTAACTTTCAACTTGGAAGCCTTTGCAATGCGAAGCATTTCAAGGTTTTCCTTAGCCTTGTCAAGTTTTTCCAAAGCAAGCATTGCCTGAATTGGTTCGCAGAATGACTTAGCAATAGTGCCACGTGAAGGGTTTTCTTGGTTGTTGTTAGGAACCAAATAAGAACCGTTTGTAGACAACAGCTTGAATGAGTCAACTCCGTGGTAGTGGAATGGAACCATATCCCCAATCTTTATTGCACCTGAAGCGAAGCAATCAGATAAAGCAAGGTCGCCTGCAATGACAACTTTCTTATCGCCAAAGGCAAAGTGGAAAGAATAACCGTCAGAGTGAACAAGTTCTAAGTCCATAGTATAAACTATGGTACCATTGAGTGCTGTTCTTGGCGTAATGCCATTAGCAACAAGCTCAACAGGAGCGACAGCAGGAGCATCTTCAAGATTGATTGAATGCAATTCGGCTAATGCTGTAAGAGCATCAGCGTCCATAGCTTGCAAATCTTTCTTAAAGATTTTGTTGTCTTTGCAGATTTGTTTTTGAGAAAAGATTTTCTCAACTAATTCTGCTTGGGTAAAAGTGGAAGTATTTTCCATGGTAAATTTTGCGTTTTATACCCGCACGGTTTTAAAAATAGATAACACATTTATCTGTTGGCTGTGTAGACACCAATGCTTTAACAAACTACGAAGAGTAAGACAACCCGTAAGGGGAAAAAGCACCGAAGGGGTGAATTTACATTTGAGGCTGAGTACTGGTGTGTTGCGAACCGCGTAGTGCCGAAGCATGAGGCTGCTCGCGGTGAGCAAAGAGAGAAAGATAAAAAAAGCGTGCGCAGCACACCGTTTGAGTGAATGATTGGGAGCTGTTGTGAATACATTTGAGGTGGGAGTGATAGTAAACACACTGTCCCTACTAAAAAAAAGGTAAGGGCCGAAGCCCTACCCTTAATATCCTTCTGCATATCTTGCATCAAACATTACCTGTGTAACTTCTTCAGGGTGTATGTTTAAATTGAATGCAACTTCATTTACATACTCTTCATTCTCTGGGTTATCAACAGAGTTAATGCCATAGGCATCACAGTGTTGATAAGTAGATTTGCAAGAAGTTAATGCTGCAATAGCAATACAGATAATGAATGTGTATAGGTAGAACATACCTACTGAGGCTTGACGTTTCATAAGCTTTTATTTTTTAAGTTTGTAAAAATCTTTAACAGACAAGCATCTATGCTGTCTTATTGTGTTGGTATCAAACCAACAATCAACACCATTGGAACCTATCTTGCACATAACAAGTTGTGAGTCAGGTTTCAAATGGTATTTTTTAATTATTCTTGGCATGTCAAGTATGTCTTCCATTACTTGTATGGGATTAAGTCAAACATGTACAGTGTACCAACCAACATCAACATTGATAGAACGAATCCTGACCACAGGATCCATTCTCTTTGTTTCTTAATCAATCTCATTACTTCTTGAATAAAGGGTAAGACGCGTTGATTAAGAACATGATTGCACTCAAGCACATAGCTGTACCAGCCATGACGAATGCTTCTGAACTCTCAGCTGTTAAGGCTTCGATACAGCTTACCCCACACATGAGGATAAGTAACAAGTTAAATAAGTTTTGCATAATAATTTTTTTAAGGGTTTGTAATATGACCGAAGGGCTAAATTTACATTAAGAGGTGGTCATTCTAGTTGAGCACATACATCATCTAACCACTCCTGGTGTGTCTGTGTCTGCTTGTCAGGACATGTGCTTCCGTGTCCTGGTGTGGTGCGAGCTTGCGAGCACAGGCTCTGCTCTCCTCTGCACAGACCTCTCTCCTCTGGAACTTTTTCTTGAATCATATTGTGATTTTTCTTTGGGTTTGTTTTTTTATGGGGGGTAGCACCCTCCAGCTGATTGACGGGGGGCTAAAGAACTAGGGATGTTCCCCACATCATCATACATTATATTTCTAGTTTACCCATCATTATACACTCTGTTTGTAGTTTACCTAAAATTTGTATTTTTGTCTATGGACTATTCAAATATGTGGTGGAATGATGCTATGGAGATCCCTCTAATGGCTAAACATGTGCAGATAATAAAGCATTTTGAGAAGAAGTATGGTGTAAAAGTTAACAGAGATATGACTTTTGGAGAATCTACATTAATATCTGAGATGGCAACTAGGATCAAATTTTTAAAAGTCAGGAAAGTAATTGATACCAACAAAGCTAGTACGTTGTTTAGGTTAGTCTGCAGTACGGATCAGGAGAGTATGCAAATGGGATTAGACATGATACAACAGCTTTTGGCCAAAGCTAGAAAAAAGTGTGTATGAATTGTTACGGGTTGTATCTGTAAGAGAAAGTTTATTATATTTGTTTTCATAAAACAATCGGATCATGGCTAAAATGGGATTACAAGGTACGAACACTAGAGTTTCTGTTAAAGTTACTAGACCGGGTGTTCACGCAAAGACTAAAACTTCAAAGTCTAAGGGTAGCAAAAACTACAAGAAGGCGAATAGAGGTCAAGGTAGATAATATTCCGCTTCTCTCTCCAGGCGGGCTACGGTGTGACCACACAGTTGCACAGAACCCTTACGAACTTCTACCCTCGTAAGGGTTTTTTTCTTCCTAAATATACTAATATAGGGGGGACATCAAAAACCTAGCAATGACGGGGGGTATAGAAGATAGGCTGCACCCAAATAGGTGCAAAAACACGCAAATAAAAGAAAAATTGCACCAAAAAGGGTGCATTATTCAATTATGTTTGTTAGATTTGTGTCATGATAAAGCCGGTAATTAGGAAAGTTAAGTTAGAACAAGGCATTGCTGATGTTTCTACTGGAGAAATCCTTCCACATTCCACAACCATCAATGTAGTTGACAAAGATCTAGTTATTGTACACAGCGATGAGTATGTGATCATAGATAGTTCAGCTCTTCAGTACATTCTTCAGAACTTTAGCCCAGTAGACTACGGCAGAATCTTAAAAATGGCGGACATGACCAACGGTGTGTATAATATCTTGTACCACAACCGCCAAATTCCACATACTGATGCTACATTAATGGAGCAATTGCAGTACACACGCAACAAGTACGCTGATTTTATGAAAAGATTGTACCGTAAGAGTGTGATCAGCTACATTCATACTGTTAAAGATGGGAAAGAAATGAAGTACATCATGCTCAATCCCAACTTGGCCAGGAAGAGAAAAACAATTGACAAAAATTGTCTAACATATTTTGATGAACTAGGAACTAAAAGTGGATTATAATGAAAGGATTACCAATAACAGCATTTGAGGGAGGAGATATTTTATTTAGTCTGGGCGACATGAATGAACAATGGCTTTATAGAAACGGAGAGTTAGAAAAAATGACAAGCACCGCATCTGATTTTGAAATAAGAAAGCCTTTGCCAAATGAGTTGTTTCTTAAAATGGCAAGATCAACGGGAGATGAAGTAGCTATAAAATTGCATCAAGCACATGATGATGAATGGATAACTGAAACGGAGTATGAGAGATTTTCAAAAATGTTAGATTCAAGAGATCCTGAGTCGCGCCACTTGGTTAACTTGCTTTTGAATAGACGCATAAATGAATTAAGATGAAAGTATTTCACAAAGTTATAAATGGATTTAAAGTTAAATTTTGTTGCAGTTATTTCTGCATTGGTATCGGAATGGACCAGTTTACTCCAGTTTATCATAGATATGTTACTGGACAATCACTGGGACCTGTTAAAAATAAAGCGAATATACTTCTCCCAAAAGAGGAAAACATTAAGCCGCAGGGCAAAAGTTTGGCCAAAACTAATTATGGCAAAAGGGCAAGGCATAAAAACTAAAAAGTATGTGGATAGAAGGCGGAAAAGAATTTACTGAAGAAATGATTCCAGAAGGAGCCGTTGGTTTTATCTATGAGATGATGGCAATCATTGATGGGAAATCAGTTAGGTACATTGGTAAAAAAAACTTTTATGCTGATGTCAAAACTAAACTGGCTAAGAAAGATATTCCTACAGACAAAAGATTGAAGACTTACAAACGTGTGAGAAAAACAACCTACAAAAACTATTTCAGTAGCAATGATGTCTTGAAACAAGCGCACAAAGATGGAGTAACTATCCGCAGAGAAATATTGCAGATCTGTTTTGGCAAACAGGAGTTGTCTTACTTTGAATGCAAGTTCCAATTTGCCTTGGGTGTATTGGAAAGTGATGAGTTTTTAAATGGTAATATATTGGGTAAATTTTATAAACTAAAGTAAATGGAGAGAGAAACAATTATTAGAATTTCCAGAAGGGGACCTGAAGGAAGTTGGCACAACGCGCATGTTGGAATTGAATTTCATGGAGTTCTTGGAGAATCAGAAACGGAGTTCAAGTTAAAGATGCATGACGGTGGATTTTGGATTGACAAACATTATGTTGATGTAAGACACTCAGAAGGCGAGTCCTGGATTTCCGGTGACAAGTACCGAAGTACAAGAAGGGAAGAAGAAATGAGCAGACCAATTTCACCAGAAGAAGAGGCTATCCTGCGTAATCCTTTGTTGATGAGTATGGGGGAAACATTTGAAAGATGTTATCTTACAGCTATAGCAAAGAACAATGACTACGGTGGATCTAACAGTGATCCATTTGCTAACTTCAGAAACAGTACCATTGCAGGAGTGTCTGTTGAAAAAGGTATCTTGGTAAGGTTGATGGATAAAATGTCCCGTATATCCACACTATTGGACAAAGAAGCAATGGTAAAAGATGAATCAATCACTGATACTATTGAGGATGCCATCAACTATTTGGCAATTATGAAAGCGTATATTAATCTCAAAAACAAATAACATGTTAATTTTTCAAATCGCAGTAGGTTCATTCATTGGAGTGAGTGCAGCAGTAGGTGCAATTATGGCTATCGAAGCTGGTGTAGAATATTTTAAAAACAAAAAGGATGATAAGTAGATTCACAAAGAAACCAATCACAATTGAAGCTGTTGAATTTGTAGATGCTACATTGGCAACAATGGATAATCTTTCTGATTTCATGGGTGAAAAAATAGAAATTGACTTTGATGGTAAAAGCATGGATCCTAAAGTAAAAATTGAAACTTTGGAAGGACCAATTTTTGCTTCAATTGGTGATATGATTATCAAAGGTATTCATGGTGAGTTCTATCCTTGCAAACCTGACATTTTCCATAAGTCTTACAATGAAGAAGGAAAAGTTGACAAAGGAGAAATCTCTGACGGCTACCATACATTCAATGAGTTGTATGCTTTCCGTAAGATGTACAATGCTGCAGCATTCAATGCTTGGACTAAAGAGGGAGTGTACGATGTACATAAATCCAAATGTCATAGTGATGGATTACCATGCTTTGGTGGCGGATGGTTTATTGTCATGGCTGTATTGCCAGGCGGACAAGTAAGTAACCACTATCAGTTGGAGGATTGGGATTTATTCCAGTGCCCGGAAGAACCATTTGTAAAACATCATTATGATGGCCACAGTGCGCAAGATGTGTTGAATCGTTTAGAAAAAGTTTGTAAAATCAAATAACATGGAAGAAAAAACATTGGGTAACACCACAGCAAGTAGAGCTAGAGAGAATGTTAGAGATATTCAGTTCTGGGGAAATGGCGATACATTTAAACTTATTGCTAAAGCTTCAAGCGTTAATGAGGGTTGGATGAAATCAACTAAAGCAATGCAGGCGGGATTGTCAGTTGTTGTACAAGTTACAACTCAACAAAGAAATCCTGATGGATCTTATGCGTTAGCTGAAGCTTTGACAACAGTTGATAATGCAGAGATCATGGAAAAGGTAAATGAAAGAACAGGGGAAGTAGTGGACCGCTACATTCAATACAGATTATTCAAATAATTAAACAAAAAAAAAGTTATGAAGTATCAAGGAAAAATTGTCATTTTAGACAAGCCGGCTTATGAGCCAAAAATTAAAGGATTAGAACTTAGTCCAGAAGCGCAAGCATCTATGGAAGCCGATCTTGTTAAGCACTACACGCGATTAACTGTACACGCAGTTGGTGAAGATGTAACTTTCTGTAAAGCAGGAGATGAAGTGTTAGTTACACCCCGCCAATTATCTTACTGCGATGTAGTAGATATTGAAGGAAAAACAAAGTTTGTTGCTAAAGAAGCAGATTGTATCGGGTTGTATTAAGCAGCACTAAAGAGTAAATTAAAAGTCTTGATAATTCAAGGCTTTTTTTTTGCTTATATTTGTTGCATAGAACAAAAAGATTTTGTATATTATATACATTGTTTATTAAAATTAGAGATTATGTCAATTATAAATTCAGACGGTTTAAATACCAACTGGCAGTTAAATGTCTTAAGAGGTCTTCAAAGTATCATAGATGAACTCAATGGTACAGTTAATGTTAATGTCACAACTGCTTCAGCAGGTATATCTAGATTGCCTATATTATTGCGTTCTACTGGTTACGGAATTATCATGCCTGTTGTTTATAGCATATCCATATCTAATGTTGGTACGGCAAATGGAACATTTATAGGAGGAATTATTAAACCAGGTGAAACATTGAATTTTGATGCTGGTGCTTTAAATAATTTCTATGCTGGAGGAACAATCACTTTTGATGGTACAGGTACAGAACTAGTTATTATTTATAACGTCTAACAGATGAGTACTGCAATTACTTCTACATTAGTTAGACTACAGGATACTGCGGGTACTACAATGCTCACTGATGCGTTTGGTAGAGAAAGAATTTCTCAACCATTTACATTAGGAGATTATAAACACGTCTATGGTTTAAATATAAACTTTATAGATAAATTAACAAATGGTGGGACTATAACTTTTAATCCTAACCAATCATCCGCTTTATTATCTACTACATCAAATGTAACTAGTAGTGCTATACACCAGACAAAAGTTTATCATAATTATATCCCAGGAAAAAGTCAATTAATCTTTTCAACTATTTGCTTTAAAGCTGCTGTTACTAATGTGACTAAAAGAACAGGATACTATGATGACAAGGATGGTATTTATTTTGAACAAAATGGTGCGGGAACATTAAGTTTTTGTGTTAGAACAAATACAAGCGGTACTCCAAGTGATGCTTCTAAAGTGGCACAAGCAAATTGGAACGTAGATAAATGTAATGGCACGGGTGCTTCAGGTTATAATTTAGATGTAACAAAAACACAATTTTTCTTTACAGATTTTACTTGGTTAGGATTAGGAAGAGTTAGATGTGGATTCTTAGTAGATGGTAAATACATTATTGCTCACGAATTCAAGACCTCTAATACTATTTCTGTTCCTTATATGGCTAGTCCTAATTTACCAATAAGATGTGAAATATTTAATACTGGAGTAACTACTGGTGGATCATTTAATCAAATATGTTCTACAGTAATTTCAGAAGCTGGAGATTCAGATGCAGGACAAGATTGGTCAGCATTGAATACTACATTAAGGTCTGTTGCAGCAGGGGCTACTTTACCAATAATTGCTATTAGATTAACTAGTACTTTTCAAAGTTACTTAAATAGATTACTTGTAAGATTGCAAGAATTTAGTTTATATTCAGTAAAAGAACCTCTTGTATATAAAGTAATAAAATTACCTAACATATCATTTTTAACTGGAGCAACATGGACACCTGTAGACTCCAGATCAGGCATTGAAGTAAGTGTAGATGCAACTAGTTATACAGACGGATTAGTATTTGCTACTGGGTATGTAGCATCTGCTGTAGGAAACAGAGGAGCTGTAAATTCAGATCCTAGTGCATCAAATGCAAGACAAAATTATATTTCACAAAATTATGGATCTACGGATTCAGAAATTTATATTATTGCAGTAACTAACATAGGAGCAACAGCAACAACTGCTGGAGCATCATTACAGTGGCGAGAAATTTACTAAATAAAATATACTAATGAGTACACTAATTCAAATACAGTCATCAGGCGGAGGGGGTGCCAGCATTCTTAAACTTATGGCTCAAACATTAACCGCTGCAAGTTGGAGCTTAGCTGGTGGATATTATGTTTATAATTTTAGTAATGCAAATATAAATGCAAATACAAGAGTTGATTTTACTCCAGATAATGCTAGTTATAATGAAGTAACTACATGTGGAATGACAACTCAAGTTGATGTATCTGCAGGAGTTTGTAGATTTTATTCTATATTTCCTCCACAATCAAATATAACAGGTGAAATAACAATATTCCCAACACTATAGTCATGGCAGTAAATTTACCAGTACAAAATTATTTTACAAGACTAACTGGTCCAAATTCATGGGTAAGACCTGCTGATTGGCCAGTAATTACTGATACAATTAATGAAGTTCAATTCTTAACGTCAGATTTAGGAGATTCAAATTTATCATTAAGAACAAACTTTTCAAGAACATCAGGATCTCAGAATATGGTAATTGATTGGGGAGATAGTACAACCACTACTATTTCTGCTACAGGAGCTACTACAACTGATAAAACATATACGCCAGGAACAGGAACTCCATGCTCACTTGGTTATACTACATTTAAGATAAGAGTTTATTTTACAGGAACAGGAGTATCAGTTATATCTCAATGTCAGCCAACAGCTTTGTTAATTTCAGGTAATACGTTTAGCTCTCAGGAATGCTCAGTATTAGAGGCTTATTATGGAAATGGTACAATCCCAACTGCACCTCCAACATTTGAAAGTGTTGCTGGAAATTCATCTTCATTAAGTGATTTCAATAATCTGACTTATGTTAAATTCCCAGAAGTCTGCATTTGGAACTCTGGTATAAATTTTAATGCTTGTTATAATTTAGTTGTGTTAATTATGCCTATATCTTTGGGAACTTATAACAACAGCATTAGTTCTTCATTTAAAGATTGTCGTAGTTTGCTAGAACTAAATTTTCCTGCAAGTATGACAGGAATAAGTCAATTAAACGGCACATTTCAAAATTGCAATAATTTAAGAAAAGTTACATTTCCTACGTCAATGAATAGTGCTGGGGATATGCAAAACTGTTTTAACTCTTGTAGAAGTTTATTGAATGTTACTGTGCCTTCTATAAACAATTGCAGTTCACTGACTCAAGTATTTTTTAATTGTCCTGCTTTAGAATGGGTTAAATTTATAAGTCTTCCTACTTCTGCAAATGTCAATTTTCAAAGTCTTTTTTCAAGTTGTTTAAATCTGCAAAATGTTTATTTTCCTGCATCAGTAAACCCTACTAGTATTTTTTCTTGCTCTTCTACTTTTCAATCTTGTTTTGCATTAAAAAGCATAGTATTTCCATCAAATATGAATGTAAGTAATTTTGGTAATTGCTTTACTAGTTGTGGATCACTAGTATCAGTTGTATTACCAATAAATACACCTGCATTAACAACTATGTCTAATGCTTTTTCTTCATGCCATAATTTGACTTCAATAACATTACCTACTGTCGCTGGGTTAGGAATTGCTTTTGATAGCACTTTTGCATCGTGTGCTAAGTTGCATACTATAAATATTCCAGCTGGTTATACTTTTACTACTTTATCATCAGCATTTCAGAGTTGCATTAACTTAAAAAATTTAAACTGGACTCCTGGTGTACAAAATTCTTTAACAACATTATCAAGTGCTTTTTCAAGTTGTTCATTATTAACGTCAGTTACCATGCCATCTAGCATGACAATTTTAGCTACTTTAACAAATGCTTTTAATGCTTGTAGTATGTTAAAAACAATTACATTTCCAGCATCATTGAACGCTGTAACTACAGCTAACGCATTATTTACAAATTGTAATAGTTTGACTTCAGTTACCATGCCTACATCAATGAGTTTAACTGTTAACTTTTCATCTGCATTTCAGAATTGCACTAACATAACATCTATTGTGTTGCCAAATGTAGTATCACCAACTTTTTTTAATTTTCAAGCTGTTTTTGCTAATTGTAACTCTTTAAAAACTGTAGTATTACCTGGATCTGCTCAACTAAGTAACGTAAGTACAATAGACACCATGTTTCAAAACTGCTCTAATTTAGTTACAATAACAAATTTTGATAAAATTGGATCATTAACAGCTACACCTTTAATTAATGGTGGTAATATTATTCGCAATAGATTCACATCTATTTCATTTGTAGGTCCATATTCTACACTTTTACTTAATGGATCACCAATAATTACAGGAAGAACAGATGTTCAATCTGTAAGATTACTGAACACATCAGCAGGGCAATGGACAGGAGGTTCTCCTCAAATTAACGTTGCTTATACCAATATGAGTACAGCTAACTTAGTACAGTTATTCAATGATATGGCAGCTCAAGGTATTGTGACATCTAAGGGAATTAACATTACAGGAGCACCAGGAGCAGCTGGTTTAACAGCATTAGATAGATTAATAGTAACATCTAAAGGATGGACAATAACAGGATAATCATGGAAGATACAGCAGGATTTTACAAATTAAATGAGATAGGTGAGTGGGAATTTGCCCCAAATTTTGTGTATGCACCAACATATACATTATTAAAAGAAGATAAAGATACCTATACATATCCTGTAGATGGATGGACTTGGTATGATTTAGCACCTCAAGCATATTTAAAAGAACTTCAAATTTTAAAAACTAATAACAATGAAGAAGATGCTTTGTAAAATAGTAATGAGTGCTGGATATAAAGACACAGCACATTTTATAGAGAGTGCATTTCACCCAAATATGGCAGGAACTGCCACTATTACAAGTACAATACTAGCAACTATTGCTTATTATTTCAATGCAATATTTGGAATGGAGTTACCTGTAGGAATAGTTCTGATAGTCTTATTTGGCTTAGAAATGTTTACTGGAATCAGGGCTTCTAGAAAAGAGAACAAAACATTTGACTCAGAATTATTTGGAAAAGGCTGGCTAAAGTTGTTAATTTACATGATAATGATTGGATGCTCTCATGCATTAGCTGTTCATGTTCCAGTAAAAACTTTTTTTAGTTGGGATTTTAACATTTATGCTTGGTTGCATTATGGATTTTATAACTTTGTGCTTATAAACTTGATTTGGTCTAATTTAGAAAACTTTAAAAGGCTTGGTTGGAATGAATATGTACCAATACTAAAACAGTTGTCAAAGTACATTAAAGATGAACCTAAAACAAAAGATGATGGAAGAGAAAACAATTAAAGAAAGATGGAAAGCAAAAACACCAAAATTTTGGAAGAAAATGCAAAGAATTGGTATAGCAGCTGGAGTAATAGGTGGAATCCTTTTAGCTTCTCCTATAGCACTACCAGCGGCAGTGTTGACTGGAGCGGGTTATCTGATTGCACTTGGTAGTGCAACTGCAACATTATCACAACTTACAGTTGAAAAACCTGAAACAAAGTAATTATGGCAAAGAAAAAAATTGAAGATTTTAAAGTGGATCTTGATACCAAGAAGGTAGATGTTCATGTAGAAAAAAAAGAAGGCAAGTTCAAAGCTGAAGTCAATACTGAAAAGGTTGATGTAAAGTTTGAGAAAGGAACAGATGGATCAGATTTTGATTTAGATTCTAAAAAACTTGACATCCGTGTAAAAAAAGATGAAAACGGAACTACTGTTGAAGTAGATGCTGCAAATGGATTCTTGAAAAAGATTGGTAATCTTATCTCAAAGATTTTTGTTAAGAAATTCAACAAATAAAAAATGGGAGAGTTAGATCTAAAAAAAATCAAGCAAGTTCCTTTGTCATCAGGTCAATACATTGATGAAGAAGTTAAAAAGGTTCAAATTGTTTTGCACCACACTGCTGGAAATTCTTCTGCGCCTGCAACTATTAAGATGTGGGATAAAGACGATAGAGGAAAAATTGCAACATGTATTGTAATCTCCGGGAAAGGTTTATCAAAAGATACCTTTGATGGTGAGATTTGTCAAGCATTTGGTTCTAAAAAATGGGGATACCATTTAGGTTTAAAGCAAGATATTTTTAGATCTAAAGGTGTTGCATACAAATCACTTGATCCTATAGCTATAGGCATTGAGATATGTAACTGGGGACCATTAGATAAAGTAGGTGATAAGTATTACAACTATGTGGATAGAGAAGTTTCTGTTGACCAAGTTTGTGTATTAAGCGCGCCATACAAAGGACATCTATATTATCATGCATATACAGATGCTCAGATTGAATCAGTGCGTCAGCTGTTAGTTTACTGGAGCAAGATCCATGGAATTGATTTGACTTACAACGAAGACATCTGGGGTATATCAGTTAGAGCTTTAAAAGGAGAGAATGGAGTTTTCACTCACAACTCATACCGTAAAGATAAATCTGATGTTTCTCCACAACCAAAGTTAATTGCAATGCTTAAAGCATTAAAGAATGGCTAGAAACTCATTAGCAGGTAAGTCTACTGGAACCAGTAAGTCTGCAAAGTATTTTGCTTCTAATCCTGAAGCGCGTAAGAAAAAGAATGAATACAACAAAGAGTATCATTCAAGTCCTTCGCGCATCAAATACAGAGAAGAACTGAATGCCGCTAATAGAAAAGCTGGAACTTATGGCAATGGAGATGGCAAAGATAAATCACATACTAAAAAAGGAAAGTTGGTAAGTGAGAAAGCTTCTACAAACCGCGCTAGAAATGGCAAAGGAAACAATGCTAGAAAAAAATAAACTCCCCTTTGAATTTCATTTCATTGGCTAAAAGCACTTAGGAATAGGTGCTTTTTTTATTAAACATAAAATAGTTAAACATTTATTATTATATTTGGCATAATAAACATTAAATATTATGTCAGAACAAACCAACCAAGAAGAACGCGAGTATACTCCACAAGAGATACGCGCTATGCAAGAAAAAACAATTGCATATTACAAGAGCCAAGAAAAGGTTCTTGCAGCTCAATGTACTGTTGAAGAGTACAAAGCCCGCATTAAAAAAGCGCAGTTTGAAGCATTTGATTATTCAATGAGGATGATGCAAATTAATCAAGCTATGCAAGATGCAGCTGAAGAGGAAGAAAAAGAAGCAAAAGAGTCTGAAACAAAAGAAGAGTAATCATGGCAAAGGCGTTAGTTGTTAACAAGCAAGTGCCGCTGTCTTTGATTGAAGTAATTAAGTTTCAGATAAACATGCATTGCTTCATAAATAAGATCAGGTTAAGTCCGGCACAATTAGATTGTTTGTCTTTATTGGGATTATACGGTGAAATGAATATGTCAGATTTCTGCAATGAAGTTATTTCTGAAGAGATATTTGGCAATGTTCAGACTACACGAAACTTTATTACAAAGTGTGTAAAAGAAGATTTGGTAACTAGAAGTGGATTAGGAAACAAACTTGTTTCATTAAACAAAAGTTTAGAGTTATTGACAGAAGGAACTATATTACTGAATTTAAAAGTCTATCATCTTGAAACCGACCAAGGGCAAAGAGCTAATTAAAAAGACAGCTCAAGAATTAAACTTACCAGAGGAAATGGTAAGGGATGTTGTTGAGTTTTACTATTCTATAGTAACTAGAAAGATTGAAAACTTAGAGAATGCTACAATCTTTTTGCATGGATTAGGTACTCTTAGATTAAGCAGGAGAAAGCTTGAAAAGAATATTGAAAGGATGCAAAAATTATTGGAGAGTAATTCTCAAGAGGACTTTAAAAAAGTGATTAAATTCAATCTTTCTAAAACACTGCTGGATAGCAAAGTCAAAGGATTAGAAATGTGTAATGAGTACTACAAAGAAATGTATGAAAAGCGTAATAAAAATTTGGAAAGCAAAAGGGCAAATCCTGGAGGGGATCAAGAATAACATTTTCAAAAATGAACATGTTGAAGAAATTGCCAAAGAAAGATGGGCTATTTGTGAAAAGTGTCCGTTAGTAGATAAAGAAGGAGATAAGTGTTTGGTTCCCGGAACCGGCCCATGTTGCGGATCTTGCGGATGCAGCATGGGATTAAAACTAAGAGCACTTGGTTCTGATTGTCCAGAAGGTAAATGGGATGCCGTGTTGTCACATGAAGAAAATTATTTACTACAAAAAAAATTAGGAGATGAGTCAAAATAAATTAAGTAATTTATATAATGCAGGTATTGTACCAGTTGATCCTTCTGATTCTAGACTTACACTTCAACAGGGAATGTGGTCACAATTACAAGAAAGTTCAAAACATGTTTATGATCCATTTAGTACTTTGTCAATTTCTACAGAGGAAAAAGAATATTTGGAAACTATTGAAATTGCTGCAGATTTATTAGCAGGTTCTGTAATTTCACCACAAGAGTATTTTAAACTTAAACTTTTACTTAAAAGTAAAGATGAAGAGGTAAGAAAAGCAGGTATCATATTTTTAAACCAAAAGTCAAAACTATGAGTGTAAAATTTTATGCAGATGAACATCGGTACATTAGTATTGATGAAAGAGATCCCATTGATTGGATTAGTGTGACTAGATTGATTCATTACTTTAAAGAACCATTTGACACAATTAAAATGGCAGATGCTTGTTCTAAAGGAAAGAACCCTAAGTACAATAAAATGACTCCTGATGAAATTATTAAACTATGGGAATCTGAAAATAAAAGAGCTGTCAATTTAGGTTCATGGTATCATGATCAAAGAGAAAAAGATGTTCTTGCTTGCAACACAATTACAAGAAAAGGAAAAGAGTTGACAATCATAAATCCTTTGATGGATGGATTGGTTAAACTTGCACCAGATCAACAATTAGCTGATGGTATTTATCCTGAGCATTTGGTGTATTTAAAATCAGCAGGTGTTTGTGGACAAGCAGATAGAATTGAAGTTGTAGATGAATTGATTGATGTTTATGACTACAAAACAAACAAGGAAATCAAACTTCAAGGATTTACAGACAGGTTAGGTAAAAGTAAAAAACTACTTGGACCGCTTTCTCATTTAGATGAATGCAATTACAATGAGTATGCTTTGCAGTTGAGCACTTACATGTACATCATGCTAAAGCACAACTTTAATTTGAAGCCTGGTAAAATACAACTAGATCATATTGAATTTGAGATTGATCACTTAGATAAGAACGGCTATCCTGTTGTTGCTACAGATGCTATGGGTGATCCGCTAGTAAAAAGTGTAACACCGTATGAATTACCTTACATGAAGAAAGAGGTGATTGCCATGTTCAAGTATGTTCAAGAACACAGAGAAAAAATATTAAACCATGGCCATTAAACTATTTGATGCAATAAATGGCAAAGTAGTTCCAACAGAACACTGCCAAACTATTCCTTTCTTGAGAAGGATAATGGAAGAGTATCCGGATAATCATTTAGAAATTTATGCTTACTTATTTTACATGAGTTGCAGGAGTTCTGAGAATCCTTATTTTAACAGACCTCAAGATGAAGTTCAAGATGAAATTCTTTCAGATTTAAACCCTAACTTTGATCCAGAAGACAGACTTATTCGTATGGCACTGGATAGATGCAAAGACATGTATGAAACTCCGACAATACGCGCATACAATGGTATTTCTAATATGTTAGAAAAGTTGGCGTTTTATATGAACACTCAAACCATTACAGACGGCAGGGATGGAAACATTACAGCCATTGTGAGTGCAGCAAAAAACTTTGATGCTATTCGTAAATCATTTAAAGGTGTTGCAAAAGATTTGGAAGAAGAGCAATCATCAAGAGCCAGAGGCGGACAAAAACTAAGTTACGATGATTAATGATGACTTAGGCCAATTTCATGAAGACATACCATTGTGGCATGACGGCATTTGGACAACGTATAGTTTTCCAACCAGGCTTGATATGGCTACAACTTTAGAAGCAGATTATTTTAAAGAACCTGGTCAGTATGACTTTGATGAAGTAGTATATGAATTTCAAAAACAAGGACTAAAGTTTAAAAAAGCGGGTTATTTTTGTGATGCTGCAGATGGCACTAAAGACTTTATTAATTATTGGGATGATCAAAAATTAAAATGTAGAAAAGGAGTTTTGTTTTGGAAAGGTGATAAAAAGTATTACCTGCCGCGTGATTACTATTTCTGGATTAATTTTTTACCAATCATTGATAAGGTAAAAAGAAAAACAGATTTCCCAGACATACATGATGCGCAATACCACATGTCCCTTTATGAAGCAATTGGAGAGTTGTTTTATTTGCATGGAATCATCTTAAAGAAAAGGCAGTTTGGATCTTCATTTTACCATGGAGCCAAACTAGTGAATGTATTGTGGTTTGAATATGGACCAGTTCTTAAAATTGGTTCTTCTTTGAGTGCTTATGTTACCGGGGTAAATGGTACATGGAAAATGATCAATGAATACAAAAACTTCTTGAATCAACATACTGCATGGTACAGACCAATGAATCCAGGAGGAGTTGGTGAGTGGCAACAGAAAATTGAGTATGTTGAAAATGGTAGAAAAACTGAAAGAGGTAGAAAAGGAGTTCTTCAGGCATTGTCATTTGAGCAATCAGATACAGCCGGTGTAGGAGGACTTTGTACTTTGTTTTTTTATGAAGAAGCAGGAATTGCCAAATCCATGGACAAAACATACGAGTTCATGTTACCTGCACTACAAGCTGGTGAAATTACTACAGGATACTTTATTGGATCCGGAACCGTAGGGGATTTGAAACAGTGTGAGCCTTTGCGTAAATACATGTACAAAGCTAAGGGAAATGGATTCTATGAGGTAAAAAATAAATGGGCTGATCCAAAAGGTACAGTTCTTACCACAGGTTTGTTTATTCCAGAACAATGGTCAATGCCTCCATACATTGATGAGTTTGGTAATTCAAAAGTAGAGGAAGCATTAGAAGCTTTGATTGAGTTAAAAAAACAGTGGAAAAAAGATTTAGATCCGGAAACATATCAGATTCGCTGTTCTCAGCGACCAACTAATATGGAAGAAGCATTTGCCTTTAGAGGCGAAAGCATATTTCCATTGGAATTGGTTAAGTCACACAAACGCGATATTGAAGAAGGTGATTATCCTTACTCTTGTTACAACTTAGCTTATGATAACAAAGGTGAGATTGTTGCATCACCAACAACCAAGAAGCCAATACTTATTTTTCCTACAGATAAAAGCGCAGAAGATAAATCTGGTGCAATACAAGTATGGGAGGAACCTGATGAAGAAAAGGATTTTTGCACTACTTACTTTGCATCAGTCGATCCCGTGTCAGAAGGTAAAACAGTAACTTCTGATTCACTTTGTTCTATACATGTTTACAAGAATCCAATACAAGTACAAAGAGTATTAGCTAATGGTGAAGTGGAAACATTTATTGAAGGAGATAAAATTGTAGCGGCTTGGACCGGCAGGTATGATGACATTAACAAAACACATGAAAGATTAGAGTTAATCATTGAGTGGTATCAAGCTTGGACTGTAGTAGAGAACAACGTGCCTCTATTTATTCAATACATGCAATTTAAGCGCAAGCAAAAGTATTTAGTACCATCTTCTCAAATAGTTTTTTCTAAAGAAGTACAGCAATCTAAAACTCAATTCCAACAATATGGGTGGCGAAATGTTTCTACTATTTTCAAAACTGTTATGTTGAGTTACTTAATTGAGTACCTTCGAGAGGAGCTTGATGTAGAAACTGATGAAGACGGCAAGATCTATAAGAAGCATTATGGTATATCCAGAATACCTGATTACATGGCTATGGTTGAGATGGAACACTACCAACCAGGTGTCAATGTGGATAGATTAATTTCTTTGGGAGCTTTGATTACATTTGTAAAAATACAGGAAGCAAGCAGAGGTTTGAAGAAAAGAGTTGAATATGATAATGAAGAAGATTTGGAAAAGTCAGAAAATTTGTATAAATTAAATAGGAGTCCTTATAGACATCTTGGATCAAGCAGTGAATCTTTAAGTATGAAGAAACCCCGCAATCCATTTAAAAACTTTAGATAATGGAAATATTAAATGCAATAGACTTAAAAAAGGGCAAGAAAACCAAGAAAAATAGATTTGGTGTATTTACCCAACCCATTCAATTTGTACCATCAGATGAGAAAGATGATGAGTGGTCAAAATGGAATATTGATTGGTTAGAGTGGCAAGGCATTAAGCAAATTGGTTCTAAAGCCAGACGCATAATGAAGAATTACAAACTTGCTAAAGGTGTAATTGATAAAACAGATTATCTACCGGATGTAGAAAATGAAATGACTGAGATGCTTGAAACTCTTACTGAAGGGCAAAATGAAGCATTGGAATTAAAGTTTTATCCAATCATTCCTAATTTAGTAAACACTCTTGTATCTGAATTTGCAAAAAGAAATACCAGAGTGGATTACCGTGCCATTGATGAATATTCATACAATGAAGTTATGGATAAAAAGACTGAGGCAATTAGTAAAGTTTTAATTGAGTATGCTCAGCAAAAACTTATTGCCAAGATGGTTGAAATGGGATTAGATCCAAACTCAGAAGAAGCACAGCAGCAATTAAATCCTGAAGCATTAAAAAAACTTCCAGAAATTGAAGATTTTTATTCTAAAAAATATCAAACACTTGCTGAAAAGTGGGCGGTAAAGCAACATGCAATTGATGTAAACCGTTTTAAAATGGATGAAATGGAAGAAATTGCTTTCAGAGATTCATTAATTACAGACAGTGAGTTTTGGCATTTTAAAATGCTAGAAGATGATTACAACATTGAGTTATTGAACCCCGCACTTTCATTTTACCATAAGTCACCAAATGTACATTACATTTCTCAAGGTAACTGGGCGGGATGGATTGATATGTTTACTATTGCAGATGTTGTAGATAAGTATGGTTACTTGATGACTGCTGAACAATTAGAATCACTTGAGCTATTACATCCAGCACGTTCAGCTAGACACATGATTGATGGTATTCCAAATGACGGTTCATTGTACAATACGGATGATACTTATGAATCTAACAGAAGGTCTGGTGTAGATATGCGTAGACATTTAGCATTTGTAGAAAACGCACATGATCCTCATGATGTTGTATCCTACATTGTTGGACAAAGTGAACATGCTGGGAATTTACATACTGTTGAATTGTTGCGCGTGTCTACATCTTATTGGAAAACTCAAAGACGCGTTGGACAATTAACAAAGATTGATGAAGACGGAGCGGTTATTACAGAAATTATAGATGAGAACTATGTAGTAACTACAAAACCTGTTTACAACAAAGTATTTGAGAAAAAAGAAACTGGAGATAATTTAGTTTTTGGTGATCATATAGATTGGTTTTGGATTAATCAAGTATGGGGTGGAGTTAAAATTGGAAACAACAGAACCATCTTTAATACAGAAACTGATACAGATTTTGATCCAATCTATTTAGGAATTGACAGAGATAAACCAGGACCATTGAAATTCCAATTCCGTGGTGATAAAACAATGTATGGAGCCAAACTTCCAATTGAAGGAAGAGTGTTTTCAGATAGGAATACCAAGTCAACATCATTTGTTGATTTGCTAAAGCCCTCACAAATTGGATATAACATTTGCAACAATCAAATTGCAGATATTCTTGTAGATGAATTAGGTTCAGTAATTGTGCTTGATCAGAATGCAATTCCAAAACATTCAATGGGTGAAGACTGGGGTAAAAACAATCTTGCAAAAGCGTATGTAGCCATGAAGGATTTTTCAATGCTTCCATTGGATCCAAGTATTGCTAATACGGAAAGTGCTACAAACTTTCAGCATTATCAAGTATTAAATCTTGAACAATCAAATAGGTTGATGTCAAGAATCCAATTGGCTAATTACTTTAAAGCACAGGCCATGGAAGTTGTTGGTTTAAATCCACAACGAATGGGACAACAACTTGGACAAATAAATACAGCAACAGGAATTGAACAAGCAATGTCTGGTTCTTATGCTCAAACTGAAACTTACTTTATTCAGCACAGTGATCATTTAATGCCGCGTGTGCATCAAATGAGAACAGACTTGGCGCAATTCTACCATTCAACAAAACCATCAGTTAGATTGCAAGGAATGATTTCTCCAGATGAGAGAACAAACTTTGAGATCAATGGTACAGATTTACTATTAGTTGATTTAAATGTATTCTGTTTAACCAACGCTACTAATAGAAATACACTTGAACAACTCAAACAAGTGTTCATGAGTAACAATACAACTGGTGCTTCTGTTTATGATTTAGGAGAATTAATGCAATCTGATTCAATTGGCTCATTAAATACTATTCTTAAAGGGATTGAAACAAAATCTGAAGAAAGAAGAAAAGAAGAAATGCAAGCTGCACAACAACAACAAGAAGCTGAAATTCAAGCTAGACAACAAGAAAAACAAATGGAAATGGATCATGTGTCTAGAGAGAAAGAAAAAGATCGCAGATCTAGATTACTTGAAGCTGAAATTAAAGCTGCTGGTTATGGTGCTATGCAGGACATGAACAAAAATAATCAGTCTGATTTCCAAGATGTATTAACTGATGTTAGAGAATCTGAGCAATATGCTGATACTATGAACTTTAACAGAGAAAAAGAATCTAATAAAAAAGATGTACATCAGCAAAAGTTAGACTTGGACAGAGAAAAAATGGTAAATGAATCAAGAAACAAACAAGTTGAATTAGCTATTGCTCAGGAAAATAAAAACAAGTTTGACCAGAAAAAACCTAGCAAGTAAGATAATTATATGTTTTAACTATAGTATGGAAAAAACTTTTCAGCTAATCAAAAATAGTTAAACATATATTGTTTACAATTGAATAAATTTGCTTATATTATTTATAGTCAGAACTAAAACCAACAAAGATGACAGAAGAAGAAAAAGCAGCTCAAGCAGCTGCACAAAACTCTGCTACAACGGTAGCCGAGGTTGATTTTGATAACCTGGATGATTTACTTGGAATCCCATCAGCAAGCTCAGTTATTGCTCCTGTAGATTCCAAAAATTCAGTTTTAAAATCAGATAAAGTTGACATATCGTTCCTAGATAAAATTGGTGATGATGATACTGAATCATTGAAAGATCCAGAAATTGCTAAAGCTGCTGTGTCTGCACTTGTTGATGATGAGTTTACCGGAGGTCCTAGTGATGCAGCTGATGAAGTTGAAGAAAAGGATAAAGGCGGAAGACCGCGTTTGACAAAAGATGCAATGATTGAAGCAGCAACTAGATTAATTGACAAAGGTGTACTTCAACCATTTGATGATGGAAAAGCACTTGCTGATTATACTGTTGATGATTTTGAAGAACTCATTCAAGCAAACATTGATTCACAAACAAGTGAAGTTGCTCAGAATGCTCCAGTACAATTATTTCAACAATTGCCTGAAGAAGTTCAAGCAGTTATTCATTATGCATTGAATGGTGGACAAGACATCAAATCAGTATTCAGTCAATTAGCTAAAGCACAAGAAACATTTGATTTGGATGTTGCAAATGAGCAAGACCAAGAAAGTATTGCTAGACAATACTTAAATCTTTCGGGCTTTGGTTCTGTAGAAGAAGTTGAAGATGAAATCAATGTTCTTAAAGATCGCGGAGATTTGCAAAAATATGCTGAAAGGTATAAACCAAAATTGGATGCAAGACAAGCTGAGGTAATTGAAAAAAGATTGAAAGATCAACAATCAGCTCAAGCCCGTAAAAATGACATGGAAAAGAAATATCATGATGTTGTTTACAATACTTTAAACAGTAACAACCTAAACGGTATTCCGTTGAACAACAAAGTTCAAACCATGTTGTACTATGGTCTTACAGATGCTACTAAGTATCAAGATGCAAAAGGTAATGCTACAAATGCATTAGGATACTTGCTAGAGCAACATCAGTTTGGGGAGAAGGCAAATCCGTCATTAGTAGCTGAAGCATTATGGTTACTTGCTGATCCGGTTAACTACCGCAACTCAGTAAAACAACTTGGTGCTAATGTAGCAAATTCAAATACGGTGAGAGCTTTAAGAACAGAAGAGGCTTCAAGAAATACATCATCAACCGGAATCGGGGAACAAAACACAAATGCTAGTAGAGTGTCTTCCAAAAGAGAGCCAATTAAAAGGCAAGGTAAGTCACTATTTTCTAGATAATTAAATAGTAAACAATAAACAAATATAAAAATGAGTACACCAGTTTTAAATAATGGTATGTTCCTTCGGGACAACTATTACACAGCAAGCTCTCATGTGGATTCTTACCACTTGATGAATTTGATGAAAGACGCGCAACCAGATGATTTGGGACCAATTGAACTTTGGGCACAAGTTAAAAAGTTGGAGATGCCTTTGTATCAAATGTCTTCTTTTAGCGGAAAGAATGTTATTGAGGTAAACCACCCAAGAGGTGAATACAAGTGGTCAACACCTGTATCTGAAGAACTTCCTTTCATTATGGAAGATCTTGATCCAACTAACACTATCAAAGGTGTAGATGGTACTCCGTTCAAAATCAAATTGAACAAGCGTGTATTTGGACATGGTGACATCATCACTTATGACAAATTCAATGGAAAAGAACTTTATGTTACAGATGAGGACATCTTAGACATGGGTGATGGTTATATCTACACAGTGCAAATGCCGAACAATGATTCAGCTGCAACGTTTGATAACCGTTTCTTGACAAACAACACTTACTTCTTCCGTGTAGGTTCTGCGCGTGGTGAGTACGGTGAGCGTTACTCAGATCTTTCTATGACTCACACAACTCGTGAGTTCTACAACTATGTTGGTAATGCAGATGCACATATTCACTATACAATTTCATCTAAAGTGAAGTTGATGGAGAAAGGCGGTATGCAAGCTGACGGTTCAATTCCTGTAACTGAAATTTGGAAAAACTTTGATACGTCAATGGATCCATCTATCAATACATTGGAAGGAATGGTTGCTGCTAAAGGACAAGGTTATGTGAAAAAAGCAATGGACAATGGAAACTTGGTTCGTTCTTTCATCACTAAGTTGGAAGCAGCTCACCTTTCTAAAATTGCTTATGATATTGAAACATACCTTATGTGGGGTAAAGGTGGACGTATCAAGCAAGATGGTCCAGATGATCTTCGTTTGTCAGTTGGTTTGTGGAAACAATTAGACTTGTCTTACAAGCATGTTTACAACAAATCTGATTTCCGTCTTGACATCTTCCGTTCTGAGATTTTCAACTTCTACAATGGTAAAGTTGATTTCCAAGGACCAGATCCAAAGCGTGAATTGATTGTTCAAACTGGAATGGGTGGTATGCGTATTATCAATGAAGCAATCAAGCGTGAGGCTTTTGCATCAGGATTGGTAATGAACGCAAAAGAATTGGAAGCAGTAAAAGGTTCAGGAATGGACTTGTCTTACGGTTTCTCTTTCACAAGCTACACAATTCCTTTCTTGGCAAATGTGAAGTTTGTTTTAAACCCTGCGTTTGACAACTTGCAAAACAACGAGATTGAAAATCCAATCATTGACGGTTTCCGTTTGTCTTCTTACTCATTTATCATCTTTGATATTACTGAGAATGGTCAAGACAATATCAAATTGTTGAAATGTGCTTGGAACAAAGATCTTGTTTGGAGATATGTAAATGGTTCTATGGATTACATGGGAAGAACTCAAGGGTTTGCTTCTTCAGGTAACTTCAACGGATACCAAGTTTACATGACTCAGGCAATGCCTGCAATCAAAGTAGAAGATCCTACTAAAGTGTTGAAAATTGTTATGAGAAACCCAATCACGGGAGGTTCATTATAATCATATTTTATTAACAAGGGAGTCATTAGTTTGGCTCCCTTTTAAACTTTAAAATCATGTCAACAATCAAAGTTGGGGTATCTAGCCCAGATCCAGTATTACAAAGATCAGCTTATGCGGAATCAGCATTAGCTCGTATTGCTCATATCAATGAAGCAGTTCGTTTAATGAAAGCAGATGTTGTTGCTGTTGGTGCATTACCAGCATACACAAACATTAGTCAAACAACTGTTCTTGGTCTTCAAGCAGATGTTAACACAAAACTTGCAGCTATTACAGCAAAAATAAATGCTTTAATTGCATCATTATCCTAGAAAGGTAAATTGAGGTGGCCGCTATGCGTCTGCCTCTTTTTATTATATTTGTCAGTCATTAATATTAAACCAACCAAAAAATGAGTACAAAATTAGAACACATGGGAAAGGTAACAATCAAACCTTTCACAGATCCAAATCAAGAGAACATGGGACTTGAGAAATATAATTATGTTGTATTTCCTAATACGTTCCAAGTAGAATCTCTTGCTGCCGTTGAGCAAAATGGCAAAATGCGTTATTTGACAGGTCTTAATGAGTTTGCACCAGAGGTGAAACAAATTAAAGACTCCGCAAAAAAATCTGCTGTAATTAAAGACATCAGAGAAACAATTGCTTTACTTGAAAGAGAAAGAGCATTTAACCAAATTGATCCAGAGGATAAAGATTTTTGGAGTAAAGTTGAATTATTTACACCAAGTAATTCAGACATTTGGGGAAAAGTATTTTTGAAACTAGGCAATGATGATATTGTTTTAGATCCAAAAGAAAATTTGGACCATCTCATTCTTGTTAAAGCTATTGAAAGTGGAGGATTTTCATTAGTTGCCTCAAACTTTGAGGAAGCAAAAAGATCTAAAGCTAAATGGTATCTTGATAGATTGATAGATACTGTAGCAACAAGTGTGAGCATTACTAAGTTGAAAAACAAAGCAGGTGCTATACTAGAACAATTGTCTGAGGATAACCCAAGAAAATTGTTTTACATTGCTAAAAATATTGATGGAAACAGTCCTCAGTATTCAAACAAAACATTACCAGGCGTTATCTATAACAATTTAGATACTTATATTAATGGTAAAGGGTTTGACAATAATTTGAAGCGTTGTGCTACAACATTCATTGAAAGTTCAGAGATGAGCATTGAAGATTTGAAAATTAAAGCGATTATCAAAGATGCAAGTTTCTACAAGTACATTATTGTAAAACCTGATGGTATGTTACACGAAGCTTCACAAAATGTGATGCTTGGTAGAAATGTATCTGACATCTTAGAGTATTTGAAAAATCCAACTAATGAAGACATGTTGGATCTTTTAATGGCTAAGATTGAAGATGTTTGGAGTAAGTAATTTTTAAACTCAAATAAGATGAAAACGTCAATGAAAAAAGCAACTGCAAAGCCAGTTATGAAAAATGGTGGATCAATGAAAAAATCAATGGGTGGAAAGGTAACAATGCCTAAAAAAGCCATGGGTGGTAAAATGGGTAAAAAAGCTTGTTAATGGCAAAACAAGGTTTATATTCAAACATTCATGCTAAAAGAAAAAGAATAGCATCAGGTTCCGGGGAGTCAATGAGAAAACCCGGAACTAAAGGTGCTCCAACTAAAGCAAGTTTTATTAAGTCTGCAAAGACTGTAAAAAAGAAATAGCTATGGCTGCAAAAAAAGTTACAAAAGAAAAATCAATGTGTGGCGAAAAGACCAAAAAAGCTTTTCAAGCAGGATTGAATGTAGGGCGCAACATGAAAAAACCAATTGCTAAAAAGAAATAGTAATGGCAAAGACACCCGCTTGGACTCGGAAAGAAGGCAAAGATCCTAAAGGAGGATTAAATGCTAAAGGTGTTGCTTCGTACAGAAAAGCAAACCCTGGTAGTAAATTGCAAACTGCAGTTACTACTAAGCCGTCTAAACTTAAAGCTGGCAGCAAAGATGCTAAGCGAAGAAAATCTTTTTGTGCTAGAATGTCTGGGGTTAAAGGCCCAATGAAAGATGAAAAAGGAAGACCTACAAGAAAGGCTCTTGCTTTAAAAAAATGGAACTGTTAATTACAATAGGTCATGGCAATAAAAAAAGGAATGGGTTTTAAAGCAGCCCAAAAAGGTATAGCAAAAAAGCAAGGTGTTTCAATGGAAGCCGCTGGTGCTATTTTGGCATCTGCTTCAAGAAAAGCATCTCCTGCGGCTAAACGCAAAAATCCAAACCTTAAAAAAGTTAAAGGGAAATGACAAATGATACCATACAAATAAAGGTTAAGCAGCGAATTAATAAATTGGCTAGTAATGACTATGATAATATCATGCCTTGGCAAATTGTTGAAGCTTTTAATAAAGCACAAGTAACTTGGTGCAGAAGAAACTTGATGGGAACTAATATGACTAAAACTGGTGATGAAGCCAGTAAAAGACGTATTGATGATTTACAAGTTTTGCTTTCAGACAAACCGTTAGCAATGGTCAAAAAAGATTTGTACTTTCAATCTCCAACTTTACCTTCAGACTATTTTGAGTGGAAAAGAATTTCCAGCAAATCAAAAAAAGATTGTTGTGATAAAAGACAAATGGTAATTTATCTTGCAGAAGAAGCAAACGTAGATGAACTTTTGAGGGATCATAATAAAAAACCAAGTTTTGAATGGGCTGAAACCTTTGCTACAGTACTAGGAAATAAAATTAAAGTTTACACAAACAATGATTTTGAATTAGAAAACACAGTTTTAACTTATTACAGACAACCAAGGAGAATACAAATTCCAGGAACATCAGATCCATATACAGGACTTGTTTCAACTGTAAATGTTGAATGTGAATTTAAAGATGATATTGTTGAGTTATTCATTGATGAATGTGTAAAAATTCTAGCAGGAGATCTTGAAGATGTTACTGCAAATCAAATTGCAGATAACTCAGTAGAAACTAATAACTAATATATAATGAACTCACCACAAAGAGGTCTATTAAAAAGACCAACACAACCAGCAGCGAGTCCTGCTTACACAAAACCATCAGGTAATCATTGTGTTGAAGAAACAACTGCTTGTATTTGTGAATTAATGAATGCTACTATTTCTTTTCACAAGTTGCATTTAAAAGTAAATGGTCCTGGTGCATACGCTACGCACATGGCAGTAGGTCCGCTTTATGAAGAATTGCCAGATCTAGTAGATGTTATTACAGAAGCATATCAAGGAGCAGCTGAAAGAATTTTAGTTCTTCCAGACTGTTGTCCAAGAAGTCTTAATTCTGTAGAAGAAGGTATTGTTTACATCAGAGAAATCTATGACATGATTTGTGCTTTACAAGACATTATGTGCTTCTCAGAAATTAGCAATGAACTAGACAATGTAAAAAGATTACTAGGTTCAACAAAGTACAAACTTTTATTTTTAAAATAATCATGGCAACGGCAAAGAAAAAAGCAGCACCTGCTAAAGGTAAATGGGTTCCACCATGGATCAAAAGTGCAAAAGATAAAGAAGCTGGTAAAACGCCAACAAAAGGAAAATCTTCAGTAAAAACAAAAACTAAAAAATAATTTGCACTAAGTGTTGCACAATTGGATTATTTTTGCTATATTGAATATATTGTTTATTAACTAAAAAAAGAAAAATGAGTTATTTTAATCATGCTTACCGCAAATCATTTGTCGGAACAAAAGCAACACAGCCTGCCGTACCTGGTACAGCAAATGCGGTGAACAACGGGTTTTTGCTTGACGCAGGTGTACCAACATCCGCTTTAGCTAACGCTGTTGCACCAAATTCATTAGGTGTAGGTACTTATGGATTTTTTAATCCAAACACTTATGTATCTGTAAACAACGCATCTGCGGAAGTAGTTGCAGGAAAACCATTGGTTTTTGCTGCTGCATCTTTGTTTACTAATGATAAGATTGGACCTTTCCACGGAGGGTACAAAGAGTCTAATAAATCAAAGATGATCAATCCGCGATTTGTTCACAAATTTTCTAAAATGACAGGTGCTAGACCAGAGCAATCTATTTGGCATTTAGGTAACACAAACTTTAATGCCGACTCAATTGCAACTTTAGGTGCTCTTACAGCTGGTACAGGTTACACCAACGGTACTTATACTAACGTTCCTCTTGTAGTAACTGGTACAGGTCTTGGTGTATTCGCTACAGTGGTTGTAGCCGGTGGTATTGTGACTTCAATTACAATTACGCAACCTGGACAGAATGTTACAGTTGGTGATGTATTAACATTACCTGCATCTATTCCTTTTACTCCAGGTACTGCTGCCTCTATTACAGTTGCAACAATTAAATATAACACACCAGGAAGTTCTGTATGTAAGTTTGACTTTGTATGTGGAGAAACATACAATCTTCGTATTGACTTATGGGGTTCACCCGTATTACGTTACTTGAACCATGACTTGTACAAAACTTTTGCAGCTTATACAGGTTGTTGTCCAACAGGTACAATTGTACCAGGAAATGTAGATTCTACATTGGTAATGATCGATTGGGCTAACCAAATTGTAAATGATGTATGGTTACAGTACTTTGTTCGTCCAATCGTTTATACTCAAACAGGTGTTGCATTATTTGCTACAGCTGCTGAAGCAGTTGCTGCAGGTTTCCCTGCAACTAACGTATGGACAACTTATGTATCTCCAGGCTACATTGCTAACACTGTTGGTGGTATTCGTTTGATTGGAGCTTACATTGAAACTAAATTTGGTAACTGTTCATTCCAAAACAGTGATTTCTATGAAAAAGAAATTATTCAAATGAACTTATCATTAACAGATTTGACTGGTGATCCATGTGATTTCTCTGCTCTTTGTACAAACAAAGAATACGCAGGATTTACAGGACAAGGTTATGGTGAAACTGTATTGCGTGATGTAATTCTTGATGAGTCATACTTACAGAATCATTTCTCATCTGATATCCGTATTCGTGAGATCACTCAAGGTGATCAGTACTTCAATGCAATCAATCGTAATGCATTGTACACGCGTTATGTAATTCAACACAGTGTTCCTCGTTACAACAACCCTAGTGGTGTTTATGATGATGATCAATATGCATTGAACATTTATGTTACAGTTGCAGCAGCAACAGCATTTGAAACATTCATGGCAACATGGTTGGGTGCAGCTGCAGTAGGTGGCGTAGTTACATTACAAACTTTTGGTCATACTCCTTACATACCAGCAGTTCTTTAAGACCGGAGTTATATCTTCCTAAAATGGAGAATAGAGTCTTTCTCTGTTCTCCATTTTTTTTAAATGAAATCTTATGGCAACAAATTCATTAAGTTTAAATATTCCAAACATTATGACAGACTGTGTTCTTCGCATAGAAGACACAAGTGTGTATGATTTACTCATGCCTTATGTTTGCCCTACTGTCCAAGTATTAGTACCTGGATATAGAGATTGCATCACTTTCAATGACACAACTTTTCCACCAATTTATAAAGGATTTATTCTTAATCTCACTGCTTGTGATTTAAAAATACAAACTGAATGTTGTGGAACTGAGTTCCATTCATTACCTGATGGGATTTATGTCATTAAGTATGCCCTATCTCCGCATGATAAAATGTATGTTGAATACAATCATTTGCGTGTTACAGCTTTAAGAAAACAACTGAAAGAGGAATGGTGCAAACTTAAATTGAGTGCATGTGAACCAATTCCAGAAACTAAGAATAAATTTATATCTTTGATGGAGATTACTGGTTACATAGATGCGGCTCAAGCAAAAGCTGAATACTGTTTAGACCATGATCAGGCAATGGTTTTGTATAACTATGCCAAAAAATTATTAGATAATTATTCATGTAAACTTTGCTAAAATGGCTCAGAACTGTCAAAATTGTGGAGTATGTACTTGTACAGGAACATACATTGTAAATGCAACAAATGGTAAATCATGTTGCACTGCTTGCGTTAACATGGTCAATCAGCAAATTGCTGAAGGACAAATAAAGAAATAAAATGGCAACAAATCCAGAAACTCCAAAAAATAATAAGTATTATACTATTATAGATTGTTGTAGCAATCAAGTGTATGTATATCCTACAGGACATCCTTATGCAGGAACTCCTGTGTACATTAAATACACTGGAGTTTTCTTTGATATTCAGCCATCGGATCTTATAAGTAGTCCTAAAATCATAACCAGTTTTGAAGATTCATCAGGTAATATAACTAATGGTTGTTTTATTTTAAAATCTGCAAACCCGCCAGCTGGACCAGATCCAGCTAATACACAAAATTGGTTTGATGCTATTTATACAGGGTTAGTTACTACACCAATGTGCTGTGATTGTAATACAACATGCAACTCATTATTTTTTCAATGGATAGGCGTTGGTGATATTACATTAGGTCAACCTATTTATTCTTTTGCAGGACCAACTGGAACTTATGATGGACACAATTATTATGAGATTCTTAATACTTGGACACAACCTGTTGTATTTGTTTGGTTTTCAGTAGATGATCAAGTATGGTATTCATCAACTGTTTTAGGAGACGCATTAACTATTATTGACACACTTAATTCAACAAATTTAGTGCCAGCAGAAGAAGGTGTAATAACATCATGGCAAAGTAATAGATTTCAATCTTACATTTGTAAGGCAATAGAACCAGTTGTTCCAACAATAGATCCTACTTTAAATTATCCAGAAGAAAGATACCAATTAACTTGTTGTTCAACAGGAGAAGCATTAGTTGTAAATGGTTTACCTGGAGTATTTGTATTCCAAGGTTTAACAAGTAACAACAATCACCCAGATGACTTTTTAGAAGTTGTTTTAACAACTATTAAAGACATCAATGCAAATGTTATCACCGGATGTTACCGCGTAACAGAGGCGGAATGTTTTGAAGAATGGGAAGAAATACTATGGCAGGACTTTTTTGTTGAAACTGAGTGCGTGAGCACATGCCAGGAATGTTTACCAAAACCGGTAATAATTCCTCCAGTTACAAATCACAAAATGATTTACCCTGATTTCATAGTAAACAATGCGGAACCTTTTGATGCAGAACAAATTTTCTGTGCATTTGGAGATGCAAACTATGAAAAAGTATTAGCATTAAGATATGGAATACAATTCTGTTGTCCTACAGATCTAATGCAATCAACAATAGAACATGAAATCTTAAAGATGGATATTGCAGAGGATCCAAACGCGTGTTGTCCAATTGCTCCACTTCCAGGTACATGTAAAAAGTATTCAATCATTATTCCAATTAATGTGGAAGGATGGTTGTATTTTAAAGATTGCAACCGAGTTGTTAGAACTGTTATGTTCTATTCAGCTAGCACACCTTATGAAGTTTTTGTATGTGGTATAACAGCGCAAACATCCGCTGATATTTACATTCTTGCAAACAATCAAGATTTACTGCAGGTGCAGTTTACTGAAGGAGTGGATTGTAATTAAAATTAGGAAATTAAATTAAAAATTTGTATATTATTAGCTATGGGAAAGCCAACAAATACTAGAAGTTCTGGATGTGCTGTAACAACAAGTAACTGTGTTGTATGGCAAGGACCAGATTTATGTTGCATTAATTTGTGTCATGGTGATACAATTAGCGATGTCATAAATGAATTAGCTAAAAGGATTTGCAAAATCTTTGAAATGCTTGATGTTCAATCTTATGATTTATCAGAGTTAATAAGTACAGAATGTCCACCAGCAAACTTTGTTGAACTTATTCAATTACTTATTGACACTATTGCAAAAGTAAATACAGGAACATCTGTAACAACAGGTGGAACTACTGGTTGCCCTGAATGCGAAATGGCAGTTGCTGCATGTTTTCAACAACAGTATGGCGTAGTTATGTCAATGACTGAATACATAACCGCTATTGGTTCTAAACTTTGTGATCAACAAGTATTGATTCAAACACAGAATAATGCTTTAGCGCAAATGCAACAACAAATTGCTGCATTGCAAGCACAGGTTAATCTTTTAATAGGCGGATAAGATGAAAAAGAAATGCACTCCGCAGAATAATGCGATAATAATTAAGACTCCTGTATGTTGTCCAGAACCAATTGTTCCTATAGTTAACGGTTGTGTGGATTCTTTTACATATACATGGAACATGGCTATTAATCAAGCCCTGCTTGATGAAACATTGTCAGTACAAAATTGGTTTGGTTCTTTGATAGGTAGCGGGCTAGTATTGTCAGATGCTTCAAATATTTGTTGTCCAAACTGTAAGGATGCTCCATTTTATTTTTTAGGGGGAGTGGAAATATTTAATACACTAGGTAAATCAATACCATCGCCAATATGTTGTATAAATGTTGCAGCATCTGCTCAAATTTATCCAGATTATTTAGAAAATTGGGATGTGCCACCAGCTTGTTGCAGTAATGATTTTGAAAGTTGTTTAAATCAGTTTTCAACTATTGTAGATATGCTTACATTACTTGATATAGGAGTTGTGGAAGTTAATGGTTATGATAACACACTTCTTTGTAAAATTTACAATTTGCTTATTAATACACCAGAAGATTTATTTCAAGGAGAAACAATTTCAGATGTCTTTATAACTATTATAGAAAAAGGATTTATTTCTTATTGCTGCGACTGTAATGTGTTTATTGGAAATCCTCAAACATTTACAAAATGGTTAGAACAGGGTGGATGTGGATCATCTCCTGTTCCGCCTCCTCCTCCATATAAAACATATAGCGTTTACAGTCAAATATTAGAAAATGGTGCAACATATAACTCAATTATATATAAATGCATGGGAATCCAGTTTGCAGCTTGTTATGGAACAAATCAAACAGATATTGATGCTTTAGTAGCAATGTTTAATTCTAATCCACCTGTACAAATAAACTCTTGTTTTTTACAGTATGGAACTTACTTTAACAATGGGGATGGAAGAATTAGATGTGAAATGCCTGCTCTTACATATCTTGCAAATTGTTCTGGAGGAATGATGACACTTGAAGTTATATATGATTAATAAAATAAGTAATGGGCTGTAAAAAATGTAAAACAAGTAAATGTACATGTGAAGTAACTACATGTATCAATCCTTTGATCTATATGATGAAAGGAGTATTCTCTTTGGTAGGAACTGAGTCAGATAACATTGCATTATTACAAATTTTAGCAAGTATTTCAAAAGGAGGCAGACCTATTAAATTTCCAACAGATGGACCTATTAGAGTTCCAATAAAAACAACAACAACTGCTAGTATAGGTACTGCTGCGGATACAGCAGCTAATGATAAACTTGGATTTACTTTAGATGTAACTACAGCTTTAATTGAAACATTGACTGATGGCATATCTATCTCAAACAACAAAAATCTTTGTTGTCCTGATTGCAAAAATGGAGTTTACTTTTTAGGAGGTGCTCAAAATTTTATAGATTTATATGCAGACCTTAGTCTTACAACAACAAGAATTTGTTGTTTAGAACATGCAACTACTATTGAAACATGGTTAAGAGTTTTAGAAGCAACACAAGATCAATATCCATGTTGCAATACTGATTTCAATGAAGCAATTCAACAATGGTTTGATGCATCAAGTTCATCAAGTGCTAATTTTTATTTGGATGATCTTTTTCAAATTGGAATCTTAGAGTCTTCATCATTTAATGGATATAGCGGATTAGGCATTTTGTTTAACTATCTGCAATTAAATCATCCAGAATTAACTGCTGAAGATTATTTAAATATTCTAGGAGTTATTGTAAATTTGGGACTTGTTATTCAGTGTAACGGTTGTGAAATGATAATGGCTTCTGTAGAAACATATTTAAAATGGGCTGAAGCTGTTGGTGGCGGAGGCGCAGTCGCAGTACCTGCATAATTATAAAATTAAAAATTACTAGAAATGGGATGTTCATCTTGTCAACAAAATAATCATGTAGTACCAAGTACACATGTACATAATCAAACTACACAAACTCATTGTGAATGTGCTTGTGGTTGTGAGGAACCGGTATGTCCAACGCCTCAACCATGTACTGAAATTACAGATAGCAAGTGTATAATTTATACAGATCTTGCAATTATGTGCGGTAATGATACTGTAGTTGCACAAGACACATCTGTTTCTATAGCTCTAAATCAAATTGTTACTTATTTTTGCAATCAAACGGGTTTGGTAACTACTGCAGATATTTTTTGTGGGGATGGAGTAATTGTTCCAGCTGGAATATCTATTCAGGAGGCATTTGAATTAGTAGTACAATTTATTTGTAATATCCAATTAACTCCTGGCCCTGAAGGACCTCAAGGACCTCAAGGGATACAAGGAGAAGTTGGTCCAGAAGGACCTATAGGTCCACAAGGTGATCCGGGAAGAAATGGAACCAATGCTTATAAATTTGTGCATGAACAATTAGCTACACTTTCTAGTGAGGTAATTACTATTTCAAGAGTAGAATTAGAAACTTGTGGATTACTTCCTATTGCATGTTCATCAGATGATTCTTTTATTGATAAAGTGTGTGATTTGCATATACAAATATATTATTTAGGTGATCCTACTTGGTACGCAATACCACTTAATCCTTTGGGAGCAGGATATGATTTAAAAATATTAAATACAACAGGAGATATTATGATAAATCTAAACTATCTTGCCATAACAAGGCCTGTAAGAGTTGTTATATTAGCATAAAATTTTAGACATGTGTGAAAACTGCGGAAATAATAGTTGTTCTGGAAATTGCAATGTAATTCCTAAAGGTCTTCGTGGCCCAAGAGGACATCAAGGTGATAAAGGAGATAAGGGCGAGCAAGGACTGATTGGTTTGACTGGTCCACAAGGACCATCAGGTGCTCAAGGTTTGACTGGTTTAACTGGTCCTATTGGTTTAACAGGCCCACAAGGTCCTATTGGTCCTTCGGGATTAGTTGGATCTGCAGGATTGCCTGGAGCAAATGGTATCAGTGGAACAAATGGTAATGATGGTGCACCGGGAGCAACTGGAGCAGCAGGGCTACAAGGTGATCAAGGATTTTCTGGTCGCGGAGTTGCTGTATTTGTTCAAACAAGTCAACCAGTAGCTGCTGACTTTACTGCACAGTATGGTGGTGTTGATGGATTTGGTGTAAACTTTATTCCTGGAAATGACGCAATAAGACCTGGTGATATTTGGATTCAATCATGCACACCATAATTTATGAGCAATTTTAAAATATTTGATGGTACAAATTGGATAGATCCATGTGATTGCAATATTAGCATAGTGGATATTGATGGGGTAACTTATCAGTTACTCAATACAACCAATTGTATCATAAGTTATTTTGATGGAACTAACTGGTGTCCTATAACATGTCCATGTGAATGTCCTGTAGGTTATGTATTTAATCCTGCAACTAATGCATGTGAACAAACAACAATTGAACCAGCTGTTCCAAGTGGAGGAGCAACAGTTCCAATTGTTCAAGGAGGATCAAGCCCTAGTTATGGTAGCGCAGGAGCTAGATTATATGAAGACATTTCTGCTAAAATTTTTCCTTTAAATGGTTGGTCAGATTCTACTCTTTGTCCAAGTGGTTCGCCTGGTTGTACAGTTGGTTATCAAGTTTATGAATCTGCGGGCGTTGGAACTATATTAAATGTTGATGCTACAGCTGTAACAGGAAACACTGTATTTGTTAATACCGGTGCTAATGTAGATAGATTAAATACTGTTGGAATATGGGCTACAGGTTATACAACTAATCAGTGGCTTCCTGTAGAATTTTGTATAAATATACCAACAGAACAAACATATATATTTGCAATTGCAGGAGATAATCAAATTAGAGCAAGTATTACGTCTACAACTTTTATGGGAGGTGTAGCTAATTTTAATCTTGTAAACTTATGGGGTTCATTTGGTCCAAGTGGCACACCTACAAGCACAGCTGTATCAAGAACATTTGCTATATGGCACATGTTCCCAATTACTTTACCGGCAGGAAATCATATTTTACAATTACAAGGAATGGATTTTGGCACACCTGCGTCATTTGGTGCAGAAATTTATAATATACCTGTTGGAAATCCTGGAGATGTTTGGCCTATTAATCAAACTATGACTGCATTTATGGCAAGTACTGCGGTTACGCAAGCGGATCTTGCACCATTTATTGCATTTACAACTGATCAATTAGTACAAACTCCACCATTATTAATTGCTGCATTTGGTGAAACAATTACTTGGAGTTGTTTGGATGGAAGTCCTGTAGATTTTTGTAATGGTGCACCACAATGTACTGTTACAGATTCAATTCCATGTGGTCAAGGGCAAGCATTAACAAGTGAAACTGAAATAAACATTTGGTTTGACAACTCAGGGTCAATGAACACAACCTTAGCTCCATTGCAATTAATGCAATCAACTATACTTCAAACATGTTTATTGCCTATTTATAATAATGATCCAGTGCTTTATAATGAAAGAGTCAAAGTACTTAATATGTTTTCCGGAACTGGATGGAATTTTAATGAAAGATTTATTAGATGTTTAGCTGAAGAAAGAAATTTTCAAAGAGCAGTAGATACAACTGTTAATCAAGTTATTAATTTAACTTTTGCAGATGAATCTAATGATTATGGATATGGAGGTTCTGCACCATTTAATAGTGGATCAAGAACAGCTGGATATGATACAGACATTGCTTATTTAAGAAATGTAATGTCAACAGTCGGATACACAATAAAAGGAACTGCATTTAGAGTAGATACAGGACCAGGTACTTATACAGGATTTAGAGGATTGACTCAAGCAACTTTTATTAATAATGGTGCTTACACAGTTCCTAATAATGTATCTGACTATTATACTGTAAACTTTAATTGTAACTTAGACACATTGGCTGGAAGTACTCCAACTTACTATAGAGATCAGATAGTTGCTGCTCTTACAGCTTTAGGAATAAGTATCCCAGTTTGTCCATAAATAATAAATGATATGTGTAAGTGTAAAGGAAGTTGTGATTGCAAAAGCAATGAAATAAAATTAAAAGGACCAAGAGGATTTGTTGGGCCTGCTGGTCCGCAAGGTCCCGTTGGGCCGCAGGGAATTCAGGGATTGCAAGGTGCACCCGGTCCTCAAGGAACACAAGGACCGCAAGGTGCTAGTGGTGCGGCTGGAACTCCTGGAAGCACGGGTGCAGCTGGTGCACAAGGTATTCCGGGAGTACCTACAACTGTTGATGATACAACAACTGTGGATCTTAGTTATACTGCAGGTGTATTAACTGCAAATGTGCAAGATACAGGGTGGGTAGATTTACTTGGTTTTAATCATTACTCTACAGATCCAACTATGATTGTTAAAAGACCGCAAGTAAGACGTATTGGAAATGTTGTACATTTTAGAGGCAGTGTGGTAATTCCTTTGGAAGATGATACAAAAGTTGGCAATGTTGTTACATTTTTATATAAATCAGGCACAAACACTTATGAGGGTGTTGTATCGCCAGCATTACCAGCACATGGTAAAAAACCATATACTGGAATAGGTGGAGTTAATATAAGCACATCTGGAGGTTTAGCTTTTAATAAAGGACTTAGTGTAATTCCTGCTGCAGTTTTACCTAGCGGATATGTTCTAGACGGCAGTTATAGTCTTGGATGGAGATTAAACTGGAGAGCTATGGATACAGGCAGTTGCAATACAGTATTAACTTCTTTTGCAAATGTTGGTATTTCACCAACAGGCACGTTGTCATGGGGATGTCTTGCAGATTTAGAAGAAAGTTTTGTTTCAGGATGTAACCCAGGAGCATTTAGTACATCTGCATTAAATTATGTAGTTTCTAATGTGACACAAGGAGATCAAGTTACAGATTTTAAATTTGCAACAAATGTGCATGACAGTGTTTCATCAAGTAATCAAAATGCACAACCGTTTTTTAAAGCAAGTGAAGAATATCCAATTAGTATTAATGCAAATGATTCAAGTGAAATTGGAGGATTTTGGATTATTTTAGACGGGTTAACCGGATTTATAGGACCATGCGTTGCAACAATACCGACACCTACACCAGTGTGTTAGAAAAAATGTCACAGAAGGTTGGTTTATGTGGCTGACTAGGATGAACCCCGGAGCAATCTGGGGTTTGTTTTATTATTTAATTTGTATTTTTGAGGATAAATTAGTATATTATATGGAGGTTGACTTAAATAAACCAAGAGTAACTGAGAAAAAAGGCAAAGTTATTAACTATAAAGAAGTTAAAGACTTTAATAAGTTGCACCCAAAGTACAATTTAGATAAGTCTGCAATCATAAAGATCATGAGAGCATTTAATTCAAACATGGCGGAAGAAACAATGACTAATATTTATGGAGTAATACTTCCTGAAAATATTGGTGCTGTGTTTATTAATAATGCCGGAAAAGCAAAAGGTAAGTCTATTGACTATGCTAATTCAAAACTAGCAGGAAAAACCGTTTATCATAAAAATTGGGATACAGATAACAACATGATGCGAATTGTGTATATTAACCACACCAAAAGAACTATGGTGAAGAATGCTAACATGTTTTCATTTAATCCTCTTCAGCAGTTTAGAAGAAAAGCTAGTGCATATTTTAGAATGCATTGGGCCAGATGCGTTTCTGTAAACTATAATTCTACTGTTGATATTAACATATAGCCATGACAACAATAAGAGAATCCATATCAAGAATCAGAAATGTCTTCAAGTTAGTAAATGAAGATGCATTTTTAACTGACCGTTTTATTTACAGTTTGCTTATAAAGTATTCAAAAGCTTTGATAAGAAGACAAGATGTAGAAAACAAATTGATGCAATATGATAGTTTGTTTGAAACACTGCCGTATGTTGAGTTAATTGAAGTAGACAGAATTGAAGCTGACTGCGCTAGAATAAAAACTGGTTGCAAAATCATGCGAACTAAAAAGAAACTTCCAAAACTAATGTCTGGAAGTAACGGTCCTATCTTTAGAACAATTGCGCCAATTGATGGCAGTGATGTATTTCAACAATGTTTAACTGCTGTATATGTTGCAATGACACAATCAACAAATTTTAAATACAACAAAACTCACTACTATTGGTACAAGAATGGTTACTTATATTTTCCAGATATTGTTTGGGATGCTGTATCTGTAGAAGGAATGTTTGAAGAACCAGTTGATGCTTTTTGTAATGAAAATGATTCTGATTGCACACAAGCTCAAGATAGAAATGTAACAATTCCAGATTACATGTTTGCTGAAATTGAGCAAATGACACAGCAAGAGTTAATGACACTTGCTAAACTTCCACCAGATACTGGAGATAATTCACAAAATATACTGAGATAAGATGCCAAATACATTTTTAAACTATAGAACTTATGATCAGTTATTGGCTGAGATCCAATCTGATTTTAAAAAATACTATCTGGAAGATTTTATTAATCCTCAAGAGTTTATCAAAGTTGCAAAAAGATGTAACTATGAACTAGGCTTAAAGATTTTTAAAACAAAAGAAGTGGTACTTGACATTGAAAAAGGAAGAGCAAAACTTCCTAATAATTTTCAAGTGTTAAATTTTGCATTTATGTTAATGGATCATTTTATTATTGAGCCATTAATTTCAGGAACGCATGTTGAAAATGTAAATTTAGGACCGGTTTATAATCCAGGGAATTGGACTGATGTAAACTTGTGTTCCCCTGCACTTGCTCCTACAGAACCAGGATGTGAACCTTGTGCTGTTCCACATCCACATAGTTGCAATGACTGTGGATCCAAATATGAAAGTTGTTCGTGTAAACCTATTGGTGATGTCAAATTAAATTGCAAAGGAGAGTTTGTAGCTTTAACACAACACTTTAAATTCCACACAAGAAGATGGACAACTATGCGTTCTATAAGAATGATAAACAGTCCTGATGTTGTAGATCCAGATTGTCCAAACAAAACATGGCAAGCACGCGACACGGCTTATATTAAAGATGGATTTATTTACACTTCTTTTAAAACAGGAAAGCTGTATGTAAATTACCAAGGAATGATGGAAGATGATGATGGGAACTTACTAGTCCCTGATCATGATATGCTAAATGAGTTTTATGAGTATGCAATTAAACAACGCGTACTTGAGAATATGATTATGAATGGTGAAACTGTAAATGGAAGCCAAATTCAAATCATAGAGTCAAGATTAAAAGCTGCAAGAAACAATGCATACAGTTTGGTTAATACACCTAACTTTAGTGAACTAAGACGTATCTGGGAAATAAACAGAAAAGCTCAGTATCACAATTTTTATACAATGTTTAGATCCTACTAGTTATGGCAAAGCAAAGAAGTGCAGGTAGTTCTACATTTAAGAGTCAAGGAACATTTGATAAATCACTTGTAACTGATACAAGTGATTTTCATTTACCGGAAAACTCATGGACTTATGCAAGAAACGCAATCAACAATACAAGAAAAGGTGACTTAGGTAAATTGAGTACTGAGCCAGCTAATAACTTCTGTACGTTTGCTCCATACACAATTATTGGAGCTTTGCATATTGAAGAAGATAGATGGTTAATGTTTTCTACAAACAACACTGATTCTGAAATAGGAATTTTTAAAGAAGGTAATTGCTCTTATAGCACATTAGTGAATGACAAGTGTTTAAATTTTAGCACAGACAATTTAATAAAGGGAATTACTAGGGCAACATTTGATTGTTCATTTAATGCTTACTGGGATGATGGGCGCAATGTATCAAGAGTATTGGATATTGGAGCGGTTCCTTGGATACAAGTTTGTACAACAGTAAATGGTTGTACAACATGTGTTGATACCACCGATTTAGATTGTGATAAAATAAGACTAGAATCTTTCATAGAAACACCTTGTGTAAACATAGTTAAGGGAAAAGGTGTTGCAAGTATTTTAAATGGCTCATATCAAGCGCAAGTAGCTTATTTGGTAGATGACCAAAGAGTAACAGATTACTTTATTCCATCAAATGCTTTATCTCTGTTTGATCATACAAATGTTAATAGTTCCATAGACATCTATGTATCTAATCTAGACACAGCCTTTGACAGTTATGAGTTGGTTTTAATTTCAACCATAAATGAAAAAACAGTAGCTAGAAAGATTGGTATCTATAGCACCAGACAAAATGTTGTTTCTATAGATTACATTGACATTACATTACCCGTAGTACCATTAGCTGATCTAACAATAATAACACCAATTCCAGATAAGTCTGAAGCAATATTTAGTGTTGGTCAATATGCATTAAGAGTTGGGCCAACAACAAAGTTTGATTTTAACTATCAACCTTTGGCAAATCAAATTGGTACATTTTGGCAATGTGTAGAATATAAAAATGAATACTACAAAAATGGTGGAACCAATATTGGTTACATGCGCGATGAAGTGTATGGCTTTTTTATACGCTGGGTTTACAATACAGGAGATAAATCAAATAGTTATCATATCCCAGGTCGCGGTGCTGGTCAATTCTTTTTAACCAATGATGCAGGTGGAAACGCAGGAGCTATATCTGAAATTGCTCCTTGTCCAACTACAATTAATGATATTGAATCTCCTGATTATACACCAAGAGTTTTTGAAGTTTATAATACTGCAAGTTTAATATCAACTCCAAATACAACATTACCTGATGGTGGACTTTTAGTTGCTGAAGGACAAATGGGTTATTGGGAATCAATTGAACTGTATGATGACAAACATCCAGAAATTTGGAACTCTTTTGTACCAGGTAGACCTGATTGGAATTTATGTGGCCAACCAATACGTCACCATAAGTTTCCAGAAAATGTAATTACATCAGGTGGTTCTACTAATACACTTACCAATCACTACAAAGATGGGGGTGATAAAATTAGAATTATGGGTGTTAGATTTGATAACATTCAACCACCAAAAGACAACAATGGAAATTTAATTACAAACATTGTTGGATATGAAATATTAAGAGGAAACAGAACTGGTGCAAAAACAGTTTTATATAAAGGGCTTATTAATAATATGTTTGAATATGATGCTCCTAATTTGGTAACAAATAGAAAAGCACTATATGCAAATTATCCATTTAATGATTTAAGACCAGATCCGTTTATTTCATCAAATACATTGCCAACTAGTTATGAACCACTTCAAGGTGGGCTAATAAACTACACTCCTAATGCGGATTACAGCAAAAAACATTTTACTTTTCATTCTCCAGACACAATGTTTGCAAGACCATTTTTGGTAGATGATGAAGTAAAAATTTACGGTGCTGCATGGGGAGAAAGTCAGGGTTCTTATGTTGAACCTAAAAATCACCCGCGTCATAAATTTATTACCGATATATCTTTTATTACTGGAATTGTAGTTGGATTTGGATACGCTATTACTAAAATGCTTGGTTCTAGAGATGTTAAGTATAGAGGTTATCAAATTGACAGTGATTCAATTTTTGCAGGATCGTCTACATCTACAGGAAATATTATTCCTGCTGGTGCAGCGGTAATTGGAGCACAGGCAAATGCAATTAATGTCATGGGTGTATATGGAATGTTGGATGCAATTACTGGACAAAACTCAGGTATTGCATCAGCAACAGGGCTTTCACAAGGTACACTGGTGTCATCATCAAAATTAGCTGCGCAAATACCAAGTACTGGTGTTACGTCTGGATATATTGAAGTAACTTATAAAGATCAAGATGCTTCACCTGGTGTTTTAAGAGGAGCATTAGCTTTAATGGGTAATCCGATGTTTTTAAGTTACATGGCGGCTGGTGCGGATACTACTTATAAATTAATTGAATCATTAGGAGCTTGGCAACAGTTTGCTTTACAGTACCAATCAGTATGTAAATATGAAAATTTTGCTGCACCTTATGCAAATAACAGAAGACGCAGAGTAAATGATGCTAGATATTTAAATCCAGGAGTTCAAGATTACCAAACTAATTACATTGTAAATCATATTTATAGAAATGAAACAGTAATGTTTGATACACCTGTTGATATTGAAGATATTACAGGTCCAATAGTTGATGTATCAAGACCACCGCGAGTATCAACAATGCCAGCTGGTCGCCACCTTGATAATTTTTCAAGAAGAGCATCTTCACATTATGTAGCTTTAAAAACAAGGCTGCGTAATCAGTACGGACAGTTGCAATCTATAAGACAACTTATGGTTTCTTCATGTGTGACACCTATAGCATCAACCAATTCACCAACTTTATTTGGAGGTGATACTTACATTGGAAAATACTCTGAAAAAAACACATTGTTTTATTTTCAACAGTGGTTAGACGGTCAACCTGATGGCGCAATTCTTAATTACAACAAACAGAAAATGTTTGAATGGACTGCATTTTGGATGGATACAGATCCATTTGATTTAATGGAGTTTGTTCAAAGTGTTCCTCAAGCACTAACTGACGCAATTCAAGCTGCATCAATTGGAACATTCTTTTCAAGTTTAGTCACACCAAGTGACAAACATTGTTTTGATAGATTACCTGGAGCCAATGGAGTGTTCTTATTAAAGAGAGCATTCATGTACTTGTTTAATTCTGGAGTTCGTGATTTCTTTGTGGAATCTGAATTTAACATTGACATGCGCGATTGGCAGGATACAGATGCCAAAAAACATTATCCTGTGCTTTCTGATTTAAGAACCATGTTTAACATGAACTTGATTAAAGCAGATAACTATTATCAAATTGATAGAAGTTTATCATGGTCATTTATGGCAAGTCAAAAAATTCCATGGGGAGTAATGCAAGGAAGAGATTATAATCCATTATTATCTGAAACTTGTTATACAAAGTATCCTAGAAGATTGTTATATTCATTGCCACAAACGGCTGCCGCAAATAATATTTCACTTGCTAAAAAAGATCAGTGGCGTGTATTCTTGCCAAACAATTATGCTGATTATGAAAGTAATGTAACTTCTGTAAAGTCCATTAATAGAACAGCTGCTTTAATATTGTTTGAGAATCAAGCACCGGGTATGTTACCGGGTGTAGATGAAATGCAAACTCAAAGTGGTGCAAACATTACCATTGGAGATGGAAGATTATTTGCAAGACAGTTACAGCAACTTTCTAATTCTGAAAATTCTTATGAGTATGCCTCTTGTCAAAGTAGATTGTCTGTACTCAATACTCCAGCTGGTGTGTTTTGGATGAACCTGAACCAAGGTAAAATCTTTTGCTATGCGGGAGGATTAAAAGAGATTTCACTTAAAGGAAATAGATTCTGGTTGAACATCTATCTACCATATAAACTCCTAGAAGACTTTCCAACATATTCTGTTACAGATAATCCAGTTGCTGGAATTGGATGTCAGACTATTTATGATAACGAGTACAGTTTGGTTTATTTCTGTAAGAAAGATTACAGGTTAAAGAAAAACTTACCTGTTACAGTAGAGTACATGGGAGGTTCTAAATTCTTAATCAACGGTGTCTTTATTGCTAAAACTGGAGATCCCCTTTACTTTGATGATTGTTCATGGACTTTAAGTTATGATCCAAAAATTGAAGAGTTTGTTTCATTCCATGATTGGCATCCAGACTTATCTTTAGGAGCAAAGAATACTTTTCTTACAACTAAAGATAATAGTATTTGGAAACACAATAACATTTGCAGCAAGTACTGTAACTATTATGGTGTTGATTATCCATTTGAGGTTGAGTTTCAATTAGACAATAAGTTTGCTGTAGCAACTATGCGTAATGTTGAATACTACATTGAAAGTTATGTGTATGATGAGCGTAACTGTTATGATAGATTTCATGTATTAGATCACGGATTTGATGAAGCAACCGTGTATAATTCAGAACAAGTTTCTGGAGTACTTAAACTTCATCTTAATCCAAAGAATAATTTACCATTGTTATTGACATTCCCAAATATTCAAACCAATTACATAAACATCTTGTTCTCTAAAGAGGAACAACAGTACAGATTTAATCAATTCTGGGATGTTACAAATGATAGAGGTGAGTATAGTGGTGCTGAAGAAAGAATTTGGATGACAGAAGATAATGGGTATATTCGCACATTAAATCCCGCAAACTTAAACTATGACAAGCAAGAGTTTCAAAGAAAAAAATTCAGACACTTCAACAATAGAGTAATTTTGAGAAGAACTGTAAACAATAATGTAGAAATCTTAGTGAGCTTGGCTGCAAGTAATCAGCAATTATCTCACAGATAAACATTTTATAGTTAAGATAAATAAAAATTTTTTTGTATATTAGAACATAAGCAAGATTGAAAATGGAAAATCCACAAGCACAAATGCCACAAGGCCAACCAGGTCAGGCTCCAGAACAAATGCAACAAGGCGCACCTCAAGGTCAACCACAACAAGGGGGTCAAGATCCACAGATGCAACAAATTATGCAACTTGTACAACAGATGATGCAACAAGGTGCACAACCTGCTGATGCTGCAGCTGAATTATTAGCTAAACAAGTTCCGCCTGAAATGATTATGCAAGTTTTTGTTCAAATGGGAATGCCAGAACAAGATGCTCAAGCAGCTATTGAACAAGCTATGCAAGGTGGTCAACAACCACAAAATCCAGGTGAAGAACAAATGGAAGGTCAAGCTAGTAATCCTCAAGAGGAAATGGCTGAACAAGGGGCACCGGCTCCAGATCAAGGTGGACAACCATCTCCTGCTGAAGAAATTCAAATGAGATATGGTGGCGGAATGCCAAGACGTTTGCGTTCATACGCTGCTGGAGGGGACAATCAAGAACTGCAAGCAGTAATGCAAAAAGTTCAAGAAATGATGTCGCAAGGTTCAGATGCAAGACAGGTTATGGAGCAAATACAAGCTGCTGCACAGCAAGGTCAAATTAGTCCTGAAACAGCAACATCTGTAATGGAACAACTAAGCGGTATGCAACAAGCAACAGATCCACAAGGTTCTGATGTAGCAATGACAGAAGGCTCACAAGATCCTCAAGCACTGGATCCAAATGTACCTGCACCAGACTCTGCAATGGGAATGGCTAAGTTTGGTGGCAATCTTAAAAAATTAATGTCACGCGCTTATGGTGGACCGGCAGTTGCTCCGGGGACTGATTCTAAAACTTATGCAAAAGATAGAACATCAATGTTTGTTGGTGCTGTTAAAAACAGTGCGTACAAATCTACATTAGATGATGAGTTTCCGAGCCTTGGTGGAAATCAAATGGCATACGGTGGTGATCTTCCTAAAGCTGCAAATGGAATCATCATGAAAGATGGTAAACTGACAATTGATCCTACTCAATTTAAAAGTGAGGCTGAATACAAAGCAGCAGCATTGGATTGGAACATGGACCCAAATAATGCAAATAATCAAGTTACAGGAGATCTTTTAAAAACAAATTCTTGGAAAGAACCTGAGTTTAAAGCTGAGGCAGGCAAACAATATGAATTAGATGCAACAACTGGTAAATTAAAAGCAGTTGAAGCAAAAACTATAAATTATGGGCAGGCTTCTGATTGGCGGCCATCAAATGAACCAGGTATTCAAATGACCTATGTTAATAGCAAAGGGGAAAAAATTGGAGCAAATCAGTATAATCAACAATTTGGAAATCAACAACAATACATGCAAGGATATGGTGCAATTAATCCTGTAGCTTATCAAAACCCTATGGGTAATACTTTTTGGGATAATGTAAATGCTGGTGCAAGTCCTTTTGCAAGAATGATGTCAGGTATTGGTACAAACAATATGTATGATCCGCGTATCACTGGTGCTAATTTGCCAGGTGGCATGAATGCTAATCAATTCCTTGGTGCTGTAGGAGCAAATGGTTTAGTACCTGGAATGGCTGGAAATGTTGCTGGACAAAATTGGAGAGTAGGTGAAGCTGAAAAATTCAAAGAAGGAAGTATTTGGAAAGGTAATAGAAGAAAAGGAGTGCGTTACCAAATTGATTGGGGTGATGCTGCTGCAATGAATCCAGCAACACAAACTCAAAATCAATCAGCATCAGTTCCTCAAATAGGAACAGCAAATAGACCTTCGACTCCATATCCTGGATATGTAGATGAAAATGGTGTTAATCCTGCACCTGCTGGAACAGAAATGACAACAGATGCAAATGGAAATCAAATTGCAATTTCACCTGATGAAGCAGCAAGAAGAAGAAATGCATGGCAAAATACAGGAACGCAACCTGCAAGTACAGTGTCATTTAGTTCAGCAAATCAACCATCTGCTGCAGTAGTAGCAAATCAAAGTTTGGTTGCGCCTGGTTCTACTGATGTAGTTAATCCGGCATCTGAAGTAAATCAAATTGATCAAAATGCAATTGATGTAACTAAACAAACAGAAACTGGTGTTAAAGGAATACAAGACGGAAAACTAGTAGAACAAGATTACAGAAGAGATAAATACGATAGACAAGCAGATAGACAATTGCGCAGAGATGAAGGCACTGCTGCGGCTGAAGTTACAGATGTAACTCAACCTGTGGATAAAAATCTTACCGAGGAAGCTAAAAGAACATCTATAATTAAACAAATGGATACCGCTTTTAGAAATCCTGAAACTAAAGATAGATTTATGCCATCAGCTGATGAAAATGGTAATAACTTTGACAGAAAAGATTTTAGAAGTGATAAGCAATATTATAAAAATCTTTATCCTGATATTAGTAAACATGATGTTAAACTCATTTCAAAATCATTTAATTTAGGTGAAGATCCGTATGACATGGCTCCGGGATATCCTAATCTAACTGGTCAACAGAAAGTTTATGAATCAAAACAGGATATAAGAGATATTAGACAAGAAGATCGCCAAGCTAATAGAGCAGAAAATAAAGAGGCTAGACAAGAACTTGTTTCTAATGTAAAAGGTATATTTTCTGGTAAGCGTTATGAATATGGAGGGGGTGTTGATCCAGCTGCATTAGAAAATGCTATTGCTTTAATTAATCGCGCTTTTGGTGGAAGAATACCAAGAGCTGAAGATGGAATTAATTTAGGTTCTGAAGATACAGATGGAAATAAAATTCCAGACTATTTACAGTTTGAAAATCTTCCAGCAAATCAACCAAGTCCTTTTGGAAATAATGGTACAATTGAAGAATCTGCTGGTAAAAAGTTAGACATTAATTGGAATCAAGTTGGTGCGGCTGCCGGTGACATGTACATGAACGCTGCAGGTAAAGTAACTAACTTTGCAAATAAAATGAATGCTATGAATCCTGAAAGGGACATGGCTAAAATGTCTGCATTAAATCGTCCAAGCAATACTTATGATACAATGAAACAAGGTCTTTATGATCAAGCTGGGAACTTTATTCCAAACGATATTGGCAATCAGGTATTGAATCCAACAGATACAATGTATAATAACCAAAGACAAATTTTTGCTTATGGTGGCAGAGTATATGAAATAGGTGGAGAAGTAGATTTAGCAGATGATGAAATGAAACAATTAGCTGCGGCTGGATTTAAACTTTCAAGAGTATAATTATGGGTAAGTACACAATAACTGGATTTCCTAATCAAGAAGTACCTAAAGTAACTTTGTCAAAAGTTCTTGGTCCTGTGAATAGGAAGATAGCTAATGTTGAAGCTGAGAAAGGTGAAACAGTAGTTACAAACATGAGCAGAGGTATTAACAATATCTATGAGATGTATTCTATTGGTGGCAAGAAGCACAGTCAAGGTGGAACTCCTTTGAATTTACCTACTGATGGTGATAAGGAATCTGATGGAACTTCGTTTATCTTTAGTGATAACAAGAAGATGATAGTAAAAGATCCTGCAATCCTAGAGTACTTCGGTGTTAATCCAAAGAAGCCTCAAACATTTGCAGGCATTTCTAAATCATGGCTAGATGCAATCAATACGTCAAAACAAATTCTTATTGATGATACAGCGGATAAAGTAAGCAAGAAGTCTGCGGAAATGTCAATGGACAATGCTGCGTTTAAAATTGCAGCGTTGAAACTTTTACAAGAATCACGCAAAGGATTCAAAGATGGTGTACCTAATGGGTTATCTCCGTTCTTTGATAAGTTACAGATTGATCCTAATGAAATGTTTGCTATGAACCAACAAGACGCAGGCGCAGCTAATCAAGCTGTTGCTAAAGCTTTTGGTGGTGCAGTTAATGATTTTGTAGCTACTAATGAATTATATCCTTTCCCTTCTCTCTCTATGGGAGGACAGCTTCGTCAGTATGGTGGTGGAGGAAGAGTCTATAAGAAAGAAGAACTGCCCGCTTCTGCTGATATTAATACTACAGGAAAAGGATTTAAAGTTGGTCAGTATGTGCAACAAGAAGACGGCACATTTAAAAAAGTAACTAAAGTAAATTTAAATCCAACCGCATCTGCAGATTCGCAAACAAGCTCAGGCCCGATTTCAGAGTGGATAACAAAAAGTCCGGAAAACGCTAAGTCTGCTGAAGCTGCAAACTTGGTTATTGAAAATGGAATTAAAAATGGAACTATTGTTAAAGTTCCAGGCACAAATCAAATTAAAATTCAAGGAAACTTTAATCCTGACTTTAAAGACCGTATTATTTTAAGTAGGGTTATTAATCAATCAGGTAAAGATTTTTCTACAGACAAATACAAAATTACATTACAAAGAGGTAGTACTGATTACAGTGGTGCAAAGGATGGTAAGTGGCAAGGTAGTGGTTCATTTGTTGCTGGGTTTACTCCAGAGGATTATGAAAAAAGATTCCTGTTTGAAAAATCTCGCGGTGCAGGTATGACAGACGATGAAGCTTTTAAAGCAGTTGATGATACATATAAAGATCCAACTAAAGTCAAAGAACTTAGAAAAGAATACATTGGATTTTTAGGAATAAAACCTCCAGAAAAAGAAGAAGATTTAATGGCTCCTGATTTTTATAAAAAAAATTATGCTGCCGTAACTGCAGGGGTTGAAAGTAAACTTGGTGAATCTGGATATAGACCTGCAATTGGAAATGAACAGTTGTCTGGTTTTGAACATTTTGATGCATTTGGTTTTACAGCTAATCCTGAATATGAAGAAGAAGGTACACCTCCTGGAGTAGGGCCTTGTGCTACATGTCCAGATGGAACAGTTCCTACTAGAGATGCAAATGGCGCGTGTTTACCATGTAATGTGAAACCACCAGAGTATAAAAAGTTAGGTCAAACTAATCAACTTGTAAATCCTTATGGCTTTAGAAGAGAAGACTTGGCTTCACTTAATCGTGCTGTACAAGCTAGATTTGAGATTCCTGAATTACATCCTTGGGCTAAGTCTGCTGAAGTTGTTATGCCAGATCGTGCATACTATTCACCAGAGCGAACAATAGCTGCTAAGAATGAGCAATTGAATCAAATGATGCAAGGTGTTTCTGCATTTGGAAATGCACAATCTGCTGGCGCAACCGCTATGGCTTTAAGTGGTCAAGCTTACGGTGATGTAGCAAATGCAATTAGCGACTATGCTGATAAGAATGTAGGTGTGTTTAATGCAGGTGAGCAATACAATGCTCAATTGGCAAATGCGCGTAATGCTCAGGATGCTCAGTTGGCTACAAATATGTATGACAAAGAGAACATTTTAAAACAAAGTCTTGCAAATTCTATCAGTGCTGCTAAAGATAAAATTACGCAGCTTTCTAATCAGGCTTACACTAATGCATCAAACATTTATAATTTGAATACCACAACGGAGAACTTCAAAAAAGATCCGTTTACAGGTATTATAACCAAAATGAATGATAGAGCATTAACACCGACTAAAGACAACTCAGAAGATCTTGGAACACAGTTTAATGATTTTGCAAAAACAGTACCTACTTTGACTCCAGACTTGGCAATGAAATTATTTCAAGCTCAAAAATCTGGCAAATGGGTTGTGGAAAAAGATGATGAAATTACTAAAGCAAGTGAGTTAAACAATACCAATGTTACGTCTTAACTAATTTTTGTTTAGGGTTTAATTAATATATTTACAAAAAAAACAATGGCAACTTATATACAGGGACAGACAGATTATATTAGTCAGATACAGCCGACAGAACCAAATTTAGCATTTGATGCGCAGATACTGCAACAAAAACAAGCTAAGTATGACGCTAATCATAAAAAAGTAAGTGAGTTATATGGTTCATTGTTAAACTCTTCATTGACGCGTTCTGATAATATTCAAGCTAGAGATGAGTTCTTTCAAATTATCAATGATGATATTAGAAGAATGGGTGGTTTAGATTTTTCATTAGATCAAAATGTACAAGCAGCTGCTGGTGTTTTTCAATCTATTTATACTAATAACAACATTGTTAAAGATATGGTTTGGACCAAAAACTATAACAGTGAAACTAATAGAATGGAGGGATTCAAAAACTGCATTGATGAAGAAAAATGCGGTGGTGCATATTGGGAAGAAGGTGATAAGTACATGCAATACAAACGCGCAGAATTTAAAAATGCATCAGCTGGTGATGCTTTGGGTATGGGAGATGTAACTTTTGTTCCGTATAAAAGTGTAATGAAAGAAGCCATTAAACTAGCTAAAGATGCAGGTCTTAATATTGAGTATGACAAATTAAGTCCAGATGGTGCTTATATGGTTACTACCAAAAATGGAGAAGTATTGCGTTCACCTTTAACTGCACTTTTTAATAAGACCATTGGACAAAATCCACAGTTTGCCGAAATGTTTAAAACAAAAGCTTATGTAGATAGAAATGACTGGGCTTATAACAAAGTAAACATGGGTGAATTTAAAGATGTAAATGAAGCACAGTTAGGGTATGTCAAACAAATTGATAAAAACAACCAAGCAAAGATTGAAGAACAAGCTGAAGCATTAAATACAGATATTGGCCATTTAGATCAAGTAACAAAAGAATATGAAGAAGATTTTAAAAATGGAAAATTTGTTCAAGGCAGTGATAAGTATAATGAATTAGTTGAGTTAAAACAATTGCAAGACAGTGCAAAAAATGCTAAAGCATATACTGATCAAATTTCTTCTATTTCACCTACTAATCAAGCAGGCATTGGAACTTTAACAGATCATATTGATAATCAAAATGCGTATGCTCTTTTTAATGATGAAATACAAGGTGCTGTGAATACACTTATTTTTAAAGATGCTAAGTCAACTATGAAAGCGGATGATTTTGCTAAGATGAAAGTAGATCATAGCTACAAGTTATCGGAGATGGCTACTCAGCATAGTTACAATGTTGCGCTAGACGCAGCAGAAACAAAGAATAAAAAAGAATTAGAAGACCACAAAAAAGCACTTGGTAATTCTGCTTATACAGGAGGAGCTGGAAGTGAATTAACTGCGTCTAATGATTTCATTACTAAAGCCGACAAGGTAGCTGCGTATGATCCAGAGTTAGAAGCAAGAAAAAAATTACAAGCTGCAAATGGTGGATTACTTCCTTCACCTGAAGATGTAGCTGGTTACAAAGATCAACAGTTAAAAGATTACAAAGATTTTTTAGCACAAACTAAAAGTGATTTAGCTTTACTTCAAAGAGATGCAAATAAAGCAGCTGTTAAATTCAATAAAACTCCAGTAAATAGAGATGTTGTTACTTATACTGATATGCAAACTTACAGTGATGAATTAGGATTTGATTACTCAACTAAGTTTTTTGAGAATACTCAGGATCAATTAAAAGGAGCATATAAAACTAAATGGGGTAAAGAATTAACTGCTGAAAGATTCCAACAAGCAATAAGTGCAATAAATGCAACTGATCCTGTTTTAAGTCAAATTAAAAATAATTTAAAATTAGATTAATCATGGTAGATTTTTTATATAAACGCGCATCCGATACAGAACCTGCAGGTAAAGCAAAAATTGAAACAAAAGTTGAAGCTAAAGTTGAACCTAAAGGTGAAACAAAATCAAAAGCTGAGCTTAGTAATTGGGATTCTCAAATTGCTCCTATTATAGATGAACACCCTGAGCTTAAAAAGTTTGTTAATTTTCAAACTTCAAAACCTATGATGCGTGCTGTAAACGGCAGGTATGATAATGTAATGGGACAACTAAAAGAAGATGATCCTAAAGCTTATGAAAATTTTAAGAAGTTCAAGAATAGTTCATGGGCTATGGCCAATGAATTAAAGAAATATAATACTGATGAGTTTGATGCAGAAAAATTTACAAAGTATCAAAAAGATGCAATTGTTTATTTTAATGGCATTGCTGATTCTTATGATTATGAAAAAGGTAAAGGGTTAGCAATGAACTCTGAAGGTCACATGATGACAAGAGATCAATATGATAAATGGGACCAAACACCAAGAGTTTCTAAAGATAAGGCATCAACTACAGCTAAAGTAGTTTATGATCCAACAGCGGATCAAGAACTTGTTGCTGATTATGAATTGGCTAATGTAAGCAGTGGTTATAAAAAACTTAAAAGAGTTGACCAGCATTATAAAAATCAAGGTCTTGATTTAATTCAACCAATTACTAAGTCATGGGTATCTACTTCTTTACAAGGAATTGATACAAAACATCCTAATGGCGAATCAGATTCTGCTGCATTAAATATGAACATGGATATTTTGAGTCATATCGGAAAACATAAAACAACACAGGATCCAGATTTAGCAGCAGGTGATCAGCAAACTGCAAATACCATCCTAAAGCAAATCCGAGGAAAAGATAGAACTGAGCAATTGCAAATACTTAAAAATTATTCTGAAAAAATTAATGGTATGACTGGGAGAATGGGTTACTATGGTAATGCTACCATCTACAATAAATACAAAAAGGGAGTCATTGGTCAAAATTTAAATTATTATCCACAAAGGAAGGGTAAAGATAGAGATGACTATTACAATGAAACACAAGAAAATGGAATAATTGATAGGACTATTATGAATTTTCAAGCTTTTCGTGGAGTTGATAAAGACATTAGATTAAAAACTTTGGATGTGGCTACTAATAAAAAATGGGAAGCAATTAGAGATGGTGCTAAAATTGGTGGAGATTTATCTAAAAAAGACATGGAAGTTGCTTTTAAATCTCTTGTTGATGAAAATGGGAATATCCGGTCTTTGAAAGCATGGAGGGGCGAGTTAGGTAAAAATCTAACAAAAACTGTAGCTCTTAAAGATGAATGGGGACATGAACAAAAGTATTCTGAAAATACTGATGGGCTGGTTAAATTTTATAATAAAATTGCTGGTGTAACCGATCCTCAATTTTTTACAAGTGGTGCATTTGAAGGAGCGCAAAAAGAAGTATGGACTGAAGCGTATTTAAAATTAAAAAAGTCTTACAAAAAAACATTTGATGACGTTAGTGTCAAACAAATTTATGATGCAACTTTGTTAGATGCAGGTTTTGGTAAAGACAGAAACCAAGCATTGAATTATGTTGGTGTTAATTTAGCAGTTGACAAAAACATGAAATTGAAAGAAACAACAGGACCAAAGCAAGAAAATGTTCAAAAAGTATTTGGTTTATTGTTTGATGAAAATGGAAATGTTGATAAGGAAAATGTAACGCTGTTTAGTAACAAAGATATTAAAGATGGACTTAACGCAGTGCAAGCAGGCGAACTCAAAGAACAAAGAAAACTAAATGAACAAGTTTTAAAGAATTTTTTAAAAACAAACAATGATAATGTTACTATGACTTTCTATAGGAACACCAATGTTTCTGGTCAATCGGCTTATCAGTTTTATAACACTAAGACTAAAGAAAGTATGATGGTGTATGCTCCACAAGAAATGTTAGGAAAAAAAGGTGTTAAAGAAGACTTGTTTACAAAAACTGGAAGAGATCCATTAGACTTTACTTTTAAAGCTAAAGGTCAACTTGATATGCCTATTTTTAATGACAAAAATAATAAACCGGCATATAAATCTGCAGCATTGAAATATGACAAAGAAAGAGATTCTTATGTTGGGGAAATATGGGATTATAACAGTGAAGGGTTTTTGAAATCAAAAATTTATGAAATACCTTATGGTTCTGCAATTTCTGTAAATGATGCACAGAAAACATTTTTAGATTTTTTAGCAAAGGATTATAGAAACAGCAAATAACAATTAGTCATGGCCGAGTTAAAGACAATTACAATATCAGAAAAGGATTTTAATGATGATGCACAAAAACCAAAACCAAAACTGGATGCAGATGATGTAAAGTTTAAACAGTTAGCTGATAAACATTTAGAAAAAGCACTACCTAAATTAGTAAGTGTTTATAATATGGGTAAGGCTAAAGATTTTTCTGCTAAGCAGGCTAATCTTGCAAAGTATGCAACTTATGGTTCTGAAACTTATGGTAAACTAGGATTTGATCCATTTAAAGCAGGCGGTATTCCAGGTAAAAAATCCGGAATGGATGTACTATATGATGATAACACTCACTGGTCCGCTGATGTAGGTAGAGCTTGGGACGGCATGTGGAAATTAGCAGGTATTGGATTTCAAGATACAATTGGCTTAGGCGCATTTGCTGACTCAGGAAGTTATCTTGATTTTGAAGATACAATGAGTAAGTTTTCTTCATCAAGAGGCGGCAATGCTGGTTTTTGGTCTAATACAATGTTATCTTCTGGATATACTATGGGTATCATTGGCGGTATTGCTGCTGAAGAATTAGCATTAGCTGGTGTTACTGCATTAAGTGGAGGTGCTGCTGCACCGGCAACTGTTGCTGCTGGAGGATCTTTGTTAGTACAGGGTGTATCAAGATTAAAGCAAGCGGGTAATATGTTGAAGTTTGTAAATAAACTTCAAGATGTAAAAACGGCAACTGGTTTTATGGGTAAAGCCGGAGCTAGTGTAAAAGGTTTTGGTAAAGCTTTAAACCCATTGGAAAATACAATGGATTTTATTTTTACAGCTGATAAATTAAAGGATATAAATGGATTAAAACAAACAGCATTAGGTGTAGGATCTATTGTAAGAGATGCTAGAAAAATCACAATGTCCCACAGTGAATCTAAATTAGAAGCCGATATGGCGGCTAAAGAGTTTAGAGAAAAAATGTATGATGATTATTATAAAAGTAATCCAGATATGGCAGGCAAGCCATTATCAAAAGAAATGGCCAACAAAATTGAAGGTGAATCTCAAAAAGTGCGTGACAATGTTTATACTTCAAACTTTGCTTTAATTTATGCTACAAATGCAATTACATTTGATAACATGCTTAAATCTATGCGTGGTACAAATAAATTTTTTGCTAATGCTGGTGATTTATTTAAAGTTGTTCAAAAAGAAGGAGGCAAAGTAGCTGTTGATGTTCTCAAGAAAAATGTTTGGAATTATGGTAGAAAAAAAATTGGAGAAATAACTTGGCAAGGCGCATTAAAAAGTGTTGTGTCTGGTTCAATGGAAGGATTTCAAGAACTTGGACAAGATGTAATTTCTGAATCTGTTAAATCTTACCGCGAAAGAAATGTAAAAGGTTTGCAAGTTCGTGGAGGCATGATGAGCTTTTTAGAAAATGATGTTTCTAGAGCCATGAATAAACAAAAAAGTGGTGAAGGTTTAAGTACATTTCTTTCTGGTGCATTAATGGGTGTATTTGCATCACCTGTTGGATTTGCATCACAGCAAACTCAAAATTATTTATTTAATGGTGGTGTAAATAAAACCTATGACTATTTTTCTGATAGAGATAAATACAAACAACAAAAAGTAGATGTTGAATCTAAAAGAAAAGAAAAAGCAAAAGTTCTTACTGAGTTCTTTAACAACAGTAAAAACTTTGTTGATGCTTGGTCAAAAGGCATTTATTCACAAAGTGAACTACAAGAACAAATATTAACTGCTGGTGAATCTGGTGATCAAAAAACCATGAAAAATAAACAGCATGAATCTTTTGTTAATGGTGTGCATACTTTGCTTGAATCAGGAATGGAGAATCAATTTGCTGATCACTTAGAGTACATGGGTAAAAATTTAAACGCCCAGCAATTAAATGAAATATTTAGCAGAACAGATATTACTGAAGAAACCAAAGGTCAGTATCAAAAAAAGCTTCAGCATCAAGCAGAAAATATTAAAAAGCTAAGAGGTGTTTACAATGAAATTCAAAACACTATTAATAATCCAATTGATTTAAAATCTTTGGATGTTAATGATCCAGAGTATTTGAATAAGTATTTTAAATACAGGTCAGTTGAAAACTTAAAGAAAGAATTATTATTTAGTCATGCTAAAATTGCTGATAGAGCAAACAGACAAAAAGAAATTAGAGCTGAGATTAATAGTGATAATCCTCTTTCTACCTTAGAAGTTAATGCTCTTTTAGATGAGGGTGATTTAAACCAACAAATTCAATTATTAAAAACTGAAGTAGAAACTAATTCAAAGTTGTCTGCTTATGGCGATGCTGCTGTTCAAAATCAAGCACAGGCAAGAGCTAAGTTAAAAGCTTATGAAAATTATCAAGCAAAATTAAGTGCTTATAAAGCTGAACAAAAAAATGAAAAAGGTTCTATTTCTGAATCAGATACATTTGATGAATTATTTGATGCTTATCACGGTATTCTTGAGGTGTCTGGAAAAAACAAATTAATTAATACTACATCTCAACTTCAGTTTAACAGACAGCAGTTTAATAAAGTTTTTGATTACTTAGCACTTGCTGAAGAAGGTAGGTTTAATCAAGAGTTAATTGATACTATTTTAAATCCTGCGGGTTCTTCTGTTTTTATTGAAGGTCAAGAAGAAATGCTAAAAAGACTTGAAGAAAATAAAGAAGATCATATTCTTTCTGCATTATATGAGTTTGATAAAAAAGCAGTTTCTGATGACATGCTTAATGATTTGTACAACAATAATTTGTTTTTTGATTTACAGGAACTAGATGATTTGTTGAATAAAGGATTAATGCCTCAAGAAATTTTTAACATTGCTACAAATGAACTAGCAACTCCAGAACAGTATGAGGCTGCTCAAAAAATTATTAACTCTTACATTAAAAAACTCAAAGGTAAAACCATTACCAATGACAGAACTCAATTAAATAAACAAGGGCGCAAACTAAAGTCTGATAAAAGAACTATTGCTAGTATTTTAAGACAGTACAAAGTTAAATTAAATGAGCCAATTAAGTTATCATCTCCTGAAGGACAAAGGCTTTTAGCTAAATTAATGGCGGCTGAAAATAAGTATTTGACTAAGCTAGATAGAGAAATCCTTACCAAGTTAGGTGAGCAAGATGTTACAATTAAATTTGTTAGTGATAACACTTTGCCGGTTAAACTAACTGATGATGGTATCTTAGAGTTAGATATACGATTTGCTGGAAGTGATTATACTAATTCAGTAATGTCATTTGAAAATCTTATTGTTACTGGGCTTACTCAACATGCAATTACAGAAAAATTAAAAACAAAAGATGATTTATATTTAGCTGCTCGTAATGCAATGGAGCAAGCTAAAAAAGCATTTGCCAGCGCAAATCCAAGAGCTAATGTAGATGAGTTGTCAGTATTTGAAGATGTAAACATTTTCATGACAGAAGCCATGAATGATTTGCAATTCCAAAAATTTTTAGCAACTGTAGAAGATACAGTACAACCTACAAGTAAATCTCTTTGGTCAACTTTAAGTACGGGAATTGGAGTCATTGTACAAGAAGACATTGATAAAAAACTAGCGAACCGGGTAATTAACATTGCTGCTAAAGCTTTAGATGATTCCATTATAGACAATATATCTGAAAGTAATGAAGAATCAAAAGAAGTAAAACAACAAAGAGCGGCTGCATCAAAAGAACAAGTAGAAGAACTAAATAAGTTGGCTACTGAGCTAGGTCAAAGATGGAATGTAAATGTAAAAGTTTTGGCTTCACAAGAAGAAGCAGACAAAATTTTAAATAGTCTTCAGGATCCATTCTATCAAAAGTTTTCTACAATTCTCAATGACTTGCTTTATGATCCATTATACATGGGCTTTAATCTTCAGAAAGGAGTAAATGAAGTTTCTTTAAAAGAACTTCTTATGTCCATTTATAATAATTCAACTTCATTATCTGAGTTAATTGCTAATCTAAAAGAACTTTCTGTTTATCAAACTAATGGTAAAGTAGGAGAAATGGTTGACTGGTTAGTAAATAATGCAGACAATATTGGTGATGGAATTGAGATGGTTAAAAATATTTTCTTTCAAGCAGAAGAAGAAACTGTTGCTGGATTCTATGATGAGAAAACAAATACAGCCTACATTGTTGCAGATGCTGTAAAAGAAAATACTTTATACCATGAGATTTTCTTGCATCCATTTTTGATTAATCTTGAAAAAACTAATCCTGAGTTTTATAAACAACTTGTAGCTGAAGCAAAAGGCAGTCAAGAGATTATTGATTATGTTGAAAAAAATTATGGTACTGAAGACAAAATTGGTTCAAGACAATTTGAACATGAACTTGTTGGTAGAGCTTATGATTTAAGTGTAAGTAATAAATTAAGTGAAAAGAAAGAACCAGGCTTATTCAAAAAGATGGGCCAGTTCATTAAAAGAATGTTGGCTAAAGTTGCTGAGTTTCTTAATATTAGTAAGTCGGACATTGGAAGATTTAATCCAAGAAAAACTACTATTACAGATTTGGCTGAGTATTCAGTAAACAGCAATGTTAAAGTTGATCTTGGTAAAATAATTGAAGCAGGGAAACAAGCTCAATCAACTGAAGCTACACTTAAACCACGAACAAGAAAGAAGACTGTCAAAAGTGTAAGAACCGTTATTGAAGAACAGACTGTAAATAAAGGAGGAGATTTACTTGTATTAGATAATGCTAGTGAGCGTCCAGATATTTTTGGTGATTTTTTACATCCTGAAATTGTTTTTGGAAATAATTTAGTTATTGCTGAATGGACTGAAAAACTTGTTGATCTTGGTCAAGAATTAGATGATGCAAGAATTACCAATTGGGTTTATGGAAATATCCGTGCTCAAATTGATGGTAGATTAATCATTGATGTTACAGCTGAAATTCCTGTGTTTGTAAAGAAAGCATTACAAAACAAAAAAGCTAATCCGCGAGTAACTGAATTGCAAAAAGAAATTGCAGATTTAGATACAAAAATTCAACAGTTAAGTAATCAAAAAAAGATTGCAGCTAGTGCACCTGCGCCAGTTTCTGCACCAGTAGCGAAAGATCAAACATTTGAAGTACATGTTGGTGGTATTGAAAGAGGATATACGGAGGCATCAGAATCTAAGGATAAAAGCGTTGGGGACATTAGAGGTTTAATTGGTCAACAATCAACAGCACAAGGTATATTAATTACTAAGGGTGCAACAAATAGTGCAACTGAGAATGATAGATTTGTTGTGCTTTATTCTAAAGTAGATGCTAATGGAAATAGGTTATCTGAAGGTACGTCTAATGGACAACCCGGAAGAGATGCGTGGGTTACTGCATCAGTTAAGATTTCTGAGAATGCTACACAAGAAGAAATAGATAATGCAACCAGGGCGGCAAGAACAAAAATGAATGCGATTTTACCAAATATTACAGGTGGTAAATTTGTATTGTCAGCCGTTGACACATCTCTCAATGTTTCTGTTAAAGCTAGACCAAGTGCAGCAGCTCAAGATGATTCAACTACAACACTAAAAGAATTTGAAAAGGCTAGAGATGTTTTGTCATTCTCTAAGAAAAAGTTTCCTGGAAAAAACATGCCGTTGTATCAGTACTTACGCATGTTGAATAATGTTAAACCTGTTGTTGGACAATTTGCTTATTACATAAATAGGAATAATACATCAGATCCAGTTGTAGAAAAGCTTGGGACTATTACAAAGTTTAATGACACCTCATTTACATTTACTGATGCTAGCGGTAAGTCAGTTACTAGAACACTGGATTTAAAAACTATTGAGTATTCTAATCCGTATTTTTTATTTAGTGAGAATGAAGTAGAAAATGAAGTATCTTATGATGCAGCTGAAAAACTTATTAATGATAAGAAAACACAAAGCTTATCACAACCGGGTGGATCTAAAGTTGATTTAAAATTAAATGTTGAATCAACTACAAAAAATGGTAATGAAAGAATCATTAGTGATGACGCTTCTATAAAAATGGGTGATGAAACCCAAGAACTTAACAAATTAAAAAGATATGGTAAAACTAATTACTATGTTAATAATGGAGTACTTGGTGTAATCATTGAAGGTAGAGATATGTTTGGTAGATCTGGCGGTTCTACTAAAGTAAATGTTAAAGTTCCAGAAAATTTTAATGAAGCTGTTTTTGAAAAACTTGTAGCGGATATTAAATATCCTGGCAATACTACAGTTGCAGAAACAGAAAGAGTCTTAGCTGAGATTAAAGATGCAATTCAAAAATCAATTGGACAAAGCGATCAAGATACTACAAAAATTGATGCAGAACTTGCAGATGTTCTTAAACAAAGAAACGCTCTTCAAGACCAACTCAATGAAGAAGATGACGACATTGTTGAAGAAGGAGAAGAAACTGTTCAGCAAGGCACTAAGAAAGTTAAATTCTTGATGTACAAATCTACTGGTACTGGTTCAACTGCGGCATCTGCCGGTGAGTGGGTTCCATTAATAGCTATAGGAAAAGCTATAAATGATGAGGGCAAAGAAATAGAATGGTTTGTTAAAGCTTTTCACAAGGGACAAGATCCTAAATTTAATAAGTACGGAAGTGTAACATTTGCTGACATAGACAGAGATTTAAAAGTTCAAGAGGCAAACTTATTTACTGAACCAGAAAACTGGGTTACTGAACAAATCTCAAGAGAGATTGAAGAAGAAACTGAGATTGAAGAAGAAATTCCAGTAGAAGAACAACCAGAAAATGAAATTCAAGCTGAAGCATCTTATCAATCTAGGACTGAAATTTTAGATGATCTTGATTCAGTAAAAAATGAAATTGCAAAACTAGAAGTTGAGTATGATAAAGTCACTGAAGAAATAAACACAGGTAAGTTATCATTGATTCAAAAAAGAAAAGCAATAAACAAACAAAATCTTTTAGCTATTGACATCAATGACTTGTATCAACAACTAAATAATTTACAAGCAGGTTTATCTGAAATTGGTGAAGAGGCTGAAATTTTAAATAATGATGCACAGTATGTTCCAGCTTTTGACTACAATGGAAATGAAATAATTTCTAGTGAAACTCCTTGGATTGATGTTCCACAAAGTTTAAGAAATGAATTAGCTGATTTATTTGGTAAAACATTGAATAAATTAAATGATGCAGATGTTATTGCAATTAAGGCTGAAATGAAGTCTAATCCTAAATACATTTCTGTTATTTCTGCATTTTCTAAATTGAGATTGGATCAACAAGATTCTGAGTTAGGAGCTAAAGAACTAAAGTTAAATAATCAAAAAGTTGAAGATGCTAAGTTGAAATTAAAACAACAACAGCAACAAAATAGAATAGCTGCTCGTCAAGCTAAAAAACAAAAAAGAGCAGCTAGACCAAAGGTTAGTGATGAAGACATTTTAAAAAGTGTTTTAAAGGACTATGATTATTCAATCCTTTCTCCTAAAGAAATTAGCCAACTTGTAGCCAAGCTGAAAGATAAAAGCAACGCCTTAATTGATTTTACAGTTAATGACATTGTAGCATTTATCAACAATAAAAAATTGGTACAAGCTCAGAAAGAACAGAAGCTTGCAGATATAGAACAACAGAAAGAGGAAGCCCGTGTCAACAAACAAATCAAAGGTAATCTAGATTTCTTGATGTTGCCTGTTATACCATTTAAAACCAACTACGGTAAGGAAATAAAAATGCGTATTCCACAAAATGGAATGGTCAAGTTTATTACTACATATCATCCTGAGATATTTACTTTACCTAGACAAGAATTTTTAGATGCAGTTAATGACATTCTAAAAAGTAGAATTACAGACATCAAGTTCTTTAACACAAAAGATTTTGGGTTTGAACGAGGATCTAAAACTACACATTTAAAACTTTACTCTTTATTTAGAAAGCTAGAAAAAGATAAAAAGTTGTATCCTGAAGTGGTTAATAAAATCAACTTAGCTTTATACAATGCTGACAGCAAATTTAGAATTAGAGCTACGCGTTCTGGTAAAAATGCTACTATGTCTTCCATGTATGTTATTCAAAAAGTAAAATCTACAAAAAGAATAACCCCTCCTGGAGCGTATGGTTCAAGTAAAAAGATTTTGGGTTCTTATGAAGTAAACACAGGAAGCCCTTCTGCTTTTGATTTAGAAGTAGCTATTGCTATGTATTTCTTACAGGGGGGAAAAATTAAGCCTAGTGCTTTAGAACAAGTATTTGGAGAAAATGCGTCTGAAGTAAAAGACTGGAAAGGAATAGCAAGTGAAAGTGCTGCGGATTCAAAAGCAAGTTTTGATAGTGCATCTGTATCTATTTTAGAATCACAAAATTTTGATGTAACTACAACTGGAATAGATGGTGCTATGGCGGCTAATGCCCTTGAAGCTTTTTTAATGAAGTATTCAAGTCTATCCAATGCTGTTAGAAATTTAGTAGATCAAGTACAAAGCGATCAATCTAAAGCTGAAGATCAAAATAGAGGAATCAGTAATGAAGAAGCAGATGAAAGATTGTTTTTGCAAGAGCTAGAAGAAAAAGGAATGTCTGCAGATGAATCAGCTGAATATCTTGCTCACTTAAAGTTTTTACAAACTGAAGAAGGTCAAGAAGCATTAGAATCTGAAGCAAAATTATTAGATGAGTATTACAATTCTCAAGAATTTGAATTACTAAATGATGAGTTTACAGGTGATGAAAATGATTTATCAGATGCAGGATCCGAGTTAAAAGAAGTTGGTTCAGAAGAAGAAGAAGACGTTGAAGAGGTTGAAGAAGAAACTGACACAGAATCTATATTTGAAAATAAGGATACAGAAAAACCTGAAAAAACAGAAGTTGATTTATACTTAGATGAATTGGATTCTTTGGCTTCTATTCCAACGCGAGGTGCTTTACCAAATGCAATTGAATATGCTTGGGATAATTTAAATAAGGATAAGAAAACAGATATTGTTTTTGTAGCTGCTGTATTTAGATTTGCAACTAGTGATAGATTTTTAGACAAAGTAGATGAAAATGGAGTAGTTATTAAATCTAAAACAGTAGCAAGAAATGAAGCAATAATTAGAGCTAAAATATCTAATGGTCATTATAGAGGAAAGTCTGTTCAAATTGATGGTAAAGTTTATAGAATTGCAGGTTATGAAAAAAGAAAAGTTGTTATTCAAGATGTAAATAATTTATCTGAATTTATAAGATTAGAAATGGATGCATTTTTAAATGGCATTGAAAAAGAAGTTCCAGTGAATACTGATGTTGCAAATTTAAACATTGATTCTATTGTGAAAGTCAAAGAATTTGACTATATTAAGAGTGCTTATACTGATATTTTAAATAACTTTACTACCTATATGGGAGAGGCTAATTCATTATCAGAAGATAAACTAATCTCCAGTTTGAAAGAAGAAACAACAAAATGTAAAACATAACTAGCATGAATATTTGTATTACTCCGGAGTCAATTAAATTATTTGGTTCATTCATAAATAGAAAATTAGGCGAGAGGTTAACAAATGACAAATCAGGTGAAGCATTATTGAATGAATTGTTCAATGATGCTTTAACTGTTTTTAGTGGAAATGGTTTAACCGCAGATAGAAATAAAGAATTGGTGCTTCAACACATGAGCATTATTCCTCAGATTGTATTAAAACACACTTCTGACAATCCAAAATTAACAAATGCAAAGTCATTACCTCTTTTTAGAGATCTTGCCTTACAAGTGATGAATGCGGCTGAAGATGAAAGCACAAACAAATTCCAAAATGTTATTGATAGATTTGGAGGATTTATTGGAAACAACAGCGATGTTGTTGTTACAGAAGAAGATCCGCTGGATAGATTTGAAGCAGTGTCTATGGAGTTGGCTAAGACTAGTAATCAGGAGGCCATTTATAATCCAATTTTAAATAGTTATGCTGAAAACATTTTAGATCCAAGAAAAGAATTGGAGTTTAAGGTTGCTCGGAATATTCTTAACAAGCAAAATGCGGCAGCTTTAAAATTTAAAATTACTACACTTGGTGCAATTCAAAGTGAACAAAACTTTGATAACACTACAGGAACTACAGATCCAAACTTGCCAGTATTAATTTTAATTGATTCTAACAACAATGTAGCAACATTTGATTCTGATGGTAACTTAAACAAAGATGGTAAGTTTGTTGCATTTACTGTAAAAACAAACAGAGAAGCTTTGCAGTATCAAGAAAGAATGATTGCACAAAGTTTACTACAATCAGGAACAGTTGATGCGGCAGCTAAAGCAAAAGCACAAGTTGATAAATTTGTTAAATCTTTTGAAGCATCTTTAATCAAAGCTAAAGCAGGTACTACTGTGTTTATGAATATTGACTTATCAAGAAGTTCAATTGGTATAGTTGCTTTAAATAGAAATATTCAAACACCTCTTTCAGAAGTATCAAATATTAGCACATCTGCAGCTGACGGGCTTACTACATTAAAGCAATCACCTCAAACAAAACAATTTTATCCTGTTTTAGCTGTACAAAATACTAATACAGAAGAAAGAGTTTTTGGAAAACCTTTATCAGCGTTAGAAGAAGATGAACTAGAATTACTACACCATATTTTAACTACTCCTGAACTTAAAATTAAAGACAGAGTTGTTTCAGATAAAAATGCTAATGGATTAAGAAAAGATCTTATTCATTTTTTTATTGATAGTTCTGATTTATTAGATAAAAAAACATGGCTAAATAATCCGTTTGAATATTTCTATGAAGGGACAGGCAAAGATAAAGTAATGATGTTGCGGTTTTTAAATCAAAAAGCAATTCCTGCATCTTCTTTAACTTTAGAAAAATTAAAAGAATGGACTAATGCAAAATATGGAAAACCTATATACCGTAAATTAAATGCTGAAGAGCCTGCTCCAAAAAAATCATTAGAAGAAGCTTATTTGGGTGAATACTATACAGATGCTGATGGTAACTTATTTGAGGCTGCTGGATTAAGAAGATCTTTTGCAAATAGATCAGGTGCATCTATGAATGATTTAATTTACATAGTCCCAACTAAATTAGAAAATGGGGTTATTATTTTAGGTGAGCAAGTTTCAATTGGTTCACATGTAATAAAACACGGTTATACAACCATAGTACCTACGGCTGAAAATAAATTAATTGGATTAGGCTCTTACCTTGCTTTTAAAGATGGGTATGATGCTATGATAGACAATGAAGAATCTGATTTTAATTCTAGTGATTTTGATAATGTCAAATGGCGATCAGTTCCACAAAGAAATAACTTACTTCAATCTACAAAAGAACAAGACAAAAGTGTGTCTGAGTGGTGGGAAAAGAGTCCATTAAAGAATGTAGTCAATGTTAATATCTTAAACAAAGTCAGTGAGTTTGGTCCAAACTATTTGGCAAACTTTATTGGCAACTCTATTAATTTATATCTTGGATCTTCACCTACCGATTTGTACCATGAAGCGTTCCATGCTTATTTTGATGGAATATTATCACCTGCAGAAAGAAAAGAAATATATGACACACTTAGAAAAACTCCAGGATACTTTACAGTAACTGTAGAGGGTGTATCTAAAGTTGTGCCTTACGATGATGCAACAAATTTAGAACTAGAAGAGTTCTTAGCTGAAAAGTTTAGAGAGTTTGCTATGGCTGGTGGTAAAAAAACTACATTTAGCAACAACAAAGTAATGGCATTTTTTCAAAAATTGCTTTCTCTTTTAAAGAATGTATTTGGAAACATGAGTTTTGCTGAAGCAAAAGCTTTTAACAAAACACAAGGTATTACTGATGCAATGTTTACAAGATTGTTTAAAGGTGATTTTACTGCGGACATGTTTAACATAGAAAATGCAGAAACTAAATGGATGTCATCTGAAATAAAAACTACAACAGGTGATACATTTTCATTAGAGGAAATGCATGATGTAATGTCTAGTATGAAATCAGTAATGTCTGATTTTGTTACACAAGGTTTGAATGTTTCTCAAAATGCAGTTGATAGAAAAAATGCTACAACATTATTAGCAAAAATGACACAGTATCCTGAATCATCCCAGGAATATATTGAGTTGGCTACTCAGTTAGAAAACATTTCTGAAACATCAATTAGAAGTGGAGCAGGTGCATTTACTTTAGTTTCTAATCCAGAGATGCTAAACCTTATGAGCAAGTATATTTTAGCTCGGTTTAAACAAAAACTTGCTGAAACAAATGTTAAGCTTGATGCTATTGCAAGTATAAAAGATAAATCTGCAAGAGAGTTAAGTGAAAGCACTAAACTAAAATTCCAAAAAGAACTACTTGAAAAAGCAATTAAGCCTGATAATTTTGGAAAATTAACAGACCTCAATGTTATCATCAAGGAAAAACAAAATGATGGACAACAAGTTGAAAGAACATTACTTCCATTGTTTTTAAAGTCCTACAGTAATTTAGTTCTAGGTAAAGAAGTATATCAGGATGAATATGAAGCTAAGGCTTTAGAAGAAGATATTTATGTTCCAATGTGGGATAGAACTGGTAACGATCAGTTGTTTGATGATACAATTGAAAAAGGAACTAAAGCTCTTTTAGATTCTATATTTGCTTATTCTGAACAAGGAAAAGGTGTGGTGCAATTAAATGCATTAGGTTTTAAAGAAGTTCTTCCTGTAAAAAATGCTATTGCAAAAGTGGCTAAGCTCTTGCGTAACAAGCCGGATGCTATGGACATGGCAACTGTATTGAAAGATGCGGCAAAGAATGACAAAGAAATAGATCAAGTCTTTAGAAGGTTAGGTGATATATCAGAGTTAGAATTTGCAGACACTATGACTTCAATGGAACACCGTCAATGGTCTGATTTCTGGCAGTCATTTAATAAAGCAGATGTTTTATTGAGAGAATTTATTTTAGAAAGAGAAGACATTACAAATATTGATGATGAAAGAACTGTCAAGTTAACGTCTAAGTCTGGAAAATCTCAATCTCAAAGTATTCAAATAGAAAGACAATGGGCTGCTAATTTTAAAACTACAGCACTAACAGGAGAATATTCATCAACAAACAAAGAAGGTAATCCTGTGTTTGATATTGAATCACTGTTAGATGATTTAGCAAATGATGAAGATCTTTATTATGCTTTAATTGAGGGAGGTGGTAAAACATTATTAAAATCTCAATATGATCCAATTAGATCTAAGAGTAGTCGATATTCCAGGACTCCTTATGTAAAAGCTATTGCTGATCCTTACTTGTTGTTTGCGGCCCTTGGTATTGATTTAGTAAATGACTCTGATGTTAGACAAGTTTTATTTGAAGGCGATTCAACTTTAGGAACAAGTCCTGCAATCTCAACTTATATTGTTGAGGCGTTAAAAAATAGAATGAGTAAAGTTGTTTTTAATGAAGACAAAGTTCCATCTTTAGATCCAAATGCAAAGTTTATAACAAGTCTTTCAGATGTGTTTAAACCGTTTATGTATTTTGATGAAACTGGTAAACTGCAAACACAACCAAGTCTTACTGGTTACTTAACACAACTTCGTGAGTTACATTATGTTTACTCAAATGACTACACAAACTTTTCAAGTTATGGTGCCAATGGTGAGTTGCAAAGTGAGAAATCATTTAATTCAAGTTTGTTAAGCCTAACGGCAGCTTTAAATAATGCTGATCACATCAATGATATAATCAATACAAAAGGACTAGAGTATTTAAATCCATACACTAATCCTCAAGCTGCTGCTTCTAGGTGGCTGATTGACATGTTTCAATTAGATCCAGCTGTCCATTCTAAAACAAAAAGAGGTAATAGAGATTACTCAATTAAAATTAGCACTGAAAATTTATCTGGATCAAAACTTATTTCTAAAGAAGAATACTGGGTTGAAGACATCAATGCTGAAACTGGAGATGTTACAGACAAGCGCGTTACTTTAGAGTATGACAACGGTGTTGCTTCAATGGAAACTGATGAAAAATCAAAGTTTATTTCTGATTTTCATTTAACTCTTGAAGGTAAACAGGAAATCATGCGTACAGAAGCTAAGTCAACATCAATGACTGTTTATGTACCGGCTGTTAAAAGTGACGGGAGAAGAAAGAATACCAACCTTCTTATCAATATAAATGAATCTGAAAAGATTTTTGCTGAAGGATACAAAGGAGAAATTCTTTTTACAGAATTTAAAAATCATTTGGCTGCAGAACTTATAAGAATACAGCAAATAAAAAAATTGCAATCCATGATTTTGTCAGGTGAAATTAAACCTGAAGACCTTGCTATAGATGTAGCTCAATTAAATCGCGGTGGTGATTGGTTTGTATTTGATAAAATTTTTGATGAAAGCTTTGATAAGAACTTGAAAAAAGACTTGTTGGCATTTGACATCAACTCTGTAATTTCTGAATCAGAAAATGCTAAAGGAAAAGGAAGTTTTTCAATTGATGCTTTATCTCCGGAGTTAAAAACTAGAGTTGAAAATGCATTGATTGATTACTTTAAAAAGGAAACTACAAAATTAAATGATGAGTTAGGTGGTAAGTTAGTTATTGGTGATAGTTTATTTGAATCATACGCTAAAGAAATAGAGTCAGATCCTGAGTTATCAGAAGCTGAAAACAAAGAAGCAGTAAAAGAAAAAATGATTAAGGTGTTTTTGATAAATAACTTTATTCAAAACTTGAACTACAATGCTTTGTTTTTAGGAGATGTAACAGTACACGATGTAGAGGGGGAGGCTTTTCACAAACGTATTGCTGGACTAATTTCTACTGGTAAAATCTTTAGACATGATGGAGTTTGGATGAAGTACATAAATTCCACACAGTATAATGCTTACGGGTTTGCTAAAAAACATAACAAAGAAAAACCATCTATTGCTTTAGATTATGAGTACACTGGTTTTTTAAAAACAGCTATTATAAAAGAAGCTAAATCTAATTCTATTTACATAGATCATTATCAAAAACTTTTAGGTGTAGACACGGCTGATTATAATAACATGAAAGAAGCTGATGGCCAGGGATGGTTATCATTTGATGCATACCGAATACTAAATGATTCAATTGGTGAGTGGTCAGATGCTCAAGAAAAAATGTATCAAAAAATGCTTGCGGGAACTAAGTTGACACAAGAGGATATGATTGCTACATTTCCTGTTAGAAAGTTTCAGTACTATGGTAATGTTTCAAATCCAAAATCTGAAAAAATATTAAAAGATTTAGGAATTACTTTAGGTCATTCTGCATTTCATAAGTACTCATTGATGCCATTAATCCCTGCATTAATAGAAGGGACTCCTTTGCAAATCATGCATGAAAAAATGATGGAGCAAGGAATTGATTATATAACAATGGAATCTGGATCTAAACTATCTTCTCTTTCAAAAGTAAAAGTTGTTGAAACAGAAAAAGGTAAAGAGATTGTTGCTGATTTTGATAATTTTTATGATGCAAGCAAAAGAGGCGGATTTAATGTAGATATTCAGTTTACTCCAAATGTAATTCATGTCAAGTATTTAAAGAGTCAAATCTTTTTAGATGAAGGATACAAAGGACATATTACTTTACCAACGCAGGTAAGAAAGATTGCATTGATCGGTATTTTAGATGGAGGTGTCCCTACTGATTTTAAATACACAGGTAAGAAAAATAAAAAAGATGCATGGGAAGCTTTGTCTAAAAATGATAAGCTGAAGCAATCTAAAAAATGGCAATGGTATCAAGACTATACTAGCACCTTAGATGAAATGCAAAATGTTTTAAGAGATAGATTGTTGGAAGACATTGCTCTTAAAGAAGATACAGTTAATGGTCAAAAAACTTATACCGGTGACTCTACAAAACTAGCAAACTACTTGAGAGAGAAGTTGAAGTCTAAAGAGGTATTGCCAGAGGAGATTGGCTATTTGATTAAACCTGATGGAACATTAATAGATGACTTGTCTTTGTCATTGATTAGCGATAAGCTAGAAGAATTGTTAGTGACTCTTGTAGATAAAACTTTAAGAAGGATTACAGTTAATGGAGAAGCCTTAGTTCAAGTTGCAGGTACAATGTTTGAAAAGTTCCAAGTGACTGGCGGAATATCTGTTTCTGAAGAAATGCTTAAAAGTTCTAATCAAGCTGCTTTATTAAAGAACGGTTCTAATGGTTTGAAGTTTTATTTCTTACAAGATGAGTTTGGAAATGAGGTTTTGGATAATGATGGGAAAGCTATTGTAAAAGGAATGGATGTTAAGATTTCACTTCAAGGTGATTTCAAAAAATTACTTTACACAGAAAATGTCAAAGGAGAAAAAATTGCTGTTTACACTGAAGATGAAAATGGTAAAAAAGTATTAGACTACAACGCATCATTACAAAGACTTAATGATGCAATTAAAACTACATACTGGCAAAATAAATATGGAGAGTTAATTAAACTTCCTGGTGTGCGTATTCCTACGCAGGGACCAAACTCATTAGTTGCTGCAACTGTTGCAGAATTTTTACCTGAGTTTGCCGGTCCAACAATTATACTACCTACTGAAATTGTTTCTCAGTCCGGAGCTGACTTTGATATTGATAAGTTATTTATGATGTTCATGAATATCAGAAACTACAATGGATCTGTAGAAGCAGTTAAGTATTCACCATCAACTCGTACTTATGAAGAAATAAGAGAGAGCATTGAAAAAGAAGAACCTAAGTTAGAAAAAGCAAACACCGCATTACAAAAAAACTGGAAAGAATACACGGATTACCTTGTTGAAAAAGAAGGTTTAAATGAGTATGTTGGTGCATTTTATGGTGAGATAAGCGATCTTCAAGTAGATATTGATGCTTTGTATGCAGAAAAGAAATCTGTGTATGAAAACAAAGACTATGATTATGAGTTTCAAGAAAAACTACATGGTGAATTACAAAAACAAATTGATGAAAAAGTAAATCAAAAATTAACATTATTAAGTTTTGCTCAAAGTGAAACAAATGCTTTCTTTGATACAGTAATTAAAAACAAGGCTGATAGAATGGCTGTTGTAAAAGAAAACTATCTTGAGTTCATGTCTAAAATAGAGAAGAGTCAGGAAGCTGTAGATGCCATTAAGGTAAACATTGCTAACTTCCAAAGAGAACGTGATGGCAAAGGTGTTAAAGGATTAGAGAATAGGTTTTTTGATTTGTTGAATGAAAGAGTTTTGATGAATGATAACTTAAAGCATTTGATTACTCCGAATACAACTAAAGATACCGAAGGACCTTCCAGAGATGCAGGTAAATTGACTAAGAAAAACTACAACAAGATTCAGAAAAATGGAAAAATCTCAAACACTTCTATTTTTGAGTATAGGTTTAACTTATTAAAGCATCAGGAAAATTCTGTAGGAAAAGATTCATTAGGGATTGCTGCGGTTACGTCTACATTCTATGCACTTTTTACAACATTTGGTGCAACTTTGCAAGAAACAAGCAATGAAGATCAAGCTAAGTTTGTAAAAGCATTAGAGCTTCTTCAAGACTTTGGAAAAGCAAACACGCCTCAGTATGCAGCAGCATTAAAAACAGTTGATACGTTTAGCAACAAAAAATTAAATTTTGTAACTGATGCAGGTACTCCTGGATTTAATTTGAATGTTGAGAAAAATGCAATCACTTTAGGCGCAATGAAAAATGTGGACGGCTTAGAAATTTCAGATATTCTTTCTCAGCTGATTAATGGTTTTGTGGATGTTGCTAAAGATGCTTGGATTTTTGATGCTCAAGGTACTAAAGAAACTGCGCCTGTATTATTATTTATGGTGATGGCAGGTATGAATGTAACGTCTGCTATTAACATGGTGAATAATCCATTAGTTTTAGAGTTTAATCAAGTACTGGAAGAATACAAAGGAGTATTTGCTGCACTGTCTGAGGATTACGAGAAAGGTAAAACTGACACGCTTGGAAAAGCAGCGGAAGTATTGAGTAAAAAATATGCTAATGTTTTTAGTGATCCAACAAATGTAACTAAAGCTAGTTCTTTAGGATCATTTAATAGAATTGCAAACACAGCAAAACCTTTTACAAATGAAGATATTGCAAATAGATTAGGACAAGAACCTAACTATAGAGATATGGAAATCTTATCTCATTTTCTTCAGATAAAACAAATGGCTCAGGCATTAACTGATTTTACAATGGTATCAAAATTTGATACTCAGAAAATTTCAAACATTAGTGAAGCACAAGCTAGAATTGAATCAATAGAGGAGTTTAAATTAATTCCTATTGGAGAAAAGATGATTCCAGATGCATGGTTTGACAAATTAAAAGATACACCTGTTGGTAAATTTAACAATGATGAGTTCATTGTTGATTTATTTTCTAAGTATTTTAAACTTAGAAACAACAAAGCTTTGATTTTAAGATCGCTTGATTTAAAAAGACCAAAGGGTGTTGATCAAAGAAAATTACTTGCTGATTTTAAAAATGACTTCCTTTGGTTCTTGTATCAAAATGCAGTCTATAATGATAACAGTTATACTACAAGTCCAACAAAGTTTATCAAAGGTGATACAGAAAAAATTGACATAGTTGGAAAATCCTATACTTTAGTTGAAGATGCATCTGTTGAGTTTGGTATGGACATTAATGAAGAAACTGGTGAAGTAAGATACAGCCCAGATGTTTACTTTAAAGAAGCAAACATGTTGGAGTTTATGCCATTCAGAAAATTCTTTAACAACACTTTACCAAAAGAATGGGTTAAGTTTAGACTTGAATACAGTAATCTTTCTAAGGTTGCTGAAACTTTAACTGTAGATGAGTTTAAAGAAAAATTCAAAGTGTTTGATCAACCAAAGAGAACATTTATGAATCAAGGTTTTGAGCAAGGAAAACTAATTATATTGGGAAGAGCTGCTTTGTATAACACAGGGAATGTAAGTGCTATGTTTGATATTTCTACTGGTGCTGCATCTGTTGTTCAAAACTTAAAAGCTCTTTATCCTGAATTAGAAAACTATGCTTTATTCAGAGATGTAAAATATGACTTTAATGAATCTGCTAAAAAGAACAACATTTATTTTCCGCAGGTGAAAGATCCACAAATGGCTTCTATCTATAGAGAAAATATTCAAGAACTTAAAAACAGTCCACATCCTGAAGTTAAAAATTTCATCAACAAATTAAATCATCTTGCAATAATGCAGTCTGGTGTTAACCGTGCTTCAAAGTATTCCATGCTCCCAATTATTGATCAGAGTTACTTTGAACAAGCAATAACAAATCAAATTGGACTTCCATACATCTATCAAGTGCTGGATGAATTGCAAAAAAGTTTTGACCAAAGAGAAAACAGAAAAGAAATTGATGCACAAATCATTGATCAGTTTAAAAACTTGTATCAAGGAATGATTGCTGGCACCGGAATGCGTATGAAAGTGCGTGGTGCCAACTATCTTGTTGACAAATTAAAATTCTCAAAAGATATTAAGCTCAAGGAATCAAAAGTAAGAGCAAGCAACATTACAAAAATTCCTTTAGCTAAGACGTTAACAGCAGAACAAAAAGAATTAAAACTTGAGTACTTCTACAATGATGAATCAATGACTCCATTAGCATTTGCTGAATCAATTCAGAATATGGAATGGGTAATTAGAGATCAGAAATTTATTGCACCGGAAGGAAAAAGTCAAAAAGAATTAGATAAGGCTTTACTTATTTTGGGTATTGATAATTCAGGGGACTTGCCAAGTTTAAGATACAAAACTAAAAATGCTAAAAAAGGATTTTTATCAGTTGCTCAGTCAAATGTCTTCAAAGAAAAATTTGCAATTAAAGATGAGGCGATGGCAAACTCTGCCACTAAAGCAATTGGTAAAGCTACAACTCCGCTTAATTCTAAGTATGAGTCATCATCTGCAGCGTATGCCGCAGCTTTAGAATCTTTTCATCCTGGAACCTTAGCTAAACCTAAGTCAGCAAAAACTGAATTTGTTCCTACAGATAAAGTTTGGGTGTTTGGTAGTACTATTACTCAAAATGCATACTTAGGTAGAAAGAAAGAAGAGTTTGTAACAGCGGTTGAAAAAACTTTTGATGCTTATCATAAGCCGCTAATAGATAAAGCTGTAGGAGCAGGTGTGTCTTCATTCTTTGTGGGTACAGCTTCCGGTATAGATGACATGGCTGTAAAACATTTGGAAGGTCTTGGATTTAAAAAAGTAATACGCTATTCAGAACTTGGAACATACAATGAAATGGTTTCAGCTAAAGCATTTGAACAGGCAACAGATCCAATGTATGATCCAAAGTTAGCAGACACAAAAACTATAAGCTCTAGTGTGTTTAATGAACTATTGGATATACTTTATGATGATACAGAAAGAAAGACTCCTGAGTGGTTTACAAAGCTTACTCAGTCTGAATTAATCAACAATGGAAAAGAGATAGTCAAAGAACAATTACGCTCAATCATTGCTGATTTAGATACTAGCTATAGGAAAAATAACTATGTGGGCTTCAGAGTTAAATTTATCAATGAACTTAAATTTTCATCAGGTAGAATTGCTGTTGGTAAAACTTTGTTTGATTCATTAGTAGAAGAAACTTTAATGGAATATAGACAAGCTGTACTTGCATCTAGTGCTAAACTTAATGCAGCAAAAACTATAACAAAAAAACCAGCTGAAAGCAATGAACAATATAATGAAGCAGTAGTTGATTATTTACGCGAAGTTGAAGTAACTGTTTTAAAAGTTGGTGAAGAAATTGAACTTACCTATAAAAATAGTGATTCAGAAGGCATAGCAACTATTACTGGAATACAAAAACTAAACAATAACTTATTTAAAGTTAAGCTTAGTCCAAGTGAAGGTAAAGAATATACATTTCTTGTAGATAACTTTGGTAATGGTGAAAAAATTGAAATAGAACAGTATAATGTAACTGTTTTTGAAAGAGGAATTGATGAACTTGCAATGGCAAAAAATAAGTTAGATGCTTTATTACCAATTGAAGAATCAGTCAAGCAAGGTTATTTGTCTACTCCAATTCTTTCACCAGTAAAAGAAAAATACAAAATATCTAAAAACATTCCTATAGATTCAAGTCAAGTTCACAGTATAGCTAATTCTAAAAGAGGACCAATAGAAGTAAGAGAAGGTTATAAAGTTACTTTTGCTGAACATCCAAATGCTATTTTTTATTTGACACCAGATTACGGTATTATAAATGACCAAGAAGTTGTTTCTGGTTGGAAAATAGAAAATGTTAATTCAGGCGTTCAAGCAAACAATGGAGATTCTATAAGTGAAACATTTAAAACATTTGTAAAAAAATTCAAACAGTTACAAAATGTAAGTGTGAATAATGATCAGGTGGTGGAAATCATTACTGTTACAGGAATGGATATTAACAAACTTACTCCTGATGAAAATGCAGAAGTAAAATACACTTACTTGACATTACCATTTAGTAAAGCAGAAAAAGAAACTATATTGACTAACTTTACTGCAAAGTTCTTTAAAGGCAAAAGTGTCCGTGAAGCTCAAAAATATATTGAAGAAGCTCTTGAAAAAGCTGATGAGCAAGGACAGAAAGAAATTATTGAGAAATTAAAATCATGTTATAAATGAGCTGTGTAAATCCAAATTCACCAGAATTTAAAAAAATTCTTGAGCAGGAGCCAAATTTTTTATTGGCTGAAATCATGTATGATAAACTCATGCAAGAACAAACATACAAAATGTATGATGACACACTTGAATTTAAAGAAAGCACTCCAATAACAAAAGAGCAAGAGCTTATTGGACAAACTGAAGACTGGGGTTTTAAAAATCCATCTGAGGTTGCACTTATTTCTGACAAAGAATTAAGCTTGTTGATAGATAACCCTGCCTACAATAAAATTGAAGATCCGGTTGATCAACAAAAATTTAATGAGTTAGCAAATGCCATTGGTGAAAAAGAAGCATGGCGTGATTATTTTGAAACAAACAAAATTGTTAGACCTGCTAATGTTGTTCTAGAAAAATTATTTAAAAGACTTGAAGAAGAAGAACAAGATTTTCAGGATACGGTAAATGAGTCTATGGATTTGCAATTACCAAGCATTGATGAGTTCATAAATCAGTTTGAACAAATTGTTGATGTAGAAAACAAAGCAAGAGCATTAGATGTTGCTGAGAAGTTGTCTAAGCAATTGAATGTTCCTTATGAAGTAATTACACAAAAAGAACTAGAAGAAAAGTTTCCTAATCAATCTTACAGAAAAGCTTTTTATCAAGCAGGTAGAGTTTACATTGTTGCAGGTAACTTAACTGCGTCAGATGTATTCCATGAGTTTGCTCACCCGATTGTAAAATCTATGAGTAAACAAAATCCTGAGTTATTCCAAAAATTATTTGATGAACTTGCTGCTACAGAACTTGGTCAACGTATTATAGCTGATCTTAATTTAGATGCGGATTTAACTCCGGGTACTGCTGCATACATGGAGGAAGCAATTGTTACATCTTTAGAAGCAATCAATGAGAATGAAGATGTAGCACCTAAAAGTTTTATTCAAAACCTATTCTTTCAAATTAAACAGTTTCTTAGAAAAGTTTTTGGAAAGAAAATAGATGTGTCAAAGCTTAATTCTAAAACTACATTGGCTGATCTGGTAAAAATGATCAACTATGGGGAAGAATTTATTTTGGACACAGAGTTTTTAGACAAGGATTTAATGGTAATGTTTAAGACAGATTATGAATTACTTAGACAACAGATTAAAGACGGTTCTGCAAAGAAAACTCAGGAGTTAATGAACAAGTTTAGCGATGTTGTTAAACTACAATTGTCAAACTTCAAAGCTGAAAATGACATCTTTAAAACTATTGAAGCAGGATTAGCTGATGAAAACCGAGAAGGTCTTTTAAATCAAGCGCAAATGATTCTTGAGGGCCTTGCAACATTTGGTTCTAGAAACTTAGTTGTCCCACTGGATGCTTTAAATATTACAGGCAACAATGCTATTGATGCAGACATTATCAGCTTTAACAACAAGATTAATTCTTTTGTTCAAGTTATTTCAACTGTAGATCAAGTTGTTGATTTGCTTAACAATAAACTAAAAGCGTTGGCTTCTTCTGGTGTAAAATCCAATAATGAATTTGATCAACTGTTTGCAATCATGCAATACACTGAAGAGTGGTTAGCTAAAGTTACTGATTGGAAATCTGAATATACAACTTATTCATTAGTAACTGATCCTTTAACTGGTCAACAAGTCAATCCTATTTATGACGCATTAGATGAGCTACAAGAAAAATTAAATGATGGCAAAAGAATCTCTGATAGTTTGCAAATGGATTCAGTGATTGATGTTTTGTATGATCACTTAAATGAACTAATGACTCCAATCAAAAAAGATTACCTTGATCAAATGGATTCATTAAAAAAAGCCGGTTCTATGACTGCATATAATAAATTGCATGCAGAATATTACGGGTTGACTCCAACAGAAATGGTTGAGTACAACAGGTTAAAAAATAAACCTGAAGCAAGCCTTACTAGAAATGAAATGATACAGTTGCAAGAACTTAAATTTGCAGCATTTAATTCACATGTAATTTCTAAAGAGGCAATTAGAGCAAAAGCAGAAGGAAGGTTAGGTGATTCGCATAAATGGAATGGTTTGTTTGAATCATTTATGAATAACCAGGATCAAATTGTTGGTGGATTTTATTCGTTTTTAATGAAGACTTTTAATACCATTGATGGTAATGCTAACGCAAGAAGAGCTGAGTTGTTAAACAATTTACAACCACTTTTAAAAGCTGCAGGTTATGATACACATTTTTTAGGTGAAGGTAAACTTGGAAAAGAAGTTGGTCAGATAAACCGTTCATTTAAAACAAATAACAAAGGTGAATCAGAAGAATTTTTAGAGTGGCAGTTTTTGAGTAACTTTCACAACTATGAATATGATAGACAGCTTCTTCTTGATGCTGTTAAGTTTGCTAGACAAAAATTTAATTTAAATAAAGATGCAAAATCTAGAGATCCTTTAAAGGCAGAATTTGAAAAAGCCAAAGAAGCATTAGAAGATTTTGACACTAAGTATATGAACCGTGATTACACGGATGAGTTCTATCAAGTTGCTGCTAGATATTTTAAAACTGATTCAGGTAAATTAGCTAAAGCTGCACTGGATGATATATTTGATAGGATGCGAGTTATTTCTGAAAATGCTGATGTCAATCCTACAAATTTTGGAAAAGTTGATGCATTAAATGAACTTTGGAATGAATACCAATTGCTTCACAATATTTATGATTTTAAAACAGGTGAAGAAAAAACAGGTATATCAAGAGAAATTGCTGAAATACTTACTGGCTATAGGAATGAGATTGGTGAGTTTTATGAGTGGGAAGAAAAAGAAAATGCTTTTGAATTAGCTCTTGAGCTTTTACATGATGAACTTGTTTCTAAAGGTAAACATCCAGGAAGTGATGCATATAATGCAGTAATGGAAGAATGGATTAAGCACAACACAACCATTGCTGTAAGTGAAAATTATTACATCAATAGAGCTGCGTTAATTGAGGAAAGAAGTTTTTTAGTAGAACCAATTACTAGAATTAATAATTCATTCATTGATGTCACTCCAATGTATGAACAGATTTACGGTATTCTTAAACCATCTAAAGATAATTTTAATCAGTACAACGGTAATGATTTAACACCAACTGCTCAAGCAAAAATAAAAGATATTCAACAAACTATTTCAAACTTGAAAGAACAGTGGTTGAATATCAAAGGCTACAGTCCGCAAGAGATGCGTAACTTTAGAAGAATTGAGGAATACTACTTAGAGAATGGTGAGTTTGAATACGACAATGATCAGGATTTTTATAATAATTTTTGGATAGATTTACAGAAGCGTTTAGCTAATCTAGGAATAGATAAAGACACTCTAGATAGAGTAAGAGAAATTGATAAAGAACTAAATGGTTCTAAACTTTCTGGATTGACGCAGCAGTATATTTCAAACTTAAAAGCATTTGTAGAAACAAATGATGCATTTGCTAATATATTTGAGGATGCGTTTAAAGCTTATGATTTTGTTGATGGTGAATTTCCAACATCTCAAGATATTTTTGAAGCAATTAAAGACACTAAATTTACAGATGCTTTATCTGCTACTAGCCCTGAGTTTAAAGAATGGTTTGATAGAAATCACTATACTGAATCAGTAAATGAATTTGATAAAGTTGATGGTCATTTTGTTGGAGAGTTTACTCGTAATAGACCAACGGCAGCTTGGCAATTTACAATGCCTAGTGAAATTTCTGATTATGAAACTAAAAGTGTATTGGGTACAAAAATTCCTGCAGAGTTTTCTCCAAATGGATACATTGAGTTAAACGGTGTTCCGCGTATTCCAACTAGGGCATACTACCGCAGAAAAGTAAAACAGGAATTTGAAACAGCTAAAATTGAAAGGGACTATGTTGACAATAATGGAAATCTTGTTCTTGCTACAGTTGATAACAAAGGGAACTGGCTTCCTAAAGACTTAGATGAAACAGATCCAGATTCTAAATATGTCAATCCTGCATATAAAAAAATGTTTGCTAATCAAAAACCTTTATGGGATTTGTTAGATCATTTAAAAAACAGACACTTAGATAATCAAAAAGGATTAGATGCTTCTCAAAAAATGTATTTGAGTTACCCGCGTTATAGAAAAGGAGATGTTGAAGAGTATGACAAAGGTTATTTTCAGAGAAAAGCAACTAGAATTGCTGAAACATGGCGTGGTGCAGAAGATGATTTTGAATATGGAATTAAAACAAATGACCAACAAACAGCGTCTTATAAAACATTGACTAGGCCAATTGGTGGTAGTTATAAATTAGATATTTCAGATGTATCCACTAATATCATTGATAAAATGATGGATCATGCCTATTCTATTGAACACTTTAAAGGCATGCGTAAAGTAAATTCATTTGCAAATGTTTTTGAAAATGCAATGACAAACATGTACACTAATCCTGCAAAAACAGTAGTGGACAAAATGCTTAAAGATTCTGAGTTGTTAGAAAAACAAGATTCAGAACAAAGCACAAGGATTAAAAACATTAGACAAATAATTGATAAGCATTTTAAAGGTGTTTTAATTACTGGATTTGTTACTGGGGGTAACGATGCTTCTGAATCAGTAATGAAAACTGCAAGAGTTATTGGTGGACTACAAAGATGGATGTCATTTACATCATTTGCATTAGATCCGGTTAAGTCTGTACGAAATTATGTTGGAGGTAAGTCTATGATGTATAAAAAAGCAGCAGAAGGTTTAGCTTATAATATGAAAGATGTTGCTTTAACAAGAGGAAAGTCTGCTTCTGTCATGGGAGAATTAATTGCTATGCAGTATTCTAATAAAAATGTAAGTGCAAGGTTGCAGTTGTTAGATGTTTTGAATGCTATACCTGGTAATTTAAAAAAAGAAATTGGTGCAAGAGGCTCTAAAACTGTAGCGCAATCTTTGTTTGGCGGAAGTTTTTTTTATGCGGATAGAAAATATTTAAGTGAATCTGTACCTGTTCATCAATTTCTAGCAATTCTTGAGCATAATTCTTTTATGCTAAACGGTAAAAAAACATCACTTGATGAAGCTATAGAATTGGTTAATGGAAAAATACAAACAGTAGCAGGTGTTCCTGCTGATATGGCAATCACTTATGATGCTGACGGTAACATTAAATTTGGAAAAAAAATACAAGATTTGATGAATGAACATCAGTCTTTTTTACAGAAATCTCTTGGTATAACTAATGAGTTTAATGAGCCAGAGGTTTATAGAAGTTTATTGGGAAAAGCCGCGTTCTTTTTAATGAAGTTTTTTCCTGGAATGGCTTTAGATAGATACCAAGTAAGAACCAGGAGAGGAAAGAAAGGGCAAAGAAGATTAAATTATTCAACGCGCAGGGCTGAGCTTGGAACTTATTTAGGGATTGTTGCTTTAGCAAATGAACTTGTAAGCAATAAAGGAAAATTTTGGCAATTAGATGCTTACAGCTGGCAAGCTAAAAAAGGAGCGATGCAGTTAGTTTTAGCAAAAATGATTTCAATGATCATTAATATGTTAGCCATGTCCATTGGTTTTGATGATGATGATGATGGACTTATTGATTTTACCTGGGATCCAAATGACGATGGTATTTATTCAAAGTTGAAACATTCAACATCCTTACCTGAATTACCTTTAATTTCTGATGCAAGAACAATTAAAGGTACAAACAAACGCTTTCACTCAGAAAACTATTTAAAGTTACAGACATTGCGTTTGCTTTTGGTCTTTAAGAAAGAGGAGGATACATTCTTTTTAACTAATGCTCTATCAACAACAAAAGATATTGTAACTGGACAATCACCTTTGTTTACTGGTGGAGGTTTAGCTACAATAGAAGATTTAGCAAGCTCGCTGTATGCAACATATTTTACTGATGATCCGGATGTCTATGAAAAAGCAGCAGGACCATACAAATTTCAAGAAAAAGGCAGAGATAAAGCATTAAATATTGTGCTTAAATCTATGGGCTTATCTGGAAGTTTAGTTGATGTTCCTACTACTATTCAAAGAGAAAATTCAGATTTCTTTAACTAAAACAATAATCTTCAATTATTTGTTTTTTAATTGAAGGTGTAACAAATATAGTTTCTTGATCAGGACTAGGCGGAGAAAGTAATTCTTTTCCTTCTAGTTCTGATTCATACACTCCTAAAATTCCAGCTATTTCTTTATAATTGCTGGCAGGTTCTAAGCACTTTAAAACTATTTTGTTTTTTTCTATAACTGACATTAGTAGTTTGTATTCTGTTGAGATTTCTGAGTAACTACCACTAACTACTTTGTCATAGTCATCTTTCATGCTATACATGTTAAATGTTACAATGTCAAATTCGTCATCTGCAAAAGTAAAATCATGAAATTTTGAGTTTTCTATTTCTGGTTTTATCTTAACATAATCTGCATCTTTATTGTAAAACAAAGCAATTAGTATTCTTGATTCTTTGGTGTGATTAACATCACCAAATTTTAAATAGGTTTCTATTGGCTGAACTTTTATATTCAGCAACGGCCATAAAAAAGTTTTGCTTTTTTGAATGTAGATACCCATTTCTTTTAATAATTCATATTGCATTTTTTCCATAGCTACAGTTTTAATATGTCAGTTAATTCTACTTTTTTGAACCCTTGTGGTTTTATAATTTTACCATCTTCTCTCAAGATTGGATTACCATCTGGTCCTAACTTTGACATATTATTTTGATGCACTAAGTTAAATGCAGGAATAATGTGGTTTTGCAATCCGTGTTTACAAATTGTCCCAAATAATATATACAGCTGATCCGCCAAAGAATCCAAGATTTCAATCATGTTTTCTTCTCCTACAGCTATAATGTATTCATCCAGTTCCTCTTTGCCAAGAACATGCCTTAACACTGATTCTTTACTACTAAGTAACACAGGTGTGTCACTTTGGCTCTGTTTGAATGTTTGGTGAAACTCACTCACCATTTTAATTTGTTGTTCCATATATTTGTTTGTTATTTAAGTTATATTCTAAAACAGCTAGGTGCTTTAGGATTACCATGCTTATCAGTTGTGTACAGTTGTGGCCATGAGCCTTCTTGCACATATTCAACTCCTGGAAAAGCATGTATAAAAATTTGTTTTATGGTGACTTTTTCTCTACCTGATCTGTTTGTGTAAGCAGTCAATGTAGTTCTTACAAAGTACTCGGACGGTTCCAATTTGACATGAGGCATTCTCTCTGGATCCGTTTGACTAAGGTACTCATTTAATGTCACTTTATACCGGCTTTAGCAACAAAATATTTGTTAACTTCAGGAATATTTTTCTTGTAATAAGGTTGGTTATCTTTGCACCAATCTTTTACTTCCTGTTTAGTTTTAAATGGTTTTTGCCAAGAGTTATTACTCATGATCATATTAAATGTTGGTTCTAGCTCATCAATAAATGATTGCACTGTCCAACCTTCCCAAATGTGTTTGTCATTACTCATTTTCTTTCTTGTATTTAGTATAACAATTTTTTAGATACCTGCTAACCCATAGATAGTCTTCTCTTTCAAGATAGTCTTCAAATGCGGTATAAGCAAAGTAATTATCTGACAAAAGTTTATCAGTTTGGCGGTCATACATTAATGTATTTCCATTTTCATCTCCTTCTTTGTAGTTACTGTAGAAGTAGAAATCTTCAGTAATCAGTGATAACCTGTATAGATTACCACTGATTGTTTTAGTTTTTTGAAGTCTAATTTTCATTTTTCCATTCTTTCCAGACATCAAAGTCTTTTAGTTTTTCAATTTGTTTTTTCCATTCAACCTGAAGTCTTTTTGCTATAGCCCACATAATAAAAGCACCCGTAACAAATCCTATTATAAATTCCATGTTATTCATTGTTTTCAAGTTCTTTGAATCCGTTATCTTCAGCAGCTTCACCAATTCCATAATGAATTTGTTCCATTATCCAGTCATTGGTTAATGCGGTTTCTAAGATGGTTTGTGCATCTTCATCATCAAATACTGCAAATCGCAGTTTGACATCATCTACATGCCACAAGTTATCTGTAAAATAACCCGCAGCGCGTAATGTTTCTTTTGCTTTTTCTATTTCTGTCATGAGAAAAACATTAAAGTTAGTAGTGTGATTCCAATTCCTGCAAGTATTCCTATTAAGGAACCATGCAAAAATGCTGACCAATTTTTATCATCCATGGTTTTTTATTTTGAAGCTAAACAATTAGAACAAAAATTATCCATAGTGTTGTCATATTCATGACCACATTTGTAACAATGTTCAGGTTCTCTTTCAGAAATTAATTCTACATCTTCTGGATCATATTCTTTATCATCATCTGGATTTTCAGATAGGTGTCCAGGAATATATCCGCAGCGGTCTAATAGACTTTGTATGGATTCTTTTACAAAACCTTGAGATTGTAACTCAGTAATCATGTTTCTTCCAAATGTTAGTATGTCTTCTTGATCTGAAAAATACCAACTAAGGAAGTCTGATTCTTTTACTTTGATTTTTTTACTCATTCTGCTAGTCTGTTTATTTTGTACAATATTTCTTTTAGGTCTTGGGCAGCCCGTTTAAGGCCTGCTCTTTCTTTGACTCTATACTCAGGTTGATTATCTTTAATCATGGCCAGAGCTATGCGATTTTTATATTCCAAAAACTTTTTATGAAATCTTTCCAATTCTGGTTCTAGTTCTGCAATTAACTCAAGGTCTTTCTTGAACTTCATTAGAATTCAAGATATTCTACATTGTCTGCAGATAATGCCTGTATTACAATTTTATCTTCTACAGGCAATTTTCTAAATAAATCAGCCAAAATAAAGTCAATATTGTACTGATTTGAATCACCATCATTTGATGTCATTGAGGGTGTACAGTTATTTCTGATTAACTCTTTTGCTTCACCTGACAAATCAGGATCATATTCTACAATAATTCTACTCATGATTTTTTAAGATTAAATCCTGCGCACATAAGCGCGCAAGATATAGTGAACATTTAAATTTTACTCTGATATGATTTTCTAGGGCTTTAGGAATAAAGTCTGAATAATCTTTCTTGTTTTTTTGCATTGCATCAACAATAGTTCTTCTTTTGGTTGAAATCATTTAATACTCATCAGGATTTTCACTGTTGTTGTAAATGATGTTACCTTCTTCATTGTACAATTCTTGTGTTGCACTGCCTCCATTTTCTGCAGGAATCATAGGTTCTTCACATTCTTGATCAGGACCTTGATGTAATTCATAAACTCCTTCTAGTTCATGAATCTCATACACTTCATCGCAATCAGAAGCTTTTAACATTGCAATTACTTTCTTTACTTTTTTATCTGGAATGTAGTATCTTCTCCAGCTGGTTACTTTGAAATCTAAATATGCCATTAGTCTTCTATTTTAAGTGTTTTTACAATTTCATTTAATTCTGCTAAACAAGTTTTTTCAGCTTCTTCATAGGTTTTAAAGCCTTTATTCCAATGTAATACAGCTAAATGATTTGGTTTATAATAAATTACATAACCATAATCGCCATCATATTCTGGTTCTATAAGTTGAACTAATCCAACATAACCATATTCATTTCTTATTTCTTTAAAAGTTTTCATATCTATCTTTTATTTTATTAATAAATTCAGGAAAAGCCATAAACCAAAGAGCATACAAACCCATACATGTTAACAGTAATAAACTTATTCCTAGTATAACTAGAACTATTATTCCTAATACTTTCATATTAAATCATTTTTAGGTATTTGTTTTGTGTTACTTCTACTTTGCATTTTGCTCTGGTGATTGCTGTGTAGAACCATTTTGCTGAATCCCATACAGGCATTAACCAACCTGCGTCAATGTAAACATTGTCCCATTCTTGTCCTTGAGCTTTGTGACAAGAGATTGCATACCCATAAGTAGCAATGATTACATCTTTGTTAAAGAAGTATCTAGTGGGACCATTGCGTGGAGTAAACTTGTTTACAAGAATTTTGTAAACATGATCTGGTACAACCGTAGTTCCATTCTTAATAGATTGAATAATCTGTTGACCATGGAGGGAGGCTTCGGTTAAATTGGGAATCAACAACGTCATGTGGAATGCATGTCTGTACAATAGAGCTGTAAATGACTTTACATCTCCATCTTTTCTTCCTTCAATGCAAACTTCAAACTCAGAAACTAACTGTGCGTTATTGATTGTATAAATCTCACCATTAGAATAAGGCCCGGAATTGGATACAGACACAAGGATGTCGTTGTTTTGAGCATACTTGTCAATTTCTCTGTCCCTGAACTTATAAGCGCGGATTTTTTCATTGTAAACTACGCGTCTTTCATTGGTAGAAGTTAATACCACATAGTTGCCATCACTGCTAATGTCTTTAGCAAGAGCTTTGCTGAACTTCTTAACGCTAGTTAAATCTGAATCTTCCGGTTGTTGGAAGCGTGGCTTCTTGTTAATTCGCATTTCTGTAGCGATTTTAAGCAGTGAACCGTCATATCTTTTGACTTCGGTAAGTTCATACCGGTTATGGTCAAAGAAGCTCTCAGGATAACTTTTTTCCCAGTTGAAGATAAATGGGTTTTCTCCTACAGGTTCTAGTTGGAAACTATCTCCCATGAAGATCATTTTACATTTTTTCTCCGTGGCTTGTTTGATGAGAACTTCAAGTACATACTTGTCAATCATTGAGCATTCATCTACAATGTAAATGCCACGCACTCTTAGGGTTTTATCTACAAAGAATGTATTTTTCTTGTCGCCAGCGGCAAATAGAGCAGAATGAATGGTTGAATAGTCCAACATGGAGTTATCAATCTTTTCCTTTAATCTGTTTACTGCGGCATTGGTTGGTGCAAGCAGGGTTGCTTTGCACGCGTTTGCAATGTTTTCTGCAATGGTGGTTTTGCCACAACCGGAATAACCTGCAAGCAAAAAGAAGTTGTCATCAGATTCTAGAAACTTGAACACTTTGTTGAGTGCTTGTTTCTGTCCGTCTGTGAAATCTATTGCCACTTTTCTGGCATTGAATAAGTCACTTATTGTCATTTGTTGGGATTTATTAGGCGTGATGATAGTAACCACACTTGCGCGTGGCTACCACATCTACCTACGGATTATTACTTGTCAACTACAAAGAACTCTTTGGAGTCTAATTCAAATACCATGTAATCTGTGTCTTCAATTGTATTGACTACACTGCGTTTGTTTTGGTACTTGTCTGCTAGTATCTCTGATACTGCTTCACGCATGCTGTCCGGAATAAGACTCGGAGCTAAATCTACTTTGTCTGTAGCATTTTCATCTGTGAACCAAGGCACTTCTTCCCCTTGTGATTCATCATACTCATCCATTAAATCAAAGAGGCTCTCAGGACTTTCATCTGTAGAACCAATCAATCCATCATCAGGGCTACCGGTTTCAATGATACCGTGTTCTTCTTTGATTATGCTGATTTGTTCTTCAGTTAATATGTCACCATATTCTTCAATAACTTCTGAACGCGTCATTTCTTTTGTTTCAACAATCATGTCTGGCAATTCCATTTCTTGAATGTTATCTTCAAATTCTGGCACACCTGCGGCTTGCAATAACTGAACATCACCTTCTTCAATGTATTCAACTAATTCTTCCAACTCTACAAGTTCTCCATAGCTTATTGATTCATTGTCTAATTCAGTTCTGATTTCTTCCAATCTTTCTTTCTTAGCATCAATGTCATCAAATAAAGAAGGTTCACCTGTTCCTATAGATTTAGCATCAAGTACCATGTTCTGTGCAGCAATTAAGTTATCAATGCTTTGTATTTCATTTACAGGAGCATCACCTAAATACATCTCAGGAGGACCAACATGTTCAGCATCCAATTCTTCTTGAGTAGGAATAAGTGGTTCATGATGTGCAGGAATTGGTGTAAACATGGAATCCATTACCGCATCTTCTTCTTCGTCAGTAATAAATTCAATAATATCTTCCTGGTGCACAACTGGTATAATTTCTACCTCTTCTTGCACCGCTTGATTATCAGATACTTCCGGTGCTTCCCATTCAAACTTTGTTTCAGATTCAGGTAAAACTTCATCCTCTGAAGCAATTAGCAAATCTAAAATCTCTATGCTTTCATCATTGACTACACTTACTTCCATTTCACCTGCTTCATTTTCATTTTCTAGTTCTATAGAAGCAATGTTATAGAGAACCTGAACATAGCTATTGATGTCCATCTGTTGTCTATACCAATTCTTTGGTGCTTGATCAACAATACCAAACATGATCATCTTGTAAAGTTCCCACAAAGTCCCTTTGTCAGTGTAAGTAAAAGATGGCTTTTCATATTCTCTTTTGATCACATTGATTTGCTCTGAAGAGATAACTTGTTTGTCAAAATAAAGAAGCCCAAGTAATTTTGCATACTCTTTTCTGTTTACATCAATTGACTTGAACTTGTTTTTCATGTCTACAATCTGAGCAAAGTGATCATCAGCAGACGCAACCATAGCCTCAATAACTTCCATAGTTTCTTCTAAAGCTGTTCCTGTATGCTTTCTATTCCAAGATGCTTGATTGTTTGTAGAAACAAATGGTACTTGATTATTATAAATGAAACCACCAATTGAGCAACTGAAGCGGACCATTTTGTTATATGAATTGGTCCAGTTAAAGGTCATTGCCATATCTGGATCATTCAGTGTTTCAATTTGCATGAAGCCTAATGCTACATCACCGTTTGATTCTGCTTTATATAATTCATTTGTAATAATGAATCCATGCTTTGTTAGCATTGTTCTCACAGTGTCAATGATGTCACCGTGAGAAATTACTGTGTAAGACTTTGTTGCAAGCGGAAGCTGCGTTTTTCTTAGATATTCTTCTGTTTGTGTTTTTGATACCATACTAAAATAATTGTTTTTGATTTGTTGGTTCAATCTTTCTGATCTCTTTATTAATTTCTCTCAGGTAAAACTGAGTATCAATTTCATAATCAGCAAAGGGTTTGTCTTCAAACTTGTTCATGATCCGTTCAAGACTTTTACTTGCTTCAACTTTGATTACCTTGTCATCTTTGACTTTAAGAATCTTACAGCCTTTTGTGGACATGTAGTATCTAAGCGTTTTCTGAGCCGCAGTTCTATCTAATCTATTATCTGTAAAGCAAGTTAGATGGAATTTAAATCCACCAATTGCTCTAGTACCAGCACAATAGTCATAGATGTTTTTGTTTTCTTCCAATGTTTTTTCAGCACTTTGGTTGTGGACAAAATAGTTGTAATAAGCCAAGCGTTTAATCCTGAAACTTTTGTTCTTGTGAAGCGGTTTATCAACTTCAAATCTACCTTTACTCTTAGTGTTAAACAAAAAATATTTATCATCTCTTGTTCTTTTAATAAGAGGTTTAGGAAAGTCATTCTTGATTTTATTGATGGCATCTTCTTTTGGAATTTCTTTTCCAGCAAAAATACCAATGTAATTGTTTACATCAGGAATGATAAGCTTTTCATATACTTCAAACTCTAATTGAAGCTTAGTCAAAGCCTCCCATTTTTCACAAATCTGATGATACAACTTTTCATATTCGCGCGGAATTATAACTTCACCACCATCTGTATTAACCATCACTGGTCTTGCACCTGGAATAGATTCACATAGTTCTTCCATAAGCATGACAAGAAGCAACTGACCATTGCAAGTAATCTTCATTGTAAACATGCTGTCCTTTAGGAAAGAGTTATCTTCATTGGACAAACCGTAAGTTGCGTTTAGCAAAATTTTGTACACATAATTCAATGGATCTTTTTTGCTATACTTTTTTCTGTCTTCAAAGAAACTTTCATAGATTTCACAGAATGCTTCTTTGTTAATATGTCCTGGAGCCCAATTATTGCGTATAGACAAATTAGGATAAAAGGAAGTTACATCAAATGATTTGATGATAAAGTCTTTATCTGATTTGTAAATACCTTTTTTAGCACCGTGAATACCACCAAGAGCAAATGAAAACTCTAAGCCTTTGTAAGTTACTTTGTGTTGAAAGCTACCTTTTAAGTTTTCTCCATCCAGTTTAAGTTTTTTGAATTTAGATAGCGTAGCTTTAAGCTCAGGCGTTTTAAATTCAATGTATGGAAGGATTGCTTCATTCAAGTTAATTACTTTCCTGTAAGTCTTTTTCTTTTTCAATTCATACTCAGGAATACCTAGCTTTTGAGAAAGCAACTTGAGAAAAATACTTTTAGCCAATTTAGGTTCTGAGTGATTTGACAAATTCATTTCAAAGTGATTTGACAGATCTCCTCTAAGCAATATTTCTGCTTTGTTCTTAAAGAACAGTTCCCTTGTAGATAGGCAGTCATTGATACAGTACTTCAACAACATAAGTATTTCTTTGTCATTGTGAGGTTTACTGTGATCAGTACTCATGTCTTCTACATTGTGCCAGTCCATGCTATACTGCAGCCATTTAAGGCTACAGCGTTTAGCAGGATTGTCATAATTGTTTATGGCTAAAATATCGCATTCTCTGAATGGATTATCTTTTGGATTGTACAATGGAAATTCCTTAGCATTACTTCTTCTGATGACATCTTGTGCAATCAAATAAGTTGAAGCTGCAATATGACTTCCTGTTGAATTTTTGTGTGTACTCCAGTTGTATAATAGATATTGAGAAATCTGAGTATCAAACTTTAATCCGTTGTATGAAATCAGCATTGTTTTGTTATTGATGCAGCTGTGGATGAACTCAATGTATTCTGTGTATTGGTTCCGAGTGTCACTCACTTCAAATGAAATAATATCACTTGGTTTTTGGACATTTATAAACACTGCTAAAAAGCAATTTGCTACTGTTTCATAGTCATATACATACGCTTTAGCCATAATTATTAGTTTAACTTGCGGCCCATCCAATGAATTTGTATAGACCTAATTTTTCTTTTGTTGTTTTTTTGTAAGTGATTGTTGCACACTGGCTAATGCCTTCAGTGAGTTCTTTAGCAATAATTACTTTTACATTGACATCTGGATTAGCTTCAACATAAGCTCTTGCTTTTTTGATACAAACTGTTTGGCTTTTATCTCTTGCAACTTCTGTACCTTCCCAACTAGTGACAGCTTTGTAAACTGTTTCCCATTTACGAGTACCTTTTTGAGGTGTAACATCTACTTGAGATTTAACCTTATTTGTATTAGAAACAGGTTCTTCCATGCAATATCCCCAAGCTGAGCGTTTATCGCATTCATCAGTAATATATTCATCAAGATCACGAAAACTTTTAGTCTTTGTCATTGATGTAACATCTCTATCAAAACTGCATGTGTTGAAGTCACCGGAGTATCCCTCTTGATGTCCTGAATAATCTTCTGCTTCATCATATACTTGTTTCCAAGCTTCTTGAATATTTCTTGCTCTTATAGTTCTTTCAATTAGTTCTGCTCCCATCTTTGTTTTTCTTTAGTTTCAATTAATACTTCTGCTAAGTTTACTGTTTCCGGATCTGTGGAATATAACATCCGTGTGACTGTTGTATATTCTTCTTCAGTCATATATTTTTCATTGACCATTTCTGCGGCAAATGAAGAATAAGCTCTAGTTCTATTATTAGATACCCAATTATTATCTGTGTATCCATAACCTTTAGACAATTTAGAATTGACTAACTTCATGTAAATGCTTGATGCTTTATTAAGAGGAAGGGGTTGTTCATTTTTAGTTCCATGAACCAATGTATTACCTCTTCTTCCATAAGCAAAATTTATATTCCAAAGATTACTTTTTGGAATTTTACAAAGTTCAGCATAGTAAACTTTGTCTGATTTATAATCATGAAAATGCAAGTTTGTAGTTTGGATTAGTTCCATTACATTGATGATTTTTGAATTATTCCTTTTAGTGTTGTTGCACCTAAATTCTGTACATCTTCTTCATCTGACTTCAAGTACTGAAGAATCCTTTCATATTGTTCATCATCAACTAAGCCGTTTCTTTTGGCAAAGTTTAGTCTAATAATGTTTGGATCTCTTGGTTTTCCTGAGCCAAAAACTTTACCTAAATCAATTGTGCTCATAAACTTGAATAAATAAAAAGTGCGAGAAACTTAGAGAATCTCGCACTTTTATTAAGATTTTGGTGCTTACTTTTTAGCCTTAGCTTTTGCCGCTTCAGGATTCATTACATTGCGGAAAGGAAAAGTATCTGCATTTACTGCAAATTTTTCTACAAAAGCAACAATGTCATCTTCATTTACAAGTGTGTACTCATAAAAAGTTTTGATTGCTTTTCTTTCTTCTTTGTAATTTTTACCTACAACTTTTCTGCCTTTAGCAATTGCAGTATCTCCATTGTCATCTAGTTTAGGAAACAAATGAAATGTATCCTTCTGAATGGTAGAAATAATTGCTAACTGTTTTTGATCTGGTACATAAATGCACTCCACAAATGGACAAGTTTCTGCTGTTCGGATCATGCTAAACGTTGGCATGCCTCTGTGATCTTGCACAACTAACATCATGCTTTTTTGGTTGGTGTTTTCTGACATAGTATTTTCTTACAAAGATATTAAATTGTTTGCAAATTCATAAGGTAATGTAAAGTCTTTGCTTGTAATGTGATAATTGATTTTCTTGTTTACCATGTGAAACAATTCAGTAAAATACTTTTCCATTGATGAATCTTCTACTGGAAAGCAATACACATCATTGTTTTGGTCAACCACAATAAAATGAAAAATGATTTTGTAATCAAATGCGCGGCCTCTGAGTAAACTTTCAGCAAGAATTTTGTAGATGATTGGTTGCAACCAGTACTCATACTTTTCTGCAGATGTAACAAAGTCTTTTAGTTTTCCACCGTGCGTTTTAACATCACTGATATAAACAGTTTTGCTTTGACGATCAACTTTGATTACATCCATGATACCTTTTACACCATACTGAAGCTCTTCAGGTCTGTGAGATAACTCAATTTCATATCTTACTTCATCATTTTCATTCACTGGTTTAAGCAAGAAGTTTGCTTTTTCACATGCAAGAATTGCTTCTGCTTTGGCATAGCATTTATCCCATGATGCAACATCTACAATTGTTTTCTCGCGTCCTTCCACCATGATTCTAAAGTACTCTATTGAGTTTTCAGTAATCACTTTTTCTAAACGCTTTTCATCACCAGTTTTGAATGGAGCTTTCTTGTCATCTACTAATGACTGATGAAGATTTACATCTTTTAAATAAGCAATGATCTCTTCATGATACTCCTCTAATTCTGATGCATCTCTTCCTAAAGATAAAAGATGTTCTATGCAAAGACGAGTACTATCTGTAGGAACAGATATACCCATGTTGGCAAACTTTTCTTTAAGTTCATCTGGTTCAAGAACCATACAGTGGACCAATGATCCTTCATCAAAATGCTTTCCGGTCTTAACATCTTTCTCTCCTAAAACATAATGTTTAAAATATGTTTTAGGTGATTCAAGCATTAGCTTCAATGCACTTGGGCTAAGCATTAAGTTTTCAACATTAGCAAAGAATGCATCATAATTCATTTGCTGTACTTCATTTAACTCTTGTTTCATTTTCTTTTTAGTTTTAATTTGAAATCAAATACTGAACTTGTTTCAAGTTTTGGATGATAATAATTGTCTGCTATTCTTTCTAGAATTTCATTAGAAGCATAACCAAACTTTTCTTGATAGTCTTTTACAATTTTATCTGATCTTCTTTTTATTCCAGTATCAACATTGTATGCACCTTTTAACAGAGGCAGTACTGGAACATTTGGATTGTTTCTACGGATGTTATCATCCATGTGATTAATCAAACACATTAGCTCAACAAATGAATTGTTTGGGTTGATTGTGTTTAACAAAGTCAGTGCAACTTTTTCTGAGTCTTGTGCTTGCAAAAGCATTTTTATTTTATTGGATTCTTCTTGTGTGATTCCACGATTTTTAGAATAGGTTAAAACTTCTTGCAGCTCTATGACTTTTTTGTTACTAGGGACCATCATTCCGTTTACTTGTTCAATCATGTTTGCATTATGATTTTTACTTATATTCCATTGACTGTTTGATTCTTTCCAAGATGTTCTTTGAGGATGTTTGTATGTCATTTGAACATAGTCATCTTCAGAAATTAAATCAAAGTCTAATGCGTTTTGCAATGCTTCTTTTGCAGTTATACAACGATCATCCCAGAAAGCTAATCCAATTACATCTTTTACTTTTTGTAAACAATAATCTTCACAATCTTGTGCAGTAAAAACAAGATAGTCACAAGTTAAAGCTTGAACTTTTCCAGATAGTAATTTAGCATCTGTCATTAGATACTTTCTTACAGCTAGATTAACATACAGTGTTTTAGTTTTGTCTGTAACAATACTTTCAACAGGTACATCAATCATTTTTCCATTTAAATCCCCATACTTTTGAGAATCATGAATTAGCTTATTGATTTTAAGATCTGACTCATGACAGTCATAATCGTCAGGAACTACCGCGAAACAAGTCCGCGGTAGTGTGACAACATTTATTGATGAAATCATTATTCTAAGATTACATTTACAAATTCATCTTCTAGCATAAGAACATTGTATTTGTTGTTTGAATTTACTACTTTCTTAGCAAGTACAAACTTCAAATCAGATCCTAATACTTTTCCAACAACCAAATCTTTTACTCGCTCAATAAAAGCAGGAGTAATTTCTTTGTCTTTTACAGTGTGAACCATGTGGTTAATTAATCTGGTAGTTAATACATAACCAAGATCCGCTCTGTATTCTTTACCTTCTTTAACTAACTCTTTGATTTTTCCTTGGATTGTATCAAAGCTTACTGTTGTATCCAAAATTTCAGCAGGTGAAATCATCTTGTCCAATTTGTTATGGATAAATGATGTAAACATTGTTGTAATTTCTGGACCAACTGCGCCTTCACCAATGTTTTGGATTAACATCAATTGTTTGTCAAAGTCTTTGATTGTTCTTAAAGAATTGTAGAACTTCACCAAACTTCTTGGATTCACTACAGGATTGTCATCTTTGATAATCTCTTTACCATGTAACAAAGTAAAGTTGATTGCACGTTGGTCAATACCTGACTTCTCAGCCCATTCAGCCCAAACTTCTGGCTCCCATCTCATGTCAAATGTAATGTACCTTGACTTTGCAGCAGCATCAATGTCTGTTACATTGTAAGTACCGTCATCTGGATTTTCTGTAAGAAGAATGGTCCATCCTTTTGGTAACGCCCAAGAAATGTAGCGTTGCTTGTCAATGATTTCCATAACTGCTTGCATGAAGCGTGGCGCAGCTCTAGTGTAATCATCTAGGATAAGTACACCGTTTTCTCCTTTACCTGCAATCCAAGCTGGCTTAGCATAACTCATTCGGCTTTGTCCATTGGCTTTCCATCCTTGTGCAGCAAAAGAATCCATGACTTTTTCATCAACCCATTTACCTACCTGCGTATCACCTTGCTTAGCAACCATTTGATATTCCTTAATTGGAATCCCAACTAAGTCACCTAGTTCATCTAACTGAGCCAAGTTAATAATTTCTACATGTTTTATATTTAGCTCTTCAGCTAATTGTTCCACTACGGATGTCTTTCCTAATCCTGCTGCACCACAAATTGAGATAGCAACTGGTTTCAATCCATCTTCTTGGATTGCTCTATTGTTTGTAATCAAGTGAGTCAATGTTTCTTTTAACTCTTTGCTGTTTAACTGTACTTTGTTCATAACTCTTAATTTAACTTTTAATTTAACTTGATTGTTTTTCCTGGTAAGTGATCTGTGTCCTGACATTTTGTAGATAATACCCACAACATGTTTTTAACTGGCGCATTTGGTGCGGGACATTCTCCATCTGTAAGATAAATGAGAGTTGTGTATTTTTTTCTGTGTTGTATGTAATAATCTACAACAGGATTGAAATCCGTACCTCCTCTTTTTTTGATGATCAAAGGCATGTTTGGTCTATATTTTACTGGATCTTGCATTTGTGTATCTGCAAAAACCAATGTAAAATCATGTCCACACTTGTACATGTGGTGAATTTCATGCATGAACTCTTTAATTTCATCATCAGATACTGAAGCAGAGCTGTCAATTGCAATTAATATGGTTGAAAATTCTTGAACTTTGATTCCAAAATCTAATTCAAACCGTTTGCTTTGCTTTCTTTTAGTTTTACGCATGCTGTTCTTAGAACTGTTTCCAATGTATCTTCTCAAGTAAGCTTTCCAATTAAACTTTGGTGGCTCAATTACTTTTAAAGCTTCAAGCTTTTGTAAGACTTCTCTAGGTATTGTACCACGCATCTTTTGCACTTGCTCAACAACTTCATCCAACATAACTTCTAACTGCTTGTCAACAAGTTTCTGTTGTGTTTCTGATAGATCATCGAAGTCATCCCATTGGTGATCTGGTACACGCATATTACTTGAACCTTGACCGCTAACTTGCATTGAACCATTTGCTACTGCATCTTTGATGGCATCAAGTAAACTTTGCCCTTGTCCCTGCCCGTTACCTTTACCCGATCCTGGATTTTGGCCATCACTTTCACGGTTTAATTTTTCATAATAGATGTTAGTGCCTTCTTCTGGAAGTAAATTATATCCTTTATCAATAAATTTTTCAAGTGTGCATCCATCTGGTGGCAAATAACTTGGATCAATTTTTTGATTAATCTCAATATCCTGTGCAGTATTTGCTAGTTCATGATTTTTAAGATGTTTGTATTCTGTAATATGAAAGAATGCAATGTGCATCAATTCATGCTGAAGTAAACCTTTCTTGTGTTCTTCAGATAATGTTTGCCAAAATTCCGGATTGATATACAACTTGTAGTTGATTCCTTCTAGTCCAACACCGGCTGTTGGTACTTTGTCTGTCCATTCTTTGTTTAGATTTAGTAGAAGCAGGCCATAAAATGGTTGTTCTAACATTAAATCTTTACAAATCTTCGTTAGATTTTGTTGGAGGTTTACTGACATTTAACTGTGGTATTTGTGATTTAACTGATTTTCTTATTTCTGTAGTCCAAGTATGTGACAACAGACTATAAAGATATTCATTGTAATATGCAAAGAACTTTTCTATGCTGTGTTGTGCAGGATGGTTAACTTGAATGTAAGTAACCATTTTAGCTAAACATTCCATTGCTGGAGTATGCGCTGACCAAGTTAAGAGTTCAGTCATTTTTTTATACAAGTCCTCATCTGCTTTAATTGAACCTTTCATTGGCTCTAAAGTCAAATACCAATATAGCACATTTCTTCCATCTAATATAGACAGTAGTGCAAGTTGACCAAGCTTATGGTTTTCTACATCTTTGGATTCAAGAAGTCTTTTGATTTTTTTCTCCTGCGATTGCATTTTTTAAGATTGGAATTAAAAATACTTTTGTGCTTGCAACACCATGTTGCTTGACACATTCTGCAATGTCTTTTTCTACATTGAAATA
>Ga0209492_1000002_pt1 | contig 110961 bp, 99 predicted proteins | sample PPLLak12cMay2015_FD_187253 | JGI IMG/M metagenome (GOLD analysis project Ga0209492, IMG submission 187253) | Freshwater sediment microbial communities from Prairie Pothole Lake near Jamestown, North Dakota, USA - PPLs Lake P7 Core (1) Depth... | ecosystem: Environmental > Aquatic > Freshwater >... | reverse complement strand
AACCCGTTATACCTGAAGACCCCGATGAACCATTAATTCCACTAGTACCTGAAGAACCATTAATTCCACTAGTACCTGAAGAACCACCGGCACCTGATGTCCCCGATGTCCCCGATGTCCCACTATCACCTGATGAACCACTAGGTCCTGAAGTTCCTGAAGTACCATTAGCACCTGAAGTACCATTAGCACCTGAAGTACCATTAGCACCAGATGTTCCCGATGTACCATTAATAAAACCTGTTATTGTAACTATACCACCCGTTGAGTCGTATAGTTCCAATGTTGTTGCTGCAGAGAAATAAGTTCCTCCTGTAATATATGGGAATATATTTAATACTTGACCTATTTCGGCCTTATATGATGACCCTTGAGGACTTTGCGTCGTATCATAAGGTTTAACAATATGTATTAAGTCATTAACAGTTACGCCAGTCGCTAAAAGTCTATCGGTTAATCTCATTTTTTAAATAATATTTATATGTGATAAATAGTTTAATTTTGGAAATCGTACAAGATATTATCCATAAATTCAAAATCTACCAAATCTTGGAATTCCTTACCGGATACAGTAACAACACAAGAATAGATTTTAAACTCCTCACAACCATCTGAAGTAATTAATTTAATACCCAATGAAGGAGCATTATCAAATTGCGGTGGTAAAAATATATTTACATACGGAGAAGGAGGTACGTTAATGATTGACACCAAAATGCATTGGTTTCCGTATATATCACAAGCATAAACTGTGTATGGAGGATTTAACCCTGATACTGAATATATCGCAATTGCTTTCATCTATTAATCTTTTATTAATCTTACTGAGAAACCATATATCTTATTGTAACCATATCTATTAGCAACACTGGTATTAGCAGCCAAATATAGAAGCCAAGCAAAATCACTATCAACTTCTGTTGAACTCCAAAACCCACCATTGTTTCTAATATTATTAAATCCTCCAAAGTTTGAACGCCAACCTCCAGGTAATCCTGTAAAACCGCTAGAGTTAGAGGCTCCTGTATTGGGACTTAACCAGTGTACTGTACCTGTTTCTTTTAATTTACCACCCGCAACACTATTTCCACCTAAATAAGTGGTTAAAGTTGTCCATTCTGTATCAGTTGGAATGTGATATCCTGATGGTGCCAATTGTTTTCTTTGACCTACATCAGTTTTTGAGGCCTCATTCCAAATTCCCATCACAGCATACCAATTATATAACTTACCATATGTGTCTCCCGTTGTTGTACTACCGCTGTAATAACACCAAGCACCTGTTGTTAATGTCGCCCACTGGCTTGTTCCTGTGATTTGTGGAATTAATGTACCATCTCTATAAGTAGGAACATTTAAATTACACGCCGCCCAAGTTTGAGTTCCAATTGTTACATCATTCAATGAACAAAGATATGATGAGGAAACATTTAAATTAGTTAATAAACAACTAGGTATTTGAGACGCTCCTGAAATAACTTTTGAAACACTATTAACAGATGTTATATTATATGGATAATTTTTACCAATCATATATAGATTTGTGGTTATACCATCAAGGTTAACCGATGTTATATAGATATTACCACTATCCTCGAAAATACCATATGTCGCACAACTATTATTCGGTAATAATAATTCAACATCAACTTCTAAAGTTCCTGTTAAATAATTCCATTGACTTAAATAACATTTATCAGTAAAAGCATCAGTATTAAGTACCAAAAATTTATAAGCGAGTGTTCTATAAAAATCTCCAGTGATATATCTACCAACTATTAAAGGAAATTTAGTTGTCATAACAGGACTTACACCTGATATATCTATTTCAACAACTTCGTTAGGGCTATTAAAAGTATTTACCGCTAAAATAACTGTGTCCGAAATTGCCGCAAGACCTGCAGAATTACTAAAATTTAATGGAGAGGGGATATTACGATTAAATATCGCACTAAATGATGGTAAAGTTATATTATATTCGTTAAAACTAAGACCAATTGGTTCCCAAAGTTTATTTGAGGTATGAGCAATATCATTACCACCAGAATATTCTGCAGGCATTGTTAATAATGTTGAAGTATTTGTCGAAACATTATATGACCAAACTTTATCTTGATTATCATTATATATTACAGCACAAGTCGCTATAACAGGACAAGATTCAATATCAGTAAAATTAATTATTGAATCAATAACTCCCAAAGTGGTATGAACAACATATCTACCAGGATATGTATATCCAGGTGTTGGTCCTAAATCAGTATCTAAAATAAATTTAGTCGTTCCAAGATATATCGTGTTATTAAAATTATATAATTGAACCCCAATACCAATATTTACAAATGTTTTAAAATTAAAACCATTTGGGTCACCATTTAAATTCACATAATAACTTTCCCATAAACATTTAGCCTCGTAATCCGTTGTTGAATTATTAATATTATGGGTTGTCTCATTTTGAGTAACAGATGTTGAAAAATAAGTATATATCGATGGTGTTGCCGGTTTTGTTGATGAAGGTGTCATTGTCATTGTTGGAGTCATCGTCATTGTTGGAGTTATTGTAGGTGTTTGAGTTGGAGTTTGGGAAGGTGACGCACCAGGTGTTGAGGTCATAGTAGGTGTTATAGTAGGTGTAGGTGTCATGGTAGGAGTTTGAGTTGGCGTTGGAGTTTTAGATACTTCGGCAGGGTCAGTTAAAGTACATACCGTTATTGCCGTATAATCAAGCCAAAAATCTGTTGTTGTTGCCGTATATAACCCGGCAGGTAAATTCTGAATTGCCGGTGATATACTACCTTTATTATCTACACCCCCATTCCACCATACAGTTTTATACGGTGGTGTACCACCACTTATTGTAACCGACGCCTTACCATCAATAGCTCCAGGGTATGATGGGTCTCTTGTATCATTTGGATTACAAGCAACCCCCATTGGGAAAATGGTTATTACATTACATTCATTTGATAGAGTATATGCTGTTATTACTGGTGATGGCGGAGGAAAACAACTAACGGAGTCATCACTACCAATACAAGTAACACAATCATCATAGTTTGTTAATATCGCATCACTTCCATTATATATTTTTGAATTACTTGGGATAGGTTCATCAATCACATATCCACAAGCACTAAATTCAGGTGTTATTATAGAATAAACCTGATTAAGATTAGGTGTATCACCAACATAATTACTTAACCCAAAATAATTATCTGAATTATTAGATTTAGTACAACAAGTTTGAAAATAATAAGTCATTGTCTCTTTATATATAAATAATCGTTTATTTGATTTTTAAATAAAAAGATACAAACAATTTTATTTTTATAAATGGGACAAAAAAAATCCCCAATCAAGGGGATTATATTTATTTTCCAAAATGTTCTTTGATTATTGCAATTCCTTCATCAATTTCATTGTAATCTCTTTCGGGAGCAAATAATAAACTATTCGGTTTAACATCCGGAGATTCAACAATCATAAATGCGGGAACAAAATCATTTTCTGTTATCTCCACAAACATATCGTATTCGTCCTTATGTTCATTAATATCTCTTTCAACAAAGAATATGTCGGACTCAACTAGTTTGTCCTTCATTTGGGTACAAAAAGGACACCCTTCCATTGTGAAAAGAATTAATAACTTATCCATTTAGTAAGTTATCAACTAATTCTTTTATTTGGGATTCCATTTGCATTCCTGGTTGAGAATAAACTTCTTTACCTTCTGAAAATGATTTTACAGTGGGTATTGCTCTAATACCTAAAGAAGAAGCGAATTCTTGATTTTTATCGACATCCATTGTATATAGTTGAACCTCGGAATTTTGATTTCTATATTCTTCTGAAAGTTTTTCAAAGGCAGGTTTCATTACGCGGCAGGGTTGGCACCAAGTGCCCCAAAAGTCCACGATTAATTTATCACCATTCTCAATTTTTTGTTTTAATTCTTCTGTTGTAATTTCCATAATTTTAATCTTTTTTTATTGTTAATCGTTTTAATTGTGATATCATATAATCCACCACATTTTTTTTATCCACCGTTGTTAAAATAAATATATCAGTTTCCATTCTTCTATAAATTAAAATTCCGGTTGAGTCATATTCATATAATCTACCTTGATGCAATGTCATATATTCATCATTCATCCAATCTTCATACCATAATAGATGGGATTTACTTAAAAATGTATCCATATCTTTTGGAGATATTGGTGTAACTCGTAAGTCAATAATGCTCGGGTATAAACCAAACCTTTCCTTGAAGGTGTCTATACAATTTTGTGGTATTTCTTCCATATTAAAAATCAAATAAGTTATCGTTGTTTTCTATCTCTACAGCCCAATTAGAATTATAAGAATTCATTTTATAAATTAAATCGTTCTCCCACCCTAAATTATAAACTATTGGTGGTGTGGTACCAGCAATGTGTAATCCTATTCCTTTTGTTGTTTTATAATCTGATTGTATTTCTTTTCCCTTAACTTTAGCAATAATCTCTAAAGTATCAAATAATTTATTATCAACCAAAGTTGAAATTCTATCATCCAACACATTCAAAACTTTATCCCAACTATTATCTAACAATTTATTATATCTACCTAAAGTTTGAACTCTATGTAAATTAAATTTTTTACCATTATGCGATATACAATATTCTATTGATGCTCTATCACTAGAATCAATATCACCTCTTCGTAATGATATTAATAAAGATTGTGGTGTTTTTATATATATCTTAACACAATTAGATTGAGATATTGATTCCGTATTATAATCTTTGGTGGTTTGTAATACAAGAGGTATATAACAATCATCTGCTTGAAGGATGACATCATTTACTTCTTGGATAAATTTCTCATTATAAACCCTTGTGAAATCCCCCGAATGATAATGAGAATGTTTTTCTGACCATTCAAAATGTTCCTCAATAAATTCAGTATGTGTGTTTGATTTCCATTTAACCGGTTCTTCAAATCTTTTTAATGAATCATAAAATCTAAAATGGTCTCTATAAGTCGCACTACTAATTTCCCCATCAATAACTAACTTAAAAATTTCAAAAGCGTTACTTTTCTCTTTATTATTTAAAAACTCACTACCAACGCCAATATAAAACCCCATTATGGGATTCTCCAACATTTTTTTAATTATGTCATCATTTTGAGAAGTTATATAATTTTTCCCAAATAATTTACAAGCAAAATCATAAGTCTCAAAATTACAAGATTTAACGGTATGTAATATTCGTTTTAATTTATCACCACTAACATTATGAACATCCATAAAGGCGTCAATATATTTAAAATCTCTTTTCACCAAATCTTTTTTCTTTGGTTGCGGAAATACCGTCATCAACTCAAACCAATTATTTGGGAATTTAATACCCGAATTATCCAAATATCTTTTGTAAATTCTCATATCGGGAGACATATCTAAATATTTTTCAGTACCAGGAATGGCATTTACAAATGAGTTAATGATTTCATTTATTTTTTCCGGAACATCCTCAATAATACCTTTAGCCAAAAAACCATTTAGAATCTCTCTTAAATGAACTCTTATTTTATTTATTGGGTCAACATTAAACATACACCTTCTAACATTTTTTCTACATTTTGTTTTAAGATGATAATTAGTTAAGGAACCTGTGTATAATGAATTACTTTTAGAATTAAATGTTACGAATTGACATTTAGTATTCACCTTGAACCACTTACCAGCAAGTCGTCGTCGTTTAGCGTATTGGAAAATTTTAAATGATATTTTATCCTCATCGGTGGTAACACAGATTATTACTCTCTCAAATGATAAGGAACACAATGGGTTTGAGTAATTATTTTTAAACTCATCTTCAGTGTTATGAGTGTCTTTATAGGTAAAACCACCCCAAGGAGTCATATTAGCGTCATAATCATCAGAAAAAGGACACTCGGTCAACACCTGTTTTATAGGGTTAGAACTATGATATTCAATTGTTTGATGTTGTCTGATTGTGTAATTATATATCTCTTGACGCATAGGTATCTATTTTTATCAAAGATACAATAAATTTTGGGATAAAACAATTAATTTAAAGAAAAAGACGCAAATTGGGTTCGTTGGATAATTGATTCAACATTTTTGGCCTCTATCTCATCATATTGGATATTTTTTAATTCAACAACAACACTAATTAATTGTGTTTTTGTTAATTCAACAGGTTCGTTGTTTTCCACATTCTTATAACATTGTTCTTTAACTTTTTCATAGAAGTCATCTTTCAATAAGTCCCCAATCAAATCTATTAAATCATTGGGGTTCTTATCGAAGAAAGTTATAAATTGATTAATGTAGATTTCAACATCAACATTTTTCATATCATTATTTTTTAAAAGGTGAAATTTAGGAAACTATCCAAAACCCTGGTTCTTGTTCACTAAGATTTTCTAAAACTTTTTCCGGTATCTTAATATTTGGATTACTATTTCTTAAATTAATAAAGACCAATTCAGGAAGTTCAGAAACACTCTCCGGAATACTTTCAAGACTAGGATTGTTTTGTAATGATAAAAATTGTAAATTTTTTAAATTACCAATTGATTCCGGTAAACTTTTACAAATGTTTTGTAATAATAAAGCTTCAAGATTTACAAATCTACCAACCGAATCTGGAACTTCTAATACAATATTTTCATTAGATTTGTTGCTGATTAATAAACGAATTATGGTATCAGGTAAACTTTCAAACAATTCGTCAAACCCATAAAGAGCAACAAATTTACCTGATGAACTTTCCGGATAATTTACCTCAACAGTATCTCCACCAGTTTTTACCAAACCTTCGGCAAATTCTTTTTTGAAGTATTCTTTAAGTTCTTTCCCTTCACCATTTAAGAATTCAACAAGATTTATTTGTCTATCTCTTCTATTCATAAATTGACTAGACGGGAAATGGAATTGGTATCTGTTTTTTGGTAATCCGGTTTTATCACTAAATTCTGTATCGTTATTTGGTAATACAACATAATATTGTCCACCTTGGTTTAAGTAATAATCAAAATATGTTCCGTCAAGTTTTGATGTACACCAACTTGTTTCACCAAATTGGTCAGCAGTATCATAATACCCACCAAAAAAAGCACCCGCCTCTTTTGCCGGTTGACTCATATCACTAATTGTTACAACAGTCCAACTTGGACTTACAAAATCAATTTTTGACCCAGGATAAGCAAAAGGATTTTCTTTAGTTAATCTTTCAGCCTTATTTGATTTAGAATCTTTAGATAATTTAAAATCTTCTACGGCGGTATATAATTGTTCTGGAGTTATTTTATTAATATCCCTTAATTCCTCCGGAATTCTTCCTTTAAAACGCTCGTGTTTCAATAAATCAACACCAAGTTTATCAATGTCTTCTAAAAACATTCTTCTATATTCTTGAGCAACTCTCTTATATTCCGGAGTACCAACTTCAATGTCAGCTCTCTCATCAGTAAAAGTCGGTCTTATAAAATGTTTTAACATCCATTGAGTATACTTACCAACTTTAACATTATCCATATCTTCTAAAGTAGCCCCTTCTTTATCAAAATCTTGAGGAACTCTAGTTGTTGGGTCAGCAAATATTATTGTTTTTAATGTGTCCAAATCCATAGCTCCTTTAGGTTTTTGTCCCGGAGCTGTTGGTTTTGCCGCAACAGTTGGTTTAACTAATTTGTCGTATAATACTTGGAAACGAGATTGTTCTGTAATCAAATTTGATAATACTGAGGTTATTTTCATTTTAATAGTTTTTTATTATAAATATTCGTTTTTTATAAATAATTCACCAAACACCATTACTTTTGTTTGACGGGACAAAGATAATGATAATTTTTAATAATCCAAATTAATTTTTATAATTCATAATTAAAATTTCTTCACCCATTGTTTGTACCTTACCCTTCTTAGCCGCAGCCGCTTTTGCAAATAATTTTCTCTCCCATTGATATTGATTCTGAGGAAACCATACTTGTAATTGGGGAAAATCATAGTAAGACAATGAGAACTTGCCTTGAATACCTTTTAAAGTGTCCGCCAATCTTTCGTGGTCTTCTCTTCCAAAATCATGGTTAGAATAATAACTTCCCTCACCAACTATGTAGTATGGGGGGTCAACATAAAAATAACTTGTAGGACCGTCATACTTTTCTATAACCTCTTGGAAATCCATATTCTCAATATGTGTTATACTTTCAAACAATTTTTGCCATTCAGGTTTTTTTAATTTATTTTTGAATGAGGTAAATTTTGAATGGTAATTACCTTTCAAATCTATAAATTTTGATTTAGATGGATTGGCTCCTGAAAAAACTTGAGTTAACACATAGACATACTTCGCAGCAATCTCATAATTTGGGTCTTCACCAATCACTAAATCATCTGAATAAATTTCTTTTTGAAACTTATCAAAATTTTCTTTACAAATAGGATTAGTTGGAACGACATTTTTCTCCTGAACCACCAATTTCTCACATTCTTCTAACAATCGTCTATGATTAACCACACAACGATATAGATTGTGATTGAGAGAATTAAAGTCGTTATAAACGATTTGTTTTAAGTTTGGGTAGTTTTCTAACTTCATACCGAAAAACACCCACATCATTCCGGAAAATGGCTCAACATACGTTTCTATGTCATTTGGAATGAATGGTACTATAAATGAGGTCATCTTAGATTTACCCCCGATGTAACTTATACACATTTTTTTTAATTTTTAATATTTATTTGATTTTTTTAAATTATCCACAGCCCATAATGGTTGTAAATTATCAAGTGAATTAATTATAGACATTTTTTCTGACTTATCAAAACTTGAAACCGGTTTTATATGGTCTATATGCCATTCATTTCTATTTTCCCAACTCATACCCTCAACAAATAACTTCTCAAGGTGTTCTTTCAATTCTTTAGGTGAATACCCTAACAATTCTATAGTTTTACCTTCTTTAATTGTATTAAGTTGTTTCAAACTATTATTAAGAATAGTTCTCCACGCAATTATATGATTATTTTTTTCTTTATTTTTATAATAATTTTCTCTTTTTTTCTTTAACCCTATTTCAGATTTACTATACTCTCGTTTTTTTTCGAGATATCTATCGTAATTATCAACAACCCATTTTTTAGTGAGATTTAAAAGTTTTTCTTTATTTTTATCCCTATATTGTTTTTTTTTAATTTTAAGTAATTCACAATTTTTTTCACGATAAGAATCACTCAATTTTTTATATTTTTCAGGATTATTTAATCTCCATTTCATATTTTCATTATTCATACAAACTTTACAATCTTTTCTTACCCCATCTTTTAAACTTTTACATTTATAATATTCACTCAATTCTTTTTCAATATTACATTTATCACATACTTTTCCCATCATAATACTCTTTAACTAATTTTTGGATAAACTTGGAAATACTAATCCCCTCGTTTTTCATTTTATCAAAAAGATATCGGTTAATACTTATTCCGTATTTAACTTTCTTATCTTCGTCATTTTTATTAGGTCGTCCAATCTTTCCCATATATTATAAATATCCCAAAGAATAGTAAAAGTGCGTTAAAAAGTGAAGTTTTTTTGAGAAAAAAATAGTTTTTCTTTTAAAATTTTTCCCCTATATTTGATATAAATTAATATTATTTATATGGAAACAGTAGAAGGTCAGATTATCGACGAAAAAGACATTAAAACAACAGAAAACATTAATCAAAATACAAAGGGTGAAAAAGCAGGTTGTAAATCTTGCAAAAAAAAAGGAATATCAAACACCGATTGGCTTATGATAATCCTTTCATCTTATATTTTATTCTCATCAGTTTATGGTACTATAAAATTGATTAAAGAACTTATGTTGTTATTCTAAAATTACTTACGAGAGAATTTAACATTTAATTTTATAAACAAATCCCCAACATTATTAAACCCTTTAGATTTAACTCGAAGGGGTTTTGTTGTGTCAAAGTCAATCGGCAATTTAACCGATATATTACCTTTTGGATGATTAACATCTAAAGTATCTTTCTTTAACGACTCTAAATCAAAAAAGGCATTATACACTAAATCATTACCAAGTTTTTCAAAATTATTTTCAGGTGAAACTTTAATCCTTAAAACTAAATTTCCGTAAATACCATTATGGAAATCACCTTTCCCTTGTAATCTTAAAAATTGTCCATCATCCACAGCATGAGGTAATTTAATTGATAAATTTTCAATAGAACTTTTGGTTGTTTCTCCATTACAAGACCCACAAACTCTTGAATATGAGAACCCTTTTCCATTACAAGAATAACAAACTTGTCTTACCATCTGAATAAACATTCCTGTACCAATTCTTTGGATTGTGAACCCTTCTCCTCTACAAGTACCACAATTTACCCTATCACCACCACTACCATTACAACCGCCACATTTATGTTTTCTACTATATGTGATTGTTTTATCAGAACCATTATAACTTTCTAAAACCCCAACCATAACTTCAATCACTTTATCCGGAACTGATGGTTGTCTATGAGAGTGCATGTTATTAAACATATCTTCAAATGGGTTTCCACCACCACCAAATGGGTTAAAACCACCACCAAAAGGATTTGACCTTTGATTATCGTATTGTTGGCGTTTATCGTTGTCCCCTATTGTATCAAACGCTTCAGAAATTTCTTTAAACTTATTTTCATCACCACCTTTATCCGGATGATGCTCCACCGCCAATTTTCTATACGATTTTTTAATCTCTTCTTGGGTAGCTGTTTCATTAACACCTAATGTCTCATAAAAATTTTTCATACTTATTTACTTATATTTAATTTAAAACTAATCTATTTAATAACAACTATCAACATGAATTACTTAATTGTTCTATTCAAAAATAAAATAAAAAAGAAAATAATCAATAAATTTAAGACACATAAAAAGTCAGATGATTTATTTATTACCTTATCTAATCAAAGTAATGATGTTATTTTTGAAAAAAAGTATACGAATGGGGATGAGTGTAGTTATGAATTAGCAATATTGGAAAAGTCTCCCGATACATTTCTTCCTGTATATTTAAAAGATGAGTTGGGTCGACAAATTAAAGTTAATTTAGACGATGATGATTATACAATAACAAAAATAATAACCTATAAAATTGAGGAGACTTTATTAGACCTCACTTTAAATAAAAAAATAAACTCTCTCGAGTTTATTAAATTATATTTAGACCCAGTGGGGTTTAAATTAGTATCAAAATTAAATAATAAAATTATCGTTCAGAATGACGATAAAGTTAATTTATTCATTTTAAAAAACGAGTATGATTCCTCTCGTTTTATAGATTCTATTTCAAATAAATTCATTTCAGAAAAAAGAATGGATTGTATGTTTGTTAAAGATTATTCCATCACCCAAAAAAAATCCCTGTATAATTTATTAATTAATCAGGGGTTTTCAAAAGACTACCTTCTTCGGTATTCAACAACTCATCCAGTAAAAAAATAAATTCAGTGTTTGAAATATCAATTTTGAATTGTTTATAATTTCGGTCAACATCTCTGAAATTTTTTTGAACTGTTTTATAATCTTTCTCTTTAAGTTCAAAAGCTATCATACATTTTCCATCGGGGAATAAACTTTCAATAGCATCAGATATCATCGCCAATTTTTGAATTATCCCATCAACACTTTTTTTATTCTCATCCATAATGTAAGTTTTTCTGGTATTATTTGTTTTGGAAGAATGTCCTCCTTTTTTATTTTTACTATATCTTTGATTAATTTTGATTTTTCATTATGTAAATCAATCTCATCTTTTTTAATCTCATTCTGATACCAGTTTAGGTGTTTTAAGCTCTTCTTCATTATCTTCTAACTCAATTTTAGTATTTTTTATATTAAATTTTAAACTTTTCAAATTATTTAAATTTTGTTTTTCAAAAATATTTTTTAATTCATCCACTTTGTTTTGGAACAGTTTGTCTTTTTCTTCTCTCTCTAAATTATATTTAATAATATTTTGTAAATTTTCAGAAGTTTTTTCAACATTACTCTCACTTATTTCACTAACAAATGAAAAAAATCTATGGTCAGTCATTGTACTTTCTTGTTCCATTACTTTATCTTCCTCAACATATTTTTTAGGTAGTTTCCAACTCATTGGGAAAGCAACATCAAAACTTAAATATTTTTCAATTTTTCTAACTGATTGTAAGTAAGGGAATAGTAGTGAAAATTCTTTATATAAGCTCATAATTAATATTTTATAATATAGGTTAAACAATAGGATATTGACAATCCTAAATAAATAAGTTCCCCATTATTCAATAAAAACCTTTTCGGTGGATTTGATATTAGGGAACCTATTAATCTAATAACCGTTCTTGAAACGGTCAAAATCGAAAAGATAAATATAAACAATAAAATTGTTTTAATATCCATAACTACTCGTCTTTTTTTCTTTCCGATAAAATTTCTTTTCGTAAAGTATCTAATGATTTTTTTAAATCTTGTGCTAATTTTCTAGCTCTAGTACCAGCACTTTTATTACCTGCGAAGAATTTTGTTGCGTCCACCGATAATTCTTCGGTTAAAGCCTTAATTTGTTCTAATGTTTCCATTTCAAAGTTTGTTAATAATTTATTTTATATCTTTAAAAGTAAATTTAATTATACCATTGTAAACACTATATGGTGTTTTTTTATGTTTTGAGGTTATTATTCAATACTTTGTATATCATTAAAATCATTTCTAAATCAGATTTTGTAAATGTCTTATCTAAATTAAATAAATCGGTAAAAAATTCACCTACAGAAATTCTAATTTTTTCTTCCTTTTGATGGTAAAAAATTTCATCAAAAAAAGATTCAAAATAATCGTAATGACCACCTTTAAGATGGAAATTAATATTTTCTTTTTTAAAGTTTTCAATTGTTTTTTTCCAACACCAATCAAAATGGTTTAAATTATCTTTATCAGACAAAATTATTTTTGTTTCGTTAGAAATAGTGTTTTGACCTAAATAGGTCTGTAAAATTAGAGAATTAAGTGAATGGGAAAAGTCTGAATATAATTCTAATTTTTCGGGAATAACATTATTCACCCTAAACCAGACTTCTACATCTTCGGGGGACATTGGCTTTGTTATATAATTAAAAAAATTCTCCATAGAGTTAGTCTATGGAGAAATTATAATTCATTTTATTTTTTTGTAAATTATTGAGTCTTACCTTTGTAAGTAATTAGTGATTTCATTCTGTCAAACTCTTCTGATATTTGTTTTGATTGTTTAGGTTCTAACGACTCTAATTTAGCCATTAATTTAGACCCTTCATCTTCACCAGCATTATCATTAACAGTTGGTTGTGGAGCTTTATTGTAAGCTTTCTTTTTAATTTGACCCAATATATTCTTTTTCCTAATTGTATTTCGTTTTTTGTTAACATCGGATTCTCCAGTGTTAGCCCATTCCGGATTATTACCTGTTCTTGATGACCCCTCAATGTTATCTGTTATCCACTCTTCATTTGGATTTATTTCATCATACATTAAATTCTCTTGTCCTGCCGCTGTTAAATTATCAGTATACTCCTCAACAGCCCCTGATGGGATATAAGCCTTTTTATCCATTTTAGTTAACTCACCATTACCTTTTGGGAAAATTTTAGGTTCTGTAGTATAATCACCTTTAGAACCATCCTTTAGATATTCTTTCATTTTTTTTGTAACAGATTTAAGATAATCATCATTTTCTTTACCTGATTTTTTATGAATTTGAATTTGTTTATCTAAACCTTTAGGTGTACCCATAGATTTAATGTTTTTTTCTTTACTCTGTTCCATAATAACACTCTCAATTAACTCAATCATTTGACTTTCAGTTAATTTAACAGACTCTTTGTGTTTACCCTCTTCACCCATCTCTAATTTTTTACTTTTTCTTAACATTTTAAAATCTTCAGTATCTAATCTATTGTTTTTATTTTTATCTAAAACTCTTTGATTCCCTTTTAAAGATTCACCCATCTCCGATTTTTTACTTTTTCTCAACATTTTAAAATCTTCAGTATCTAATCGGTTATTTTTATTTTTATCTAAAACTTTTTGATTTCCTTTTAAAGATTCATTAACATCAGTTCCACAAAATTTTTCAATTCTATCTTTGGGAGCGTTATTTTCTTTATGCCATTTACAAGCCTCTTCATCATAATCATAATTACCGTCGGAATCAACCTCACCTTCTTCTTCTTCAATATAGTCGAAAGATTGACTTTTTGGGAATTTTTTTGAAACATCGTAAATTCCTTCACCACACTCTGAACATTCTCCTTCATACATCATTCCACCACACTCACAAATATTAGATTCTTTCTCATCCATACTAGTTTTTATTTTAGAGACTAAATTATCTGCTCTTTCTTCTAAAGTTTCATTTAAAATTTTAGACACTAAATTTTCTAAATAAGTCGTATTTAATTTTTTCATTTTTTGTTTTTATTATAAATATATTATTTTTTATTTAAAAGCATTTTTTCGTACTCATAAGAGATAATTGTTTTAATAACATTTTCACTTATATTATGTTTTTCACTAATATTTTGAATCGCTTTCTTAACCATATCATTCTCATATAGTTTTAAAGACTTAATGTCACCTTGATTACAATATGGAAATTTTTTACATTTTTTCTTAACTTGAACAAATTTTCCACCAGGGATTTGAGTTTTAGAAGCACCTCTCCAATCTTTTTTACTTGGTGATTTAGCCCAAGCCGCGGGAGTTTCATATGAACCAGATGAACCCGAACCTGTAGATTCAGTTGCCTCAACTTTTTTAATATCACCATCTTCATCTTCTTTTATACAGTTAGGTACCATTCTATCACCTTTCTTTTTTACACCTTTTTGTTGATATCCTACCCAACATTTTTCTTGCATTTCTTGTTTGGTTGTTGAAAATAATGGTCCTTCAAATCCACCAGCTGAAGATGCACCCATAGATTCAGTTGCCTCTTCTTTCTCACCCATAATAGGTAAGGATGATGATAATTTACCAACAGGTTTTTTTAATTTAGTATTACCAACTAATTTAGTTGCAATCCCCTTATTAATTGGTCTCTTAATCATGTCTAATTTTTTATTTTTTTTATTTGATTCACCTAACTCTTTTGTTATGTCTTGAGCAGCAATTATAGTATCAACCACATATCCGTCCTTATAAGGAGCTGTTTGGGTTACTTCACCATTAATTTTCTTCTTTAAATCATCAGACATTTCATCTTCTTCTATTTTCATTTTCTACGCGTTTTTAAGTCTTGTTTCCCAAAAACTTCGTTGATTCCACATTACACTATATAATTCTCTGAATGACCTAATTACAATGTCTTTAACCTCTACTTCAAGTTTCCCTCGTTTTATTTCACGACCTATCATTTCAATAAGTTTTTGTTCATATTGTTTCATTGTGGTTGTGCCAAAGAAATCTTTAATTTCTTTTCTCATCATAACCTCAATCTCTTTTTTTTCCGCTGCTGTAAATGCCATTTTATTTAAGTATTAATAAGTATGTTGAAGTTATTACTCCGGCAAACGTTCCAAGTTTCCATAAAAAAGATTTAAATTTTTGTCCGGTAAGTTCTTTATGTAATTTATTAGATAATTCTTCAGAGATTTTTAATTGTTCGTCTTTTTTACCTAATATAAAATTATTATTATTGTCTTTCTCTTCTAATAATGAAATTTGGACATCTTTTTGTTTTTCTCTTTCTTCAGTTTTAATTAATTTTTCTTGAGTTAATTTTAATTCAATATTACACCCATCACCCTTAATAATATCTTTAATGACTAATTTGGCAATTGGTGTTTTAATTTTTACCGTTGTTGTATCTATTTGTGAAAAACTGCTCAAGCTCGTTAGCAGTAAGAGTATCGACACTATTAATTTTTTCATTAGTTTGTTTTTTAATTATTGTTATATTATTATCTATGTGGTTAATATCTTTTGTTAAATTAATAACATTACCTTTCACAGAATCAATCTTAATATCAATTCCTTTGTTAACCAATTTAGTCGAATCAATTTTAGTTTGAAGGGACTCTATTTTATTTTTATACGATTTAACATCAGTTTTAATCCCGTTTGTTGTGAAAATATTATATCCACATAAAACAATAAGAATCACTAATAAAATATTCTGTTTATTATCACCAATAACATCTCTCATTATTATTATGTTTTAATTGTTTTTTTTCTTGATGCTAAAATTTTAGCCCATTTTGATTTAAATTTCTCATAAAAAGTTTTTAACTTATTAATCATTTCTAAAAATTCGTCATCAGCCTTTATCATTTCACCATTAATATAAACACCACTTTCTTCACCAATTGATAAGAAAAAATCAACATCATAGTCAATTAATTTACCTGACCATTCAACATTATTTGGATAAATATTTAATTTGTTAAAATCTACTAAATCAGACACTTCAGCAATAAATTCATCCATTGTTTCTTGGAAAGCAATTTTTTCATCTGTAGTTAATTCTAAATCAGTTTGTTCTTTACCATGTAAGACTAAAATCCCACCTGAAATTCTATACCCTTGTGTTTTATCATCTTTACTTTCATTATCGTCGTCAATTGTATCTTCAACAGATTTAGTTACATCATATTTTTTAGTGATATCACCTGAAGACACTTCAGTTTCTTGTTCAGTAATAACGCCATATTTTTGTCTAATATTATTAATATCTTCATTAATGGTATCGTTGGATAACATTTTTCTAGAAGCATTAAGTAAATTTCTTATTTCATCATGTGAGTTGTTCATATTCTATTTTTTTTAAAAATTCTTCAAAATTAAATGCGGGGCTAACATCTGTAAAATTAGTGTTAAAATTACTTTTAGTTACCACCCCACAATATTTTTCAATACCGGTTATTTTTGTATTATGTTCGACTATTTGACGTTTAATTGACATATCTTTAAATAATTCATTACATAATTTTGATGTATTATCAATCTGTATTGAAGTATAAGGTTGCCAAAAATAGTAGTCTCTCCATTTTTTTTCAAACACATTACCCTTATAAATATCACCAATCCAGTTAACGTAATGGTCGGTTAAAGGTTCTTTGTGTAACCACCCTAAATTTTCTAAAGAAATGACTATAGAATTCCTATTTATATTGGGATTTGAGAAATAGTCGGTGTGCCCTTCATTCCCTAATAACTGTAGTATTTTACCCTCTCTGGTTATAATATAATTGGGTATTCTGTTATATTTACCGTTATTTCTATATTTTAATAATTGTAAATAATCATTAATATTTCTAGATGTATGAGTTAGAATTATTTGATATTTCTTTTTTTGTTTTCCTTTTGGTTTAAAATCACCATAATTAATAATGTCCACCATATAATATAATGTAAAAAATTTATTTGATTACGATGTTTTTACATAACTTAATCTAACAATATCGTCAACAACTTCTTCTATTGGTTCCTCTACGACATCCTCGATTGGTTCTTCAATTAGTTCTTCAACGACTTCCTCGATTGGTTCCTCGATTAGTTCTTCAACGACTTCCTCGATTGGTTCCTCGATTGGTTCTTCCACAACTTCTTCTATAGGTTCCTCGATTAGTTCTTCAACGACTTCCTCGATTGGTTCCTCGATTGGTTCTTCAACGACTTCTTCTATTGATTCCTCGATTGGTTCTTCAACAACTTCTTCTATTGGCCCCTCAAACACATCTGATTGTACAATATTTTTCGTATAATCCAATTCAGTCACTGTAAATTCATCGATTATAACACCAGAAGATTCTTCAATAACACTAACAGGTATCACATTTTTATTACTTTCATCAATCAATTCATCATATTTTACAAAGAAATGTAATGAAGTTAATGATATAATTGGTAATAAACCACCACTTAAAAAGGCTAACCATCTTTTCAATGATACTATATCAGTAAGGTCTGAACCAAACATTTCCCATATAGGTCCTGTCAACTCTACCCACGACTTAAATAACACACTATTTGCGTCAATCTCTTTATAGGAAAAGAATATATTACCAATCATTTGTATGAAAGTCACCATACCAAACATAAACCAAACACCACCTTTAATTTTATTTGTGGCCGCTAACAATGCTGTCATAGCTCCTATCTCAATCGCAATTGATAAATATATTGCCCAACTAATTGGATTTGTTAAATTATACCACGAAACAACATGCGATATTGATATTCCCGCAACCAAAAAAATCGGAACTAAAAACATAGCCCTGATTGGATGAGCCTTAACCCATTCTAATATTGTTTTTTTCATTTCTCTATTTTAGAAATTTCTTTATCAATTTCTGATTGTCTATTAACATCCATAATTTTTCTATCCGTAGACTGAATCATTCTTCTTTCTGTTTTTAAACCTTCAACTTTAATTTCTTTTTTTAAATTAACTTCTAATGATTCAACATTTTTAGTTAATTTTTCAATTTTAGTGTTAGTACCACAAGTTTTAAAAAATACAATTACCACCAGTAATGTCATTATTCTAATACCCCAATCGTCAATAAATTTTAATATTGTTTTCATAATTTTTAAATTAGTTTTACTATAAAAGTAAAAAACCTTCTATCATAATAAATAGAAGGTTTCTTTTTTTTTACATATAATCGAAAAGTATCGAACTCTCATTCCTTAATTTTCTTAAGGCTTTTTCCTTAATCTGTCTTACCCTTTCTTTAGTAAGATTAAAATCACCACCAATGTCTTCTAAAGTCCTTGGAGTACCCGTCAACCCAAAATAATCACCAACAATAGTTTTCTCTCGATTATCTAAAACATCTAATAAAGAAATTAATTGTTTTTTTAATTCATCTTTAGTGTTAAAAATTGCGTCGGGCATATCTGCCTGTTCATTCTTTATAATATCAACTAAAGTATCTCCATCCTCATTAATACCCATATCTAAATCAACAATAGATGGTAAATTTTGAAACTTGTCCGAGAGTTTACCCCCATTAGACTCAATCTCTTTTTTAGCTCTCTGTAAATCCTGAACCACATTAACCGGAAGTCTAATCGTTCTAGCGTTATCATTTAACGATTGGAGGATAGACTGTTTGACCCACCACACAGCGTATGATATAAATCTTAAATCTCTTGACCAATCAAAATGATTAATAGCCTTCATAAGACCTAAATTACCTTCAGCAATTAAATCAGGAAAATCTAACCCTTGGTTTTGATATTGTTTCGCCACCGTAATAACAAAACGCAAATTTCCCTCAAGTAATTCTTTATTAATCGATTCCAATTCTTTTTCTGTTAGACCTCCCGAACTAATTAATTTGGATAACTCTCTTTCCCTATCAGGAGTCATCACTTTAATCTTACGAATGTCTTTTAAATACAGTTGTATTTCTTCTTGATTAATTGGAATCCCCGAATTTTTTTCTTTCATATTATTTTGAGTATTGGTTAAGTAATTGTAATTCTTCTTCTGATAATGATTTAATTCCCTCATCGACTAATTTATCAAATAATTCGTCAAATGTTGGTTTTCTTTTCTTATATTTAAGTTGACTAATATCATCATCCTCATCTTCATCAACAAATTCAGAAAAATCTAAAAAGAATTCCGCTCTAATGTTATTCATTAACATATTTCGTACCTCATAATCATTTTCATCACATATTTTGTTTTTACCTGACATATAGTCATTAACACCATCGTTAAATAGATGTTTTGCAACTTCATCTGGTAATCCGTATGACAAATTGTCATCTGTGTATGGTAATAAAATATAACTTATTGTGTCATAATCTAATATCATATCAATATAGTCTTTAACATCCAAATAGGAATCTAAAGTTGAGATTGTGTACACTGTCGATTCCGGACCAAAGTAAAAATTGACCTTTGGAACATCCGAAATAACACTTAATTCATCAGCAATTTGTTCTGCGAATTCTTGGGGGTTGTCGTTTTTTGTAAATACAAATAGAATGTATTTGGTTAAGTTCTCCATATGTTATACGTTTAAGTTATAAATTATGTTACAAAGATAATGAAATTAGTTTAATAAAAATATTTTTTTATATAATTAAGTTGTTCCATTTTTTATTTCACACAAAACTTTCTCTAATCTTCGTTTTTCTATATCACAATATTCTTTAGATATTTCAGACCCAATATAACTTCTTTCAATTAATATACACATTTTTGATGTTGTACCGCTACCCATAAATGGGTCATAAATAATATCACCCTCATTTGACCAAGACTCTAAATGTTTTTTCACTAACTCTTCAGGAAATATCGCCGGATGTTCAAATGCCATTTTATCATTAGTAGAATTTCCACCCCCAACATAAAAATCCCATATATTATAATCTGGTACTCTATCTTTAACAAAATAATCATTTTCATTAAATTCACCATCTTTATTTCTTGAGAATTTCTTTTTTCTATAAGTTCTTTTATCATCACATTTATTACTTCTATCTCTTAACGCTATATTTGTTGTTGTCGGTTTACCTTTTGAAAATACAAACATATATTCAAACATTTGTTGGTATCTAGCACCAGCATTTGGTGGTGGATTTAATTTTCGGTATACCATAGTATCGTGAATATTAAATCCAATTTCTTTAAAAAACAACGCCTGTCTAAATGAGGTACCAGTCTCCGACCCATTTTTAACAGCATCCGAAACAACCCAAACAACAATACCACCTTTTTGAGTAACCCTAAAAAGTTCTTTAGCTATATCCTCAAAAGGAAATGAGTACCCATTATATTCATCTTTATTTTTACCGACATTTTTATTGTAAGTCCTTAAATCATCGTAAGGTGGTGAAGTAACTGTTAATTTTATAAAATTATCAGACATTTTTTTCATTGTGTCTAAACAACTTTCGTTATAGGTTTTATTTAATTCCATTATTTTTTATTAAATTTAAACTTTTATCATAAATTTCGTCCCAATTTATACATTCAGATATTGCATCATAAAAATGATTTTGAATTCTATTATTTTTTTCTATTAACATAGCAAGTTCAACTATATCAATATCCAAACCTAAATAAGATAAATATTCATTATTTGTATAGTATTTTATTTCAACATTATTTTTAATTTTAATTTTGCTACCACAAGCGTTAACCATACCAACACATACATCCACAACATATTTTTTTCCACACTTATTTGGATTTAAATTATCCGGTAATAAATTAAAAAATTCCTTGAATGTTTCATTTAACAAGCAATCAGACATACATTCTAATGTTTTAGATTCCGATGTTGAATTAAAACTTGCGTTATTACCTTTTTGTTGACATAGAGAAATTTCTAATACATCCTTATTTTCATTATAATTAACCGCCATTATATCAAGTTTTTTTAAATCTTGAGGTAATTTAATTAAAGTTCGTCTTTTTTGATTTTCAATTATTAAATCTTCTCGGATAATCGCTTTTATAGTATCTTTAGATGTCTTACTAAAATAACTTGAGTATTTTTTTTTTACCTCATTACGTAATTGTTCACCATTTAAATTTGATAAATCCATTGACATTAATATTTCTAATATAATACTTGGGTCAGCTCCTTTTTTTGTTGTCATTTTATTAATTATATAATTTTTTAAAAAGATAACTAAAAAAAGAATACCCATCAAGAGATGGGTACTTTTTATTGAGAAACATAACTAATATTTTCTTCTTTTTTAATCCTCACCACATTGTCCGCCCAATTCGTTACCAGTGGATTGTGTGTGATGACGAATATCTTCTCAAAATACTCTTTAATCTTGGTAAAGAACTCCGATACCATCTCCAAGTTATCGTTGGATATCTTCCCGAATACTTCATCAAACACCACAACATTGGCTCTTGGTAATGAACATATCTTACTCAACACCGCTCTCAACGCTAATGAAGCAATTGACCTTTCATATCCTGAACCGGATGACATTGGTTTCTCAACTTGAGTATTGTTATCAATCATTAAAAAATCAACCTCATTCTTGTCGTTAATTCTAACCTCTAATCTGAAGTGACAACTATCTTCCAACAACCTTTGAAGTTCACTATTAATAAGTGGCATCATTGTTTTCATTATAAGTTTGGTCACCCCATTCTTACCGAAGATTTCCAAATAGATTTTATAGATTCGTTCTCTCTCGGCTTCTTCCCCAATTTTTCTAATTGTCTCCAAGTTAGATGTAATCTTGGTTGTAAGATTGGTTATTGTAAATTTATTGTTAGAGATACTGGTTTCAATGGTTTTTTTCTCACCTTCAAGTTCATCTATTCTAATTCCGGCTTTGATTAACAATCCATCGGTCTTATTATTTTCAACAACCTTATCCTGAACTTCGGTATATCTTTCCAATTTGGTTTTCAACGCCTCAATCATCAGCTGAAATCTCTCAACACTTAATTCATATTTCTCTTTAATAAGTTTGTTTTTTTCATACTCATCAAATTCTTTTTTAAGATTAACAAAACCAAGTTCTTTGCTGGTTAAATCACGCATTAACCCCTCTAATTCCCCTTTGTGCGTGATAAACCCCGCAAGCTCACCAATTTTTGCATTGGTAATGGCGGCATTCATAAGTTCAATACCACAATGTTCACATTTGATTCCACCATCAACCGAACTCTTAAGTTCTTCAATACTTTTAATCTTTGCGTTGTTGTCGGCTTGTTTGGTAATCAAATCTTTAATCTCCTGTTTTACCTCATCGTGTTTATCCTCATGATAAAATTCGGATGGTTCAACAACTTTAACTCCGTCTCTATCTGAAATAGCTTTGGATTTCTGTAGGTCCAACCCATTAATCTCTTCTTGAACTTTGTCCGGAGAAACCATTGTTAATTCCTTATCAATATTGTGTTTGGAATTTAATAACCCATCACGATATTCCTGACCTTTAAGGATTCTTGATTTAGCATCTTCCAACTGAATATCTAATGTTAGATTAGTTTCAGTTAGGGTATCAATTGTTTCTTGACTAGTTTGGTTATCCGTTTTAAGTTGTTCCGAGTTATAAATGTTTGATAACATTCCTTTGGAAAATTCACTATAAATTTCTTTGGCAGCTTCTTCCTTACGCTTAAGAAAATCTAACCCCATAAATCTTGAAAGAACCTGACCCCTTGCTGTTGGTTTGGCATCAATTAGTTCTTCCAAGTTAGTGGCAGTTGTTAGGATGGTCATTAAGAAGTCCTCTTTAGTTCCGATAGACGTTTTGATAAACGCCTCGGTCTCTCTTCGTTGTTCTCCGGTGAAGTTCTGCAAACTACCATCAGACAATCTTTTATAAAAGTCCAACTCGGTCTTAACCGTCCATTCGTTTTTCTTTGATAACTTTCTCTCAATATTTCTCAATATGATATACTCCTCACCATCAATTGTAATTTCTCCTTTTACAGCAACTTTATTTCTTTCGGTGAATCTATTAAATATCTCCTCGGCTTTGGATGTCTTGGTGGTCTCATTAAAGAATAAGAACATAAGTAAATCTACCGTAAGAACCGTCTTACCTCCAAAGTTAGGTGGGTTTGATTCCACAACCGTAATCCCATCACACTTCTCAAAATCTATCTTCTGATTCTCACCATAGGATAAAAAGTTTGAGAATTCAATATTTTTGATATACCATCTTTTAAATGGTGATGCGTCGGTTTGGTCCTGCAACAATTTGTTATCCACAATACTATTAAGCTGGTAGATATCATCGTAGTGTTCCATATTCCCTTTTGACTCCAAGAATGAACGAACTAACTCTAATTGATAGTTCTCATCCAAAATGTTAAAGGAGATGTCTACGGTATGCGTGGTGTCGTCAGCAACCTTTGTTTTTGTTATTACATTAACATTGGTTGTGTTATACTTCTTTTGAAAGTAATGACGAACACTCTTTATTTTTTCTTGTGTAAAATTTTCTACATAATCCTCCCACACAATCTGTAGGTAAGGATTATCAAAGTTTGTGATATCTAAATCTTTTATCATTATTGTGTAATTAAATTCTATTGCAGGATTAAATAAATCCATATTTTTTAGTTCACTTCTTCAACCTCTTCTTGAATGGCGTCTCCACCGTCTCTCCTATCTTGAGCTTCCAACACATTGTCTAAATTCCAACCATCATAAGCCGTTAATTTCACACAACCACCTTCCATCCAATAGTATTCCGACATCCATTCATCCCATTTGGAATCAACTAACTTAATGAAGTTCTCGTCATTACCTCTATCTCGGTATCGTTTGATGAACTCCTCTTTTCTATCACTATCCGGATAAACCAAATAGAAGAAAATACAATTATCCAATAAAGCGTCTCTAACTTCTTTATGTGAAGACACAAAGATGTATTTATATTTACCAATATTATCTTTGATATGGGTAATGTAGTTCTGTGGAAACTCTGGATTTCTAACCTTTTCACCACTCTCATTAACAACCCAGCTAAAACCACTTGAATCGGAATCCAAAGTGGTTTTAGGGTTGTTTATATGATAAGTTGTTTTTCCTACTCCAGGAAATGCGGATACTATTTTAGTTCTCAACTTCAACTTCAGGTGTTACTACCTCAGCCTCAACGATGTTAATATCATTTACATCACTTACAACCTCGGCGTTTATATCCATTGTTTCACCATTCTCATTTTGGTATTGAGCTTTCATTGTTTCCATTTGTTTCTCAAACATTTCGGTATACTCCGCTTGAGCTTTCTTTCTTAATCCTCTAAGAGAGTTGTTTCTTGTTGTAACTCTTGTTTTGTGAGCTTTTGCTCCACCTCGTAATTTTGACTTTGGCATGATTGTTTTTATTTAATTGTTATTTATTTCTTTTTCTATTTCTTCTAAAGTTATTTCCGGTTCATTCTCAACTTGTTCTCTTAATTCTTGAGTTAACATATCAGTAATTCGTTGATATGGATTTTCATTTGACACCTCCATTTTAGACCGTTCTATTTTTTCATCTGTCGAATCATCTCTATACATTTCCAACCATTCAGGTCTCTCTTGGACTTGAATACTATTCACCTTTTCAATCATTTTTTGAACTTCTGTTTTACTACCTTGTAACATTTTAGATAGTTTAACTTTTCTCTCAATTGATTTAAATCGTGAGTAATAATCCCCCGTAATTTCATCAAAATTTATATCTATCTCATTTTGGTCCAAATATTCAACAATATTCATAACCTCAACACATTCATCACTGAGACCCATATCAATTATTAATTGAAAAAAATCCACACATTTGATTACTTTTCTAGTTTGAGTTTTTTCTTTCAAATACTTAATTACAAAATCACCTAATTTACTTTCCATATTTTAATTTTTTGTTGGTCTGTTCTCCTCAAACCATTCAACAATAGAATTTATTATCCACACAGCACCTGATGATAATAGACCATCAAAGAACCAAGACACATTTTCGGAAATACCGAATAATTGGTGTATTGGAGAGTATAATAAAAAACTCAATAAAAATCCACTCCAGGTGCTAAAACACATTGGACAGGTTAATATACCCGATATAAAACGTCCTAATCCGTTAAAAGGTGTGTATTGGTTATTTCCCCATTTTTTAAAGAAATCTCTCAATCCCTGAAAGATTGACCCGTATACCATAATGTTCATAAGCCCATAACTTAAAATGAACCAAACTAATATTTCCATATTATAAATTTTCTGTTAAGTTAGAACCTTTCATATAAACCGCACCACGCTCTATATTACTTGATTCCAATTGTTTATTTATTTTTTCAAGCTCTTCTATTCTTGTGTTCTTTAAAGATAGTTCTTTTCTTAATTTCTGTAAAGTTTCTTGGATAAGTTTTAATTTATCATTTCCGGAATCAACCTCAACTATAACTTCTTTAATAACCTCTACCACCTTCTCCACCTCAATAATTCTATCCACCGGAACTTCCTTAATAACCTCCACTATCTTCTCAATAATAATTGGTTCAGGTTCGTCCCTTTTTTCCTCTATAATTGGGACGGGATTGTCGTAAATATATACTATTTTTTCGACAGGAACTTCCACTTTTATCTCCCTAATGACTTCTCTATCAACATATTTGATAATTTCTATTTCCGTGGGTGGGGTCGGAACTTCTTTAATGATTTCCACTTTCTTAATGACCTCAACCTCTTTGATAACTTCAACAGGAACTTCTACCCGTATTTCACGGATTACCTCAATTTCTACCTGTTTTTCCTCAACAATACTCGTTTTTCCCGAATCATCACCAAGCAGACCATATTTAGTTGTGTTAAATCCACCAGTAAAACATTTTACGATGAATTTATCAATGTCCTCAATATCGTTTAACTTACAATACTCATTGACACTAGTTAATTGACTACTTGTTAACACGATTTGATTCACTCTCTTTATCTTCTTGTTCTATTTTTTTAAGTAATTCTTCCCACTCCTCATCGGAGTATTTATATCTAAGATTTCCCATTACATTATTTTATTATATTTTTTTAAATTATCTTCAGCCCATAATGGTTGAAGGTTTGTATAATGACAAAATTTATAAACTTCATCCTTTGTGTTTGCCGACGATAATGGTATAATATGGTCTATATGAATATGTTTACCCATTAAATCCCAAGACATTCCCTCAGTAAATTGTTTTTCAATATGTTCTTTTAAAAATTCCGGAGAACAACCCACAATATCAAAAGTTTTATTGTTCTTATAAATTTTTTTTAATTTTAAAAATTTATTAATTCTATTTCTTATATAAGTTTTAACTCTAAAAAAATCATCATTAATCAATCTATTTTTATTGTATTCTTTATTTCTGTTTAGGACTTTTTCTTTATTATTTTGATAATAGATTTTTAATCTATTTTGTTCCTTTTCTTTATTTTTTTCTCTATATTCTTTATCAGAAATTTTAATTTTTTCTTTATTTTTACTTCTATAATTAGCGTTAACCTCTTTTCTTTTTTCAGGATTATTTTGTCTCCATAATTTATATTTTAAGTTTATTTCTAAATTATTCTCAATATATTTCTGAGAAGCAATTTCTTTACGACAAAGTTTGCAAGTAGTAAACACACCATATAAACCATTCTTTCTTTTATGAAATTCTGTAATTTTTTTTTCAATATTACAAATTTTACAAACTTTTATTTCCATTTTCTTTATAATCTTCTAATAATTTATTAACGAGTGACGACAAGTTAATATGAAGACCTCTATAGTATTCCAACAATTCAGGCTTAAGAGCTATAGATATACTCTGTTTTTTTTCTTCATTATTTTTTTTATGTCTTCCCATATTATATAAATATCATAGTTTTTAGTAAAATTGTTATTTTTAACAATTTTATTTATAAATTCACTAATTTTTCAGTTCCATTAATAATATCTTCAAACGATTTCATTTTAAATGATAGGAAAGGTTTTGGATTGTGTAAATCAACAAACGAATATTCATCAGTTTCTAAATCATATATCCCAAATCCGTGTTTAGTAATACTTTCCCCAAAATTTTGAGATATAAGACTTCCTATCATCACACCTCTTTTACCATTTGGTATGTTAAATGTCGCTCTTTTATGAACATCACCACATAACACAAGGTCAAGACCATTAAATTTCTCAACATCATAGGCGTGAGAACCAAAATCAAACCCCAAATCAGTTGTTAATCCAGCTACAGGGTCGTGAAACAATCCAATTTTAAACCCAACCGCAGTACCAATCTCTGGTGGAATATTTCCTTGGAATTGAGAATACACACACCAAGACACATTTTCGTCCTCGTAGATACCTCTATTCTTGTAATAGGTAATATTAGGATTATTTAAGTTATCCACAATCGGCGTAATACTATCCAACCTGTCATTATTGTTTATTAACGCATCGTGATTTCCCGGTATAAGTATTGTTTTAGCAATTAAGGAACATTCTGTTAACACCCAAGAAGCTATCTCTATAACTTCGGGTGTTAGTTGGTTTTTTGAATGTAAGAGGTCACCGGTGAAGGTAATTCTATCGGGGTTAATTTCTCTAAATTTTTCTAACATATCATTCAAAACACCCCGATATAAATCGTGGTCTTTAAATAACTTCAAGTGAAGGTCAGAAAAATGAACTATTTTCTTTATCATATTATTTTTCTATTTTCCAATTTAATAATACCCATACCAAAATTAAAGTAGATATTCCTACCCACCATATCCATTCATCATGAAATTTAACCCCATTAATTAACATAATAGAGTATGATATTGTTGGTATCCACCACAATGACGCAGTGCAAGGGGCGCAAACACCTTCTTTTTTAATTAATTTCATTATTTATCAAATAATTTAAAATCCTCATTGACGTGACCACAATCATCACAACGATAAGTGGGGAATGGAACAATCGTATCTTCCTGACTTCCTGTTAATAATTTGTTTACTTTTTTTATCATAACAACTTCCTTGAAGTAGATGCTTCCGCATTCTTCACACTCAAGTGTTGGTTGTTTTTTTAAATCAATCTTTGGTTGCAATAAATCATCCATATACTTTTTTTATAAATTTAGTTGTTAATTACTTACTAGTCAAATATTTTTTCATATCCATATCCAAGATAGTTTGTTGAACTTCTTTTGGAATCCTAAACTCCTCAAATGTTCCATCGTCTTTAACCAAAACAATTATACACCCATAAACTTTAATGTTTTCATATTTAGACCCTTTCAACATCTTCAACAACAATTTACAATAAAATGGTAATTGTGTTGAGTAGTGACCCAAAGCAGTGTCATCCAATTTTTCAAAAGGTGAAAACATTTTTTTGGTAAAATATCCCGCTTCAAAGTTTTTTGGTTTGTTTGTTTTATAATCGGTACAGACAATCCCTACTTCAGTTTTATCTTTATTCTCAATTAACCACATTTTATCCGGAGCTCCTGTATAACCATATTCATTATCACCAAGAATTAACTCGGTATCTAATAATATTGCACCACGCTCTTTCATAGTTTCTAAAAAGTTGGTTCCTGCGGACACCATAGAATCACTGCGTAATATTTGTTCAAAATTACATTCAAATTCAGGTTGTCTAACTTCTTTATCTAACCCAAACATCTCTAATGATTTTTTTTCTAATAAAAAGTGAGTTCTACTCCCCACATTTATAGAATAGTCAGCCGCAGCCTTCCATTCATCTAATAGTTGTTGTTGAACTTCAGGGTCTCCCTTGGCTTTCTTTAGTGAGATACCTTCGGTATCAAACTCCTCATAGAAGTATTTCATTACCTTACTAACGGAGGGATAATCATTTCTAACAACACCCGTCTCATCTTTCATATAATAAGTGTGGGTGTCTTCAACAAAGGTTAAATCAAGTTCCTCTCTTCGTTTATCCAACAATCCTCTAATCTCTTTCGCAACCTCGTTTAAATCTATTTTCATATTATTTTTCAAATTTTGTTTTAAGATATTCAATTAGATATTTCGTATAACTAGTTAAATATTCATTACCCTCAAAGGTGAATACAGTAATGTTGTTTTGAATGGCGTTTTGGTACTCGTTTTTTAAATTTCTGAAGGTCGTCAAATCAAATGAAACTGTGTTGGACATAACTTATTGTTTTAATGTTGGGGCAAAGTAATAACATTTATTTCATATAACCAAATAAAATCTACTTTATTTCATAATAATATTCACCAATATTACCCCTTAAATCCGCAACATCCTTATCATCAGTTAGTTTAATGATTTTTATTTTACCATATAATCTACCCCCATTTAACTGGTGATACAATTTAACCGCATCTCTCCAAGCATCGGAGTCAAGACAAATGGTAATATTATTGATTGCCTTTTCATACAATGTCTCAAATAATAACTCTGACATATGTTTCCCTAACATAGGTATACTATTGGGTAAAAACAATCCATCAAATACACCCTCAACAATAAAAATAGGTTTAAACCAATCAATTAACTTCTCATTAAATATGATTTCATCCTTTGGTGTTTCAGGATTTTTATATTTTGCTCGACTATTTGGGTCCCAACTTCTAGCAATAAAATAATTTAAATAACCTTTTTCATTATATGAAGGTATGATAACTCTACCACCGAAACCACCCTTATCACAAAAACCAATACCATACTTTTCAATAATATCATCACCAATACCACGAATTTTAAGATAATTGTAGGCTTGATTCCTAATTGGATATCTTGGGCTACTATCTTTGAATAAAGTGAATCCTTCAGGGAGCTCAACTTTTTTCTTTTTTTCCTCTCTTGGTTTATATTCTTCTGGTTGGAGGACATTATAAATTTTCTTTTGTGTTTTTGTTCCGTACATATCAATAAGTCTTCCTAAAGCCCCTTGCATGTTATTAATTTCTCCACAACTCCAACAATGAAACAAATGTTTTTCTAATGAAATTTCTAAATTACCCTTTCTTTCACCAGAACCACATTCAGGACAATTATACCCATATTGTAATTTTGAATCATACGATTTTTCAGGATTACCGAATATTTCGCATAAAATTTCTAATAGTATTTCTTTATCGTCTGACATAAAAACAAAGATAATAATAAATTTTATAATATCCAAACTACAAAAGTTTTATAAACCCTTTATATTTATAAAATATATTATAAAAAGATGCCAACACAAATAACAATTAACGATATCACCGGTGCTTCACCATTCAATATCTATATATGTGATAGTCCAATCACAATATGTGTGTATGAAGAAACCATAACATCATTCCCATATTTGTTTAATGTTCCATCTATAATACCAGAACAATCGTCTGTCAATTTAAAAGTTATTGATAATAATGGTTGTGTATCAATTTTAAATTTAAATCTATAAATGGCGTGTTTAGAATCATATTGTTTAAGTAATACCGGTAATATCACATATGATGATAACTATACCAGTGGTGGAACACATAATTCAAATCTTTATTGGGTTGGTCAATCAAATGGGTTATTTATCTATTATTCCACAGGAGACACTCAATGGTGTTTATCATCAGTATTGGATGGGTCTTGTTTATTATCAGGAAAATCACCTTGTGTGAGCGAATGTCCTGACTTATGTGATGTATATTTCTCATCAGGAATGTGTTTAACACCAACTCCAACACCAACAATTAATTGTGATGTGTTAGATTTTGTTGCTGTGTTAGAATGTGATACTATTCCATCACCATCATCTACCTCAACACCTACACCAACACCTACACCAACAGTCACACCATCTTTAAATTTATGTTTAACAAATAGTATTGATGCAACAATTGAGAATATACCACCAACTCCAACTCCAACTCCAACTCCAACACAAACAGTAACACCGACAAAAATTGAAAGGAATTGTACTTTTGCCGCACCTGTAGATTATAATATCATTGATGATAGTATAATATGCCCTCAAAGTTATCTATTTCAAGATTGTTATAATGGTGAGATATATTCCACAACAAATCTTACAAACTCAATAGGTGATATATCTTTAGAAAAATTCCAAGTTTATTTAGCCATGATAGATGGTTTAAGTAAATGCGTTTCATATTATGATAAGAGCGACACTACTTTAGGTGGTTACGATATTGAATTGATTAGTGAACCTTTTGGGTTTAGTAATTTGGGTGATTGCGTTTATTGTGAACAGGTAACAACACCTACCCCAACACCTACACCCACATTAACTCCCACAATGACTCAAACCCCCACAATGACTCGCACACCAACTAAAACACCAACAATGACCCCAACAACAACAACTACTCAAACACCAACTAATACTCAAACACCAACAATGACTCAAACACCAACAATGACTCAAACACCAACAATGACTCGTACACCAAACGCATCACTAACACCAACACCAACAATCACGATGACCCCTACTTCATCACCACCAACTCTAATTCAGTGTTTAAACTCCTTGGATATTGTCGTAGAATATAATCAATTTGGCATCGGAAATGGAAATCCTTGTTTTGGCGGACATACTTGTAATCGAGCGGTGTTTATAGTTTTAGCAAATAATGTAACTATTGGTACAGTATCTTTAAATAATATTGGAGGTATTTATGACCAATTAAATCTACCACCGGGCTACACCGCATTACCACCTGGTTGGACTTCTGCATCTGGGTCAAACACATATAACGCAGCACCTAAAAGTGATTATGACCGATATAATTCGTTTTCTATCACCTCACAACAAGCAATTGATATTGCCGCCGCAGACCCTTCAGGTGAAGTTCAAATAGCTATTAATTGTGGTTGCGTATCTGGGGTTAATTGTACAACCTCCGATTGTCACGGCTCCGTTAACTTTGTTAGAGTATATAAAGATTCTACATTAATTTACGCCGGATGCCCAACAGGTAATGCTGTTAAGTTTACACCTTGTGTATAATTTTAATATACAAAACTAACTAAATAAATTAATAATTACAATATTTATAATACATGGGATTCATATTAAAAAATACATCGGGGTTAATTAATACTAGATTAACGGACGCAGCAAGACAAAAATTATCACAAGGCAGTTTCAATATATCTTATTTTCAAATAGGTGATAGTGAAGTAACTTATAACGCTTTTGATTCATTAAATTTATCAAGTCTTAATATATTAGAACCAAATTTTAATTCTCAAAATTCAACCGGTTCACCACAAAAAAATAAACAAAATATTAAATATCCTTACTATGTAGATGGAACCGAAGGTAATACATATGGAATACCTTATATGGCATCTGATTTTAGCCCTATCTACAATAGAGCCACAATGAGAGGTTTTTTTACCGGAGAGACTACAAATCAGACTATTAGTAGCTGGAGTGCGTTAACTGACAATCAACACGTAATTAACTCAAATTACGTTATTGATATGTTTTCATTAAGAGGTAATAACTCAGTATCCATTAAATATTCCGGTTGTAACACCAATATAGTCAGACAACCTTCTATCGGAGATTTTATAACAATTTATTACGATGGAAATGGATATAATAATTGTTCTTGTGATTTAGGAACCCCTATTACTCCAACACCAACACCAACACCTACTGTTACACCATCTTACGATGAGTGTATTATATATCCAACACCAACACCGTCATCCACTTGTTGTATAACACCAACACCAAGTTGTGGTCCTGAACCAATAACGGAATGTGTTATGTCAGTTTCATGTGGTTATACAATATTAACATATAAAATTATTGATATTTGTAATCTTATATTAACTGTTGATAGACCTTTACCCAATTTCACTAACTTAAACGAAGGTTGTTATTACGCCAGAACATTAATCTACCCACCAAACATGACATCATTATATGATAGTGTAACTCCTTCACAACATTGGAGTGACGATATCATTAATTTTGAATCTATTTGTACTACAGATGAATTTGACGTTAAAATTTGGAACATGAACATTCCTTGGTCTGAAAGTCCAGCGGGATTGAATTCTGCACTAAATAAAGATTATACCAAATTTGGTTCAACATCTTATTTAGGTACAAAAGAATATTTAGGGTATATGTCTAATAGTGGACAAACCAGTAACAACACGGTTAATTATGTAAATTCCCTCGGAGATGTTATCATTGTACCACCTAAAGACCAAAAAGCGATTTCAATTATTCACTATACTAATCAAAGTATAGATTTATTTTATGGTGAAAAATTTGCATTAGAACCATACGACACCACAACACCTGAAGACACAACAGGTGAGGCCAGAAACTTTAGATTACATATACCAACATTAATGTGGCATAAATCACCGACTTGTTGTAATGGACAAACTTTTTGGGTTGACCCTCCTGGGTTTGATGATTTAACAGTATCGGGAAGCCCATTATTCAAAGTTCACTATATTCAATCAACTAAAAATGCTAGTATGAATCAGCCAGGGATAAGATATTATAATTTATGGGACACAAACGCCAACGAATATAATAATGAATACCCTAATAGAGTTGGTAAAGTATTTCCTGACCAAAAAATTATTGTTATTGATGATGAGGAAATTATTGCATCATTATCTTATAAGTCAAATAGAAATTGGACGTTACCGTCACCAAGAATATCTTTAATCACTCCTAACACTTGTGAAATAAATAATGGTTCAATATCTGTAGATGGTGTTTTATCTGGTTCATCTGAATATATGTATGTTACATATAGATTAGGTAATACTGAATTAACCACAAATTCATTACATTGTAATTACTATTCAAAAATACAAGGAACAACGATTACACCAACTAATTTGGTTACTAATAATGTTGGTGTTAGATTTGGTAATGAATTTCCATGTTTAAATCAAAACCCAGAATATACCACCCTTAACACAGGATTTGTGGCCAATACATTTGAAATAATATGTCAGAAAGTGACAGGAGATGTTAGACCAGACCCTTCATTGTGGAGAGTTATTGATTTTACATCAATGGTTAGCGCAACAACAATTAATGGAAATATAACTGTAGAAGGTTTAACAGGTACAACATTTGTTATCACATCAGATGACTACGATAATGCCGAAAACGATATATATAATTTAGATTATCTCTCGTTACCATCTAAAACTGGTAATACCGAAACTTCATTAAATTTTGGAGATGAATATTATTTTTACGGAGCATTAGAAACCGATATAGAAGCAACAATTTATGAAATGAAATATAAAGTAAATTTAAGTGCAACTGAATTCCAAGCAAGCTCTAACCCTACATGGTCAAGCTCCGTAAAACCATATATTTCAGAAATAGGTCTTTACGATACTGAAGATAATCTTATGATTATATCAAAGCTACAATCACCTGTTTTAAGACAAGGATTACAACAGTTTTTAATTAAATTTGATTTTTAATTAAATATGAAAAAAACACTTAAAGAAATACCTAAAGTTTTAGGTCTTGATGTATCTACCCGAACAATTGGATGGGCATTATTTGATATACAAAGTAGAGAACTATTGGAATTAACCCATATCTCACCAGTACCAAAACCAAAAGAAGAAAATAAAATTAAAGAATTATTACTTAAAAGTGAAATTTTTAAATCAAAACTTATTCAATATAAAGATTTAGGTATAACTAAAGTTATTATTGAGGAACCATTATTAAATTCTAATAATGTATATACCATTCAAACTCTATTAAGATTTAACACCTTAATCACTAAAGAAATTTATGATGTATTGGGGATTGTTCCCGAATACATTTCAACCTACAACTCTCGTAAATTCGCCTTTCCTGAACTTGTTAAACAAAACGATAAAAACAAATTTGTTTTATTTGGTGGTCTTCCTAAAGATTGTGACAAAAAACAAATTATTTGGGATTTGGTCGCAAAACGAGAACCTCAAATACAATGGTTGTACACTAAGAACAATACACTCAAAAAAGAGAATTTTGACCAAACAGACGCTTACGCTTGTGTTTTAGGTCATATGACTCAAGAAAATATTTGGTAAAAATTAACCCACCTTTATGGTGGGTTTTTTATTTTAATCTTTGATTAATCTAACAGAGAAACCATAATTGGTATCAAAACTAGTCCTAAAAACATTACCACTCTGAAAGTCTAAACTAACCATATAAGCGTTAAAAGCTTGCCCCACACTTTGCTCTGTTGCTGTCCAAAAGTAAGATTGTAACCCTATATATCCAAAAGTATTATTATTTTGTGTATAAATACTTGAATTGTTATCTCGATACCCCCCTGGAAGAGCCGTAAAAAGACTTAAATTAGTTGCACTATCATTAGGTAATACCCAATGACAATCCCCAATTTCTTTCATTTTACCACCTGGATTTCCAATAGGGATAATATTAGTTAAATAATTAATTAATGTTGTCCATTCCGCGTCTAACGGAATATGGTACCCATTTGGTGCTAATTTTTTTCTTAAAGAAGGATTAGTTAATGATGATGAATTCCATATTCCAGCAACCGCATACCAGTTATATAACTTACCATATGTTGAGCCCGTTACAGAGTCATTACGATAATAACACCAAGCACCTGTTGTTCGAGTACCCCAATCTGTATTATATAATGATTCAGGTATTATTGTACCGTCACTATAAGTTGTAACATCTAAATTACATTTTGTCCATATTTGAGACCCAATTGTTACAAGACTATTTGGTACACAATTAGGACAAGGATTATAATTTACACAATCTGTACAAGTTGTGAATGTCTGATTTAATACTGGTGTAAAATAATTCCCAGAATTATTTATCACATCAAATAATGGACTTAATACTGGGTAACCATTAGATATATACATAAATTCCCAACAAGTATCATCATCTGTTTTTCTTAAAATTTCCCCAACAACAGTTGTAAATCCTGGTAATACTTGTACAACATATTGGTTAATATTAGAACAATTCCTATAAACATAATATTTTTGTGGTGGTGACGGTGTAACTGTTGGTGTTTGAGTCATTGTCGGTGTTTGAGTCATTGTCGGTGTTTGAGTCATTGTTGGTGTTTGAGTCATTGTAGGTGTTTGTGTAGGTGTTTGTGATGGAGACGCACCAGGTGTTGATGTTACCGTTGGTGTTACCGTCATTGTTGGAGTTTGAGTATTTGTAGGAGTTTGTGTTGGCGTAGGTGTAGGAGTTTGTGATGGAACCGGCCCACAATATTGACACGAAATATTATAATTAATTCTCAAACTAACAACAACATTATTTGGAACTAAAGATTCCTCATCACATTTAGTTATAATTTGAATTTGATTATTTATTGGGTCAATGATAGTTTGCCCAACTTGGTCAAAACTATCCACTAACACCTTTAACTCTTCATAAAATTGATTATCAAACGGATAATCATTTAACGAATAACTAATATAAAAATCATTAAATTTTAATTCATCCCCAATTGATACAGATATTCTAAAAAAAGCAATGTCTAAAACACAATTAGTGAAACCCGATACATGACTATAATATCCATCATAATACATTTCATATATACCATTTTTACCTAATTCTCCAATATCTTCAAAATTACTATCACAAATAGTATAAGATTCATAAGACGATAATTTATCATACCCATAAATTGTTATTGAGTTTTGTTTAACACAATTATCTGAATCAGTCACAGTTAAAGTATATGTTCCCGCACTTAAATTAGTTATAGTATAACCGGTTTGTCCATTCACATTAGGACTCCATTGTAATTCAAATGTTGGTGTACCTCCCGTTATTGATACATTAATTGTTCCATCAGAACCATTCATTGCATCAGTCTTAACTAATATAAATCCAACATTCTCGGATGAGTCTATAACAAAATTTTGAGTTTGTCTACATGGAGTTGGACTAGAATCTATTACCTCAACAGTATATGAACCTGAAATTATATTATTTAAAGTTATAGAACTATATGGTGGGTCAATTATCACTGATTGGAATCCTACATTAACATAATAAGGTGAAACACCCCCAACTATCCCTATTTCAGCAGTACCATTATTTAAATTACAAGTAGTTCCCGTGGTTAAAACATTAATAGTATATAACGATTCATTAATAACCTCATATGTGTTGGTATAAACACATACCCCATTTGAAATGGTTAAAGTGTATGTATCAGATTTTAAATTATTAAATGACCAACTTAAACTACTGGTCTCGTTTTCTATTGAATCGTTATTTGAATCTGTTAATGTATACACAATGTTACCATTAGTACCATTAAGGACTATAGATATAGTACCATCTGAATTACTACATTTTGAATTAGTCACATTCACTGACACCACATTAAAACCTGTTGGTGTTTGAACAGTCGTTGACGCAACAAAACTACATAAACCAGCATCCTGCACATACACTGAAACAACTCCACCAGGAATATTAGTAAATGTATATTGGGTATCAAACGAAGTATAAAATCCTCCGGTTGAGGCTGAATAATAATATGGTGCTGTACCCCCTGTTACAAAAACCGTTAACTCACCATCGTTTGCGAAACAACCAGGACTAACGGATGCGAAGCCACCTAAACCAATTTGAGGTACTTTTACAACTTCAGTACTTTTAGAGATTACACACCCTGTATTATCTGTTATTGTAACACTATAAGGACCATTAGTTAATCCTGTAATTGATGATAATGTAACACCGTTAGACCATAGATAAGTATATGGTGGATTTCCTGTTAATCCTGTTACAAATATCTTACCTGAATTAACATTACAACCGGCATCATTAACAACATAAAACCCATAATCTAAAGTGGTTGATGATTTAATTATACAAGTTTCAGATTTACCCGTACATCCACCACCATCGTTGGCAACAACATAATAAGTTCCAGAGGATAATGAATTAAAAGAAAAGTTAGAATTTAATGTTGACCCTGAAGATAAATATCCACTAGTACTTTCATATAAATAGTAACTCGCAACACCATATTGATTTTGTGTTTGAGCAGTTATCGCTCCATTATCAAAATCGCAAGTAGTATTTCGTTGGTTTATTATGCTAACACAAGTACCACTTGATATGTAAATATTTACCGGAACTGTTGTTATTCCAGGACTGTTACATGAATCGAGAATATTAAACGAGTATGTTCCCGCCGATAAACTATTAACAGTATATCCTGTTATACCCGCACCTAGTGGTATTGTCCCATAAGCAGGCGATAACCATTCTATTGTATAATCAGGTGCTGTCCCCTGAATATCAATTGAGAAAGACCCTAATGAGAGATTAGAACAATCTCCAGTTATACTCGATATATATGATAAACTACAAGCCATTAATTACATAAAATTTCAAAATTTATTCCAACATTTAATTCAAAATTAATGCCGGTTGAGTTCTCGGAACATACAGAATGATAAACCACTATTTGGTTAAATGGTTCTCCCTTTTCTACGAAAATATTATCTTCACTAAAATAATACGCATAACCATAATTTAGTAAACTTTCTAAACTATTCATTAAAGCCTCCTCCCATTCATTATCACTAGGTACACTTATACTTTTGGTAAGCCCTGACCCCACAAAAAATGGGTCTTTTACAATATTTTCACCATTAAGTTTCATATCAACATACCAAACACTTTTTAAATTTTCATACAAACAATCATTTAATTCGTAAGTTGTACCTAAATTAGCATTTGTTGTACTTAAATAAGTATTTAATGCATTACTTAAAACAACACCAAAAGTATCATCCGGATACGCATCACAAGACACCGATTGAATCGGACAATCATATGTAAAAATATTTGATGTTAGAGAACAAGGTCGACAAAGAACGGGAACAAATTTACAACCTTCTTGTCTTCTCCATACAAACTTTTGTCTATGAAAAATTGAGTTCTCATATCTAACACCCGTATTCCATATGGTTGTTGCCGGTATCATTTGTTCCACTAATCTAATCCAATAATCACCAAGACCATTAACATACTGAATCATTGTCTGATAATTAAAATTATCGTTCTCTAATCCGGCAAGTTTTTCTGATTCTAAATATTTCCAATAAATAGATTCTAAAGTTGGGTAACCCATTGTTTTACCATCACTAATATATTGTCTATTTCTAACATTAATTGTGTTTAACCAAAAAGTTTGAGCAAACTCAAAAAATGTTTTATTCTTTGGTTGTGGATTAATAACCGTATTATCAATACCACCCCTATCCGGATAATTTGATACAGGATTTGGATTGCAATAAGTCGGAGCGACATAATTTAACCCCTCATTTGGTATTGGGAAATTATATTGTCTTGACATCGCCCAAACATCATACGATAATCCTTGACCAGGATTTAAAAATAAATCAGTATTTTTAGCGTTTAAAACTAATTTATCACTTTCCGTATAATATCTTGCGTTATAATTACCATCTAAATTTTGTCGTAAACCAATTTCATTATCAACCCAACTTTTATTATTATCAATTGTTTGGGTAATGTTATACCCTAATGGCATAAACGGAAATTTAACATATCTATCCAAATATTCACCACCATAGGTATATGGTGTTAATGTTGTTTGATAATCAGGATTTGACCCTGTAAAAACACTATTGGTAAGATTAACTTCTTCCGGAGCTCTATGTTGAGGTGTTGATTCGAACCAACCGCTACCTTTTTCATAATAATAATCTTCAGTATTTGGAGGTGTTGATGGGTATCCTTCACTATCAATAGGATATTCACTTAATGAAACATTTACATCTTTCATTATTGTTGTTGATGTAAATCCTGTGTATTCCACATTCTGAAATCTATATGTGTTACCAGCCTCTATTGTTGGGACATTTTTAACATATGTTCCTCCTGATATCGCGGCATAACTATTATTAAAATCACTTACACTAATTCTTTGGTCTGCCAAGTATATGTATTCGTTAAAATCAACTAACGCATCCGGAGCACCAATCAACCTTAATAATATCTCAACAGATTTTCTCGTTCCTTTAGATTTAAACAAATAAGCTGAATTAAGAATTAAATTCCTATAATATTGATAATTTAATTCATCCGGAGTTTGTTGGTCGCTACTCCCCGCAAATTCGGGAACATTTTTGTTTTTCTCACCAAAAACTGATGTTAAAAATTCATCATTAGTTATTGGAGATATATTAGTATTCCACCCTAAAGTTTGTGCTAAATTTTTTAATAATTGAGATGGGATATCATTACCCACATTATAATTAACCGAATTCATATATGCTAAAGCGTCTATGAATTTTTTTGTTTCGTCAAAACTTCTACCATATATTTGTAGAACAGACTCCATCTTTTGACCTATAGTATCAAAGTCTTTAAACGCCCCTGTCGTTAAAAATCTTGATATTAAATTTGTTTTATACAAGTCAAATGATTCACTCAAACCATTCAATGTTGTTAAATAGTTGGTAAAGGCTGGTGTGATAATATCAAGATTCCAATTACCATATAATGGCCAAGTAACATTTTTATTTAAAACATAATATGTACCATCATCAGCATCTGCCGGTACTTGAAATGTTGCTGTATACTTTGGTACAACATTTCTATTTAATAAAAATCTTTGAACCTCATCTAAACTTTCATTAAACACCTGATTAACTTCAGAATCATTAGGTCTAATCACTAAATCATCATAAGTGTTAGTTTGACCCGAAAATGGATTACCCTTAACATATATTTTTAATACTCCCGAAGACAATGATGTTGTCGGAACTATCGCAACCACATCAAATCCATTATTGTTATAATATAACGAATACTTTGCGTATTGCATTGTCATATTTCTTAACACCGATACTTGAACTTCCCTTAATTGTAAATTTCTTGTGGCGTTAACCGTAAAATCAACATCAAAAGGGTTTCTAATTCTAGAAACATTTAGTTCAAAACTAGTTTCATCATCAGAACCAATATATGTGATATTTGATGCCGTTTCACCAGTCACATAATTTTCATCCATTAAAGTCACCTCTAATGCCGCAGGAAATTTACTAATGATTGTCTCAACTGATGTTGAGATTCTTTTAACCATTGACCCATATTGGGTGAAATTGGTAACTTGGGTAAGGTCGAAATTTGGATATACTTTGAAATTATTCTCAAATATTAATCTAGATTGAGCAACACTACTAATCCCAAGACCGTCCAAATTAATTGGTTCTGAAAAATTACCAGTGTTAAATGTCCTGTTGTTCTTTTCAGTAATTGATGTTGTAAATTCAAAATTCCCCTGCGTTAAACCACCTCCTTGGACTAATTGGAAACCAACTAAATCATCGGAAAATGTGCCAGCTCCTGTTGCCGATTGTGGGGGACAAGTATATTTTATTAACGCCATTATTCAGTTATATTTGTAAAGTTTTTACTATAATCAATATTGCTACCTCTATCTTGTCTAACTTCATATAACAAGTTATTAAATTGGTCTCTAATTTCGTATAAGTTATATTGTTTGTATATGTTATTAGATGTGTCATATAGAGTGTAAATTCCATCATCCATTGATTTAGTTTGATTACCAAACAACGCAATTGCGAGAGTTGAGAAATCGTGTTCAGCGATTTCAACATCTAATGTTATTGGATTAAAGAAAGTATTACTAATAATAATATTTTGATTTGGCTGTCCAATATATGGTGTTGCATTTGGTTTATTAGTTGGTGCTGATGATGGGGACATAGTACAAAATATCAAATTAGTACTATTATCCGTATATCTATATCTTATCGCCTTTTGAGATGTATTAATCAAATTTTGAACAACCGGTTCACAAAAGAAAGAAGATGTTATTAATCTGAAAAAATTAGGTATTTTAGTGTTATCAGAATTTAAATATTCTACCCTAAACCCTACCAATCCTTGATTAACAAATTTGTTTTTATATTCCGCCGGTACAGCATTCAAGTCAATGATAATACCTTTAACATTAGGTAATGCGGATAACACTCCACAATCCAATATAGTGGTTCTAATTTGAGCTGGTCTAATAAATAAGGTATAGATACCTATTTTGTTAAATTGGTCAGCAGGGAGTCTTAAATTGTATAATCCACCCAATATTTCAACATCCGCAACACCACCAGTGGTTTGACTGTTAAAATACGGTCTTAATATGTCCGCCGAGTTTAATTTTGTTAAAACAAAATTATCTGTTTCATCTCTTGATGGTGTGTAATTTAAAATTATCTCCACATCCGCTGGAGATACATCTGCTGGTCTTATCGTTCCGTATGTTCCTGTTGCCATATTATATTGTTATTATATTAAAAAATCCGTAACCATATTTTTCAAGGTCACCTATATTATCAATTTCACCCATTCTTTCAAGTCTTTCTAAACCCGACTGTTTTCCTCTATCAATAAATACATTAGATTGCACTTCTGCTTCATCAATTACATTTAATAATACCTCATTTTTTGTAATAATTGAGCAATCCGTCTCAATTGGTGCAACATCACTAACCACAAATATTGTTGTACCATCTTCATAATCGTAATAATCAATATTATTAATACTATATCCAATGTTTAAACCATCTCTTGATATTCCTGAATATATTCCAACAACACCCGATGTACCTGTGACTTGAAGTCCTATTATATAACCCCCATCAACTAAATCTGATTTTTTACCATAAAGTTGTAAATCTTTAACAGATGATTTTGTATATCCACTAATGATTAATGGAGATGATGAAAATGGGTCTGTTTCACCTGGATAAACATCACAAGTCTCATCACCATTAAAAATATAATCATACATTAAAGGAGTTCCTGACCAATTACCTCCTGCGGGGATAAAATGAGCCGTCCCTTTTGGGTTTGTAATTACATTATTAGTGAAAGGTACCGTAACAGTTTTAACAACCACATTAGAACCCCAAGGACTCATCCCCGACATAGTTATTGTATAATCTGTTGGTGTAGTTGTATATGGATATGTGTGAGAGTAAAAATTTGGTGAATTTTGTGTTATGGTTTTTTGAGGTGTATTATCCCCCCAATCTATCTTATAACTAGAAAACTCCAAATATTTTTTAAATTCAGTATCTGAAGTATTATAAAAATTATAAGTATATGCCGATAATGTACTAGCAGAAAATAAAAAATTGGTCATAGTTTCTTTTTGTAAAACCATACCATCAAACACTGAATAATACCCTATATCCACAGTATTTTCCGTAAATAAAATGGGGATTGTTAATCCTGTTAGTATTGAGTTTCCATTCGTACCACCAGATAAAATCTGAGTCATAGATGAATACACATAAACATCAGTGTTTTGATACTTAACTTTAAAAATATCACCCTTAATAACTTCCGGAGAAATTTTAATATAACGATTTCTTTCTTCCATAATTAAGGATTAACATATTCATACCATTTTATGGAACTAGTCGTTCCCACTCTAACATCATTATCGTTAATGTCTTTATCAAAAACTTGATATGTTTTTTTATCTAAATCTAACTTTACTTTGTAATAAAAATTTGAATCACTAAACTGAAATAAGGTAGGTTTTAACAATATTTGAGGAGTTTTACTCATTTTAACATAAACACCTAATCTAGCATCAAAGAATTTTGCACTCATATAAAAAGTATCTATATCTATAAAATCTTTTTTTCTTAACCAATATATAAAAAACCCTTCTTTATCACCCACAAAATCTAACTGATATGACGGTATTTTTATATTAACATTTGGAATATATTGTGAAATACTAACTGATTCTGTCGCCCCCTGTTGAACCGGAATAATTATTGTAAAATAATTTGTTTGAGATTTTCCTTCGGTTGTATCGTAAAAATCCAATTTAAAAAATGATTTGGTAAATGGTTTTTCATAATAATACACTTCCGATTTTGTAAATCCTTCGGGTATATAACTAGTTACCCAATCATTAGTTGTTGAGGCCGTTACTTGTGTTGAAGGATTAGTTGGAACACCCCCATCAACACTAAAAAAATGAAAATCATATTTAATATCTGTCTTTGTATTTTCAAGATATGGCTCATGACTAAACCTAAACACCTCAAAATCGTAAGCGGTTCCAATAATTTCCTCAATAACCTCATGTTCATATATCTCAATACTATCGTCTCTACCATAAAAGTCCCATTTTAACTCTATTGGTAAATCAATATACTTGTCGGTTGCCGGTAAAACAAATTTAAATTTATTACTCACAATTATCTATTATTGGTTCAGCTACTATCGTCTGTTCATTATAATTAGTACCCTCCGGTATTATTCTAAAAATTATATTTTTATATGGGTAATGAACCCCATTTAAGAAAGGATAATCAACACCATTTCCTTTAGGGTCAATATAACCATAAGTGTATTTATCTCTCCATATAAACCTACCCTTACTTTCCGAGTAATAAGAATAGTATGGAATATCTGCAACATTTATTTTATCACCTTCCTCAATGTAATCAGAATATTCACTTATTGTAATACTATTGTGGGGTTGGTAATAATAACCATAAGGGTTTGTTGTTTCCATCACACCAGGAGGAGTTGTTGAACTCTTAGGTGTTCCAATATTAAACACCGTGGGATTATAAATTAATTTGTGATATAAATTTGATATAACTCGTTCTTTCTGTTCGTAATCATTCCATTCACAAAAATCCCCATCTAATATATCACCCTTCTTTAAGGAATCCACATATGAAAAATTTATTTGACTTCCATTAAGTTGGATACCTAAAGGTGTTGTATATGTACTCATTGGGAAATTAGTATCTGATAACCCATTAATATCTTTCCACCAATCCGTCGGTAATTTAGTTGTAGGATTTAAAGGTAAATTAAACCCATAACCTTGTTTCATACCATATACACCTAATCCAGGTCCTTTAGACCTACCAAACATTAACCCAAAATACCCTTTCCAAATTGTTGTGAAAAATAATTCAGTTATTGGTCTTTTTTGATTGTCTCTGATTGGACTAATATCAATATCGGAATTAAATGATAAAGTATATGACTGTGAACCTTCTTTAATTGACACCCTCGACAATTTATTTGGTGTAAACCCACTACTTTCAAATTTTTTAGTAATACCAAAAATATTTTGGTCAAACCCCGCATTTACCAACACAGCATCATCAGGATTTGTTAATAATTTATGTTTTCTCACATAATATTTAGAAATAGTTTCGTTGGGTATTAAACTATTTATTACCCTCCTAAATGTTCCTTTTTTATCATCATTAAATGTGGTACCGGTAAATCCTACATTAAATAAATTAAAAATATATTCTCCACTACCATATGCCTCATCACCTAATGAATAAACCTCAAATGTATCTACACCATTATAGATGAATGCTGACGATAATTTAACCGATTCTCCAACAGATAACCCATGTTTAATGGGACACCTAAAAGAAATAATATCTAAACCATTATATGTCGTATTTTCAATTATAAATGGAATACCTGTTGATGCCGACCAACTTAAAGTTTGTTTTGATTTACTCTCAATAGCTTGAAGTCCTTTATTATAATCATTCTCAAATGGATAACTCATAAAAAAATTCCAATTGTATGTTGAAGCACTTTTATTAACAAAGGTTAAATGATTGTTAGGTGGTTGAGTATACCCACTAACATTATAATCACTACGAATAAAATCAAATTCATGATATTGGGGAAATCCTGACCATGGAATATTTGGGTTAACCGGACAACTATTTAGAGCAGCCTGTTTTTCATTCACATAAACCAAATTATTTTCTAACGGTGTATAATTTGTTAATCCAGTGTAAGAATTTTTAAATAAAATAGAGAATTTACAAGAAGGCCTGAATATATTAGATTTTTGTCTTTCATCATCAAATACTTGTTCTAAAGAAATATCAATATTCCTATCAAATTCAACATTTTCTTTACTCGTTTGAACCAAAGGAACATTAAACATCAAATTAGTATTTGACGCTGTTTTATATCTTAACGAACCTAAAACAACTCTAGTATCTGTTCTATTACCCATATTATATTGTTGTATTAGTATTAATCCATTTTTTTGTAAATCTATCAAAAGACGATTTACCCGTTTTTAACCCAAAATAAAAATGAAAAGGTGCTCCAACAGTAATATCGCTGGCATTCCCATCATTTTTATCCCATGAAGTTACTGAAGCATCCAAAACATAATCATTATTTGTACTTGCACTTACTGAATAAATATGCGATTTAAAAAATTGTGTTTGATTCGCAACATTAGTTCTAAAATATCTCGACGCCTTATCTAATCTATCCAAATCTTGGTATTTATAACTAAAAAAAGCCCCATCACCTAAAGGGTTTGTTTCCCATTCATTTTTTTGTGTTCCAAAGATATTATTACTATCTTGGATTCTCCACTGATAAAATGGTACTAATTGACTAAAAACATTAATATTACTAAACCCGCACGCATCACCTTTAGGAACTGTAGAATCAATAATTGTTCTTTTTGGTGAAATAAAATCTCTAACTCTAGTATCGGAAGAAAAGAAAACCCCAAAAATAACACTACCTTGACTACTACCATCATAATAAATTGGGTCTTGACTATTAGGGTTATCCGGATAATTTATCCCTTCAAAAGGTGACACTCCTAATTCAGAATTAATTGATGTCATTTGTGAATAATCACCATCAATCATTAATTTAGTTCTACTAAAAAAAGAAAGGATACCAAGACCGGTTAAACTTTGTAGAAAAGAAGTGTTTGCCAATCTAGTAACTATTAACATATTTAATAATTCGGAAACATCCCCAAATGTTGTTGAGTTTAAATCTTTTACAACATATCCATCAAAGTCATCTGACATTATAATTTCTTGTAAATAATCGCTTCTAGGACCTAAATCTAACATAGTTGTTGGTGTTTTTAAATTATACCAATTACCTCCATCACCACCACTCGGTCTACGTGCACCAATAAACCCATATTGTAATTTGTTCGGGTCAAGTAGTCCATATGGACTACTTCTATAGAAAAAATTATTATTATTTGGATTAAACACAATAACATCCGTACAATACCTATTTATTGGTAAATTTGGTTTATTCGAGAAAGGACTAGTATAAATCACATCATTTTTAAAAGTAAATGCGTATAAAGTACCATTAATCCAATTATTGGTAAATAAATGTGAAAATACGTTTCTACAAGCAGCAAATATTGTTTGAATTCTACCTGTCCACTCAACAACACGCTCAATATCACTAATTAAACTTAGAATTGGTTTTGTCATTAAAATATAACACCCGTTTTTAAAATCTTGTTTACCACCACCACCTTTCCAACAAGTATCTGATTTTTCTTTAATAGTAATTTCATTATTAACATTCTCATAACACGTTAATGGTGCCATATTTTCACAACTAAACGAATCAATAACCGCACTAAAAACAGCCGGTTCGTCTGTCGTATCAAACGAACCATCCGTAAGATTTTCTGACCCGGTCGCCGCAACCGTTTGACTTGTAGATGCTCCATTATCTGATAAGATAAAAACAGCAAATTGAGTATTCGTATGTAATGCGAAACTATTATTAAGATTATCTTGGGGACTAGTTGATGTCGGTAATCTATCCGACCTCATAATTATTTGAGTTCCAGACACACCTAACCCAATATTCATATTTAAACTACTCGAGTATTTTGGAGCGTAGTAAACATTATAAGTTTCTATAGGTGAATTGGTTAAAGGTGATTTAACAATATTAAGAGCTTGATAAAATAAACTACCTCCATCTACACTTTCTCCAGGAAAATACCCTCTATTATTTGAACCCGAATTATAAACACCATATCGTCGTCGAGAATTTATATTCGAAAATCCAAAAGTATGATAAACATCATATCCATCCACCCACTCAACTATAAAACCATTATTTCCTTGGGTACCAATTGATACTCCACCCACAGATTTAATTATGTTAGTTATACCTCCACCTAAATTAGTTGATAATAAATAATAATTATTTAAAGACACTGGTGGATAAGTAATGGTGTTATAATTATTAACATTAAAATAATAAGTTAATGATGGTGTATATGGTATTGTAACATAACCCGCGTATGTCCCTTGGAAGTATACTTTAACATCACTACTTTGTTCAACATTCGCAAATATTTTTACAATAATTCTATCAGAACTACTATATGTGTCTCCTATTATAGGTACTAAAATCGTATATTGTTGTGGAATAATAAAATAATTAATAGTCATTGGTGAAACAATACTACTCCCCAATAAAACTTCACTTCCAGTTGAGAAATCCCATCTATAAATGTTTACATATAAGGATGTTTGACTATTCAAAGTGGTTGAGCTTCTATTCGCGTAAATCTTAATTGTTGCCGTTACACCCAATTCTGTTGTTGATAAATTTGGAATTGAGGATGGTGTTATAAATCCCGCAACTAAAATGTCTCTTTGTGGTGGTAAATAATTATTATTATCATTGGTCCAAGTATCACTAACTCTAAAATAATCACCAGATAACACAGGATTAGTTGTACTACCAAGTGTTGGTGGTACTGGGTCACCAGGGTAATTACCTGAAGTAAATGATAAATTTTGTTTGTCTAATTTAGAATAATAAGTATGTAAATTAGTTGAGAATCCACTAAAACTGAATACCCCACTTGTCGATGGTTTAAAATGAAATGAATCGTAATATAAATTCTGACCGGTTAAACCGTCCATTAATGTATTATCATTCAAATTATGTGTGGTACATTTTAACCCCCCCTTAATAGGATGATTTAACTTAAAACTATTCACGGTATCACCCGTTATAATTGTTGGCACATTACCAAAATCATAACCAAATAAACGACTTAAATCATAACTTACATTAACCCTAGATGAATTGGGGTCAACCCCTCTAACCAAAAAGACAACTCTTTGTTTCTCTTGTTTTTTATAATAAACTATTGGTGAAAAAATTCTATTGTTAGAGTTAAACTCAATGCTTGGATTATCTGGGTCTATACGATAAAACGACATTGTGTTACTTAAAAATCGATTATTAAACGAATTAATATTACTCCAATCATTAGGTATTGACACTGTTGTTGTATTACACATACCTGTATATTCAACATAAGTCATTCCTGTAATAACTTGGAAGTATTCTATATCCATTGGAAATTTAGCATAATTAGCATCTCCCGATTGAGATATATTATACATGACACTACTGTTAATATTAAGATTTCCCGTATTACTTGGGTCAGCATATTGAACATTTATTGTAGCACTATTATTAATTGGTGAGCCAGTTATTGAGTAAGTACCGTATTCATTTAATGATACCCCATCTCCGGTTATATTTATATCCTTTGATAATGAAATATCTTGAAAAGTAATAATAGACCCTGATATTACCTTACTTGATGATGAATCACAAACAACCGCAATAACATTATCGTAATGAAATTTACCAGCATTTAGTTCCGGTTGGAATGTTACTTTTATCCTATTAACCCCCCCTCCAGGATTATTAGGCGAATCATTAAAATATTTTCCTTTAGTGTTAAAAAGATTTAATCTTTCCGACACTGTTAAGCTAGATGTAAAATAACTATATTCAGGGTCGGTTCCGGTTAATTCTGCAGTAGGGTTTTTATCATCTGTTGTTGTAGTTATCAGTTCCGGAACTCTACTTTCTATTATCAATGTTTCATCCTCAACACTACCTAAAGAACGGCCAGCAAACATACCCTGATACACGAAATCTCCCGTATAAATTGTGTCACTCCTTTTTCGGTTATAATAATTACTCAATATTTGATATTGAGTTAAAAGTGATGGTCCACCACCTTCCGGAATTGTAACACCTTCCATATCAATCTGCAACTCTTCAACATCTTTATCTTCCTTTGGTAAATTATCTGGGTCACCACAATCGCAAAAAGAACAATCAGGATAAGATAAATTAGGTATTTTAATATTTTTTAACTTATCAGGAAAAGAAAGAAGTTGATTTCCAAGGTCTTTAATCTGCGCAAGTGTCATACAACTGAAACTATCTCTAGTTCTTCTAAATCTTTTACCAATACCAAATGGAAGTATTCCTAATATACTTAAAATAATTTTAATAACATTACAAATTGCTGAAACTACAAGCAATACAGGAACAAGAATTATAATACAGATAATCGCCAAAACTTTTAAAACAAACCATAAAATATGTACAACAGGGATTAAAACAATAAAAATTGGTCTAAATAAAAATAACATTATCCAAAAGATAAAATAAATTAAATCAAATCTAAATACCGAATCATTAGCCGGAAATTTATTATTATCACTCTCACACGCATCATCTAAAATATTTTTTATACTAATAATCTGATTAGGAAAACTACCATTCCTATATTGGTCAATTAATTGAGATACTGTATAAACTTTATTATACTGCATTAAATAAAAGGTATCATCACAATTAATACCTGATTGTATATCCGCATAATCATTCCAATCTAAACTAAACGAATACGATTTTAAAGCTTCTTGATAATTCGTATTATTTACATTTGATAATGGGTCTTGGGAGCTAGTATCCCAACCGTGTTCTTTAATGTTAGGAACTAAAAAATATCCTCGTCTAACTGTTTCCGATAATGATGGCGATTGATTCCATTTAACCTTAAATCTGTATTTAGCCTTAGTTGGTATACCTTTCTTAGGGTCATCAGATATAACTTGTTCACCAAATTCATTAGTCACTAAATAATCCAAATTCATTGGTACATCCAATAACCAAGTACCATTCTCATCAATTACTTGACCCCCTTCTTCTAAATCGACTGTCTCAAGGACCGGATATCCATTAACATCCTTAAAGATAGTTTGTCGTATTGCCAATATTTCTCCCGGACCAGCAATTAAAGAACATTGAGCCCCTGACTTAACTCTTGGTTTACAATTTCGTTTTACAACATCATCATTATTTGTTGATACTATTGACCCCATAAAAATAGATGTTGGTCTAATGTCAATACTAGCCTCAGATGATAAGTCAAAATCTGTTCTAGTTATACCCAAATTACATATTTCAGGTTGTCCCCATAATGGTTCAACTGTTATTACCTTATTAATTGATATAATTTGAGGTAATTCCCGTAAATTACTTGATGATTTAAAATTAACCCCCGCAACTTGATTTGGTGTTGCAATACCCATTCTAACTAAATCTTGAGGAGATAATGAAAATTCACCTATATCAGATAAATCAACATCTAAAACTATTGTTTGAGAACCAGGTGGTACCCCAAAAATCATATAGTCACCACTACTATTAGTTGTTGTTGTGTATTTATAATACTTATCAAAAACCTCAATTAGGGTTGGGTCAGTTAATACATCTTGTCTAGTGAAAAAAGTTCCCGTTGGGTTGTGACCACTATGTGATTTAGTGTATGGTAGTAAGTTGTATCTATACCCATCTTCATTTAAATCAATTAATGATTTGTAAGGATATAAATCAGATATAACAGGATTTGATTCATCTGCTTTATCTAATGGAATAAATACAGATACTTTAGCATTTGGAATACCAAATCCATTGTTAACACTAACACGACCAACAATAACCCCATAATCGGAGCATTGTCTAGTGTAAATTTGACTTTGCAATACTTTCAAAGAAAGTATTTCCAAATACTCAAATTCTTGGTCTATTAAAACTTTAATTGAGGTATCAACACCAGGTTTGGTTCTTATTCTAAATGAATTGGACATAATATTCTTTTTTAATAAATAGTTTATATACTATTTTCAAAAGATAGTCCATATTATTTTAAAATAAATTACTAAGAGAAATTAACGGTTTTAAGATTTTTAACTCTAATGTTAATATCTTTACTCGGATATCTAACTTGATAAGTCTGTTTTGGTTCTGCGAAAATGGTATCATCAACTAATTCAATTTGTTTTGTTCCAGGGTCAGAGTATCTTTGAGATGTTTGAGACGAAGAATATTGTCCCCCCACTTTATTAAAGAAAAGTATATCAGACAATGATATTACACCGTTTTCACTTTGAATTAGTCGTCTTAATTCAGAAACATTAACATTCTCACCCATTTGTCTATTAGTCGGTGCGAAGTAATCCGAAACAATGTTTATCACTTTAGAAATGATTGCCCCCTGATTTTGTGTATTATCTAATACAATATCAACATTAACACCTAAATCAATTACGCTAGCAACCTCAATTGATATATAATCATTAATCATTCTATAATTTGACAAATAGTTCGCCACATTATTTTTTAAAGTATTTGAAACAATTTCAGTAAGACTACCATTCTCATCATAAGATAACATTTGGATTTTTATCTTATTATTTTCTTCAGTTATTGAGACTTTTGCCGGAGCCCCGAATTGAGACGGCATTAATCTAATTAACGATTCATAATCATTTATCGTTACTGCTCTATTTTGAGCCGCAAAATTATAAGTAACTAAATTTCTAACTTCTTCTGTTGTTGGGTAATTACCACCACCGATTGCCGCGGTAACATTCGTACATCTTAACGAATTAACAACACTGGTATTGACAGAGTCTGAAGGTCCATTAACACTAAACGAAACATTACCAATTTGAGTAATAACATTAACACCTAAATTAGAACCAGTTCCACCACCAATTCTATATTGGATAAAGATTGTACTATTAGATTTAAGCGTACTACCTAACCCTAAATTATTGGAGTATTTGTTTAAATTCATTTCATACCCGTTTCTCGCAAACTCTCTTAATTGTTCATCAGCAGATTGACTACCACCACCAAACGTAAGTTTAAAAAATCCTTCCGGAGTATATTCAGTAATAAATTTATCATTAGTAGTCATATATTTACCAACTTTAATTCCTGGTGAATCCGATACTTTAGTTGGGTCTTCAATAAAAACTCTATCTTGAGCTAAAGCTTGTACTTCATACCATCTATCATCTAACCCTAAAAACTCCTGTGATGATGGAATGTTGGCATATTGTGTTCCATCCTTTAATAAAACACTAGTTACACCCAATACATTTTTTTCAGGTAAGAACATTTCAAAAAATGGTTTAACATCGTTTGATGTTACCACTCTTTTAAAGACTTTTGTAATACCATTAACAATGGTCTCCCTTTTAGTTATTGTATAGTTTAATAACTTATTATTTGAATCAAAATTTGGTATTTTTAATCTATTTGGGTATCCGTCAGCGTTTAATGGTGATGAAAAATCAATATCATATACCGTTTCAAATACTTGTCCGGCACCATTAACTTGAGAACCTCGTCTTAATATACCACAATACCTTAAATCTTCCTTATCCCCATAAGCAGGAACTGTAATTGAGAAATCAACTAAAGCAACCGATGGTCGTTGACCAGGAACTTTTAACCCATAAGTTCTTGCAATATTATAAATTGATGACCTTTGTTGAGCATATTGTAATACAGTCTCTTGGATACTTCTATCAATATTAAATTGTAGATTATCCGTTACCGCAGCATTTAAATCAATTAATACCGAAAATACTGAAGCATCGTTAAAGTTCTCAATGGTATCAGGATAATAAGTTTTTGTAAAATTTATTAATTCCGTTCTGATTGATTGGAAGTCTCTTGTTGTGTATGAAATTTTCTTATTTGCCATATAATATTAAATATTAATAATTACAAAATCTTTTTGATTAAACACATCATTATTAACTTTATAATCTATTCTAACTTTAGCGGTATGTTCTTTAGTTCCAATACCAGGAACTCTATATACTCTATCATCATTACCATCAATATAAGTACCTTTATCCTCTTCACCATCTGACGCAGCGGTAATACTAATATTTATTATTGTGATATTAGGGATGTAGTCTTCCACTGAAGACCTAATTTCAGCATCTATATCCGAAAATGTTGGACCATCTAAAGGCTCAAAAATAAACTCATATAATCTAGTACCAAAATCAGGTAAATAATATCTAGTACCCTTTCTTGTCAATAATAAATGAACTAAACTACTTCTAATTTCTTGGTCATTATAATCAGAAAGGTCTAAATACTTACCATCATACGAATCTCTAAAAGGAAAATTAATCCCATATGTTTTACCATCACTCATAACTATAAATATAATGCCACAATTATTTCTAATAAATACCCCAAAATAAAAAATCACGACATATGTCGTGATTTATATCATATTTTATTTTAATTAAGAACCACACCCAAAACATTCAAATTCCGAATCCTCCGGTTTATTACTTATATCAACAGTTGGTTTTTCAACTATCTTTGGTTGTTGGATTTTTGAAATATCCATCGCCAAATGTTTTGCTCCAGTTGATATCGCTTTTGTTCTAACATAATAACATAAAGTTTTTAATCCTTTACCCCAAGAATGGAAGTGAGATGAAGAAATTTTTGATAATGTCGGTTCTGACATATAGATATTCATTGATTGTGATTGGTCAATGAAAGGTGCTCTATCGGCCGCCATATCAATTAATTCTCTTTGAGATATCTCCCAAATTGTTTTGTATTTAGGAATTAAATGTTCAACTCTCTTAACTTTCTTTTTGTAATTTTTATCTTCAGGGTCAAGATAGTTATTAAAATTAATATTTTGGATTGACCCTTCATTCATAATTATCTCATTCTTCAAGTCTTCCCCCCAAATACCTAATTTCTCAAAATCGTTAATTAAATATTTGTTAACAATTAAAATCTCACCACCAACAACTCTACGATTAAACAACGCCGAATGAGCTGGTTCAGTCATTTCAAATGAACCGGTAATTTTAGCCGAAGACGCCACAGGCATCTGAGCCGTAAATAACGAATTACAAACACCATATTTAGACACTTCTAATTTAAGTGAATCCCAATCCCACATACTACTTAAACCTTCATAATCCAACCCCCACATATCAAATTGGAAGACACTTTTGGACATTGGTGAACCTTCAAAAAATTGGTAAGGTTTATATTCCCCTGATTTACATAATTCCATACTAGATGTAATCGCCGCAAAGTAGATAGTTTCAAAAATTTGTTTGTTTAACTTTTTTGACTCTTCTGATGTGAAAATATAGTCCATTAAGAAGAATACATCTGCAAGTCCTTGAGTTCCAATTGCGATTGCTCTTTGTTCTAACCCACCTTTTCTACCTTGTTCAGTAGAATAACTATTAATATCAATAACCTTATTAAGGGCTCTCACTACTTTTTTAACTTCACTATACAGCCAATTAAAATCAAACTTACCATTAACAATAAAATTCTTTAATACCATTGACGATAAGGTACAAATCGCTGTCGTACTCTCATCAGTATATTGGTAAATTTCATTACATAAGTTAGATTGTTTAATCACCCCAATGTTTTGATGGTTAGTTTTTCTATTAGCACTATCTTTAGAACATAAATAAGGAACACCCGTTTCAACTTGAGATTCAATAATCTTATTCCAAATATTTTGAGCTTTCACTTTTTTACCAAGACCTAACTCAACCGCTCTACCATAGTTATCTTCATATTCATCACCATAACATTCTTGTAATGGTTTAATACCCGCTTTAACAATGTCATTAGGACAAAACAAATACCAATCAGAATTATTCTTAACAGCATTCATAAAATTATCCGGTAACCATATTGATGTGAATAAATCTTTAGCTCTTAATTCTTCCGACCCAGTGTTTTTCTTAATTTCAAGTAAATCAATGATGTCTTTATGCCAAGGTTCTATATAGATTGCCGCACTTCCTGGTCTTCTACCTTGTTGATTAAAGAAACGAAGAGATTCATTAACAATTTTAAGGTATTTTAATAATCCACCAGCAAATCCACCAGATGAATTAATACGACTCTCTTTACTACGAATATTAGACATACACAACCCAATTCCCGCAGCATCTGAAGAATACGTTGAAATGTCATTTAATGTCTCTAACAATCCCTGTCTTGAATCCCCGTTGTTATAATGTAATACACAAGACGCCAATTGAGGTGTTTTTGTACCCGCATTAATCATAATTGGTGTTGCCGGAGAGATAATTTGATTAGATAATGATTGATAATACGATATAGCCTCTTCAAATGATTTTGTTACCCATAAAGCCACCCTCATATACATATGTTGTGGTCTTTCAATCACTTTACCTTGAGGTGTTTTTAACAAATACATTTCTTGTAATGACCTCCAAGCAAAATAGTCAAAATTATAATCATTCTCGTGATTAATTGCTGAATCAATATTAGAAGGACCGTAATTTAAAATAGTCTCCATCAATTTATCATTTACCACACCATCAACGTGTAATAAACCCATTGTAGTACAAAAACTTTCTTCAGTTTCTTTATGATAAGAAGAAATAGCAACAGAAGACGCTAAACGAGAGTAATCATGATGACTACCGGTGTAAGCCGCTGCAATCTCATAAACTAGTTTATCAAGTTCTTTCGTTGTGATAAATCCCTCTGTTGGTACAGAGGTTATTACTTTAATGAATATCTCATCAGAATTAACATTTAAACCTTTAGCAGCTCGTTTAACTCTATTGTATATTTTTTGGGGATTAAAGGAAACCTCTTCTCCCCCTCTTTTTTTAATTTTTAATGACATCATATTTTATTTAATTAGAAATCTTCGGTAAATGTTAATGATTCACCTAACTTAGCCTTTTGATATTCCATTGTTCTACTTTCAAAAAAGTTTCCTTTAGTCTCAATAGCAATTTGTTCCATAAATTTAAATGGTTGTTCAACATTAAAATGTTTTTTACAACCAAACTTCACCAATAAACCATCGGTAACAAATTCAAGGTATTGTTTCATTAGATTTGAATTCATACCAATTAAAGATACAGGTAATGATTCAGTAATAAACTCTTTTTCAATTTCTAAAGCCGATAATAATATCTCTTTAATTCTTTTCTCACTTGGTTTGTTTTCCACATGATTGTTAATCAAATGAATAGCGAAATCACAATGTAAGTTTTCATCTTTAAAAATAAGTGTGTTAGCATTACATAATCCTTGCATAATCCCTCTTGATTTTAACCAAAATATGGAACAGAACGACCCCGAGAAAAATATCCCCTCAACAGCCGCAAAAGCAATCAATCTTTCTTGGAAAGAACTACTTTCTATCCATTTTAATGCCCAATTAGCCTTTTTCTGAACTGCTGGTAATCTATCAATAGCGTGAAAACATTCATCTTTTTCAGTCGGGTCAGAAACATAAGTATCAATCAATAATGAATACATCAATGAATGAATATTCTCCATCATTATTTGGAATCCGTAGAAAAACTTTGCTTCAGCATACTGAACTTCTTTTAAAAAGTTTTCCGCTAAATTCTCATTAACAATCCCATCTGATGCTGCGAAAAACGCCAATACATTTTTAATGAAATATCTTTCATTATCAGATAAATTTTCCCAATCTCTAATATCATTTGATAAATCTACTTCTTCTGCCGTCCAAAACGCCGCTTGGTGTTGTTTATAGTACTCCCAAATATCATCATGCTCTATTGGAAATAAAACAAATCTATTTTTATCCTCTTTTAATATTTTTTCCATTTTTTTTATTTTATTTTTATTTTTTATACTCCCATTTGAATCCACCACAGGTTTTTCCTCTACCCTTACAAACACCAATCAAATTACTTATAACTTTTTCAAGACCATTTAATTTTACTGCTTCAGTTATTGATTCATATTCATCAATAACTTTATTTGTTTTAGAACAAATTTTAATAACAGGTTTTTTTAAATGTGAATGACTTTTAACTAATGATTCTACATGTTTTTCAGATAATTTTCTACCTAATAAAGAATTACTAATATTTTTTTTAGTTATTTCACTTCTTTTTTTCCCTAAACCTCCAACACCTATTTTTTCTTTATGTTCTTCTGTCATTTTTTTATCTTTCCAATAACCAACTTTACCTTTATTACCTTCTGATATTTTTTTTCTAGTTTCTTCTGAAGGAGAATAATTTAAATTAGAACCTCCCCCGTCAGATAAGTTAAGTAAATTATATTTTTTACGATAAAATGACACCCAATAAATTTCTCTGTCACACCATTCATTTATATTAGTTTTCTCAATTTCAATAATTTCCGGAGAAATATTGTTATCTAATAATTTTTTTATCCATAAGTTTATAGGTCTTTTAACACCATTTTTACTTAAATAGATATGTTCATTTAACCTTTGGTTTATTTTTTTTTTAGTTTTACCAACATATCTAATAACTTCAGGTTTGTTAGGGTCGTAAATCCCATAAATAACTATTTCCATAAATTTGTTTTTATTATAAATATACAACTTTTTAATAAAAACAAATCTATCAGTGTTTAATTATTTTGACCTTGTTGTTCTTTTTGTTTTCTTTTATCCAACAAATCTTTGATTCTTTGTCTATTTCTTTCTTCAGTTTGTTCTTCCAACCCTAAAAAGGTTACAGAACTTTCCGTATCAATCTCTAACATACCATTATCAAACTTACAATTCTCAAATACAACCCCGTCATCACCAATACGTGATTTAGTAATTGCAATTGTCGCTAGTTTCATTTCTTTCTGTTGTAGTGATTTTGCCACCGAAATAATTACGTGTCCAACCTGAGCTTTCTTGATAGAACCACCCATTTGGTCAGTAGTTACAACATCTGAAGATATAGAACTTCTATTACCTTGAGTTGCTGTCCACCCAACCATATCCAATTCGTGACACATAGATTCAAACGCTCTCATTACAGAACCTTCAGATTTCCATTCATCACCTAAATTTCTATCCGGTACAACACAATCAATATAATCTAATAAAACCATATCAATTTTAATCCCCTCGGAAATCATTTTTCTAATTTGGTTTTTAATTTGCATCATTGTCATTGTGTCAGATGGAAGTTTTTTCAAGATAAGTTTATTACTCATCGAATCTTTAACTTCATTCACTTTGAGAATAACCTCATCTTTTCTAGATGACAATTCATCCGGGTGAATTTTTGTCCATAATGTAATATGTTTTCTTTGAATAATTTTTGGATTATCTTCGAAAAATATTTGTAAGACATTATACCCCAAGTTAAATGCGTGATTAGCAACTTTAGTTAATAATGTTGATTTTCCAACACCTGTTGGTGCCAAAATAACACCAATTTCTCCTTTAGCTAAACCCCCTTTTAAGAGTCTATCTATGCCCGGAATACCCATTGGTATCGGATGACGATAATCTTCATTTAAAACATCGTCCAAGTTGTGAAAAACATCTTCAGTACCCTTGTCTAACTCACCCACTTGAAGGGCTTTACTAACCAATTGTTCCAAAGTGTCGTAATTCTCAAATTCACCACCATCGATGATTTTTTGTGCCTTAACCATTACTTTCTGCAATTCTTGTTGTTTACAGAATTTCATAGATTTTTCTTGTACAAACTCTTCCCCTTCAGTTGGGGCTTCTTTCACTTTATTAAGTGTGTCAATAACTATTTTTGACGCTGTAGCCTGTTGTAGCTCGGATTTGGTAATTTGTTCCAACGTATCAAATGTTGGTGTATGTTCGTATTTTGAGTAATATTCCTTAATCATCTGAATGATAATTTTGAAATATTTATTCTCAAAATAACTTGTTTCAATCACATCAATAATTGACCTAGAGAAGTCTTTATCGATGACGATTTGGTTTAATAATTGTAGCTGAAATGTGCTACCTAAATAATCAAAATTTTTGTTTGAAGCCATATATTTTCTTTTAGTGTATTAGATAAATACTATACACTTAGACTAACTTCCATGTAGTCGTATGTTAAATTTTCATCAGAAAAAATGTCAGTCAGGTTCATCAATAAGTTTTTTAGGTGTGGGCGTACATCCACAGTGTATCTTACCTTCGGAGGGTATATTTTAGCATCCACCTGTCTATGACAAATTGTCACATCATTTTGTTTAATAAAAATATTAAAGTACTCCGGACCATCAATATACGATGTTTCTAAAATAGCCGGGTTGTTAATAATTTCGTACATATTGTCCGTCATGTATGTCACCGTTTTCAATGATAATTGAGTTTGGATATCATCCTTAAACTCACGAATTAATTCGTATAATTCTAACGAATATTTTGCCTTTTCGTTAAATTCTCTAACGTTAAAAAATCTCTGTACTATGATGTTATCATTTACCATCATTAAGAATTCTAATTTTACCGATTCTTGGTCTTTCATAATTTTAATTAATTGTTTTTATAATTTCGTTTTTCTTTTCTTGTTAATTTCATAAAGGGCCTAACAAAATTCACCCACGCATCATCACCTTTTGGTAGATACTTAAAAAACCCGTCTTCCATCATCATTTTAATTAATCCCTTATAACCCCTCCCATCAGGGTCTAAAGTTTCTTTATAATATAACTCAACAAGCTCTTTAGCATCATCAGTTATCAATGGAGAAGATAAATTTATGATTTTTTCGTTAATAACAAAAAATTCATCACCATAAATTCCACTCTTTGTTTTACCGGACAAAAGATTTTGTAATGTCTTATTTCCTTTGTTCTCCTTTAATAGGTTATCAGCCCTTTCTAAAATATCGGTAACTGAAACCGGTTTTTCAAGTAGCTCGGGAAAAAACTTTATAAGTGTTTTTTCTCCCAACCCTGAAATACCATCAATGTTGTCCGATTTATCCCCCGACAATATTTTATAAGTTTTAATGTTTTCATGGGGAAATTCGTAAAAATCACATTTGATTTTACTTCCTAAATGATAAGTTTGTTTGGTTCTCGGATAAAACACCGATACCTTGTCCGATATAAGTTGGGTAAGGTCTTTATCCCCCGAATAGATGGTCTTTTGTTCGTTTTCCGAGATTTGGCAATAATAAGCAATCAAATCATCCGCTTCGTTATTATCGATGTTGATTTGTCTTATATAACAGTCCTCCAAGTATTGTTTGATTCTTTCTTTCTGCTCAGTGAAAGAATCTAACTTATACTCGTTTTCTCTGTCTCTACGATTTTCTTTATATTGGGGATAAATAAGTTTGCGAGCAGATGAATTATCATCACCATCCCACATAACAACAACCTTATCAAAGTTTTGCTCATCTATGAAACGCCTAACGGTATTAATGAAGTGCCATAGGGCACCTATATGTTTTCCGTTATGATAATAATCTTTTACTCCGTGGAATCCAATTTTTGTTAAATTGTTACCATCCACTAATAGGGTTTTAACCACTGGTTTTGTTTGTATTCGTTACTACTCTTTTTCTTCTACCTCTTTCAAATCGTAATCACCATCTGTTCCGATAATGTTTTTCCAATATTCAGAGTATTCTTTTTTGTACTTCTCAATTGAAGCCTTTTCTTCTACTGTCTCTTTACCCGCTAAAAATCCGTGAGGTGTTACAATAATTTTACCATCCTCATAACCTAATCCATTGATGTGGTTTTTCATAACGGACACTTTAGTTCTTACAGCAAATTTGATAGTTCTTTTATCTTTAGTAGCCGTAATCTTTGTTGTTCCAGCACCTTTTTCATTCCCAAATCTAAATACTAATGAAGAGTTCAACCAAATCGCCTCTCCACCCTTAGCTTTAATTTTTGGTTGTCCGAATGGATTATCCGGAAGTTCAACCCATGGTTGGTTAACAATCACCAAAGTATTTTCGTATTTAGAATCAGATTTACGACTTCCCGAGATTCTTTGATTGATACCCATACCAATTTTATCGGCTAATGCAGCCGCATTATGTTGCTTGCCGCCCTTACCCTCAAAAGTCATTTTACAAGGAACTGAACCAACAGAATCCCATAAAAATAATAAATTATAATCTAATTCACCCTTCTCTTGAGCATCAAGTAAACTGTTAATGTAATCGGTAATTTGTTCAATATAACTGAAGTTATTATTAAAGATGTAGAACCCGTCCCATTCTAACTCACCCGTTTCTTCATCAACTAATTCTTCACAATCAAAACCCATAAGTTTTGCGTGTTCAAATGACCATTTTTGTTCGGTAATGATGAATACCGGTAATATTTGTTTTTTCTGAGCATCAACCGCACATTTAACCAAAGCAGTTGTTTTTCCTGTGTCTGAATGACCCAAGAACATATTTAAATGCCCTATCGCCGGACCAGGAATACCAACAGCATCCAAAAAATCAGGACCTAAATCAAAGAACCTTTGTGGTTTGTATTTTGCCGATGTTGAGAATTTATCCTTAATGGATTTAAAATCGTGTTTTTTAATCGCCATATGTCTATGTTAATTTAATTTTTTAGTTTGTTTAGACAAGTTGAGCACCGAGTAATCCCGATGCTCAAATTATATGTCCAAATTTTTTGTTTGATTAGAACGGCATTTCATCATCTGCATCGTCATTCGCTTGTGGGTCAACAGGTGCAGGTGTCTTACCACTACCACCAAATGAAGATTCACTATCTTCAGAGTTTCCATAAACATAACCACCTTTTTCAGTACTCCATTTAGGGCTTTCCCCTCTTGCAAGAGCTTCTAAATACTCAACAGGTTTTTTAGAATAAACATCTTCCCAAGTTAATTCGTCATTAACCCATTCATCACCAATTGCTTTAGTTTCGTGGATTGCAGATGGGTCGTCATACATAACAGTTTGAATAACCGTGTAAAACGCTCCTTTTGGGGTTTTTGCTTTAGTTAATTCCAAGATAATGTCTCTACCTTTTTCAGGGTCAGCAATATCACCTTTGTTTCTGTAGATAGGGATAATTTTGTCTAAAATACCCTCATTTTTGTAGTTATCTTTAAATCTCCAAAATTTAACACCATCAGCCTCATTATCTCTATCAATAACTTTTACAATGTAAAATTTACGAGATAAGTACTGTTTAGCTAAATCTTTATCAGAATCTCTACCGGTTGAACGCAATTCTTCATAAACCTCATTTAAAGGTGAACGCTCATTATCGTTTTTTCCTGGGTCATAAAATTTTTGGAATTTTCCGTCAACTTGGATTTCGTGATACCAAACAACTTTAAATGGTGAAGAACCGTCTTTTGTTGGTAAAATCCTTAATCGTCTTTGCCCTTGAGTTTCCTTATCTTGAAGGATTGCAGCAAAGTATTTTTTCATTCTTTCTTCTTGTGTAAATTTTGAGGTAGAAGAAGAACCTCCTTGTTTTGATTGCTCATATTGAGCCAAAACCGCGTCTAATGAATTGTTGTTTGTCGCCATAGTGTTTAAAATGTTTTAAAGTTTATAAAAGTATAAGTGTCTACGAGTGGTTTGTCAAATTGTTTTGTAAAAAAAAATGGTCCGAAGACCATTTTAATTATCTAATCTCTTTAAAAGATGTTGCTTCATCTTCAAAATTCCTAAATGTTTTTTTAATTTCATTTGGTGAATAATCCTCTACCTCATCTTGAGTTAAAATATATTCATTTTTTCCCGATTTGTCCATTTCTTCTTCTTTATCAACAAAAAAATCTGTTAATTTTTGATTAAACGGTCCCGAGTCTAGGCTTCTTAATTCCAATTTTTCTTGTGGGGTTTTTTCTCTGTATTTTTCAACTTTGGCCTCCAAGTCATTTAATTTATTCATAATACCGTCCATCTCACCAAGTTTACTTTCTAAATCCGTTAGATGACTGAATAAATTATTAAAATACTCTTCTTGTTTTTGTTCAGTATTTTTTTGAGATTTTACTAAATCGGTAATATCAATTTCTTTAGTATTACTTTCTTCTTCACCCACTTTTTCAACATCGGGGTCAGCCGCAACATCAACAGGTTGTGGTTCAACCGGTGCTACTGGTGCCGGTGGCATATTTGGGTAAATAGGTGGTACAGCATTTGGGTCCGCTGGTGGAAGAGCGTTAGGGTCTTCTTCAGGGTCTAACCCTGGTGGTGGAGGTAAAACAGCCTCTTGTTCCATAATATAATTATTGATTGAGTTATATCTCGCCAATTCCTCTAATATTTGATTATCTATTTTTTTCATTTTATTATCCGTTTAATAATTGTTTTACACCGGTTAATGTTTCAACCTGAATTTTTTTATTTGTTGTCATCGTATTATCTACTCTTTCAATTAGACCATCTTTCATTCTAATTGTATAACAATCACCTGTGTCTAAATCGCAAACTTGTTTAGAACCATTTCCCAAATCTTTTTCGGTACTTCTAGCTTTTTTCCCTAAATAGTTGTCTAATATTAATTTTGTGTCCATAATCTTTTATTTATAAATATCGTTTAATTGTGAAAAATTTAATCTTTTAACTTTTATTAGTAATCGCATTATAAAGTGAAATAGATTCGCCTATCTCAGATTCAATATTTTTTAATCGTACAGAATCAGTTGATTTTATAGAATCATAAACATTTTGATTATTACTCTTAGCATTAAAGTATAAAATATAGAATTTAGCTATATCAACAGGTGTTGTTTCCCCAAAAGCACTGGATTTACCTTCAAACCTAGCAATTAACATTTTAACATGATTATTAGCACTATCAAAATAAACATAGGGTATTTGTTTAGGTGAACAATAATAGTATTTTGAACTACTAAAAAACCCTGAACTACCATCACCCCAAAATTCACTAATATCAATACCTGCGTAATTATGTTCATAAGATTCTAATCCTTGAGTTTTACTTGATTGTAAATACATTATTGCGAATATAATATATCTTAATTTAATATCGTTAGTATTTGTGTTTATTATCTGAATAATATTTTTATAGTTTATAACTGTTTTATTCGGGGTACCCACTTTATAGGTGTTATATTTTGTTGACGCCGAACAAGTCTGTTGTGCCGACGCAACCGTCGCATCATTATCTAAACCTTTATCTAAAGCCTCATTTCGTTGACTAATAATATCACCTTTTTTAACATTACTATCAGATTTTTTAGGAACTTTATCCTCTTTAATTTTGTTTACTATTGTTGTTAATAAAGTCGTTTTTAATGATTGTATGTAAGCACTTATTTTAGGTAATGACGCAATAGGTTGTCTAACCCCCTCTACAATTGTTTCAAACGAACCCGGACTTATTATGTGATTAACACTTGTAATCATATAAGGACCACTAAACATTGGAACATATCGTAAATTAAAATACATTGTGGGTTGAATCATTGCATTACCCATCATATTCACCGTACAATTATAACTTCTGGTTTTATATAAATTAAATAAAGACACATTTTGTGTTGACGCTTTTCTATTTCCGGATTGATTAGCCATTTGATTTAAAAGTTCTAATGATTCAGCAGTTGCTGTACTTCCTCTTTGGTCAACTTGAAATCCGTGGAATATGGATTGATTTTGAGTTCCAATATCAACATTAAAACCAACAACTTTATTTGACATACCCCAATCTTTTTTACCTATCTGACTTTCAACTAATGGATTATCACTTGCTCGTCTTAAATCAAAAGCATCACTTCTAAACCTATAATCAATATTATCTTTTAAATCTAATTGTTCACTTGGTTTACCACCATAAAAACAAACTAATTTTGGCGAAGAGTTTCTATAATCAACATTTAAAAATGTTCCAAACATTGTGTTGGCAAATTCTAATGAACCTTCCGCTCTTGGTTTAGGATTTTTAACAGCATCTTGCACATTATAAAAATTAACATATGATGGTAAATTCATTACTACAAAATTGTTGTCGACCAATATTGATTGAACAAACACCAACATTGACATTGTTGGCTTAATAGTTGCCAAATAATCCTTTAATTTTATAACATCCACCAATATTTTATCACCTACATCACGACTTGCTCTATCAATTAACATAATATCTTCAAATAATGTTTTTGTTTTAAAATCATTTCCTGATATCCACTTATCATTAATTGCCTTAAACGATTCCCATAGTTCAACTTTGGTTGCCGGTCCTTCTAAAACCGAATTAATTGTTTGTTGAGACGATGTCACAATTTTTGGTAATTTTGTCTGTAATTTAGGCATTAAATTATTAATAACTTTACCTTTAAATGTTTCATTAGATGTGATATATTCATCCATCAACATAGTAAATTTTGAAATATTTAAAGTGGGGTCATTTAATTTTTGAGTTGTATAAATTTTTATAATAGGTGCTAAATTCTTAATGTTATCAACATTAAAGGCAATATTTAAATCAATGAAAAAGTCAGTTATGTATGAACCATTATTACTATACATTAATTTATCAACATCAGAAAATCCAACATAAGTCTCTAAAGTTTTCCATTGTTGGGGATAAGTTGCTTTAGAATTACTTAAAGTGATTGACCCACCACTATACGGTAAAGAGTTTGGTGTGGCAAAACTATATTTTTCCCAAGTATAAGGGTCAGAAATTTGATATGTTGAAAAACTATAAAATAGTTTTTTATCAAAATTAGATGGGTTACCATATTTAAAAACAACATCTGTATTAATAAATTTAGTTAAAGTATTAGATATCGTTGTTAGTTGTTCTTGTTGTTGTTTAATAATTGTGTCTGTTGGTGTTGTTCCAACAAGTTTTGTTGTTTTCATTAAACTAATCATCAACATCTGAAAATTCTTAAACGATTTTTCACTATCAGTTTCAAATTCACTAATAGAAATGTTTGATAATGTTGATGATGAATTATCTTCAAAATCATACATTGATTTTGAAAATTTTAAAAACTCAGATTCAAACCCATCTAATATATTTTTTTCAAAAACTGAAAATATCTCGTCAATACTAGTATAATCATTTGATGTTCCATTTATTGAAAAATTTTGTTGACCACTTTGACCTGAAAAGACTTGTTTCAAATATTGGAGAGGACTTGGTTTTACCACCTTACTATTATCAAAATATCCATAATTAGGAGCTGTCCAAAATAATCTAGTAGAACCATTATACATAGCAGTATTACCACTAATCTCATATTTTAATTTATTATTAGAAGTAATACATTCATCTTTGGTTTGATTAATCAAAGACCCTTGCGATGGTAATAGATATGTAAACTTACCATCAAAAGTATCAATAGCAACCGACCAAGGAATCACCCTTAAATTTCTATTAAGATTTTTTTCATCAAAACCTTTACCCATATCAATAATTGCATCTTTAACATAGTTAAGAGTCACCCCTGAACTAAAACCATTTTGAATATCGGTACTTGTATACGCCGAATAAATTTCAAAACCTTGATAAAAAACATTAAAATCATTAATTAATTTAGGGTAAAAACCAGTATTAATTAATGTTGAGGTTTCTAACCCTAATATACTATTTTTCTCTAATACAATATCAATGTTTGAATTATTTATGGTTAAACTATATGTTTTTGTTGGGTTGTTAGTTGTTGGGTCATAATTATCGACATATTTAAAATCAGACCAAGATGTGTTAATAATATCAACACCATTTTCCACATAATTTTTATATCTATGATAAACAGAACCAAATTTTAAAATCCAAGCATAAGGCATTTTATGGATGGCACCAAATTTCTTTAATGATGCGAAAATATAATCTAAAGGTTTTTCACTTTTATTTTCATAAGTTTTATATTTTTCTTTTAAAGTAGATAGGGGTAAACTATTGATAAAAAGATACGCCGAACTCACATATGGGGTTATACTATCATTTCTAAAATTTTGTACACCTTCTTGTATAGAATTAACGAAATATGGTGTGTTAAACATTGAAACTGTTTGATAAGACGTTACCAACCCACTATAGTTAATATAATTCAAATTACCTTCAGTTAATAATTGAGAAGTAAAATCTCTATCATTATAAAAAGTTTTTAAATCAGGCTTATCTAATATTGGCTGTTGAATATTTTTATAAGAAAAATTAGTAAACGGTCTTTTAGTATCGTCATTTGTCGTATCTAAAAAATTAGATATTACTTTTTTATTTAAATTATAAGTTAACACTTTTCGAGTATCAAAAGACGATTTTGCGTCTATAAGAGTTCCACCATCCGCTAATTTATTATTACACCAAGTTAAATCGGTAAACGGATATATATCTCCAAAATCAAAAGAATTAGTGGTTGTTGAATCCGAAATATAATCAACCAACGCCTTTTCATTTGACAACGAAACTAATGGTTGTGAACTTGAATCACTCAGTATCCCAGAATTAATAAATTCAAAACTTGAATTATTAACTATATTTTTGATATAAGATGTGTTGAAAATTCCTCGTATATAATTTTGCCAACTTTCACCAACACCACCATTTGAAATATGTTTTAAAAGTATCTCAAAATTAGATGCGTTAATCCCATATTCAACCAATTTTTTAGTGATAAAAGGATTATCTGTTGATAAACTATTAATAATATTTATACTTTCACCTTCAGAAATAATATCTGAAATTTGATTAGATTCTGAAATAAAATTATTACATCTACTTAATTTTGAATAATAAGATGTTAAAAATATCCTTTCATAAATTTCGTACATATATTTAATCTCTTCTTTATTACCAAAAACAACATTACTAACCGGAAATTCAATTGCCGATAATGATATTCTTTTCACATCACTCAATTCATTTGAGTTTGGTGTCGATGGTAGTGGGTTTTCACTTCTTTGGACATACCCTTTAATAAATTCCTCAACAAATTCCACTTCAGGCCATAATTCAGGTAAATACGCTTTAGTCTGATTAATAACTGCCCTATCCCCCGGATAAGTAATAATAAATTGTTCCTCTTTATCGGGTGTCATTGTTTCAACAATCATTTGAGGCCAAGGATATACTGGTTCCGTAGAGTTATTTCCGGATGTTAAATTATCAGAACTAACACCTGTTAATATTGCTTTTTTTCTATCTTTATCGTCTCTAACACTCCACGCTTGAGTATGAACATCATCCATTAATCGTAAAAAGGCTTCACCATTTGCAAATATAACAGCAAGAACATTCCTAATACTAGGAACAAACCCAATACCATTATCTTTATTTTGTAATAATTCCGATAGAGCCTCAGTTAATTCATTTTCAATTTGTTCTCGGTAAGTTTTTAAATCCTTACCCATTTTATCTATAAAAAATTCAAAAGTACCGTTACCCTCAAAAACAAAATAATTAGTGATAGGTGTTTGTTTTCCCGCATCATTTTTAATAACTAAACTATTCAAAACACTGTCTTTAGTTAATTCTGCCTCAAATTCTTCTAATTGTTCCGCCGACGGTTCAACATCCAATTTTTTTCTTTGTCTATAAGTTTCTTTAAGATTTATATCACCAGCCTGTAATTTTATTGGAAAAATTTCATAAGTAATTTTATTTGGTATTTGAATTGATTTTTCTGTATTATTTATTTTATACTTTCCAAGTATCCCAACAGTTTTGTTGTTTGCTAATTTTTCCGTATAATTTGTAATATATTCTTTTAATTTATTAATTGCTTCATCTTTCTTTTTAGCCGGTGTATATTCTTTTTTAAAAGTATATACTTTAGTTTTTTCAGGATTGTTCATTACAAGAAAGTTATCAGTGTCTAAATATTTAGACCTCCAAGACTCACCATTCATAGCAAAAACATCTTTGTCGTATTCACCTAAAATTTTTGAATATTCATTTAAATCCGTTAATGGGTCTAAATTTTGTTTAGTAAAAGAATCTAAAACATTTTTAACAAAATTTTCAAGTCTATTTTGTAATTCCATTAAACTAATTTCCGGAAAATCATCAGATATCATACCTTTTGACTTGTATTCACTATACATTTCTTTTACTTTCTGAAAACCTCTTTCAACAACACTATCTGTCGTTTTAGTTGTTTTACTATCTGTCCCTGTTGAAGGTGTCACCGATTTGTTTTGAACACTAATTCTAGATTTGTACATATGGGGAACAGCTAACAACGCACCCATAGTTATTTCACTCAATATTGTGTATTTATAGGTGTAAAACACTAAATCAACAACAAAATTACCGGAATATGTATCGTATCTTGATGTAAAGTTTTGTAACATTAAAGATAATTTAACCGCTTTACCATAGTAACCTTTAATTGTTAAATTAAACATCGGGTAAGGTAAATTAAAAAACGAGGCATAAGGTGAATTATCACCACCCTCAAATAAGGCACGACCTTTAACATCTTCTAATTTAACATTGATTTGTGGTAAAAAATCTAAACCTTGTCTAATAGTTATTTGAGTAATACCCAACATCCCATTATCCGTAACACCGTTTAAAGTTTGTCTAATGTAAGTATCATCACTTTTATTAGGATTTTTTATTGATTCTAATTTTACTTGGTTTTTACCTTCACCTTTTAAACTATCTTTACCTGTCAATTCGTCAGTATAACTATTATCTAAAAAACCTTTATTACCAGGATTTAAAAAATTGATTGACGCGACAGAAATCGTTTGTATTTGGTCATTATTCGCAACACCAACAGCCAATTTAGTTCTTGGGATTACTTTACATTCTAAATTGGCATAAACAACCAAATCTTCTTGTTTAACTAACCTTTCACTAACTTTACCATTAGAGTCAATAACCTTATTTGGGTCAATAATACTAATGTTATTGTAATCAAACTCTACTAATATATTTTCACCACTATCTACCATAATAAAAGAAATAATTATCTAACTCGTTTTTATAATCTTGTAGAGAAGCTATCAAAGGAAATGGAATTGTCAAGATAGAACCATCACTAATATTCCATTCTTGACCACCGAAGATTGGATTTGCTTGTAAAATCAACCAACCAAAACTCGCGGCACCATAATATTGTTGGGATAACTTATCTAATCTAGACTGTCCAACTTTATAGATATATCTTTTATCAGTACTTTTTGATGGCAAAGTAACATAGGGAACAACACTTTGAACCCCATTATTTAAAAACCCATTATATCTATTATAATACTGTTTATTTACCATTTTTATTTAAATTTGATTTTACCATCATAGTATTTATTATCACTATCAGAATTTACACCACTATATAATGCCATAATATCTTTTTGTTGTTGAGCATCTGTTGCTGTGTCCGGAATTGTTGTATATTCAAATTTCCTTAATTTACCTTTAGGATACACAAACTGATTAACATATTTAGTGTAATCGGGAGACTCTTTTACCTTTTTAATATGTTTGGATTCTTCCAATAATTCTTTATCCACATTTTTCTTAAAAATATCACAAATTTTTTCAAATTTATTTTTTAAGTTTGATGGGTTTTTAACCGTTAACAAATCTCCTGATATAATTTTATTAATAAAATCGTTGTATTTATTTTTATTTCCAAATATTTGAGCCAACACCATAAATAGTCGTTTATCTTCAATAGATACTAAACTTGACGATATAACCCCAAATAACCCTGGTTCTTTATAATCAGAAGTTATTATTTTAACACTTTGACTTTTCAAAAATATATCAAAAGATTGTAATCTTTCACCAATTGATTTATAATCAATACTTAATTCCGCATATGTTGTTTGAGGTGACCCAGATAAACTAGCCGGATTAACTTCTGTAGTACCTTTAATATTATACACCCTAGGTTTACCATTTTCAAGTATCTTACCGTCAGTTTTAGTTATAAGTAAATTAATTTTTCTAAAATATTGAACCATACTTTCCTCTTGAGTTGTAATTTCTTGTATTTTGGTAAAAATACCATTACTAAACTCTCCTTTATAATCGTTAATATAGTTATTTAAATTTGTTTTAACTTTTTGTATAACTGAATCAGTGAAAAGATAATTAACTAATCCCATTATTAATGGATTTTTATTGGACGGGTTGTCCGCATTAATATCTGATAGTAAAGTTGCGAATAGTGTGTTAATTTTATTTTCAACACTCACATTTCCGTCTCCGCCAGGTTTACCATATATAGGAACATCTAATTTACCTCCATCAATATTAAAATGACCCAAACTGTATAATCTATCTTGAGTCATTAATTGCCACACCCCATAATTGTAAGATTTTATAATAGAATCACATTGATTAGGGATATTTGTATAATATTCTTTTGTTGCGTCTAAAACTTTATCCATAACTGTCGAATACTCGGTTTGTCCTGTCTGACCGCTAGTGATTGGTATATTTGTTAAAATATTTCCAATGGTGTTTCCACCATTATTTAAAAGACTATTATCAACATTATTTACGGTCGCCGTTGGTTGAGCATCTAATATCGCTTGTACAACTTTAGCATCTAATGCCGATGTATCTTCTGTAGCTGTAGCCCTTTCATCGTATATTTCAGTATTAGCATAATAACTAAATGATAATGCGTTTTGTAATTGTTCCACCGGTCTAGCCAATCCTTGACCACCAATAAAATCAAAACTCATCGTTACATTAGCCAACATTGGTTGTACACCAATACCTTCAGGATTTAAATCATAAAGTAATGGTTCATAAGTAAAGGCAACATTATTAGGAATTATTTTACTATTGTAAAAATCACCAATTCTTAAAACTAAAACCGGAGGTGCCCCAAAAGAGGTGTTAACCGCATCGTTATGTCTTGGTTTGTTATCTGTCCCAATAACTGGTATAGTCTCACCAGGTCTAACACATTGATTTAAGAAGGTTAAACGAGAATTTAATCCTTCAGGTGTCATAGAGTGAAACGCTGGGTTAAAATACTTAATTTTCTCTTTTATTGAGTCATACACCATTGGGGAATTTTCTTGGATAACCTCAAAATAATCACATTCTGATAATAATTGTCTAATAATTTGTTTACTAATTCCTTCTTTAATACTTTTTTGTACATCAACAACAGGTTGAGGTTTAACAGGTATTATGTTTTCAGGCACTGATGGAACCTCTTTTTTAGGTGGTTCAGGTACCGGAGTTGGGGATGGAGTTACATTAATCTCACTAATTTTCACCCTTCTACACGCCATCGCTGTTGCCGCAAAAACTTCAGAGGTTTGGTTTACCACCTTACCATTTTTATCCTTAATATTATCAGAACAATTTACTTGTTTTCCCAAACCCAATGAAGTTTTTGGTACTAAAGTTGTTTCACCCGCGCCTTGTGGTGGATTAATTATAAATGTTTTATCTTTAATAAAAGGACCTAAACAGGCTTCCCCCACAGTAAAGTTTGTTAAAAACTGAACAACCGAATCGTTTCTTCTTAAAGATAAATTAGTATTATAAGCCGGTTTAGCGAGAGCTGACGCCGAACCAACCATATTAATTGTTATTTTACCTTTTTTCTCTTTTAAAATATTATAAGCATCAATTATAAAATTACTTGTACCACCAGCAATTGTGTTAAAATTATCTATAACGACCTTATTAAAAAATTCCGTTACATTTCTATTAAAATCTCCTTCATTAAAAAGCCCATCAGCAAAATTTTGATACTTTGTAATGTTGGCAGGATTTATATATGAATTGTATGTTTGTTCATAACTTACAGAAGATGTTGTTTTTGTTGTATCTGGGTCCGGAGTATCATTTTCAAAATAAAAAGCAAATTCTTTATATTTTTCTTTAAAATTGTCTATTGATGTATCAGGCGTTATTTTAGTTTCTTTAGTTGCTAAACTACCATTTGTTCCGGCATTATCAGCAGAAATTGATTTACTAATTCCTTTAAGTTCTTCATCTGTTAAATTAGGATTACTTAACGCCTTTTGATATGTGTATAAATCTTTAGTAGGAATAGTATTAAATTTAATAGCTAATTCATATATATCATACTTGACACATCCAGCAAAAAATGAATCAATAATTGAGTTAATTCTATCTTTATTTTTCCCTTTTAATTGTTTTTTAACAATTGTGTTCATTATCGATGGATGGTCAACAATCATTTTCCAACTCAAACTACCCGTTCTAGTAGTATCTTTATATGTATAAATCGGTTCAGGTCTCCCTAAAAAAGTTTGTTTATTCCAAGCGGCAGTACTAGAATCACTAAATTTTAAATCATACGGTGGAAACCACATAACTCTACCCCCATTTGGACCTTTTTCACAAACTGGTAATTCATCATAAGTAAAACCAGGTCTACTTGATGTTCTCCAAGCCAAGTTCTCAATAGAGAACATATATTTTTTAGCATAACCCCCCTTACCATTTACATCCGGTATGATATTTGTCGAACCAGGGTTAGAAAGTGGCGCAATGTTTAAATTATAAGTGTTATCTAAAACAGAATTTGTAAATCTTCTACCTGATGTTGTAATACCATCTGTTTTTTGTAAATCAGCATAAGTATAATACGGTGTATCTTTAGTAAACACACGACAATATTCTATACCAGCATTTTCACCGGTTGTTTGATTTGTATATGAAAGAACCTGTGAACCTTTGGTAATCTCTTTATATCCATCGTGAAATACTTTACTAACTTGATTAATCGCATTACCAACATGCTTTAATCTAGCAATCCCCGAAACATTATCAGCCGAATTAACTAATCTTTGTGTTTGGTCTAATATTGAAGTGTCTTTAAAATCAATATTGGTAGATTCAGAACTACCAAAACTACTACTAATTTGATTAAACTCTGTATCTAAACTTCCACTTCCACCACCAGGTGTTGCACGAAATCCGGCGTTTGATTTGTATTTTGGTGAAGTCCAAACTAATTGTCCGTCAATACCCCCACCATCACTAGATGATTTTCCGGCTAAACCAAATTTTAAAATACCTTCGTTACCCTCAAATAAAATACCCAATTCTGAAGGTCCATAAACCGGAGATGACTCTTGTTGTCCAAAAGCGTTAACCGGAACTTTATTTGGGGGAGATGTTATTGATGAAGGTTCAGATGTTTTACTACCAACATAATAACCCCCAATTAATGTACCATTACTAGGTTTAATAAGGTCAACGGCAAGATTAACTAATCCTTGAGCAACCCCTAATAACCCACCATAGTTTTTATCATACGATGGTTGGTATCTATTATAATTTACATTTGCAAATAAGGCTGAACGCTGTCCATTACCTGTATTATTTAAAAATATTTCAGAGGGGTTTCTTCTTATATTTAAAATTGGACCTAAAAATCCTCCTGTTAATTGATTAATTACATTTAATGCCGTTGAGGTTTGTTTGGTTTGACTATTTTCATTATTATCATCAAAATAATCCCCCGGTATTAACGAAACCGGCCAATAAGCACCAGCCAATCTTGTTGCAAAATCTGCTGCAGCAATTACAGGATTTTCCGGAACCGTAATTTTCCAATTTTTATATATTAATGGTTGTTTTCCAGATACCATCATACTAACCTCAAATGGGTCTTGTAATGATTGTAAATTTACTCTCCCAACTGTATTTTTTATAAGTTCAGTAGCTATTCTTTCTTGGAAAAGATAATTTAATTGAGACGCACCTAATTTAGCAATATACGAATCTTGAGATAATGAACCATTATCCCCGTTTGGGTTTTTAGAATATAATATATCGTATGGACTATATGATGATGACACAAAACTACTAGGGTCCCAATAAGGTAAATATAATTTACCGTTATTTTGTATATCTGTAACAATGAGCATATCATTATAACCCCCTACTGGCCCATAAGAGTTTGTTATAAAAGCAGCATCAATATAAAATTCATTAACTAAATCTAATGCCGTATCGTTTGGACTATATTCACCTTGATTTGGATTATCAGTCACTAACACTCTATTATAAGTTATTTCCGTGTTAAAACCCCCATTAGGTCCATATTCATTTAATGGGTATAATAATGAAACATATGGGGTATTAGCAATTAAATCATTAGGGGAGTCAATAACCGGAGATTGAGATAAAGTTACTTCATAATTTAAATCAGAAGTTGTAGGAGTATAAACACCCATTACACTATATGCGGCTAAATTTTTAGCCATAAGCATATTTCTAAATGATGATGATGAAGTAAAGGATAATGAACTATCTGACATTTTTTATTGTTTTATTATAAATAGACAAAATATTTATTTTTAAGCATATGAACCCTCTAACATTTGTTTTGTTCGAGACCCCGTTTTGTTTGTTGTTAAATTATTATTTGGGTCTAATTTACCAATAGAATAAATTGCCTGAATCATTTGTGGGTCTTTAAACGCTAATGCTAATTGAGCCGTATCAATATTTGGATTGTTAGAATCTATCTTAATATTTAAATTAACATTTGAATCAACCGTATGTTTAGTGTTTGCCTCTGTTACCCCACCAGGTGTTGTTGAACTAACATTTCTTAATGTATTTGTTGTTGGAACATTTGATGATTGATTACCAATTACCTCTTTAACTTGGGGTATTGATTCAATCACTTTTTTTAATCTTTCACCAGAATTAACCATTAATTCTATGAAAATATTTTGAGATGTTGTCAAATTTTTCATTGACTCTTCGGCTTTATCAACAGTATCTGTAAACGCTGTTTTAGTTCCTTGTTGAATATTTTTACTTGCCGATTGTAAACTCTCTAAAACTTTAGACAATGAAGATTCTCCTTTAATAAACTTATTGAAATCTTCTAAAACTCCTCCAATATTTTTATCAATACCTTGTCTCATAGTTTTAATAGATGCTGATTCAGCACTAAGAGTTTTTTCTAATTGTTTATATAATTCTCTTGGGGCATCTAACGCTTCCTGCCCAACTTTTGTTCCAGCAACTGCCATCCCAAATCTATCACGAATAGTCGCCAATGACGCCGCCATAGATTCTTGTTGGGTAAGTTGTGATTTGGCAACATCTTCAAGTGTTTTAGGTTGTTTAGATAAAGCCTCTATATCAGGTTTACTTAATTCAGCAACACTTTTTGTTACTTTTTCACCTTTTTCACCAGTAAAACTAACTTCATATTTACCAGTACCCTTATTCATTTCCGCCATATTGGCAATCATAGTTCTCTGGTCATCACTTATATCTCCGCCTGGAAACTTAATAGCTTTCATTTTTTCAGATAATTCAGCGCTACCTAAAGCCATTTTAGCCAATTGTCCTGCCGGTAATTGCATTGCAAACTCAATTTCCTTCATTTGACGTTTAGCCCCTGGCATTATTTCAAAATTACCATCTTTGTTTAGTCGAACAAATTGTTCACTCATTTTAGCAATTTGATTCTGAAGTTCTGCTGGGTCATTTTGAGCCAAATCCATTAATCGAAGTGGGTCTAATAAATCACCTTGAGCCACACCTAATCTTTGCATTGAAGCAGCCATTTTAATAGCATCTTCAGGGTCAAACAATCTATCAGCAAGGTCTAAAGTACTTCTCATATCAATCCTTAAACTCGTTGCTTGTGATGCCATTTTTGCCAAACCTTCAACACCATTAGCAAAATTAAATTTGTTAAGTGATGACATATTTTCAACAACTTGTTTAGAAACTGTTAAAGAATTAACCCCTAAACTATTCGCCTTTAAAACAACTTTTTCCATTTGGGAAGATGCGTCATACATAGAAAACCCCGCATCTTTAAACCCTGTCGTAATACTTTCAATACTTTGACCAGACACTTTTTGAGCGGCATATAATTTAGAATAAGATTCTGATGTAAGTATTAAATTTCTACCTAAAGTTGTTGCGGCTTTAGTTTGTATGTCAACAATATCACTAAATTGACCACCTAACGACGCAACACTAGTTGCCGCATCACCCATAGATGCTTTTATAGCTATCAAATTTTGATTACTAACACCCATAGTTGTCATAACTTGAGATGCCGCAGTATCTACCTGATGTAAAATGTCTTTAATACTTGCTGGGTCCATATTAGACCAAAAAGCTTCTCCAAGTTCTTTGAAGGTTTGCTTTAATGAACCCATAAAACCGTCCTTATCATCCATATCAAATTGTGTTTATATATAAATACGCCAACAACAATTTTATTATTCTTGTTTTGGCGTATTGTCTTCGATTATTCTATCAATTAAATATTTTCTCATATAGGTAGGCATGATGTTAAAATCATTATATGATGTTCTAATAAATTTAGAGAGTAAATAATACTCTTCGACTAGAAGTTGTCGATAATTAGAAGAAAGGCCGAAAAAACTCCACCCCAAAGGTAATCTCGAAAGTTACCAAGTCTCCTGAAGGGGCTTTTACTGTTTGTTTTAAGTCTAATGATGGTTGGTTTTCTTTAATGAAATTACGGACATATTTTGAATCCATAATTGGTAATGAATCAACAAATAATGAAATATCCCCAGAATTTGAATTACCGTCAATTTCCACAATTTGTTTAGCCAATCTCCAAGTAACAACAGGAGCTGTTCTACCCACTGGGTAAGACTCCTCTAATGTTGAGAGATTAAGAATGTCTCCGTAAGATAAAGGTTTTAATTTTACGGTATGACCCGTTTTAGGTAGTTTTGTAGTGAACAACCCATTTTCATCTGGTTGGACACTAGTTTTCTTAATATTTAATTCATCAAGAATAACTGTATACGGGAATTGTTTAGATGTCTTTGGGTCAACTAAATTTACATTATATTCAGGACCAAATGAAGTGTTTCTTAAGAAAATTAAAATAGCCTCAACATCACCATCCAATAACTCTTCAGGTTTTAAATCGTGCTCATAAATTTTATTTCTTAATAAGGTCATAATAATATTACTATTATTTTGAGACGCCCCCATTAAAAAATTCTCATCATTAGCGGTTAAATAACCGACTTTGATAGATTTCTTTTTTGATTTGTAAAATATTCCTCCAGAAGGTAACATTACTATGTCGTGTGGTAATGAAAAATTTTCAGTCGCTGCGTTAATTAAATCTTGTTCCATATAACTTATTGTTTATATATAATTATAGTTAACATCTTTTTTTAATAAACATTAAATATTTTAAAAAATAAAATCCATACATCATTTATACGACATATGGATTTACATTTTAATTATATAGATATTTTGAAAATTAGTAAACTAATATACAACGGTCCATACGAATTGTTGCCGTAATAGACGCAAGAGCATCGGTTGAATATCCTAATGAATCAAAGTTAACATCACTTAAAAACGAACCTTCTAAAATCCATTTTTCCACAACAACACCTGTTGGGTCTAACATTTCCAAATCAATATTTTTCTTATATCCCGCAGCATATCCCATTCTACCTGTTACAGATTCAGCACATAATCTAACCCACTCCATAAGAGCTTGAGACGCTGAAGGTCCAATTGGGTCTCTAAACTTAACATTAATTGTTCCCCAAGTAAATCTACCAGCAACATATGTTGAAGTATTTAGAAAAGGAATTTCTGTTGCGTTAATTGTAATATGTGGTCTAGCCGCGGTTTCAACAAACCATTCATTAATTCCCAAAGAAGATGGAAAACGAACAATAAACCTATTCTGTCTTTTAGGTTCATACGGTATGGGCATTTTCATTAATAAATCAGCCATTTTAAATTGTTTTTAATTTTATTTTATTTTATTGTTATTCTTATAAATATCCTCAATTAAAATTTTTTCTATTTACTTTTAAAACTTTAAAAATTATAATTAAGCATAACTAACTAGATTTTTATTACTAGTTTTTTTATTTAATATTCTTTTTTTATTCCTCCTGCTGTTGAATAAGTTTTAATTATGTTTTCTGGTTCTTTTTCAAAATGTTTTTTAACTACTTCTACATTTTTTATATCATCATCTGAAAATCCTACTTTAGGTATAAAATAATTACTTATCTTATTTTTTAAAAATGCTTTTTTCTGGATATGCTTAGAAACTTTTTTAACATATTCTACAAATTCTTTTAATGCTTTAATTTTACCTTCTTCTGGGTTGACTGCAGAACCCTCACCAAAAGTTACTGGGTAAAATTTACATAAATTTAAATATTCCCTAATCATCTCACTTTTAGAGATTTCTTCTTCATCAGCCAAGTCTCTATATTTCTCTAAATTTTTTATTAATTCTTCAGAATCAATTCCATTAAAGTTAGAAACAATATAGTTATAACAACCCTCTTTAAGTACCGATGGGGTATGTCCCCTAGCAGTCACGATTGAAAAAATTGACCCGTTGTTAATTGCCTCAACAAAATCAGGCCAAGCTGGTCCTGGTTTAGCTAACATAGCGTCAACAATAAATTGTTTATCACCTTTTACACCAAAATATCTAAATGGTTCATCAGCAAATCCAACAATTTTATGTTCATCATAATCAAATGGTTCTTTACCAATTTGTTCTCTATATTCAGCGAAATCTTCAGTTGACATACCTACCTCATCACCGTCTTCATCTTTTAATATGATTTTAGTTGGCATAGATACGATATTGTCGTCCCAATCAAATGCGTAGTATTTTTCATCAGGGGCTCCTGTTTCATCAATACCTTCTATTAATTTTCTATTTTTTAACATATGTTTTTGTATGGCTATATTACAACCGACCGGAATTCACCGGTCAGTCATAACAATTTTAATTATATATTCTCAAAAGAAGCTCCGGTTGGAGTAATATAGAATGTGATATCTATAAATTCTAATGATTTAGTTGGTTTGATATAAATCTTACCAGTCATTTGATTTCTGTCTAAATCAGCAGCGTCTGACGATACTGTTACACGGAAATCATATAAACCTCTATCTCTTCTGATAGCGTCCAAAATAGGATTAACAGCGTCCAAGAAGTCTTGTCTTACTTTAGCATCGTTTTGTTCAAACAATAGTCTTACAGATACCGCAGAAATCAATTTACGAGCTTGAAGTAATAATCTTCTAACATTGATTCTGTCTAAAGCAGATTGTCTAATTTGAAGAGTTTTATTACCCCAAATTACGGTACCAACATCAGAGAAAGTAGCGATTGGGTTAATACGACCTTGATAAAGTGTATCTCTATCTTCTTGGGTTAGTTTACGTCTCGCTTTAACCGCATTTACAATACCTCTTGTGTAACCCGCCGCAGCGAACCAAGGGAAAGCAATGTTATCAGTTAATGCTAAATTTCTCGTAACCTCAGCCGTTGCCGGTAAGTAGATTTGAGTGTTGTTAACACTATCTCTTGTTAATACCCAAGGGTAGTAAGTTGCTGTGTAATTAGAATCTACACCTATTTGGTCTAAATTATCTACAGCTTCTTGAGGATAGATTAAATCTAATTGGTCTCCGGTAGATGGTACAAACATATTGTAATCAGGTGTTGTACAAATATACAACGAATCCGCTCTATCGTTTTCAATCATATCAATTGCCGTTTCAACTAAATCTGAATTATTAAGATAATCAATACCTGGAGTTACAAAAAGATTGATGTTAACCGCCTCAGGATTAGAAAAAGTTTGTTGACCTAATTTATATGCGTAATAATCAGTGTTACCCCAATCTTGACTGTTGTCTCCAACCGTGATTTGTTTAAATGCTCCCCAACCTGTTGCTGTAGGATATTTAATTGATGGACAAGAACCGTGTAAGTAACCATTTCTACCTAATACAAATGTATCACCATTTGTTCTGTATTCTCTATAGATATCCCACCCGTCAAAACCTCCTTGAACAAGGAAACTAAATTTACGAGAATATAGTCTATAGTAAGGACTTGATTCGTTATCAGGGTCTTTTGTGAATGTTGCGTCTCCAACATAAAATGCTGGTGTACCACTTGTTGCAAAAGTATTAGGAATTAAGATACTATTAGCATCTTTATCCATATGGAAACCTTTAGTTCTAGTTGACCAATCATCACCTGTTGTATCATTACAAACATCTAATGGTAGTTGTTTACCTTTATATCCAAAGAAATCAGCATCAATACCGATACTATCTGAAATACCAAGATAAGTTCTTCTAACATTGTCACCACCACTTCTAGTTGCGTCATCTGCTCCTGAACCTAATCCAAATGGGGGATTATAAACAACCTCACCAGGATAATCATATTTAGTTTTTATGATTGGGAATGGTGATTTAACACCCGCATAATCTCTAGAATTAAACCCTAAAAATCCACAAGGAAGTGCATCTACCGGAGCATCTTCATTAAGTTCTAACATAACATATTTAGAATTCAATTCGTATTCTCCATCCATAGTACCAACTTTCTTAGCCACAAATGAATTATCATTAGGATTCATATTACAATTTGTAAATTTTTCAAGAACTACAGGAGCACTATCGGAATCGTAAAAATCTCTAACTAATATATCAAAAGTTCCGTTATTAAATGAAATGTTTGCTATAGATATTTTAACCTCTGTATTAGCAGAGTCACCATCAGCAATTGTTGTGAATTTAAATAAGTTATAAACTTTATTACCTCTTAATTCAGAAACAACCCATGGAGATGTTGGTGATTGATATTTTTCCAAGTACCAAGCGATTGATGTTGGGTCTACACCCTGTCTAGCGTTTGGTAAAGATGTTAAATCACAATTTAAACCTCTAATAAATCCTTTTCTATATCCATAATTTAATAAAGATTGATATCTTTCTTCTACAAATAACGGAACTGTTGTTCTTGGTTTTGCGAAATTAGATGAACCAAAAACTTTACTAATATATTTAGAATCCGAATTTTGTAATGAAGTCTCAAAGAAATATGACTCACCATCTTTATTTGTAATATTTAAACCAAAGGTTGAAAATGGGTTTTTAGTTACTCCTGAATAAGTCAAAGTACAATCCATTGATACATCTGTTAAACCTGATACTTCATAAACTGCTCCGTCATCACTACCATAAGTCGCTATACCTCTTGAACGAAGAGTTGCAATAACTAAATCGTCAAAATCTGTGTAAGAAGTTCCCGTGTAAACAAATACTTCACCAAAAACTGTTCCCGAATAACAAGATTTAGTTGTACCAGTGTTAGGTACTCCGACATTTCCATTAACATTAATATTACACGGCACTTCAGTGTCAACACAAACAGTCCAAGTAATTTCGTTTGTACCATCCTCAGAAAGTAATGTATATTCTAAACATCCGCTAGAAAAATCATTAACCGTATCACCACTTGTTTGAATTGTGGTTCCGATTGTTACATTTTCGTCAGGAACACAAGTTTCAAATCCACAAACAATGTTTGATAAATCAGTACCTACTGGAACGACAACATCTATTTTGTAGGTATTGTAGTTTATACTACCAATTGTTGTTGTATCTATGTCTGAAATAATAATTTGTGCTAGATTATTTGAACCCGCTTGTATTATAGTTATTGTATCATCAATTTGATATCCTGTACCTGGAGTATTAATAGTAACACCTGTTATAACACCCGCATCAACAGTAATACCAACAGTTAAACCAACACCATTACCAGTTGTTGTTGTTGTACCACTACCCACAGAATATCCTGTTCCTCCTGAAAGAGACAAATCATCAAATGATAAAACATATCCACCCACACTAAATTCAAAGAAAGTTGAACAGGTTGAAGAGGTAAATGTTGGAACTAATGAATCTACAATACTATAAAAAGATGACCCTGTATAAGAACCACTTCCAATGTTATCAAACAATGAATAATACCAAGGGTCGTTTTGAGCCGCCATATAATCTGAAAAATCTGAACTAACATTATCAACACCAAACACATTTGTTGATGGTGAATAAGAGGTTAATCCGGTATATACGTCTGTTGGTATTGTACCAAAATACGAAATACCGTTATTTGATTCTCCACTAATAGAGTTAAATATTAAATTGTTAATATCTGACCTAAGAGTTGATATACTACCATCAAATAATTCATACGGTAAATCTAACCTATTTAATAAGTAATTAGGTAAATCCGTATCAATCACACTAATAGATGATAAACTATCGTTACAACCTGAAAAAGTATATGTGTATGATGTTGTTAAATAACTTTCACAACCATCAACACAATCAACTATTGTTGGAACATCACAATAAAAATCTATTGTGGTTGGGTCTACATTTGCTTTTGTTGTGATTGACCAAGATGGTCCCGCATCATATCCGGAAAGACCTAAAACTCTAGTTACAAATAATTGATTAGATTGTTGTAAATATGCTTTAGCGATATAGGACGCCTCATACTTTGGTATTTGTGTGTTTATAAATTTTTCAGGGGAAGTTCCTCCAAAATACGCCGAGAATTCATCAAAATTTCGTATAAAAATAGGTTCGAAGGCAGGACCTTTTAAGGTTTCACCAACAATACCTAATGTAGTTACACCCACACTTTGGGCTACGAAACTTAAATCAACTTCAGAAGTATATACTCCAGGAGATACGAATACTTTACTGTTTGATGCCATTTTTTTTGTTGTTTTTATTTATTAATTTATTTTTATTGATAAATATTCTGAAAAAAAACAAAAGACTTTACTTTGTGCGAACTATTTATATTTTAGGTAGACTTTTTTCTACCTTTTTTCTACCTATGGATAAAGACATTAAAAAGATTAAAAATTTAAAGATTTCGATAGAAACCCACGAAATTCTTAAAAATTATTGTGAAAAAAATGGAATCAAAATGTATAGATTCTTGGAAAGATTAATTGTTGAAAAGTGTTCTCCTAAAAAGGATATCTATGGTGAGGACTAAATTAAATGGTTTTCTAAAACAATTGACGCCTCTTTAGTCTCATCTTTTTTAACCACAATAAATTTTAAAACATCGTTTGTGTTGATTTGTATTTGAGGTAAATCAGACCCATAATATTCATTATTAATGAACACATCAAACGACTCAATGTTAATTGATTTACCCAAATTTAAGTCTGCGGTGTAATCAAAAATTTGTGAAATAATATTATTATTTTCAGTAAATAAAACATTTAAAGTTGTACTACTTAGATTTGAATTTAATTTTTTTTGTTTTTTTGTTGTATTTTTATCAAGTTCCACAACCTGTAATAATCTAGAAATTGCCGGAGAAACTTCAAATTCATTTTCATCAATTAAAAATCCAAGTACAGTGAAATCATAACTTTGTATGTAATATTTTCTTTTCTCAAGTTCCATTACAGATTCATCCGAAATGTTTCCCATAACGATTGGAATGTAATGTCCTTTGATTGATGTATAAGCTTGTTTTGATGCAAACTTCTCAAGTACATTTTTATTAAATTCATTTAATTCCCTCATTCTATTACAAATAATTTTAACAACGAATGAAATATCAATAGGAACTGGTTGAGGTATTTTATATATATCCGACCCGTGTCTTTGTCCGTCCCAAGTTGGTACTTGAGCGTAAAAGAATTGTTTTCTATTTGGAATGTTATAAACTATCGCAGGGTTACTACCATATTTAACTTCAGGTACTCTAACTACGGTTATAAATGGGGTCTCAACATTTTTATCTATATTTTGTAAATTCCAAGTTTCTGTGAATTGTGACCAATTTTGAGTTGTAACCAAAATATCAACCATTGATATGGTTTTACCCTCAACAACGGTTTTTAAATCATTTTTAACAAAATCCAAAAACCCCCTATCCAAATCCGCATGTAAAATTGATTTTGGTAGGAAAGTTCCGTCTTTATTAATTTTATCCAAAAGTTCTTCTCTTCTTGGTAAAAGAGTTTTTGAGGATGTTAACGGAATATGTTTTTTTATTTTGTTTGGTAATGGCATCTTTATTTTGTTATAAAAATTTTATTTTTTAAATTAATCATTTCCACTTCATTGGCGTGAAATATAGGTTCTTCGGTGTCTTTCATAACATAAGAATTATACTTGTATGGGTTGTAGGTAACAATATTATTGTTAGGTTCTTCCGGTAAATTCTCACAAGGGAACTCACAATAATCCATTAAAGTTCCAATTACAAACGCATGAACATTTTTTTGTTTTTCAGAACGAACTCGGTCTTTTCCTCCAGGTCTAACTCTAAATTCAACATTTTCTAATTTAACATAATCAGAATGTAAAATTATTTTATTATTATATCTAACTGAAAATGTATGTTTATGTAAGTTATAATACACCATAACTTTTTTACCGATATAATCGTTATCTGAATAAATTTCAAATAATCTTTTTGCTTGAGATTCTGTTATTAATATTTTCATTATAGACCTCTAAATTCATTATTCATTACCGGTGAAGCAATAATACTACGATAAAAAGGTTTATACCCCCCGATTGTGTGTTTATTATCTGAAGTCACCCTTCCATCATTATTAACCGTATAGTATCTTACTTTATCTTCCGTTTCATAGTATCCGATATAATCGCCAAAACTAATATCAACTTCCAATTCATCCAAATCTCTTTGATATACCGATACTTTAAGATTACCTGGTTCAAATTGGTCAATTCTTGATGTCCCAACAAATTTGTTTTCAGGTGGTAAAATTTGAACATATCCTTTGAGTTCAACGGGAGGGTGAAACTTAATACTATCAACTGACGCCTCTCCGTAAATGTCGTCTGTCTTGGTTTTGTATCTATCAATACGATATAGAACCACGGTAAAATTCATGTCTCCGTGTAACCATTCTTGACCGAATGAAACCTCTAAATTAAAATCTTCGGCTCCAAAGAACTTTCCAATTCTTGTGATGGGCACTTTATTATTCATATTGTTTTCGTCTTTTGTATTCGGATTCCGAGCGAGTACCTGAATTATTAATTATAACATTAACACCAAAATAATTTTTTATGGTCTTTTGTATTTCATTATTCCACCCACTTCTGTAATTTACGGGAATTGCTCGAGTATTTGGATTAACTTTCAGATATTTACTATCGTCAGGAACAACATAGGTTACCCTCATATAATATTCATCACCAGTATCATCAGTAGGTTCTAATGTATAAATAAGTTCAGACACACCATTAGGTTTAATGTGTTTTATCATTTTATTTATTAATTTGTCTAATATCTCTTGTCTCATTCTCATATCTTGATAAATATTATAAAATATGTTATATTTCTACTAAAAGAATAAAATTGGAAAACAATACATCTGAAAATTCTAATTTAACAGTAGAACAACGAGCAATATCTCTTCTTGACACTTATCAAGGAGCAAATAACTATATCCTAAAATTAAAACATCAAAAGGAAACTAATAAAAGATTCTTCCCTACTCGGGCACAATCTGACTACATAATAAATTATCACGAAGTAACCCCAAAGGTAGCTAAAAGATGGGTTGATTTAGACCCCTACTTCGCCAAAAAAATTGCCGATGAAAAACTATTAACAAATATTCCTGAACAAGTATGGGTGGAAAAGTTATTAGTTGAGAAAGAAAAATCGTATCATATTTGGGGTAAAGTTCTATCCGGTGAAACTATTAACGAATTTTGGTTACCGAAGGGTGCTTTAATTAAAACACACACAATTAAAGATGTTGTGGTTGATTATGAAAAATATTCTAATCGTCCCCCACTTGAACATCAAAAACTTGCAATTGAGAAACTTGCCGGTTCAAAAAGATTTATTTTAGCCGACGATATGGGACTAGGTAAGACAACTTCCACCATTATTGCCGCATTAGAAACGGGAGCGAAGAAAATACTAATTGTTTGTCCGGCATCCCTAAAGATTAACTGGCAAAGAGAGATTGAGAACTATACCGATAGAAGTGTTTATATTTCTGAAGGTAAGAATTTCTCAATAGAACACGATTTTGTGATTGTGAATTACGATATCCTTAAAAATTTTTACGACCTTAAAGGTAAAACAGAATCTTTAATCACTCAAGGAAATTTTGATTTAATTATTTTGGACGAAGCTCATTATTTGGCCAACGGAACCAGTAATCGTTCTAAATTGGTTAATAGTTTTTCTAAAAAATGTGAAAGAGTTTGGTTATTGACCGGAACACCGATGACTAACCGACCAATGAACTATTTTAACTTATTATCAATTATTGAAAGTCCGACCGCTCAAAATTGGATGGCTTACGCCATTAGATATTGTGGTGGTTACCAATTTACCGCAGGAAAAAGAAAAATATGGAATGTTGCGGGTGCTACCAATTTGGAAGAATTAAGAGACCGAACATCAAGACAAGTTTTACGTAGGTTAAAGACAGAAGTATTAGATTTACCTGAAAAAATTATAACTCCGGTTTATTTGAGGTTAAAATCAAAACTTTATGAAGGATTGATGGGTGAATATTATGATTGGTATGATAAGAATCCTGACGAAAGTTCCTCTTTGACGGTTCAGTTTAGTAAGTTAATGAAGGTTCGTCAAGTGATTGCCGAAGAAAAAATCAAAGATACTATAGAATTAGCGGAAAATATTTTGGAACAAGACAAAAAAGTTATTATCTTTACCAACTTTACAGACACATTAAATAAGATTGCTGACCATTTTGGAAAACAAGCTGTCAAATTAGATGGTTCAACATCAAAACCTCAACGACAATACGCTGTTGACCAATTCCAAGAAAATGATAAGATTAAAGTATTTGTTGGTAATTTACTCGCAGCTGGCGTTGGCATTACATTAACAGCCGCTGAAGCCGTTATTATGAATGATTTATCTTTTGTTCCGGGTCATTTACTTCAGGCGGAAGACAGAGCATATAGATACGGACAAAAAAATTCGGTATCAGTTTATTACCCTATCTTCATTAATTCTATTGAAAGTGTTATATATGATATGGTAAATGAAAAGAAACAAAACATAGATACTGTTATGGGTGATAACATAGATGAAAAAGGTGATTTTATATCAAACATTATGAATAAAATTAATTCAAAATAATTTTAGGAATAATCACACTTTTATAAATTTTAAGATATTTATTATTATGGGAAGGAAATTAAAAACTGAAGAAGAAAAAAAAACTAAAGTGTCTGTGGCTTTAGACCGGGAATTATTAACGTATTATAGAAGTCTTCATATCAATTTATCCTCACTTGTAAATCAATTACTTAAAGATTATAAAAAAAATGGAAACAAAAATTTGTACTAAATGTTTAGTGGAAAAAAGTATTTCCGAATATGGAAAACATACAACAACTAAAGATAATCTCCAATGTAGATGTATTCAATGTATAAAAATTGATAAAAAAAAATTTTATCAAAAAAACAAAGAAAAAATTAATGATTCCACTAAAAAACATAGAGAAAAAAACATTAATAAATCTTTAGAATATTCAAGAAATTATTATAACAAAAATAAAGAGGCGTTATTAGATAAAAAAAAAATATATTACAAAAAAAATTATACAATAATCTATGATAAGTTAAAAACTTATAATAAAAAAAATAAAGAAAAAATTAATTTATGGAAAAATAACTATGTTAAAATAAAGAAATCTAACGACCCATTGTTTAAATTAAAAATTTTAATGAGAGATAGATTAAATAAGTATTATAAATATAGTTCGTTAAATAAAAATAACACAACTTTTGATATTATTGGATGTACCGTTCAATTTTTAAAAGAACATTTAGAAAATCAATTTGTTGTTGGTATGAATTGGGATAATCACGGATTATTTGGGTGGCATATTGACCACATAATTCCATTATCATCCGCAAAAACAGAAGAAGAATTATATAAGTTATGTCATTACTCCAACCTCCAACCATTATGGGCTGAAGATAATCTAAAAAAGAGTAATAAGATATTTATATAACAAATAAGCCAAATGAAAAAGATTGAAGAAAAAATCAATCTCATAACAGAAGAACTAAAAAAAGTTGAAACCTACGAAAATCAACAAATGTTCATTAATGAGATGAAAAAAATAGGGATAGAGAAATTACCCTACGCCTATTCAGCACTAAAACAATTTATTGATGCTGAAACAATGAATTACCATTATAATAAACACTATAAAGGATATGTTGATAAATTAAATTCAGCCCTTAAAAAGAAAGATTATGGTGATTTAGAATTAGAAGAAATTATTAAATCAATAAGTAGATTTGATAAGACAATTAGGAACAATGCCGGAGGAGCTTTTAACCACGCATTGTTTTGGAAAATGTTAACCCCAAAAAAACAAACACCAAATGGTGAAATTATTAGGCAAATTAAAAAAGATTTCACTACCTTTGTCAAGTTTAAAAATAAGTTTGAGGAAATTGCTCAAGAAAAATTTGGTTCAGGTTGGGTTTGGTTAGTTTTAACAAAACGAAATACCCTAAAAATCGTAACCACAGAAAATCAAGACAACCCTCTTATGAATGTTATAGACGACGGAGGTTATCCAATATTAGGATTAGATTTATGGGAACACGCATATTATTTAAAATATAGAAATAAAAAAAATGACTATATTAAGAATTTTTGGAAATGTGTTAATTGGGAATTTGTTAATAAACTATATACAATGAGAATTGAGACTAAACTAAATGAATCATTAAATTTTAAATCTGTAATTTCTGAAGGTAAATCAGAAAGATGTAGTAGAGAAGAAAACGAAGCTATTCGTATGGTTTTTAATATCAACCCGAAAATTAAACAAATTTTTATGGAAGGTATTAATCACATCCTTAAAGAAGTTTTTCCGGATAACTATTATGGATATGGTGAATACGCTAAAGGTGAAATGTCGGGGGTCTATGATTTAGAAAGAGATGGTCGTTCTGTCTTAAATAAATTAAACACAAACTATAGTTGTTTCTGTGTTCTTCTTAACGACACAAATCAAGTTTTAAAATCCGCAAATTTACCTGAAATTAAAATTGTTGGTTTAAAACCTGCTGAACAAATTGAGGAAACTAAAAAATTCCTTATTTTCTTACACGAATATAAATTTAGAATATTTAAACAAACTTCAGCAACATTTCAAAACATTATGAAAGTTTTAACCCAAACCGATACTTGGGGACAATCTCGGGAAGATAAAACTGTTGAGATTTTAAAGAAAAAATTTGGGAAAGATAATGTTAACGCCATTGGTAAATTAGGGAGTAAAGCCGATATGATTGGTGGTGTGGATTGTGAAGTCATCATTAACGGTAGAAAATTAAGTAGTCAAATAAAGCCATTTGGAAGTATTGAAACTACCGGTGAAGAAATTACCGTTATTGGTTCAGGTGCCGTTAAAAAATACTACACAGATTGGTTAATTTTCACTAGAAATAATAAAGATGTTTTAATTTTCAGAAATAAAAATTCAAAAATCGTTAATGGACAATATGTTTTTCCTAAAGGAGATTTAATTTATTCATTAAATTGATATTTATAAATAAAAAGAACTATGTCAATAATTCCAGAACCTCAAAGAACCGCGTTATACACGAGAATTAAACATTTACTTGGCGCACCACTTCGCTCAATAGAAATTGAAGACGAAATGATGGATAGTCTATTAGAATTATCTATCGGGGATTATTCCCAATATGTTCAAGATTGGTTAATAGAATCCCAATGGACATCCTTATATAATCTTAATCTTGATACACAATCATTATCAAAAGCTTTTATAACAAAAAGTTTAGATTTTGAAACGAGATACACCTATGCGTATTCTAAAATTGTTGGATTACAGGCTGGTGGAGATTGGGAACTTAAAAAAGATTATATACAACTTGAACGGAATCAACAAATATATGAAATTCCTGCAAATAGAGAAATTAATGAGGTTTTATGGTTTACCCCCGCAGAACTTAATAATTTATTATTTGACCCTTGGACTTTCGGAGCTTTAGGTGCCGGTGGTTTAGGAGGTCCTGGTGGTTTTTCACAAATGGGCATGTCAGGTTCGTTTTTTATGATGCCGGCCTTTGATATGTTATTGAGAATGCAAGAAATTAATATTCAAAGAAGAATAATCGCAGGTGAATTAACATATAGGATAACCGCACTTCCTGATGGTAAAAAAGCATTACACTTAATGAATACACCAGGAGGTAAATTTGATTTTGGTAATTCAACATTAACAAGAGGTAAGGTATGGTATTGGTACTACGATGTTGGTCCGGCGGATAGAGATAAATGTTTAAAAGCAAATCCGGATATTATTACACTTCCTTCTGATGTCCCATTTGAAGAAATTTCTTGGGTTGATTTAAATAACCCTGCTCAACAATGGGTTAGAAGATGGTTTACCGCATATGTAAAACAAACATTGGCGAGAGTTAGAGGTAAATTTAGTGGGAATGTTAAAACACCGGATAGTGAATTAACTATGGATTACGCATCATTAGCAACAGAAGGTGCAGACGAAAAATCAAAACTTGAAGAAGAATTAAAATTAAGGTTGGAGAGATTACGACCAGATAAAATGATGGAAAGAGAAGCTTTATTAGCAGAGAATTTAAATAAATCTTTGAAATTTAGAGCAATGCCAAGACAAATTTATGTGATTTAAAAAATATGTTAAATTTAAATAGACAAACAGAAAAAAAAGTAGTTGGGGATAAAAGATTTTATAATGAAGTTTATGAAGTTAATGTCCAAGATATAAAAAAAGTTATCACGGACGAAGTTTATAATACTAAAGGTGAGGTTTTAATATTGGCCAAAGGTGTTAATGAATGTAGAATAGTTTTAGATTCGGAGACTACAGAACATATAATCATCAAAGCGTTAACAAAAGTTTATATCACCCCAAGCTCAAACAAAATTGATGAGTATTATGATGAAATTTTTATTGATAAAGGAGCTTGTGTCGAATTTTATTTAATAGAAAATAATTGGTATATCGTCTCAAGTGATGGTTTAAAATTAGAATAAAAAAAGGTGTCGTATTCGACACCTTTTCTGTTTTAACTAATATGTTCTTCCCATCCTGGTTCAGCTAAGTCATAAATGTATTCAGAACTAACACCAACTCTCTCCCAAAATTTTAATTCTAAATCGGTGATTGTTAATAAATCCTCAATCGTATCTTGGTCACCCTCTTTATTCGGAACACCACCGATTAATTCACATTGTGTCTTGGTAAAAAATCCTCTATCTTCCGGATTGGCAATTAATAAAGTATCTCTTAATTCTTTATTAAAAACAATCAATAACGGTTCAACTTTTTTATTAAATGTTGAGATTGCTCTCGGGACATTATATTCTCCGGTTAAATCGGGGTTATTCTCAATTTCTGTTTGGTCTAACATATAACAATTAAGTTGTATTGTTGAGGTTGACTTATCTTCAGGTTCTACCCCATTTACAGATGTAAATAAATCTAATTCTTTTTTAGTGTAATTATTTTTAGTTATTTTTTGAACATCCCCATGTGAAGCCCTTACTCCGTTATTAACATAACTTATGACATCCCCCAACGATACTTTCAAATCGTGTTTGATAGCCAATTCCATGTGAGCCATTCTACTCATAAGTGAACCCGCTTTTGTTTTTTGAGTACATCGTTTTTTATAATCATCAACAGATAATTTAACTCTTGCTCTTTGAGCGATTTGTTTTAATGGTATTTGTTGGTCAAAGATTCTTTGGTGATATTCAAAATACCACTCAATAAATTCTTGTCCTTTCCCCTCCAATAACAATTTCACACCTTTATCCAAAAATACTTCTATGTATAATGGTAATTTTTTAGATTTAATTGAGTTCCCCGTTAATTTAATTTTACCATTGGATTCCATCGTGGCGTAATTCTTTCTACTTAAATTAATACAAGAATCCCAAGTTCCGTCACAATCTAATCCCATCTCACCTTTCATAAACAAATCATTATACTCGGCAGTGTCCGCATAATATCCTCTATATTCTTGACCCTCTTTAACCAACCAATTTAATCCTTTTCCGATATAAACTCTATCATCAACACCACCTTCAGGTAAACTAAAGTTAACACCATCGGTATCAAGTACCAAAGGAGTATAACCTCGTTTAACGAAGTATTTTACCATCTGACGAAGATATTGTCGTCCCGTACAAGTAATTCGTTCTCCACTATTCATTTCACCCCATTCATAAACATGGGGGGCTGATAATCCACCGAACATTGAGTTAATAAAGATTTTTAAAGGTAATTGTTTTCTATCGTATGATAATGATTTTTTAGAATCAATTGATTTATACTCGGACGCTAAGTTTTTATACATAATACGAGCATTACGGAAATAAGTTAACATACCTTTCATCCCCCCCATTACATCACACTCGGGAAACACATCGTGTACCAACTGAATGGATGGGTATAATGAAGAGTAGTCAAGTTTTAATACATTGGTAGAGTATCCTACTTTAAGTAGTCTAGAAAGTCCTCCTACGAAATCCGTCTTCTCTTCTTTAGCGGGGATAGCCAATTTATTCTTATAAGACCAAGCCAACATAATCATTCTCCATAGAGTTGCGGTTCCCATTGTGGAAACTCTCTCATATGTTGTTGGTACCATAGATGCGAGTAGAAACGTTCCTTGGTTGAATTCATCATCCACTGTCAACGTCTCCTCTAAATCGTCGTCAAGATATCTCTCCACAATATTATCACCTGTCACCTTTAAGTATTTACCGGGGAATCTTGTGTCTAAATTATTGAAGTCCGGATTATCGGCTCTTTTATATTTTCCATTCTCAACATTTAACCAATATTCTTCTTTTTTGGCATACATCGGACCAATCTCTAAATGGTCAATATAAACTCGGTCAGGCGCTTCGGCTTTAATATATTGAGTTATGTATTTAAGACCGGCTGACTTAATACTTGAATTGATTGCTTGTGCTCTACGAACAGAGTGGATAATATCTATCACATTATAACCCCACAATTGAGTTTGTGAGAATCTCTCCACCTCGTTGGCAAGTTTTAACATACCATCTTTTTGTCCGATAGGTCTTGCAGGATTTAAAGATTTAGCAATCTTTTTGATATCTAAATGAAGAGCTTTACATCTCTCAAATATCCAAAACCAGTCAAAGTTTGCCGAATTGTATCCACCAATAATTGATGGTTTAAGTTCATCAATAATATTAAAGAATTCCACTAAACCTTTTCTTTCTTGGTCTTCATCGGCACACTCAATAACTTTTTGATAACCTTTATTTGTTTTGATTCCAATCATAAATATACGACCATCTTTAGGTTCTAAAGCAGTCGTCTCCAAGTCAAATCCGAGTCGGGTGATGTCGTTGTATTCCTCATACCCTTTGAATAACCTTTTCTCTCTTGAAATAAGGAATTGTTCTACCGGTGGAAGTACCGTTAATTTTCCTTTTGTTTTTTCACCCCATGGGTCAACACCACCATCTCTAAAGAATTGGATAAGTGAACGATAACCCTTCATTGATTTAACCATATATTTGAGACCTTTTTCTAATCTCTCATTACCTTTGGTTTCTAACTTCTCAATGATGATTCCGTGTTTTTTCATTGCGTCTCGTTGTTGGTCTTTGGACTTTGAATAAAAATTCAAATCTCTCAAATCACCAACCCAAGCAAATGCCGTAAATGTGTCTTTTTTGATTATTTTTCCCTGACCAGGAATTTCTTTAATTTTGTAGATTGAGTCCGATGCGTAATCATACTCAATAGCAACGATGTGCTCTTCCGGGTCATTCCCTTCTAGAAACGCCTTAATCTCTTCTTGTGTTACCATAAATATATTTTTTAGAATGACATATTAGCTCTGATTAATTTCAGGTTTGTCTTGTTTCTATAAATATAATTATTTAAACTATTAAAGTCAAATTATACTGTTCCACTATCACCAACTATAATCCAATCATAAGTATTTGTCAAAATATATCGAGCATTATTAGCTGATACTGATGTATATACAAATCCGGGTACGTCTAATCTCACGCCAACAACAAAGTTATTGGTTAACGGTAATTGTGACCATTTAATTAATAGATTATTATAATTTGTTGAATTCATAGGTATGGTATTAGTAAACATTTGAAACATGGAAGTAACTTTACTTATATTCCAATCAGATATGTCTTCATTAAATTTAAGTGCTCCTGTAAACATATTACCCATATTAGTTACATTACTCACATTCCAAGAATTAAGTGGTGCATTAAAATTGGTGGTATAACTAAAGATAGAATACATATTTGTAACTTTACTCACATTCCAAGAATTAAGTCCTTGGTTAAAAGGTGAAAATGAAAACATATACGACATATTAGTCACATTACCCACATTCCAATTTGATATGTATTGGTTAAACTTTGAAGATGAAAACATACTCGACATATTAGTTACATTACTCACATTCCAAGAATTAAGTGGTTGGTTAAAAGGTGAATATGAAAACATATACGACATATTTGTAACATTACCCACATTCCAAGAATTAAGTGGTTGGTTAAAAGGTGAATATGAAAACATATTACTCATATTAATTACATTACTCACATTCCAATTTGAGATGTTTTGGTTAAACGGTGAAGATGAAAACATACCGCTCATACTAGTTACATTACTCACATTCCAATTTGAGATGTTTTGGTTAAACGGTGAAGATGAAAACATACCGCTCATACTGGTTACATTACTAACATCCCAAGAATTAATATTATTAATTGTTGTGATACTAGAACAATTATAAAATAAACTATCAACGGTTATTTGAATATAATTTTCACCATAATTATTAAAATTTAAAACATCGTAAACAGAATTTAATGTTAAAAATATACAATTGTTAAATTGTGCGTTTGTCCCACTCCTAAAAGAAAGATTACCCCAATTTAATATTGAATATATTTTATAGTTATTTGGATAAATAGTGTTTGGGTCTTCTGAATCATAATCGTCAGGTTCGTCTGAACCAAATTGCCACCCACTAATTGAGCCATTAACTATAATTGTATAGTAACCAGAATTTAAATAAGTGTGAGTTCTATTTTCGTAACTATTCACAGAAGTTGTACCATCCCCCCAATCTATCGTACCGGTGTAATCACCAGTGTTAAGATACGGTAAAGTTATTGAATCGTTCTCCAATAGTGTTCTCCAAGTTGAGACAAAATCATTACCATATATATTTTGAATTGTTGGTGTTACTGTTGGTGTTTGAGTATTTGTTGGTGTTGGTGTGTTTGTTGATGTGATTGTTGGGGTTTGAGTTGGTGTTGGTGTTGGAGTAACGACGATTGTCGTTGCACCATTTTCATATAAATAAACATCAGAAAATACCGAACTTCCACCCACATATTGTTGATATATTTTTATGTAAATAAAACTCACCGCTGGTAAATATGTTAAAAAAGTGGTATTAGTTGTACATGCAAAACTTCTTGTCACACTCCAACTAATATTGTCAAATGAATACTGTATAGACATAACATTACAAGTTAACGTATTACTAATTATCATACTAATTTGATAACTTGATGAGCTTGGTTGGGTAATGTTTGTAATAATTGGTATTGGTACAATTGGGTTGATTGTCGGTGTTGGGGTTTTTGTTATAGTTGGTGTTGGTGTTTTTGTTATAGTTGGTGTTGGTGTAGGGGTAGGTGTTGATTGTGGAAATAAATATTGAGATACAGACGAAAAATTACTATTTGATTCACTGTTTGTACAATATTGAGATATTCTTATATAAACATAACCCGTTGTTGTAAACGAATTAAAACTGATTGGTGACTCACAATTAGAACCACCGTAAATGGTTGCGTAAACCCAATTAACCATATCATACGAATATTGTAATAGTATATTGGAACAATAAGTTGTTGGTGTGAAAGATACCAAGAACGAACTTTCTGAAATATTAGAAACTCCTGTAATTGTTGGTGGTGAGCATGTTGTACCCTGTGTTGGTATTGTTATAACTCCGTTAGAATATAATGATACGTCAGAATAAACCACTGTTTGACTACCAACATAAGTTTGACCAATTTTCATATAGAAAATCCCTGTATAACTAAATGAGTCAAAGGAAAATAATGAACCACAATTATATTCACCATAATAATTAAAAGTAACATTATTAAAAGAATAATATATTATTATATTTTGACAAGTACCCGAATTTCCTGGTGTTACAAATATATTATATTGAGAACCACCTGTTCTAACAATGTTATTTATTACCGGAAGATTTTGAACCCCTAATCCCGGTGTTGGTGTTGGTGTTGGTGTTGGTGTTGGTGTTGGTGTGGGTAGAGAGGATGTGAAAGTATCGTTTGTATATAACACAATATTTGAATAACTCTCAACTCCGTAAATTGATGTTTGTTTAATTTTCGCATATATAGTTCCTGAACTATCCAAAGAGGTACTTATACCAACGGGTGAACTACAACTATTTGAATTCCCACTAAACCACGTTACATTATCCACCGACCCATATGATAAAATACTATTACAAGGCGAGTTATTCGCTGGTATAAAATAAATTAAATAATAATTTGTGGATACTCTTTGTATATTATAAATTATTGGTGATTCATAAATTATTCCACTTGTTTTAGTAGGTGTTGGTGTTTGAGTTTGAGTTGGTGTTTGAGTTTGAGTTGGGGTTTGAGTTGGTGTTTGAGTTTGAGTTGGGGTTTTTGTTGGGGTTTTCGTTTGAGTTGGTGTTTTCGTTGGAGTTACAGTTGGAGTTTGAGTTCTAGTGTTAGTTGGCGTTGGGGTTTTTGTTGGTGTTGGACTTAACCCTGGTGTTGGTGTTGGTGTTGGTATTAATCCTGATGTTGGTGTTAATGTTGGGGTTCTAGTTGGTGTTGGTGTTTTAGTTGGAGTTCTAGTTGGTGTTGGTGTTTTAGTGTTTGTTGGTGTGGGTGTTGGGGTAACTGATATAGTGTCTCCGGTTATTACCCAACCAAAACCATTTACAAGAACTTCTCGTGAGTTACTCTGTTCTATAGTATATTTTAATCCGGCAGCACCTAACCGAACATTATATTGTTTTATAGGTAATAACGACCATTTTAACAATAAATTGTCATAGTTAATTACGCTCATAGTTGTTCCATTAAGCATATTACCCATAGTTGAAACTTTATTAATATTCCAATTTGATATGTCTTGATTAAATATTGTTGAATAGAACATTCCCCCCATATGGGTAACATTACTAACATCCCAATTATCGATTGGTTGATTAAATTGACAATCAAAAAACAAATTACGCATTGTTGTTACATTACTAACATTCCAATTTTCAAGACTTTCGTTATATTTTGAATTACGAAACATAAAACTCATGTCGGTAACATTACTAACATTCCAATCACCTATTGGTTGATTAAATGATGAGATGTAAAACATGTATGACATATCAGTTACTTTACTAACATCCCAATAACCTATTGGTTGATTAAATGAGGACACACTAAACATATAACTCATATTAGTTACATTACTAACATCCCAATTAGATATGTCTTGATTAAATATTGAAGAGGTAAACACATATGACATATCAGTCACGCCACTAACACACCAATTTGATATATTTTCATTAAAAATTGATGAATTAAATATTCTCACCATATTAACAACTTTTGAAGTGTTCCAATTATTTAAATTTTGATTAAATAATGAAGAATAAAACATATATGACATATTAGTAACTTTACTAACATCCCAATTATTAATTGGTTGGTTAAATGATGAGTTATAAAACATTGATAGCATATTAGTAACATTACCAACATTCCAATTTGATATATCTTGATTGAATATTGAACCTCTAAACATTGTGGTCATATCGGTAACATTACCAACATTCCAATTTGAAATATCACTGTTAAAGTTTGATGCCCTAAACATTGCAATCATATTACTAACATTACTAACATTCCAGTCATTGATTGATTGATTAAATAATGAAAGGTAAAACATTGCTCTCATATCGGTAACATTACTAACATCCCAACCATTAATTGGTTGATTAAATAATGAATCGCTAAACATGAAAGACATATCGGTAACATTACCAACATTCCAATTTGAAATATCTTGATTGAAAAATGAAGTGTTAAACATATATCTCATATCGGTAACATTGCTAACATCCCAATCACCTATTGGTTGGTCGAATAGTGAGTTATAAAACATTACCGCCATAGTATTAACATTTCCAACATTCCAACTTGATATGTCTTGGTCAAATTTTGAATTCATGAACATATTTGACATATCAGTAACATTACTAACATTCCAACTTGAAATATCATCATTAAAAGAAGACCCATAAAACAATCCACCCATTTTTGTAATATTACTAACATCCCAAGAATTGACATTTTTAATTGTTGATAAACTAGTACAATTTAAAAATAATCTATATAAACTATTTGTACCGGTTAAATTTAAAGTGTCATTAACATTATTTAGTACTAAATTACTACAACCATAAAAACAAGAAGTGCTATCACCTAAATTTAAACACCCCCAATTAATTATTGATAATATTTTTAATCTTTCGGTACCATTATTAAACGACCATTTAACTATTACGCCAGTTATTTTAACAATGTAATCACCAACACTTGAATAAATGTGTTTTCTATTTGCATAACTATTTACAGAAGTTGTTCCATCTCCCCAATCTATTGTACCACTATATGTTCCGGATGAAGAATATGGTAATATTATAAAATTAGACGATGATGATACCCTCCATATTGATATGAAATCCGGGCTAGTTAGTTTTATTGTTGGGGTCGGGGTTGGTGTTTTAGTTGGCGTGTTTGTTGGTGTTTCAGTGGGTGTTGGTGTTGGATTTAAAATTAATCCTGTTGTTGGGGTAGGTGTTGGGGATAACCCTGGTGTTTGAGTTGGGGTTTCTGTTGGTGTTTGAGTTGGAGTTTCTGTTGGTGTTTGAGTTGGAGTTTCTGTCGGGGATGGAGTTTCTGTTGGGGTTTCTGTCGGGGATGGGGTTGGGGTGACCTCACTCGTTAATATTGTATAGTCAATATACACAACATCTCCAAAAGTAAAGTTAGTTGTTGTTTGATTTAATAATGTTATACCTATATCTGAAACTGTGTCTATAAAATAACCACTTTCATCATTAAGTATTTTTACCGAATCTGACCCACCGCTAAACACAGCAACCGACACATTCTGACCAATAGTTAGTAAAAAATCATTACCCAACATATTACTAAAATAATCAATTTGATTAATTCCATTATTATCAATATTGTTAAAATATATTCCACCATTATCCGATATATTATTGGGGTCATTATCCGCAATATGTAAACTATAATTTGCTAATAATGTTTCTCCCGATAATGGAACATCCATAATATTAATTAACGAATATGGTACACCATCAAGTATTAATGGAGATAGGGTATTGTCACTAATTATTGGAGTTTCACAAAATTTATATAGGGAGTTCTCCACAAAATAACCATTGATTGTTATATCACCACCAATACAATCTATAGATGTAATAGGTAAGTTAATAACTCCAGGTCCGTAGACAAACCAACCAACAATTATATCACATAAATTATCGCTAGAAAAATTACCAACATTACCTGTTGGGTTTTGATTAGCATATGGACCTAAAAATATCTGAGGAGGTGTGGTTGTAGGGGTAAGTGTGGGGGTTGGGGTGGGCGTATTTGATGGTGTGTTTACGGGTGTTTTTGTTGGAGTTGGGGTTGGAGTTGGTTTTATTCTCACATATTTTAAATCTGACGGTGGCCAAGGAATATCTAATAAAACTTTTAAGCTGCCCGAAGTACCGTTAATAAAAGAAAAAGTTCCTTTAACGCACCAAATATTTTTTATTTGGTTTGGAACTAATTCTATTTGTCTTTGCCAAACAGAATCGAATAAATTTTGAAAATTTATAATTACTTTTCCATTACCTTCATTAATTACCTCTAATTTTTGACCTATTAACATATTGTTTTTTTTTAATTATAATATTATGAAGGTATTTCAACAGCGAAACAAATTTCACCTCGTTCTCTTATTAATCTTTGCATGTCAGTAAATGAAATGTATGCGTGACCAGATTGTCCCCAAGATTGACCCCAACTATTTTTTATTCTGAAAAGTTTAGTCACCGTATTAACACCATTGATGACATAAGCATGTCCACCGGCAATACGACCACTAATTTTAATTAACCCATTTCTATTAGGGTAGAACATTCCGTTATACCAATTAGTCCCAACAACAACAGGTCCCAAATTTAAAACGGAATTTATTAAGGTCGTCAAATTAAACCCCCAATAATATGAAGAAACTTTACCAACACTCTGCAAATATTTAACACCACCTCTAACTGAAGTACCATCATAATTCTCACCAGCCCATTCATCAACTCTTTGAGCATTTTCATAAATTACTTTAGGTGGTATTATTGGACCAATCCCACTTTGAGGAACCGGACCATCTTCTAACCAATGAGCCCAAGCATATCCAACACATTGGGGTGTATTACCTTGATTACCCCACCATCCATTAGCGTCCCAATATTTATTGGTAATTCTAACAGGGGCAACACTTAAAAGGTTGTTGATTGGATATTTATTGTCTCTTTCATCAGGAACATATTGTCTACCTAATTGATATGTTTGATTAATATTCTCATCTAAAACATTAGGTGTTGGTATTGGCCTTTTAAACATTTTCTCTGTTGCAATAGCAACAACATCAATAGATTCTAATTCATTCGTATGACCTTTGTGTAGTTCTAAAAGAGCTGAAAGTCTCACTTTTTCTGCACCTTGGGCAGCATCTACTCTTTGTGTAATTTTAGCAATGTTTTCTGCATTCTTAACAAGTCTGCTAATTTTAGCTTCTTGTTGTTTAGTAATAAGTTCTTCTAATGTAAATTCTTTGTTTGTCATAATTTTATATTGTTATTATCGTTACTGTATTATTAACTTGTAGATATTGTATATCACCATCAGGGCTTCCGCTGTTGCAAGTCATAAGAGTTGATGGTACAGTTAGTGTGATTGTGTTAGCCATAATACTATTAAATACGTCATTATCTAAAACTGTTCCTCCTAGGTCAGTACAAGCTGGTAGGCTAATTGTTGTTAATGATGTGCAAGCATAGAAACAATAATAACCTGCTGTTGTTAATAGTGGTAAATCTATTGTTGTTAGTGATGTACAATCGTAGAAACAATAATCACCTGCTGTTGTTAATAGTGGTAAATCTATTGTTGTTAGTGATGTACAATCGTAGAAACAATAATAACCTGCTGTTGTTAATAGTGGTAAATCTATTGCTGTTAGTGATGTACAATATGCAAAACAATAATCACCTGCTGTTGTTAATAATGGTAAATCTATTGCTGTTAGTGATGTACAATATGCAAAACAACCATAACCTGCTGTTGTTAATAGTGGTAAATCAACTGTTGTTAGTGATGTACAATATGCAAAACAATAATCACCTGCTGTTGTTAATAATGGTAAATCTATTGCTGTTAGTGATGTACAATATGCAAAACAACTATAACCTGCTGTTGTTAATAGTGGTAAGTTTAAATTAATTAAATTTACACATTCGCCAAAAGCACCGTAATCATTTTGTGGACTATCCTGCCATCCATAAGCAATTGTACAAGCAGGTAAATCAACTGTTGTTAAACCATAGCAATAAGTAAAAGCATCACCACCAACTGATGTTATACAATTTGCTGTATCTACAACACTAATCAAAAAAGTATTATAGTTGTAATCATACATTAAAGCTGGCTTCACTTTAATATTACTACCACCTATTAAACTAACTTCATTCCCAACCACTTCTACACTTGTAAATGGATTACCATATGTAGGCAAATCAAAGAACGTATTCCAATCTTCTACACTACTAGAATCTCCTACTAATAAATCTGCATTTGCTATATCATCAAATGTTAGTCTTAATCCAAGAGTTGATGGTGGTGTAGGTGTAGGTGTCATTGTCGATGTTTGAGTTGGCGTAGGCGTTGGAGTTTCAGTATTTGTCGGAGTAGGAGTAGGTGTTTCTGTATTTGTAGGCGTAGGAGTAGGTGTTTCTGTATTTGTAGGCGTAGGAGTAGGTGTTAATTCATTAACACAACAAGGGAATTCGGAAACATAACAACTATCATAAACCAAATCATCAGCAATGAAGGATTCCTGAACATTAATATTAAGTTTTTCTCTAATTGGTAAAATAAGAACACCATCAGAATTTCTTAACATAAATTCACCCTCATATCTTCCAACACGATTGGTGTCTTTTGATGTGAATTGGTAATATATGTAATATTCTGGTTCGGCATTGGGGTCCATTGAGGTTTTCTCAACAAATCCGCCCGGTCTTGAAGTGATTTTTGGTACACCTGTTTCAACATCCACCATTGAGAAGAAAATGGAAGATACTTCTATCATATCCATAAAATTATTATAATCGTTTCTTCCGTTTTTTACGACTTGGAATTTTAAGACCGGTAAAGTCGAGTTTTTCTTAATAAAAAAATCCATCTATTATTTTTTATTATAAATAGTTGGATTTTTAAAAATAAATGATTTAACTCTCTTTTCTTAATGAACCATCGTAATGTTCAAATCTATCGTGTTCTGTTGGTGTTAGTAATAGTAATCCTGGTTTAACGTTACCTTTAATTGTTTCTTGATAAGAGTACGACATAAGAGTTTGTTCGTGAGGATGAGCCCATTTTGTTTCCAAATAACATTTATAATTACCTTCTTTTGTTAATACAATCGGCCAATTCGATAAATGGGATTCACCTGTTATATATGGTAACCCTTTATGAATATGTATTTCATCAAATTTTGTTTTAGGTGAATTGGGGTCTAAACCTTGAACCGGTAATTTAGGGTTGTTTGGCCAATGTTTTTGTCTAAAATCTTGTGGGACGTTATACCAACTCCACTGCACACTATGGTCACCAAAAAACTCACTAAAATTTAACTTTAAAAAATCAAAATTCTCTTTTTGAATAATTCCTAAAGATTTTTGATATAAATTGTCGACAAATCTTGGGAATCCATTTCTACACACCTCACCTTTTTTAGGGTAAAACGCCATGTCATCTTCAAAAAAGTAATAAAAATCCAAATCAGTTTCATCGAAATGTTCAGCAACAAATACCCTACCACCAACAATTCCAATATTATCTTTTTTAATATGTTCAAAACCATATTGTTCACATAGTTCAATATATCTTGGTGTTGTGGTTAAATCAGTTGAATTATCTAATAAAAATTTCTTTGGTTTCTCCACAAAATCTTTATCATAATCCAACATAGATTGGATAAGAACCTCTAATTGTTTTGGTGAGTTAAATGTGATTACATAAAGAGCTACTTTTGAAGTGTCCAAATTATTCACAACAACATCTTTAGACACTTCCGATTTAACCTCAACTGTCATATCTTTTAAATCCTCAAAAAACTTACCCATTAACCCATTACCTTCTATTTCTGAATAAGTAATTAAGTTTGGGTACTTGTATGTCATAATAGTAAATAACGATTCCTCAGTACCCATTAACCCATTTGAAAGTGTTTCATTCATTAATCCGTAATAAATGGTATTAATTTCTGATATAACATCTTTTTTTCCACCAAAGAAACCAGCTCTAGCAACCATATTAACAGGTTTGCCAGCTAAATCACATAATTCTTGGTATTTGAATCCGTGAATCTCAGAATTAGTTTCATAAGGAAAACAAACAAAGTGAAAGTTATTAACTAATTGGGGTAATTTATCTAAAACTTTATCGTGAGTAAAATATCCCGGATGGATAGTATTTGTTAGACCAGCATCAATCCAAAACATATATTCAGATTCAAACTTATCTAATATTTTTGCATCGTGTAAAAGATAAATTTTAGACATCACCAAAGGATTATACATTTCTAATTTGGATTGTGTGGATTCTGACAACCACCCGACTTGATTATACCAATCAGGATTGGTTCTTATCTTTTGAATTTTATCGTAAAATTCATTATTTTTAAACCAAGATAAATCTCTACGAACAAATTGAGTGTTTTCATTACGTCTATTATCTAAAACAAATTTTTCTAATTCTTCATCACCAAAAATTATCATATTTACATCAACTTGTAGTAGTTGTTGAAATTTATCCAAATAATGTTGGAATGAACGAGACCACCCTTCTTGAAGGTCTCCTCTACCTATGTCCCATAATCCTGTTACTAATGTTATTTTATTCATATTATCTTTCTAAATATTGTAATTTATAAAACTTATCAGCATTATCAGAAGCGCTTTCTGAACGGTACCACCAACATCCCCCTCTTTCATTTGGTAAATGTCCGATAATTGGAAATGATTCTACTCTTGGGGAGAAATCAGTATCTTTATCATAACTAACAACCCATTTTTCAATATTGTGTTTACCCATATATGCTGATAAAATTATATCGTCACTCCAAGATTCACCAACAAATTCAGTAAAAAAATCGGATTTAAAAAAACTTCTCTTATATGATGCTGTTTTGTAACCCTCAATAATCTTAACTCTAACATCTTGTGTAACTGTTGTGCAAAAATGACAAGTACCGTTCAAAGCCGACATACCGGCAAACCCAATTACGGCATTTGGGTATTGTTTTCTTTTTTCTAAATGATATTCTATAAAACCATCTTCATAAGATAAATCATCGTCAACAATTATTATAATAGTATCGTCATTTTCATCTGTTCGTAAAATTGTTGGTAAAATTTTAGTCATAGACCCATAATCGTCAGTTCTAAATATTTTTAATTTTGAATCAGTAATTTCTGTTAACCAAGAAGGTATAGTATATTCTTCGTTTGTTTTTTTAACAATATATGGTATGTTAAGATGAATTTCATAATTAGCGTATGAAAGAGTTAATAATCTATTTATAACAGGTTGTAACCCACCATTTGGGTCGTGGTAATTTAGTCTTGAAGGAATAGTTGTTAAACTAATAATTATTTTTTCCATTATTGTGATTTATTTATTTTTATTAATATCATATTTTAAAAACAAAGTTTGTCTCCCATTAAATAATGGGATATAACCTTCCTCTAATAAGACAGGAGATAGTAAAGCGTCTTTACCACCGTCGTTAGTTATATAATCGGTGTCGTCAATTAAAATTAAATTTGTGTCAGATAATTTATCTTTTGCCGCCAAATAAGCCTCTAAATGTTTTTCTGCGTACATAGTAGTTCCTTTATCCCAACCATCTAAAAATAAAACATCAATTTTACCTGAAAATTCTTTTAAAAATTCAATACCATCTTTAGGTATTACAATATTCAAATTATTGGGAACTTCTCTATTTAAGTTAGAGTATGACCATTTAACCCCATTAACACAATTTATATCAATGTCTACGGTGTGGACATCAAATCCGGCTTCCGTCCAAAAAAAACCTCCGTGACCATCACAACAACAAGGTGGTGATAAATAAGAATTGTTTTCACTATTATAATAATCAATACATCCTTGTGTAACAGATAGTCTTGTTGAGCCTATTTCCACAACAGTTTTCATATTAAGATATTTGGCAATTTCTATTGCCGTTTTTATATAATACGCCGGTTTAGACCGTTTAAAATCATAATCCTCACCAGTTAAATTATCGTATGTCCAAAATTTCTTATCAATTTTAAAATTATGAACTATTTCATATATTTTTTTCATTTTTTTATTGTAATTTATTTATTTTAATTATTTCTTTTAATATTTTAACATTTGAATCAACAGTTCCATTCTCAAGATACCATTTATAACCATTTTCCGAAACATACCTTAAAAACTCAATATCATCTTTAACCTCATTGTATCTATCTAAAATAATTTTATTTAACACTATTGGGTCATTATCCATTTCAAACGAAATGTAGTGGTAATTTGGAATAAATTCATTATGAAATTGTAAATTTAATTTAGGTCTTAGTAAAACCGACCTTGCAGATAAAATCTCAATATCCCTATTACAAATTTCACCAGCACCGTTTAAAGATAAACATATTTTATTATTAGTTAGTTCGTCAAAATATTGTTTAGCGGGATGTATTTTTTCATTAGTTATTTTAATATCACCAATTTTAGATAATGATAATCTTTCATTATATAAAAAACCTCTAAATTCTAGTTCATTTTTTTCTTTACCATCAATCTTTTTAGAATTTATTGATAAATTGTCAAACACTATAGAATATGGTAAATATGTATATGGGGTAAAATTCATTTCAGGTTTAGAACCAGAGGATGAAATAAGTTCAACATGAAATTCAGTATTCCAACCATTACCTTCCCAAGTCATCTCAATAGGTCTATCCCAATAAGACACGATTAAATATTTATTAGTGTCTAAATTAGTTATGGTCATTATTTGAGCTGAATAAATTCCTGACGGATTTCTATTAGAAAATTGACCTGAATTAATATATGAACATTCTATATGTGGGTTTTCTGTTATAAAATATTCGTAGTATTTTTTAAATACTCGTAAAACAGCCCAATCAGTATGAGGATTTTCAAATCTAAATTCTAATTTCATAATTGATAAGTGATAATAGGTGTATTTTTTACTTTAGATAATAATAAAAAATTTGATTCTCTACCCCACAATGTAAAAAAATTCACTTCAGTAGAGTCGGATAATGTTAACATTTCATAAATAACAAAGTCAGTTCTAATGTGTAATTTTTCTTTTTCTTCATAAAAAACACGATTATAATTATAATGATTACCAACAGTATTTTCATCTAAAATGTCATAAGTAATTACTTTATCTCCAAATTTTTTAATATATTCTTTAAATAAAAAGGAATTAGAACATACAAATACTTTATCATTATTTTTGATTATTTTAGTAAATTCTACATCAAAATTAGAGTAAGTATTTTCATTATCTTGTAAATCATGTGTCCTATAATATATTGTTGAATATTTGTCTAAATGATGTAATTCTTTTAATTCATTGTATTTTTTAACTATTCTATCATTAAATAAATCAAGATAGCTTAAATCAGGTTTAACATATGAATAAGTAACTATCGATTCTTTTACCGATTTATCATATCCTGTCTCTATAAATAAATCCCATAAATGGGAACCAGGAGGAACATTACCGATAGAAAAAACTCTATCCATACCATCATAATGTTCATTGGTTATAGATTCATTAATAATTTCTATTGTTTTAAAAACTTTTTGAAATGTTTCTAATTTAAAAAACTCAAAAAATGATTCTTTATGTAGATAAACATTTTTATTTAAAAAAAATTTAATATTAAATTCGTTATATCCTAATTTTTTTAAATTTTCACAATTTTTAAAATAATCGTAAATACACGATAAAAAATCTCCGAGACCTGATGTAAAATTATGTTGTATTAGTACTCTCATTCTATTAGTGATTTTTTATTAATAAAGCTAAATTGATTGTTAAAATTATTTTTAAATATTGGGATAAGTGTTGTTAGACATCCAGGATAAACAACAGAATATTTACACATTGATGCTATTTTTGATAAAGATAATAATTTTTGTAAATATTCCACTTTACTCATATTAAATTCATTAATAAATTGTTCATCATCATATGTCGTCGACATTCTAATATGAAAACCATTATTTGTATATGAATAAGGTAATTCATCTAAAGTTCTAAAATTTAAACCTAATAATTTAAACTCATTTAAAACTGAAATATCGTCTGTTTGTAAAATAATGTCTTTATTAATTAAATTATTCTTACTTAAAATATTAATATATGTTTCTGGTGTGGGTATATCTGTTTCGAAAACCTTATCTGTTTTTCTTGCCCAAATAAAGACGGTATTATTTAAATTAATGTTATGTTTTAATAAGATATTGTCAATAATTTGAGAACAAGTATCTGATAGAGTAAAATATTTTGTTAAAATTTTATTTAAAATATTAAAATTAACGTCTATTTTTCTTCTTCCTAAACCTAACGAATTGGGTTCACAATATCTAAAAAAATTAAACATTTCAGATTCACTAATATCATCAAAATTTAAATTAATATTGTTTGGTTTAAATAAATCATAATAAAAATCGTAATCATATTTATATTCATTTAAACATAATGAGATTGTTGTTGGGGCATACCCTAATGAGTGGTATTTCATAATCCCATACATACCAACTGTTAAGTTTGAGAATAAACCACAATCTCTATTTATCGTATAATTTAATGTTTCTTTATCTAAAGTATGTTCTCCACCCCATAAACTCAAAATAATTTTATTATCAGCCATTATAAATTACCTGTTATTCTTTCACACCATCCTTTTGACGTACTAAACGGCCAAACAACCCAGTATTTTGGTTTATGAACTGTTTGAAATTCTCTCCAAACTTTACAATACCCATCAGGGTCTCTCATCATGTTATTAATCTCGTTGATGTCAGCGTCTCTTCTATTTAAAGTTTCATCATTCTCATCGTGGAAAGCAACAACCCAAAACTCATAATCCTTTTCCGGAACTTGAGTAAATCCAATATCAATACAATGTTTAAAGATACTAGCATAACTCGCCAACCATTCCTCTTCCGTTTCATAAATTGTTGGATTTGGTGCGTAATGTTTATCTAAAGTATATTGTTGTACAGCCCTATTTGAAAATTTAAGTCCTGAATAAATTTCATAATCTCTTA
>Ga0209492_1000001_pt1 | contig 113476 bp, 114 predicted proteins | sample PPLLak12cMay2015_FD_187253 | JGI IMG/M metagenome (GOLD analysis project Ga0209492, IMG submission 187253) | Freshwater sediment microbial communities from Prairie Pothole Lake near Jamestown, North Dakota, USA - PPLs Lake P7 Core (1) Depth... | ecosystem: Environmental > Aquatic > Freshwater... | reverse complement strand
CCAACTACTGTGGATATGAAATTAGATGAAACAACTTGTAATACCATATTAAAAACTTATTTAAATTCAGCTTTCCAATACGCGTACAATAATTTACCATCAAGACCCGATGTTTTAAAAATGCAAGGTCAGATTAATAGTTGTTATGGTAGTGGTAAGTACAATAGTTTCTCCGGAATAGATAAAGCTGATTATCCAGGTGTTCCTGATGATAAAAATCCTTTCAAATTATTTAGAAATAAATTAAGATTTGACTTCATTGTGAAATTATTAAGAGGTGATAAAAGAAAATATTTACCAACACCAAGTCCTTACATTTTCCATATAGGTGGAATACAAAACGAATCAATGAAAAAAGAATTAAAATCAATCATTAAAGATAGTTTAGCGGAAAGTTCTAAACTTAAAAAACAAAATTTAATTACAGAATCTAATATCATTGGAAATAGAACCAAATTTTTAATTGAGAATAGAGAACTTAAAACAGAATCTCAAAGAGATAAATTCTTTAATGAAATATTAATTGAATCAAATTATTTAAATTCTCAAGGGTTTAGTGAACAATTAATTAACGAACAATTTTGGGACGCATTAAAAGGATTATTTGGAACTGGTGCAGAAGGAACATTCCAATACTTTAAAGAATATTTGGCAAAACAACTTATTACTAAATTAACACCGTTAGATACTGATGGATGGATTGGTGGTATAGTTGTTAAAGCAATAGGTAACGTAGATGTTGCCGATATAGGTAAATTAACTAATTGTAATTTTTTAGTACCTGTTTTAACAAAATCAATTGTTGAAGAGGCGGCTGATAAAATTAAAAAATCTGTTGGTATGACAGGTCCTTTTTATGATATATTAAGAAACTCATTAGCTGAGATGGTAGAAAATTCCGATTTCGGACAATCTGTTGAGAGAAATTTATCTACTCTTATATGTCCCCTATTAGGTGGTGTTAAAAATAAAATAGAGACAGCTACCGATAAAATGAAAGAAAAAGTGTTAAGTAAGTAAACTTACCTCCGGTGTAGAAACCGGATGGTATTAACCATTTAAAAAGAAAGGGGAAAATACCACATCTAGCAGAAAGATGTCTTCGGACATCTTTTTGTTGCTTAAAACTTTTTTAAAATAAATTTTGTTTATTAAATAATTTATATTACTTTTGTCCTATGAAAACATTTGACGATTTAGAGTTTAAACCATATCCAATACGAAAAGGTGTCCAAGCAAAATTGGATTTAGGAAACGATATATTAGTTTCTGTGGTTGGTGGTGAGGGATTATACGGAGATGGTGTAAAAACTTTTGAAGTTGCCGCGTTCTACAAAACTCTTGATAAATTTGTTCCGTTTGAAGATGGTGACAATGTATCGGGATGGAACACAAAAGAAGAAGTAACAAAAATTATTAACAGATTAGAAAATTTATAAATTATGGCGGATTTTAGTACCGATATTGACATTGACCCTTCGGAATATGTGTCAGAGTGTTCTCATAGTGAGATTATAGAATTAATTGAGATTCTTGTTGAAGATGGTCATTTAGATAGGTTTAACGGGAAAGTTAGACCATCAAATAATCATAATAGTACAATAGATGATGAGTGGAAAGACGGATTAAGTAAACTGTTCTATTCAAAACATTTACTGTCATCTGAAGATGAAATTGTAATAACCAATATCATTAAAAAATTGGTATAATAAAAAAAATGAAAAAAATATTTGACTTTTGATAAACTTTTCGTAAGTTTGATATAATTATAAGAAACACAGGTAGAGATACCACAAAAAAAAGAAAATGAAAAATACTAATAAACATATGAATGTCGTGATTTGGAACCAACAATTTAGTAATTGTTCGTATCCGCGTATTTCGCATACAAGTTCAGATAGTTTATTAAATGATTTAACGACAATATAAAAGTTAAACATAAAATATAACCAAAATCCTGAACTCAAAAAGTTCGGGATTTTTTTTTACATTTATTTTAAAAAAAGTTTGGAAGTTAGAAAAAAAGGATTACCTTTGTCCCATCAAAATAAAGGAATTAGTTATTTGACATATTGGTAAGAATAAAATGGAGAGCATCCGGCGGGATGAGGGGTCACTCTTGAAAAGTGATAATGGGTGATACCATTGTGAGTTCGAGTCTCACGCTCTCTTCGGGTTAGTTAAATAGTTTAATCCACACCCAAAAAAGAATCTCCGGAGGGAATCCGGGAGCGAACGTAATTGTGGTAACCGTTCTTTAACTAAAAAATATTTTGCCTATTCGTATAAAGGTGGTACAATGCTCTTTGACAGCATCGGAGGAAGGTCAGTACTTTCATAGGCAACGAGGGGTTCGGTGGAAACCCACGAGTAGGTGATGAGCCTATGTCCACCACAATACTGATGTAGCTCAGTGGTAGAGCACTTCTTTCATACGGAAGTTGTCGGTGGTTCGATACCACCCATCGGTACAAATTAGACTGTTAAGGTAGGACGTCAGTCAAAGAGAGGTGAGCCATACCTAAACCTCTTGCCAGCCTCGTTGGCGTAATGGAAGCGTATTTGTTTTACATGCAAATGGCAGTGGTTCGATTCCACTACGAGGTACAAATTTATTCAGCCTTTAGTTGCGGTTGGTGGAACAATCGGCGGGAGCCGATAAGACGCAGGTTCAAGTCCTGCAAGGTAAAAACCACATCCTGATAAAGTCCGGTCGTGTGAAATAGAATAAATTAATTGGGATGCTTCAGTCACTGGTGTGATAAGCGGTCTGTAACACCGTTCTGTAGTAGGGTATGGTTCGATTCCATAGTGTCCCACAAAATGATGAATTTCAGTATGAAAGAATGTCGACAATTCTGATTACAACAAACGAAATTAGAACCCTCTGCCTGTGCACAGTAAAACTACTATTAAGCAGTCAAGAGTGAGACGAAACGGGTATCTCACCATCATTTTAATTGGGGATTAAGCTAATCTAGTGAAAGCATTGGTCTGAAGAATCAAGGAGACCGGAGCGTAACCGGTAGTCCCCACAAACAAGGAAACAACCCCCGAGTTGGTAAGCGCTTACCCGGACTCAAGAGAAGTAAAGTTACCAGATGGGTGCGTAACGCCTTGGACTACTATGACTTAATAATGATACGAGCTTCATACGTTCGCAAAATAACATAGTGGTCAAATATTCCTCAATAACTCAATTGGTTAGAGTGCCACTCTGTTAAAGTGGAAGTTCCTGGTTCAAATCCAGGTTGAGGAGCGAGGTTCCCCACACCTCCTATATGGCACTCGGTCCGTTAAGCCGGGGAAGTGGGGTTTTATATGGTGATTGTAGCTGAATTGGTAAAGCGTCCGGTTGTGGTCCGGAAGAGTGCGGGTTCGAACCCCGCCTTTCACACTTAATTATTTGTTATGGAAGAAGAAGACAAAATCGAGGAATTGGAAGGAATCATTATTGATTTAAAATTTGATTTAAAGAAGTCCAAAGATAAGGAATTGATTTACTTGGATATTTTATCTAACATTGATAATTCGTTAAAAGTGTTATTCAAGAGAGAAGAGGAGAATGAAAGATTTGATTTAGGTGATGATGTTAATTACCGAGAATGTATTGTTAATCTGAAGAACGCTTTGGATGACTATAAAGAAATTTATAAATTAAGGTTATGAAAAAGGTATTAGACAATCTTTGAGGTCCACTAAACAATGGACTCAGAGATTATGAGTGTAAACACAAACAGAATGAAATTGAACAAGGCGACTTGTTCCAAAGATTACAGAGTAATTTGGTTAAAGTTTGAATATCCCCCCTATTGGGATGAGGGTGTTCATTACAGAAGAGGACAATTTTCTCACAAATACAGAGAACATAAAACTTGGAAATATAACCGAAAAACTCAATGGAAGTAAAATGTGTTGTTCCCGTGAGAGGGGAATTGAGACAAGATATAATAATCCTATTAGGATAGGTATATACAACACAGAGGAGTTCTCAACCTCAAAAAATGTGTTGTTCCTGTGAGAGGGGAAAAGGTAAATTAAACGTATAGAGAACGCCTCTATCGACACAGAGGACTTCTCAACCTCAAATTGTTTCCATAGTTCAACGGATAGAATTTTGATTTACGGCATCAGAGATAGGGGTTCAAATCCTCTTGGGGACACAAAATGGAGAGTAAAACAATCAGGGTATTGTTACCGCCTGCTAAGCGAGTGGTCCGGTAAAATGGATGGATTTCGAATATTCTGCTCTCCGCAGAAAATAATAATACTAGGTGTAGAGGAGTCCGGAGTCCTCGCTGTCCTTGGAAGACAGAGAACGTGAGTTCAAATCTCACCACCTAGACAAAATAACTACCATTAGGGAATGATACGAGCCTGCAAAGTTCGAAAAGAGTCAGGTGGTAGTTTATTATTCGGTCAGTAGCTCAATCAGTAGAGCATTCGCCTGATACGCGAAAGGTAGTAGGAGCGTAGCCTACCTGACCGACAAATGCGGCTCACAAACTTTGATTATTAAGTTCAAATTAATTATATTTTGAGCCGAATGTTAAGGTAAAATGAGCTCAAATTGACTTCGTAGCTCAACAGGTAGAGCTTCTGACTTTTAATCAGAAGGTTGTGGGTTCAAGTCCCACCGGGGTCACAAAATAATAGAAATAATGATAAACAACATCGAACAAGTAAAGACATTATTAAATTTCTCTGAAAAGGGTGATTTTTATATGTTATATGTTTTTAAGCGTAAAAAAGACCAACCAATCGAGGAAAGAGACAATCATCAATCAGTGAGAACAATTAAAACTTATTGTATTGATAGTGTAGAACACTTGGAAAAAAGGTATGATGAAATTATCCAATTATGTGAGATGTTTAAAGCAAGAGCTTACATCCACATCCAAAAACAAAATCATAGAGATGTATCTTTGGATATGTTAGCACTTCTTGCCGAGAGAATTAAGAATGGAGTTCAAAACCAAAAAGGTTTATTTGATTCGGTTGTGGGTCAAATTAAGACACAGGAAAAAAGATGGATTGTAGATATTGATACTAAAGATTTAGACACTCTTTTTGAAGTATCAAAATTTCTAATCGTTTTACAACCGGTTGGAGATAAAGTTGAGGCTGTTATTCCAACAAAAAATGGTGTTCATTTAATTACTAGAAAATTTGATGTTAGAGGATTCCAAGAAAAATTTCCGGAAATAGATATCCAAAAGAAAAATCCTACACTTTTATACTATCCTGATAGTTTAGAGTAAAAACAAATGTTTAATTAAAAATTTAGAAATCGTGAGTAGTTACCAAAAAACTTTGGTTTTAGATTCAAGTTTCATGGCGAGGAGTATTATTTCCACAGAGAGGGCTTTCGTCATTTCTTATAAAGGTAATGCCGATGTTATAAACGAACATCCGGAATCATTCAAATTAGTGAATCCCGAATTGGATATTAAAAAACCATCCATTATCCGAGTTTATAAATATGTGAATCAAATCATACAAAAAGTTCCTTTAAATAGAGAGAATGTTTATCGTAGAGATAACTTTGAATGTGTATATTGTGGATGTAATAATAGAAAGACATTAACATTAGACCACGTAGTTCCCCAATCTAAGGGGGGTAAAGATAGTTGGGATAACTTGGTTACCGCTTGTAGGAGATGTAACGGTGAGAAGTCCAATTTGACGTTAGAGGAGTATGGTAAAGACATACCTCAACCAAGACGACCACATTACTTGATGTTAATGAAGCAAGTTCATCACGATATTCCAAAAGAATGGGAGCCTTATTTATTTTTTTAGTATGAAGATAGATAGGAAAAAGGTTTATGAAAAATGTAACGGTCAATGTGGGTATTGTGGTGGTGAGATTACCGTAAAACAAATGCAGGTCGACCATATTATTCCAATATTTCGTGGGTGGAAAGATGAGGAGATTAAAAGATATAACTTAACTCGGGGAACTGATGATTTTGATAACCTTTTACCGACCTGTGCCCGTTGTAATAAATGGAAATCCTCACATAATTTAGAACAATTCCGTAAAGAGATTGAATTACAATTGGAAAGATTAAAACGTGATTCCCCCGGATATAGATTGGGGTTGGATTACGGAATAATAAAAGAAATACCAAAAAAAGTTGTTTTTTATTTTGAGAATTAAAAAATAGTATTATCTTTGTCAAAAATAAATTAGTTATGGAAAAAGAATTTGTCCCTTACGAACAAGCACTAGAACTTAAAGAACTTGGATTTAATGAACCCTGTTTAGGTTATTATGTAGGTAAAGATAAAGAAGTTTATATGTCAAATGAAACTCTATCGGCACCTTTTCAATTTAGATTAGAATCTAAAACTACATTCGTAGTGCCAACATTCTCACAAGCATTTAGATGGTTTAGAGAGAAGTATGATTTATATTCTCAAACACCATCAACTTGTGTTGAAGAAAATGATAGGATATTTTATAATAACCCAATCTACGATGAATTAGACAATATTGTTTTTGACTCAATGGAACAATATACTACCCACGAAGAAGCAGAACTTGAATGTTTAAAAAAATTAATAGAAATAGTAAAACAAAAATAGTTATGAAAAAAGAATTTATACCTTACACCTTGGCTTTATCTTTAAAAGAATTAGGGTTTGATGAACCTTGTTTTTCTTACTATAAAAATGACCAATTAAGTGAAATATTAGAAGAGGTTATAAATAGTAAAATGAGAAATGTGAATAATGAAATTGATGATTATATCTCAGCACCAACATTCTCACAAGCATTTAGATGGTTTAGAGAGAAGTATGATTTAGTACACACAGTTTATTCAAATGCAAGTGGTTACATTTGGGAATTACACTACAACCAAGAAAGAGGCGGTACTCATATTTGTGATTCAGGAGAAAGTGGAGACTGTGAAATGAGCGGAATGTTTACAACATACGAAAAAGCAGAACTTGAATGTCTTAAAAAATTAATAGAAATAGTGAAAAAAAATGAATAATTGTTTGGTAGTTTAAAAAATTGTATTATCTTTGTCGAAATTAAATATATAAAAATTATGAAAAAAAGTATTGTTGTTGCGGGATTGGGAGAATTGTCTATGGGTGCGGGAATTGAGAATATTACTCAAACACCCTTTATTAGTTTTAATAAATTATTAAAACCAAGAATGATTGGTGATAATATTTATTCTTCAGACGAATCGGAAGAACTTCTAACTGTTTTCTTTAAGAATCTTGAATCATTAGAGATTTTAGAAAAAATGTGTAAAGTAACTAGAAAGGTATTGACGTTACAAAATAGAGCTTCACAACCAAAAGTTGAAAAAAAGGTTAAAAAAGGTAAAAAAAAGATTAAAAGTGTTACAATTGTAGGATTGGGTAAAAAATAGTATTATCTTTGTCCTCACAAAACAGATGTATTATGTTATTAGAAAAAGAGATTTTAGATTTTACGATTTGGTTGTATAGTAAAGGGTGGAAATTATCATCCGGAGGAAATTACACCAACATCCAAACCGATGAGGTTAAAAGTGTTGGGGATTTAATTGTTCAAAGTAAAACAATCGACAATTACGCACCACAAGCATTCCAAGTGGGTGAAGTGGTTAAAAACAAAGATGGGGGAAATGAAGTTGAATTAACAAGAATTGATTGGAATCGGTACGAGCGAGAATACAAATGTTGGTACGAAGATGAAAATGGTGATGAATGGTACGGATTTGAAGACGAATTTGAGAAAATATGAAAAAAATGTTTGATTTGTACGGACCTTATGTCTGTAGTTTAAGAAGTTATGTTATTGCAATCATCTCATTCTTAATAATTGTTGGATTAGAAAGTTGTTCAACCCATTGTGAGAGAATGCACAAGTATTATAATAACCGTAGGTATATTGAGGTTGGTGCTAAAAAAAGTTTAGATAAAAAGTTAAAGACATCAAAATGTCAGATAACTTTTAATTAATGGACTAATAAAATAGGTTAAACATTGAAACCTTTGTAAATTGATTATAAATGAAATGGGAAAGTGGCTAGGCATAGTCCAAAAGGTAAGAGTATAAGTTTGTCCCTGTCTTATAGAAGATAACACCAGGCGCCCTGCTTACCATAATTAAATTTACATAAAGATATTATCAGTAATGGTAGATGTGTTAAGTAAGGTGAGAACTTACTGCCTGTCTAAAAACAAAGTAGCAAATAAGGTTGCTATAACACAAATGAGTTCTCGGCAAGTAAGTTATTTGGGTTCCATCCAGTAACTATGTGACCCTACTCTTATTCTTCTAATGTGTGAAAACCTGTTGGTTAATAAGAAAGAGGGTGATAATATAAAAATTAGAAATTATGATAATTAACGAGTGGGATAAAGAACAAAATTTATTTTTCGTAAGAGATTTAGATTATGATAGAAATATGTTTATCGGAACGATGGATGAATGTAAAAAATTTATGATTAATTACAATAATAATCAATTATGATACCAAAAAATGAAATGGTTGAGGGGTGGTATAATGGTTTCTGTAGAAACAACCACGTCGCTTATTGGGATGGTGAAAAGTTCCAATATGTAAGATATCAATTTGGATTTTACTTGGACACTATAGAACATTTTGAAGATGTTAAAGACAAAGGATTTGACGGATTTGTTCCGGTGGAAAAGATTGAAAGAATCCCCATTGATAAACAATGGGAGGTTAAAGATGAAATAGGATATTAAATTAACATTAAATGTTCAGGTGCTAGAGTGGTTGATTAGATTGGTCTGCAAAACCAATGACGAAAGTCCTCGTCGGTTCGAATCCGACCCTGAACTCAATAAAAATGCGTCATTGGTGAAATGGTTATCATTTTAGTCTCCAAAACTAAAGTTTCAGATTCGAATTCTGAATGGCGTGCAAAATCCTTCTGTAGTTTAAAAAGAGCAAAACACAGAGACGAATATATCTCCCTCCGGTAACCATCCCAAGAATGTATTAAGAGTATGTGGGTTCGATTCCCACTGGAAGGGCAAAAGATTTATCCATATAAGGTTGGATAAGGTGACATGACGAAAGTTATCTCCGGAAGGTAAAATGAAAAATTAGTAGAGTGGTACTACGGGGTGACGGCCCAGACGCAGGTTCGATTCCTGTATTAATTAATTTGAGAATAAGGACTAAAGGTATTAATAGCGACCTAAAGACTGGGGTAAATCTTGATAGATATTGTAAAACTAAACTTCCACATAAGGTGAAGTCGGTCATAATTGTTGGTGTGGATGTACTTCAAAGCCGTCTGTTGTTTTACAAAGAATTAAAAACAGACCTATAACTTACGTCAGTGGTAGTGTAGAGGTGAGGTTCGGAGTAATCAACCAAACCAAGAGACCGCCGAGGGTAAACACGGGTATGATGCCCGTCTAGTCCCCTAAGACTGAAATATCGGAGAATCCTCATTGTCTGTTTTTATTTATTAATACGGTGAGATACCGGCGATTATCGCCGTAGAAATACGGTGAATGTAAATTAAAAAGTTTAACAACCGGGGTGTCCATACTCTAAAAAACTAATGGACTAGTTGTGTTGATAGGGGTGACCTCCCAACAGTAGCACCGTAGAAATACGGTAAAGGATAAATAAGGACTGGTACGCCGGTGAGGAACACAACCAATTCCGGAATTCCCACGAGAAGTGATTCTCAAGTTGCCCGCTACGACCCGAGGGCGGGGTTGTTAAACTTTTTTTATTTAACTTATAGGCATAAAAAAAAGGTTAGATTTCTCTAACCTTTTTTCTGTTTATTATACTACTGTTTTTTAGAAACAATTGACCAAATTACACCAGTTAATGTTAATACCGCTCCGGATAATTCAGTGTACATACTATCAGATATATACCCTTGTGCAATGACAATACCACCAATGGCAGTGAATACGTGGCGAATAACACCAAAAATTTGTTCTTTATTCATAATTGAATTTTTAAAAGTTTATTTACTATAAATATCTTGAAATTGAGATTAATTAAAAAATTAATTTTAAAATCACTTGACACTTTGGTAAATTAGCGTATATTTATAAGAAATTACAATAACACAAAAAATGCAAACTTTAAACATATTACTTACGATAGCGGGAACTGAGGGTAGAGATACAACTTGGAAGTCGATGGTATGATATATATTTAAGTAAAAAAATATTTTAAAATCCATCTTCAAAAAAAGGTGGATTTTTTTTTGGTTTTTATTTGGCAGAATGAAATAATGTATTACCTTTGTATCAAATAAAAGGATTATGAAACAAGAAATCATGACAGAAGAAAAATGTAGAGAATCTTGGGAGAAACATCAAAAGAATGGTCACGAAGATGATATGATACCTTACTTAGATTTTAGAGGTGAGTGTGGATTAAAGGATGAAGATGAAGAGGAAGACGCTTGGGATGATGATGGTAGTGTAGAATATGAAGATTGGAATTAGAAGTTTAAAAGAAATAATTTATGAAAAAATTGATTTTAATTATGGTCATCCCACTATTCTTATCTTGTTCTGTTGATGGATATGTGAGTTGTAATTGTGGGTTAGTAATTAGTAATAGAGTACGAGATTATTCTGTTGTAATTAGAAATGAATGTACCGGAGACGATAAATTGTTTTATCTATACCCGAATGATTGGAGAAACGCCCAAGTGGGTTCACAATTTTGTATTTATAACACCAATAATTGGTAAAAAACAAATTAAAGATATGGATTATACAGGAGAACAAATAATTGTTATAATGGGGGGATTATTGGTATGTTTAGTGGTATTGGTAGTTCTAGGTAAAGGATATGTTGATAAAATAACAAAAAAATAATAATTATTATGATTAGAGAAGAATTGGTTATGGATTACTCACCGATATTGGGAGTAACCTACGGATTGAAAAATGTTTTAGTTGAGGATGATTCAACAGAAAAAAAAGAAGAATAAAGTTTGGTATAATGAAATAAAGTATTATCTTTGTACCATCAAAAAGAAACAAGTTATTTGAAATATTGGTAATATAAAATGGCCCGGTCTTCTAATGGCTAGGAATCAAGGTTTTCATCCTTGCAATCGGGTTTCGATTACCCGTCGGGCTACAACTGACATCTCCCCAGGGAGAAGGTCCTGGTCCGGATAGAACCTCATCTATCCAAAATTGGGGCTGTCGTATAAAAGCAATTACAATGGTTTTGCAAATCATAGAACACGGAGCGTTACCGTGTAGCTCCACAAAAAAAAACAAAGATAAATTTGGTTATTAAAGATTTAATTACTATCTTTGTAAAACAAAACAGAAAGACAGGATACGGGAAGTCACTACCCGGGAAACACGGTTCTTTCTCTTTCAATTGTTATAGGTTTGTCACCTTTGGATTGAAAATTTTGGTCTATTAGTGAAGAAGCATCATCCAACACTGTCACTGTTGAGTAGACGGAGCGTTACCGTCATAGACCGCCAAAAATAATACATCGCGAGGGGGAGGTATAGTATCTCATCGGTCTCATAAGCCGACTAAAGCAGGAGCGTTACCTGCCCTACGCTACTAATTTAATAACTAAATCCGTATGGCTACAGTAGCAAAAAGGTCAAGACAACAAAGAGTTCTTGATATGTTGGAGAAACAATTAAAAAATGGTGTAAAAACCGAAAAGGGTACTATGAGTACTAAAATCCCTTTAACCGATTTTGATAAGAAAAGAATCGAGAAGGAGATTAACATCCTTAAAACAAAAGTTTAAACTTATAAGCTTAAAATTTAAATTTATTTTAAAGGTATAAGCTTAAAAAAATAGATGAATAGACCACACCTAGGGTTAGTGATTTAATTATTGGGTCTCATTTCGGTACACAAGTCCGAAGTTCATCTAAACTGCAACATTCGCCTAGTAGGTATGGCATCACACTTCCAATGTGAAATAAGGCCGGTTCGAGACCGGCATGTTGCTCTTTGGCTCCATCGTTCAACGGATAGGACTAAAGCCTTCTAAGCTTTCAATCGGGGTTCGAATCCCTGTGGGGTCACAATTTTTTAATTTTATTTGTTATTTTTATGAAAAAAGTTGTTTTAAGTTTAATATTATTAGTATCTTTGGCATCTTGTACAGAGAATCAAAGAGTGAAAAGTTTTGGAGGGACCGGAACCATCAAATTACCTCAGGGTGAAAAGTTGGTAAACGTTACTTGGAAAGATGAACATCTTTGGACTGTTTCAAGGCCTATGAGAGAAGGAGAAGTCCCTGAGACTTACAAATTCCACGAGGATTCAAGTTTCGGAATGGTTCAAGGAACCTATAATATTATTGAGACGAAGTAAATGGGTTGAGTGATGGTAGATTGGTTTTACACACCACATACTAGTTAGGTGAGAAAAGTAAGAGGAATCAACAAGTAATTCAAACAGGTGGGGTCGAGACCCACCAAAACGCCCCGGTGGTGGAACGGTAGACACGCTTGTTTTAGGCACAAGATTTTGAGGGTTCGATTCCCTCCTGGGGTACAATAAAGATTAAAACCATCACTAATGACACGCACGGCAGCCGAAATGAAATAGTACTCAATGATTAGGCAATGCGAACGATGAAGACCGGATACCTCACTGTGCGTAGGTAAGTTTCAAATCCGGTTGTTGGTTTTTTTTTTAATACATTATCATAACTCGGTGTGATACGCCGCCAACTACCTCCTTAAACTACGTGGGAACTGCGGTTCTCCCAATGTGGCCGAAGTGATGATGTTTTAAGAAACAGAGAAAAATCTGGACAGCGAAAGCAGGATAGACCTTGGACAGTTTCTTTTAGTAGTTTAAGAGACAGAGTTGACTTCTACTTAAAAAAAATACTCTGCAACAGGCTTCCGTAACTCAATTGGTAGAGTGCGTCCCTTGTAAGGTCGAAGTTGTCGGTTCGAGACCGGTCGGAAGCTCGAGTCGTTTTTCCGGGGTTCAGTTTGAGAGTCTGTTTTTTGTAGTTAAGAAAAGTCAGTGGTGTCAAATAGGTAGTTAAATGTTTCTTAACCTTAAAAGAAAGAATGATTTGGTTTAGGACGAGATTGACTGTATTTTACAGGGAAATCTCTCAAAAAAAAATGGGAAAATGAATAAGACAAACTCAAGTCGAAGATGGTAAACGTAATCATCAAGTTTTTCCAAAATGTTTGGTAAGAAGCTCAAACGGCGAAAGCGTTCGGTCTTAATTGGCCGAAAGGATGTGGGTTCGAATCCCACCTTACCATCAAAATCGACTATAAGAGGATTGACCAATGAGGCTAATTGGTAAGTAGTTGACATCTCGGAAAGACGGGAAAATAGTCGGGTGGCGGAATTGGATAGACGCGGCCCCGTCGAGGGGTTTAACCGGAATTACAGGTTCGAGTCCTGTCCTGACTACAATTGAGATAGAGATACTCAATGATTTGGCATCGTTCGAAATAATGATGTGGCTGACGCCTCAAACGGTTTTACAGATGAGGTCTTTGGGAAAAGGGAGCATACTAACTCACCTCCAAGTAATAGTTGACTTTTATGTGCGGGTAAGACCGTCTCGACTTTTGAATAGGAAAACAGAAAAAATCTACCCCAAACTAATCTCATTGGGGGAACACATCTCCGTGGTGAAACTGGTATACACGACAGGCTTAAGACTTGTTGCTTCGGCGTGTGGGTTCGACTCCCACCGGGGATACAAAAAATTTAAAAATATGAAAAACAACCAACCCAACTCCACATAGTTTTAGCTATTAGCTAAAATTTATGACTCAGAAATTGAGAATTTGGAGAGTAGTTCCCGTTAGAAACGGTGTTCAGGCTCCCACTTTTTTCGTAGAAACTACGGAAGAAGGACGTGAGAAGGCAGAAGTATCTGCGGTTAAACAGGCGAGAGTAAAATCTGGCTTAGGAAAGTTCGATAATTGGAACTTTAGATTGGAGAAACTCTCTGTGAGGGTTGATAAATTTGGGAGGTACATTAAGCACCACCAATAGATTGACATATGTTTTATGGGTTCATTAAAAACCCATAATTGGTCTCGTAACTCAGAGGTTAGAGTGCTACACTCATAATGTAGAAGTCGGGATATCGTAATTCTCCGGGACCACAATAGATATTTGAGTGTAAGTATAGTATAATATCAGTCGTTGGACTCTTACAGGTCGCGAACGATGGTCTGATTGTCGTTAATCAGTGTAGATACCCGGGAACTCCTACATAAAACCTTCAAGGAAACTTGGGGGTTTTTTATTTACAAAAAAATAAAACATCCTTATATTTATAAATGAAACCTTGTTGCTGAGGTTCTCGTGTCCAAAGTGGCATTTGAGTTGGAATTGATACCAACGAAGAGAAGTTCAATAAACATAAAAAATAAAATAAGGAAATTATGTATTACCAAACAAAAACAGGTACGCCTTGTGCGTATATCACAAAAGACAAAAAACGTCTTAAACAAGTTGGACAAAATGTCTATCTTAAAAATGGGGATGAATTCCAACTGGAATTATTTAATCCCTCCACTAACACAGTATTATCTAAAATTAAACTTGACGGAAATTATATCTCCGGAGGAGGAATTGTTCTTAAACCGGGACAACGAATTTTTCTTGAGAGATATCTTGACGATGCTCGTAAATTCAAGTTTGAAACTTATGAGGTTGACGGGACATCAAATGAGGTGTTGAATGCCATCTCCGGAAATGGGGATGTTGTTATTGACTTTTTTGATGAGTATAAACAACCGGTGTGGACAAATAATATTAGTTATTGTGGTGGGTCATTTGGCGGACCAATCCATACTTATTCTACAAACACCGGTGGGTCAATTCAAACACATACCCACACAACAAATACTGGTGGAGTTACATTTACAACTAATGGATTTGCTGGTTCAACAACCGGAACGGCATCGTACAGTACATTAACAGCGGGGATTAATTCAGCAATGTTTAATGCCTCATCGGGAAATTTAAATATCGGTGGTAAAAAAGAGGTCACTATGGATTCATTAGAGACCGGTAGAGTTGAGAAAGGTGGTAAAAGTGACCAATCATTCCAAACGGTAAATAAATCGTTTAATCACTACGCATGTTCTACTTCTATATGGAAGATATTACCTGAATCACAAAAACAATATGACAATAAAGATTTAAAAGTTTATTGTGGTAATTGTGGTAAAAAAAGAAAAAAAGATTCTGATAAATTTTGTTCATCTTGTGGAACTAAATTTTAAAAAATAAACAAATAACAAGGTTTCATAAAAAAACCCCTTCTTTTCAGAGGGGGTTTTTTTTATTTAATTAATTGTGTTATTTTATGAAAATAATGTTTATATTTCTATTATTGTTACTGTATTATTAGCTTGTAAGTATTGAATATCGCCATCTGGTGAACCAGAATTACAAGTCATTAATGTTGCTGGAATAGTTAAGGTAATATTTTGTCCTGTAATATAACTAAATACACTATTATTTGCTACTGAAGTTCCTAAATTAATACAACTTGATATATTAATATTTATCATTGTAGAACTTCCTTGAAAACAAGTATTTCCAATAGTTGTTACTAAAGGTAAATTAACAATTAAGGTTGGTTGAAAATTTCCACTACTTTCTAAACAAGATTTACCAAGTTGTGTTAAAACAGGTAAATTAACAACACTTAATAGACTACAATCATAAAAAGAATAATCACCAGCAATTATTAAACATCCAAGGTAATCATTAATTTCTACTAAATCACTACTAGAAAATAAATCATTTTTCACTGTAATATTACTACCTCCAAATAAACTTACTTCATTTCCAATAATATTTACACTTGTAAATGGGTTTCCATTGGTAGGTAAATCAAAGAACGTGTTCCAATCGGCAACATTAGTAGAATCTCCAACTAAAATATCGGCATTTGTTATATTATCAAATGTTAAATTTAACGACAACGGTAATTGTGTTGGTGTTGGTGTGTTCGTTGGAGTTATAGTAGGCGTAGGTGTATTTGTCGGTGTTGGAGTTATAGTAGGTGTTGGTGTAGGTGTTGGTGTTATAGTAGGTGTTGGTGTAGGTGTTGGTGTTGGTGATTTACGAACAGATTTAACTGGCGGCCAATCAATATTTGATATTATCTCTAACGCACCAAATGTGTGTGTAAAAGTTCCTTTAACGCACCATATGTGTCTAATTTGATTTGGGTTTAATATTACCCCATTCCTCAATGAGAAATCGTTTAAATTTTGATAATTTATTATAATTTTTGTTATACCACTATTTCTAATTATTAATCTTTGTCCTTTCATAATTTGTTTATTTATAAATACTTATTTTTTATTTTTTAATCACATATTATTGGTGTGTTTGTAACAAGACCATTTACAATATTATATTTGTAGGATTGATAGGTGTCCGTGCCTAATAATACTGAATCATAAGGAATTGTTAAACCACTATCTTGGTATATCATAATTCCAACAGCAAATGATGGTGAAGTTGTGTAAGCGGTAAAAATATCACTGTTACAATTACCAAGTGTGAGTGTTGTTATTGTTATTGGTGTAGATGTTGGTGTGGGTGTTGGTGTTTCCACAGGTATTTCAGTTTCTGTTGGAGTGGGTGTTTTTGTTGGAGTTTTAGTAGGTGTTGATGTTGGTAATATTGTTGTAACTGTCACATTATTGTTGGATAATAAATACTGTATATCATAATCAGGGTATCCATCATTACATGTCATAATATATGACGAAACGGTTAGATTTATTGTGTTACCCGTAATACCGTTAAAAATGTTATTATTAGTATTAGTATCATCACCTAAAGATAGTATTGATGGTATATATAATTCTGTAATTGATGTACAATTTTCAAAACCATTATTACCTATTGAGATTAATTTTGGTAGATTAAAATTTGTTACATTATTACATGAATAAAAACAATACGGACCTGAATTTATTAACTTTGGTAAATTTAAAGTAGTTAAAACTGATTCTCCTCCAAATGATAGTTGACCAGCGGTTGTTAGATTTGGTAAATAAATATAAGTAACGTTTGGTGTTATATTAAAACAACTATCGTTACAATATTGATTATTTGGTAAAACAATAGTTGTTAAATTTAAACAAGATAAAAATGCGTTAGGGTCAATTTGAATAATACAATCAATACCATCAACAATCTCTATTAAAGAATTATCACCATTAAATAAATTATTTTTTATTGTAATATCACTACCGCCAAATAATAACACATTCACATCATTTATAGTTACTGATGTAAAAGAATTACCGTAATCAGGTAAATTAAAAAAATTGTTCCAATTTGTAATGTCTGTTGGGTCGCCAACTAATGAATTTATGTTTCCGGTATTATCAAATGTTAATCTTAAATAATCCTCAAGATTTGATATTGGCGTGTTGGTTGGTGTAACTGTTGGTGTATTGGTTGGTGTTTCTGACGGTGATAATCCAGATGTTAGCGTTATTGTTGGTGTTTGAGTTGGAGTTTTTGTAGGTGTTGGTGTTAAAGTTTCTGTTGGAGTTGGTGTTGGGAATTGACAAATGTCTCCAATATTAATTGTTATCATAACACCGTTTTGTACCGAAATTAGATTATCGGTTAAATAATAACCATTAGTAACTTTACAACCATTATTTCTATTATACATAATCATTCGTTGAGGGTTATAACTATAGTTAGTATAAACAGTGATTATCCCGTTTCTGTTACTATATGATGGCGAATTTAATATATTTAACCAATAACAAATGGGTTCAATAGATAGGTCAAACACTATTGTTTCAATTGGGTTTTCCAATGTTACAGACTTTAAAATAGTAATTGGGGTTAATCCGCTCGGTAAAACACATGTGTGTAAGGTGTTGTTTTGATTTAATTGAGGCCAATTAATATTTGATAAAATCTCTAATTTACCTAAAGAATGTGTGAAAGACCCTTTAACACACCATATAGATTTTGTTTGTTTAGGGTTTAATACTACACCATTTTTCCACGAAGAATCGTTTAAGTTTTGATAACTTATTATTATTTTTGAATTACCATTATTTCTAATCTCTAACTTTTGACCGTTCATATTGTTATTTTAGTATAAATAGTTTTTTTTATTAAAAAAAAATGATTATATTTGTATCTAAATAATTAGATATGGAAAATAATATGAAACCACCTTGTAGAATATATCTTGATGATGTGAGAACTCCTACTGGTGATGATTGGATTGTAGTTAGAGATTACGATGAATTTGTTGTACAAGTTAATAAGATTGGGTTGGAGAATATTGATATTATATCTTTGGACCACGATTTAGGTGATTCTGCAATGAAAGAGTATTTTAATAATGTTTCTCCAAACTACACTTTGGACTATAACAATATTAATGAGAAAACTGGTTATGATGCTGCTAAATGGTTAGTTAATCAATTTTACAACGAATTTCCGGAAAGAGTTAATATGACTAAAAATGAAAAAAAGGATAGTAAATTTATTTTTCCGTTAGTTTATGTTCATTCGGCAAATCCTGTCGGAGCACATAATATTTGTGGTTGGATTAACAATTTCTTAAAAAATGAAAAACAACCTGAGACCTGTGTTAGGGTTCGAATACCTATTAAATAACCAAACATTATTGGTTTGGAAAAAAAGAATTAGATTTGCAGTATGATTAAGATAGATAACGATAGAAAAGTTTGGATTATATCCGATACACACTTTGGACATAAGAATATATGTCGTGGTGTAACCGAATGGAGGCTTCCAGATGGAAGTGTTCCAATTCACCAAACAAGAGATTTTGATTCAATTGGTCAAATGAATGACGCCATTGTAAATGGTATTAATAGTGTTGTTGGTCAAGACGATGTGTTAATTCATCTTGGTGATTGGAGTTTTGGTGGTTTTGAAAATATTAAAATTTTTAGAGACAGAATTGTGTGTCAAGAGATTCACCTTATATTAGGTAATCACGACCATCACATTGAAAATAACCGAAGTGATTGTCAGGAATTATTTGCTAGTGTTAATCATTACACAAAATTGATGTATAAATTTGATACTTTGGTTTTAATGCACTATCCTATAGATTCTTGGGATGGGTTAAATAAGGGTCATATTCACCTCCATGGACATGTACATCTCCCAACGGGTAAAATCTTTGGTAAGGGTCGTAGAATGGATGTTGGTATTGATGGTTCATTGTTTTTTGCTCCATACTCATTAGACAATGTTATTAAGATTGTAAAATTGAGAGAAATTAAATCAAATATGGATGATGACCATCACACAGATGATATGATAACTGACGAAGGTCGAAAAAGAAAATAAGATGAAAGAAAAAATTTTAGAATTAATTCATAAAGAATTAAAGAATGTTGGTGGTGAAAATATTTTTCACAATTGTTATTTTGCTAATCACATATATTGTGGTAGTTATACTCCATCACCATACATTACAAAGCGGTTTAAAGTTAAAGAAAATGACGACACATCAGAACACATAAGTCCCGATATAATGGAGTTTACTTTAAAATTTGATGATGGTGAACCCGATATTAGAGTTTATACGCAGTGGGATTATAGTTCAGCGGATGAGATTTATAAGACAAAATATTTTGGATTAAAGAAATTTTGGACAACAGTTACGACTTATAGATTTATAACAAAAGTAATTTGTGGTCATATTTTATTTGATTTATCGGATGAAGAAAGTGTTGATTTATTAAAATTAACTAAAGAATCCTACTCTAAATATAATTCACTAAAAGATGCTGCGAATGATAAAATAGTGTTAAAAAAAATAAAAAAACGATTAAAAAAACATGGAAATTAAACAAACACAAAAAGATTTATTCATTTGTTCCTGTCATAATACGGAACATCAAATGGTTGTTTTATATGATGAAGATGAAATTGATGGTGTAAAATATCCAATGGTTTATATCCATACTCATTTAACTAAACGACCTTTTTGGGAAAGAGTTAGTTATGGTTTAAAATATATTTTTGGGTATCAATGTAGGTACGGAGCATTTGATGAGTTCATCATAAATCCGGATGATACTGACGGAATTGAGAAGATTGTAAAATATTTAAAAAATTAATATGAGAGAGTTATTTTTAGTTCGTGGAATTTGTGGTTCCGGAAAATCAACGTTGGCGAAATCAATCGGTGGAACTCATCTTGAGGCTGATATGTATTTTATGGAAGATGGTGGATATCAATTTGATATTACTAGATTAAAAGATGCTCATCAATGGTGTCAAGACTCTGTGGAGGAAGCAATGACTTGGGATGAGAATCCTGAAATAGAATTTTTATCAGCGGGGGTTTCTAAAATTGTGGTCTCTAATACATTCACTCAGGAATGGGAAATGCAACCATATTTTGACTTGGCTGAAAAATACGGTTATAAAACTTACTCACTTATCGTAGAAAACAGACACGGAGGAGTCAATGAACACGGGGTTCCGGAAGATAAGTTAGAACTAATGCGAAAAAGATTTGAAATTTCTTTGTAAAAAATTTGGTGGATTAAAATAAAGTAGTATCTTTGTACCATCAAATAGTAACAAATACATTAACATTTACAAATTTAAAAATTATGGCAACACGTAGCAAAACTTTAGGATTACACGAATGGACAAAAGAAGATAACATCTTAGCGTTCTATTACACAAAATACGGAACTTACGGTTTGTATTTAAAAGATGAAACTTCATTGGCTAAATGGATTGGTTCTTCATTAGGTTCGTTGAAAATGCAATCAGCCAACTTCCGTGGATTAATGGGTGAGTCTGAAAGAGCTTTGAGTGATTACTCAAAACTACAATCAGAAGTGTATAACGAGTGTGGTGAAATGTCTAAAATGGAACTGATGAAATTGAGTAAATCAATCATTGACCAAGACACATACGAGAGAAATGAGATTTTGAAAAAATTGGGTAAAGACCCTAAAAAAATGGTAAGAGTATAATGGAGAACATCTTCAAGGTAGCTAAATACCAAAAAACCGATACCGGATTTACACATATGGGTTATGACGAATACGTCATAACCTTTTGTAAATCTAAGAAAGTTCATTTATTGAGAATTGTTGTAAATGGCCAATTTACCGAACACACTATTAATTTAGTTGATGGGTCTAGTGGTTATAAAAACAACATCCTTAAAGCGATAAGTGATTATAAAAACGATAGGTTAAAAAGTAATCCCGACCATATTGTAAAAAAAACTATAACATTCAGTGCTATTGCTCAGATTTATAGTAAGACAATTGTGAGTAATGTTAAGAATTATTTATTGGGTATTAACAAAGAAGAAAGAAGAGATACATTAACAAAATTTGAATTGATATAATGGAAAGAAAGTTAGCTAGTATTAGAAGAATTAGTGATATTCAAGAAATTCCCGGGGCCGATATGATTGAATTGTCAATCGTGGATGGTTGGAAAGTGGTTGTGGCAAAAGAAGTTGGTCACAGAATAAATGATTTGGTTGTATATTGTGAGATTGATTCATTCTTACCAATCAGAGAAGAATTTGAATTCTTACGTAAGAGTTCATATAAGAAAATGGGTGATGAAGAAGGATTCCGTTTGAGGACCGTGAAACTTCGCGGGCAGGTATCCCAAGGATTAATTTTACCTTTATCTGTTTTATTTGAAGGTTATGGTTATAGAGTTTCTGAAACGTTATTAAATGAGAATGTTGCTTTGGAACCAAATAGAACCGTTATTTCACCATCAGATATGATTGAATTGGTTCCGGGAACTGATGTGACTGAAAAATTGGGAATCGTTAAGTACGAACCACCAATTCCAGCAGAACTAGCCGGAAAGGTTAAAGGTATGTTCCCAAGTTTCATTCGTAAAACTGATGAAGAGAGAATTCAGAACTTGGCATCCGAGTATGAAGAAATGAAGAAACATACTTACTATGTAACAGAAAAATTAGATGGTTCTTCCTCAACATTCTACTACAATAACGGAGAGTTTGGTGTTTGTTCTCGTAATTTGGAGTTATTGGAAACTGAAGGTAACACATTTTGGAAAGTTGCTCGTGAATTGGATTTGGAAAACAAAATGAGAGAATATGGTGAGAACGCGAACATCTCTATTCAAGGAGAACTTATTGGTGAGGGTATCCAAGGGAACCCATATAAAATCAAAGGACAAACCGTAAGATTCTTCAACCTGTTTCATATTGATTTACAAGAGTATGATTCATTATCTTTATTTCAATCACTGGTGACTGAATTAGGTATAGAGACCGTACCGGTGTTAGACACACATTTCCATTTACCGGACACGATTGATGAGTTATTAAAGATGGCTGATGGTAAATCAGATTTGAACCCCAACTTCGATAGAGAGGGTGTTGTAATTAGAAGTTTGGATAGAAAAATCTCATTCAAAGTAATATCAAATAAATTTTTATTAAACGAAAAATAAGAGATGAGTGGAGGGGCATTTGATTACCAGCAATATAATATTGGTCGTATTGCAGACCAAATAGAGGAAACAATTATTAAGAATGGTGTTAAGAAAACACCCAAAGAAATTAAAGACGAAGGTTGGAGAGACCCTGAATGGTATAAAAAATACCCTGAAGATAAATTCCATTACAAATATCCGGATGAGGTTATTGAGAAGATGAAAGAAGCGGTTAAAGCTCTTCATATCGCTCAAGAATACGCTCAACGAGTGGATTGGTTATTATCCGGTGATGATGGTGAAGAATCATTCTTAAGTAGATTAGAAGAAAATTTGAAAAAAATAAAATAAGATGTTAGAAAAACTAAACAAATATTACGAAGACGGATTACTTTACAAACAAGTACATCCATCACTTCCATTAACCATATGGAATTATACTGAGAAAGTTCAGTACGAGAACCTGTGGGATGAGGTGACTCTTATGTGTAGAGGTTTAGTTACTGACGACAAAGGAGATATTGTTGCGACACCATTTAAAAAGTTCTTTAATATTGAGGAAGGGAAATATACTCCAACTGAAACCTTTGAGGTTTATGAAAAAATGGACGGTTCATTAGGTATTGTATTTTGGTATCAGGGTCAATGGGTGGTTGCCACTCGTGGTTCATTTACATCAGACCAAGCAATCAAAGCGAGAGAACTCTTAAAGAAATACAATACAGACATAATGTTCAGACATATGACATTTTGTTTTGAGATTATCTATCCGGAAAACAGAATTGTTTTGGATTATAAAGGTGAAGAGAAACTGGTCCTATTGGGAGCATTCGATAATTGGGGTAAAGATTATGACATGTCAGATTGGGATGAGTGGGGTTTTGATGTGGTTAAAAAATACGATGGTATTAAGGACTTCAAAGAACTTAAAGAAATGGTTAAAAACAACCAAGAAGGGTTTGTGGTGAAGTTTTCAAATGGGGATAGAGTTAAAGTTAAAGGTGTTGAGTATTTGCGTCTTCATAAAATTATGACCAATGTATCAACAACCGGAGTTTGGGAATATCTAAAAAATGGTGAAGATGTGATGGAATTATTAAAAGATGTTCCGGATGAATTTTACACCAAAATTAAAAATTATGTAAAAGAATTAAGGTATTTTTATTTCCAAATATCTGAAGATGCTGGTAAAAAATTTGATGGTAAAATGTATGGTAAATATAACGACAAAGAACCTATCACAGATAGAAAAGAATACGCTGAGTGGGTGTCACAACAAAATAAACATTTATCAGGGATATTATTTAGGATGTTCGATAAAAAAGATTATTCTGAAATCATATGGAACTTAATCAGACCGGAGTTTAAAAAGTTGTAGGAAAAATGATTAAAAGTGAGGGGTTGCCCTCACTTTTTTTATTTTTAAACTATTTATCTTGATATATTAACAAATTATGAATACATCAGTAATAGTAGCATTTATCACGGGAGTTTTAGGTCCAGTTATATTATTATTTATTAAAAATAAATTAGATAAAAAAAATCAAAAACCTGATATGGTTATAGAAACCTTAAAAGTTAGTGAGCTCGTAATGTCTAAATTAGACCGTATCAAAGACGAATTAAAACCTGATAGAGTTTGGGTAACCCAATTTCATAATGGTGGAAATTTCTACCCAACAGGTAAATCAATGGCTAAGTTTAGTGTTATCTACGAAACAGTGAAAACCGGTGTCTCATCCATCCAATCAAACTTTCAAAATATCCCCGTTAATTTATTTTCAAAATCTATCAACTATTTATTAGAGAATGAATCTATTGAAATTTCTGATTATAAAGATGAGACAATAGCGACTTTTGGATTAAAATATGTTGCTGAAGACACCGGATGTAAATCCGGATACTTATTTCCAATCAAATCTATTGATGGAAAATATATTGGGACATTAGGTTTAGATTATACAAAAAGAAAAACTAAATTGGACGAAGAGGATATTCAACATTTAAAAATGTATTCAGCCTCATTGGGTGGTGTTTTAATGAACCATCTACAACAATAATATGGAAAAATTAATAACATTATTAGAAATATCTTCATCAGAATTCAAATCTAAACTTAAAAGTGTTGGGAATGTTGAAAAGGGTAATGAATTAACCTCTGGTGGTGATTTACAACCCGATTTTTTAGACATATTATCTAAATTTATGGATGATTGGAAAAAACTAAAAAGTAATTGTCCTTTAACTTTTACATCCGGTAATGATTCTTTTCATAAAAAAATCACAAGTTATACTAGTCGTCATACTAAAGGAGAGGCGGTTGATGTGACTTTAGATAGTGCGTGTCGTTCAGATTTTAAGTCATTATTAGATTCATATAAGACAAAATACAATGGATTTTCATATATTGACGAATATACAAGTCCAACCTCTAAAGCAACTGGCGGACATTTTCATATTTCATATAGAAGTGGTCAACCGGAAGGTAAGGGTTCGACAAAGAGCGGCATAACCAATAATGATGATAACACAACAACCACTTATGTTGATGGAAAACCGGAACTTGGTGGTGATTTATTATCGGCTGGAATATCAAAAATTATGTCGTTAAATAATGAAAATTTTTTTAAAAATAAAAGAATACTTGAGAGTATTAATCGTATAAAAAATTTATTATAATGAATCATTTCATCTCACCTTCACCTAATGGTAACTTAAACCAAGGAATGTTATCAAAAACTGTCGGTCTTTCATCATATGAAAATGATAGGTTAGTTAGCCCTTATGATGGTATAGTTGTACCATCTATTAATCGTTGTGACGGAAATCTTACTATTGAGCATAATGTTAATGGTGAAACCTTTTATTCAGATTTTTGTGAAATAGGTAGAGTTATTGTTGGAATTGGTAGTACAGTGAAACAAGGACACACTATTGGATATTTTTCAGATAAAGAAATATCATTCTCAATCCTAAATAAAAAAAAATCAAAACAAAATGTTAATGATTTTTTAAGTGGTCATCAGTTTAAAAAAGATGAGAAAAAAGATGTTAAAAAATCTGAAACCAAAGAACCTATTGTAAAATCAAATGAGCCTAGAATCGGTGGGTCAGACATTTTTACTGACATACTTTTAAGTCCAATATCTTTTATTAAAAAAGCGTTATCCGACAAACCAAAGAAAAAAGACGATGAACTTAATGAAGATATTAATAGAATTAAACAACTTTTAAAATAAAAAACCCCTCCGTTAAGAGGGGTTTCTGATTACTTAACCGTATCTACTTTTATAGTATCCACTTCCACTGAATCAACCTGTACTGAATCCACTTGTGTGGTATCGGTTGCAACTTCTGTTGTTGATTCTTCATTTTTTGTACCTTTCCAACAAGAAGTTAGAGATAAAGACCCTGCGATAACAATCGCCAATAATAACTTTTTCATAATAGTTTGTTTTTTAATTCTGTTAAATTATAGATAAATATGTCCGACATGTCAAGAAAAATAGTAAATAAACTTACGGAATCGTTATCGTAAAAAAATTTTTTAAAAAAAATGAAATAAAGTTTGGAAGTGTGGATTTAATGCTTATCTTTGTATCGGATTTAAAACTAATCATTATGGCTAAAGAGAAATTGTATAGAAGTGTTAACGGTGAATACCTTTATTTGTTTAATTGGATAGGTGGTGGATTTAATGACGTGTGGGCTCCAAGTAAAAGAGAAGCGTACGCTAAGGTGGTGAGAGAGAGTAAAGAACACGAGAAGAAATATCCGACTCATGTTAAGTTGAGACCCGACTATTCCTCAATGAGAAAATGTACTTATAGTGAGTATCAATCTCAAAACCGGATGGGTTGGATGATGAGTGTGTAAAAACTACTTGAGTAGGTGGGAGTGGTCAATCAACAACCCGCTGAAGTTTCAGGTGAATATATAACTAGGATGGGGGAGCCGATATAGTAAGTACCAAGTTGATGTTTTTTTGGAAGATTGAGTCAGTTTTTAACATTAGCGAAAAATAGTCAGGTTGGATACAAGGTCGGTTCGAGTCCGATGGAAGGTCATGGATGACGGGTAGCTCCCTGTAGAGAGGTTCGATTCCTCTCCTGACTACAAATTAAAAAATAAAAAAAAATGGAAATAAATTATTCGAGTGAAATTTTAACTTCAGCAAATTATGATTATGATGGTCAAACAGAGGATGGAAGAGGATTTACAATTCACGCATTCTGGGATAATTGGGATGACTATACTGTAGATACCATAGAATGGCTTAACGGAGCCGAAGGGACAGATGAAGAGGAAGATGAGATTATTGAAATGTTTTTAGATAACATGAATTAAAAAAATTTCAAAAAATATTTGACAGATTAAAATAAATGTATTATCTTTGTAGAAGAAAATAAGTTCATTGAAGTAATGGTGTGGGTGTTGTGTCGAGGTTTCAAATCCCTCCGGTTTCAAATCCGTAGCTCAGATGGTAGAGCATACACCCACATTATTTTATATGGTATTATAGCTCAGTGGGAGATTTATTTCCCTTGGTAGAGCAGGAGTCCCGAAAGTCTCTGTGCCGGTGGTTCGAGCCCATCTGATACCACCATAAATGTGTCGTGTAGAGTCGTTGGTTCGATTCCAACAACCGTAATCCTGGTGACCAAGGTTTAGCTGCAGTGGTAGAGCTTACACAACACATTTTATTTTTTAAAAAAAAGTTTTATAAAGTGCTTGACAAATGAAAAAAATCACTTACCTTTGTAAAACAATTAAGGGAAACCTTAAAGACGTTCTTAGAAATTTTAGATTATCCTTTACCCACTTCGGTGGTGTAAAAAACGATAATGGGTGGTATATCATCCTTAAATAAGTCAATGAAAATTGATGTAAAGTGAACCTATTGTGTTAATAGGTTTGCGGCTTCAGAAATGGGGCTCGAGTATACAAGTGAGATATCAGTGAGCCTGTAGTACCGAGGATGACTTCGTAGGGAAATGGAAAACTGAACGGGCAATGTGGATTGTCTGTTTGAGGTGGGAACACCAATAAAAATAACTCATAGGGTCTATGTGAGAAGTAAGGTTATCCAACCTTATAATTGCGAGTTCCAGTACAAGAGAAATCTTAAAGTCGAAAGACAAGATAAGTAACAGGTGGTGCTGTCATTATCCTTATCAAAAATCTACCAAGATTTTGATTCGAAGAATTCTTAAATTACCGAGATAGGGATATCTCACGAAGAAGTTTAGTATTCTTTAACCCAAAAGGTTATGGAGCTTATGGTAGACCACTTCTTTGATTCATCCACAACACATTAACTATTTTCATATGGTGAAAAACTAAACAGAAAAGAGCAAAAGTGTTTACCGGGTTTTGATGTAAGACACCAACTTAGTTACCGGCTGTCGGTAGCCTAAGATGTCCGCAAGACTGATTAGATTTCTGTGAAAAACTTATAGGGGGTCGAACCCCGAATCAGGTCGCAAACTTGAATAGGATTGAGTATCAGGAGAGTAATTAAGACCCTAAGGTATGGTTATCCTAAATAACCGGTGTTAAGAATTATCAACCAAAAGTTGATGGAAACGAAGGGAAACAATAATCCTTCAAAAGATTCTTAGTAAGACGAGTATTCTCATCGTATTTAGCCAAAAAGGTAACACATTCATTTGTGTTACCTTTTTTTGTTTTAATAATTATCTTTTTTAATCTCTCTATTTATTTTACCACAGAGAGGTTGTAAATTGGTATAATGATTTAGTTTAATTATTTCTTCCTCATTTTTTGCTGAAGATAAAGGAACTTTATGGTCTATATCCCATCCATAACTATATTCTCCGTTGTATTTCCCGTAATTATCCCAACTCATCCAATTTTCAAATAACCCTTCAAAATATAATAATAATTCATTAAACGAAATTCCAAGTATTTCATATGATTTAGTGTTTTTACTATAACCATAATTAATTAAGGATACCCCTATTAAGGTTCTTAAATTACAAGATAACTTAAATAAAGGGTCATTATTTTTTCGTTCTCTAAAATATTTATTTCTTCGTTCCCTAACTTTATCAAGATTGTTAGTGATGTATCTTTTATTTGTTTCTTTACTTTTTTCGGAATATTGTTTGAGTTTTTCTTTATTTAATTTTCTCCATTCACGTAAATATTCGTTTATTTTTTCTTTATTATCTTCTCGTCGTTTTCTATTTGATTTGTTAATTTTATCTTTATTTTTCTCAAAATATTTTATTTTATATTTTTTAGTGTCGTTTGTTTGTCTGTATTTTTTAAAATATTCGTTATGACAACATTTACATTCTTGGTTGTAACCATCTTTAGAATCTTTACGTTTCCCAAACTCACAAACTTCTTTTTCCTCCTTACACTTACTACAAACTTTTTTTTCCATAATGTTCTTTTAATAATGTTTCAATCAGACGAGATTTTTTAATCATCTCATCTTCCATTTTTTGATATATCACCGGGTCAACACAAATGGTGAATTTTACTTTTTTATCTTCTTCTTTTTTTCTTAATTTCATAATGTCTCTTTATTATAAATATCTAATAAAATACCAAAATTCATACTTTATATAAAAAAAATCATTATCTTTGTCCAATGAAAAAATCAATTAACATAGTCAATAAGAAAGCCAAGTTTGAGTATTCATTCCTACAGACACTAATTGTGGGAATCAAACTAGTTGGTTCAGAGGTAAAGTCCATTCGTCAGGGAAAGGTGTCCATCTCTGAAGGGTATTGCTATTTCAATAACGGGGAGTTATTTATAAAGGGGATGAACATCTCCGATTATGGGTTTGGGTCGTTCCACGAGACCGTAAAGGATAGAAAACTATTAGCCAAACGAAAAGAACTTATTAAGTTGGAGAATGAGTTAATCAACGGTACCACAATCGTTCCTTATCGCGTCTTCATAAACGACACCGGATTGATTAAGATGGAAATTGCTCTTGCCAAAGGGAAGAAGATACACGATAAACGAGATACCATAAAATCTCGGGACATAGAGAGGGATATGAAAAGGGACTTGAAATAGTCCCTTTTTTTTATTATATTTAATCATCAGTTCAATAATAAACAAATAAAAAAAAGAAATTATGGTAGATTTAACATCGTTCATTATGGGTATAGGTTTGGTTCTCGGGGTACTGGGAGTTGTGGTTATGGTTATAATGTGCATTCAGATTAACAGATTAAAAAATAAATGTAAGCAATTAGAACAAGTCCAAGGACATATCTTTAATGAGATAAATAGAGAAGGAGACACTCTTAATCGTCGTATAGATGGTGAGGTTGATAGGGTTAATAGATTACATACTGAAATAAATCAGTATATCAATAAGACAATCAACGACACATATAGAATTTTTGATTCAAGATTAGATAAATTAACAAATAAATTTACATCTCCGGTTGGGGATAAACAAGTATTAAAAGATTAAAAAATAAACATTTGAACTGATAACAAACCACCTTCGGGTGGTTTTTTTATTGGTGATTATCAATAAAAAAAGAGACCATTTAGGTCTCTTTTTTGTGTGGAGGTGATGGGACTCACCAGTGGAGATGAGGGGAATCGAACCCCTTTCTTGTTTACCTTAAAAATTAAGGACTACACGTTTATTCAATTAATTCTCAACTGACAAATATTTGGTTCCTATTTTAACATCGTTACCAATAACTGTGTCGGGTTCACTTGTGTTGAAGTAGCTCCCTGAACGAGACTCCTAATACATCTTCGGGTGGTATTACACCTTATTGGACTCCTGTTACTGGGTATCTGTCCACCGACCCTAATGTGTGTTTGCTTACGCTACGTTCACAAGCTCATCTTGACGTACAAGACCTACTAGAGCCATTTTGTTTAAAATGTTGCCATTTAGAATTTTGTTACCCATAGATTTAAGTGATAGAGAACATCTCACTACGTGCCCCGAATAATTAATAATACCAATCAATACCGGTCATCCCCTTATTATTCTGATACAAAGATAATACATTTTTAGATAATTCCAAATAAAAATATATTTATTATTAAAATAAATATCTATGCCCGATAAAAACGACTCTCACGGGGAATTTAAAACAATATTTGACAATGACGATTGGTTAATTGTTGAACCAATGGATTACGATTCTTTTATATATTACGCTCCTCCTTCGATAAAATCTAAATGGGATGAATTTCGGGATGGAAATACTTACTTTATTATTGATAAAGATAAAGAACCTATCCAAATATATGTTATTCATAAAGGTCCCGATAATGAAATACTTTATTTGGGCAGTGAGGCTATGAGATATAGACTTATTGATAGGAAAGAATTATTTTATGAGTTACCTAATGAAGTTAAATCGGAACTTGAACCCATAATTGGTTATAGTCCAATTTATGAATTATTGGTTAAGATTAAGAATGGTGAACCGGTGTCATCTAATGAAATGGAACGTGCTGACGATTTAGTTTATAAATTTAATTACAACGAAAAAAATCCAGGTAAAAGCACAATCAAATTACGATTTGACAATATAGAAGATTATGTTAAATTATTTGATGTTGAGGAAGATGATGTTTATTATGTTAATAGTTTATTTTCATATTACGGTGACACATATGATTATGTTGATTATAATGTAGCCGCCGATGATTGGGAAGGGGGGTATTTTTTCGGTTGGTTTTCAGATGAAAATAAGGGTAAATTAAAACAAATTTTAAAATATATTTCACCTGATTTAATTTCGTTAGATGGCGAGGAAACCAAAGAAAAGGCTGCTAAAAAATTAATGGATATGTTCAGAGGTAAAGTTGAAAGTATGTTAGAAGAATATGTGGACCTTGAAAATGGGTGTCGTCACGATAAGGCTAAAAAAGAAATTAAAGATGAACTTTGTGAAATTTTCCAAAATTATGGGTTAATCAACATAGATTGTTTTGAAACTTATTATACCACTGTTGGACTTTTATTGTCAATGTTTAAGATTAGTCAAGACCCCACCAAAAATATCAATGGTGTTTTAACAGATATCGGACACACATTTAACACTGGTGGGTGGGATGAATATAGATATGAAATACAATGTAATGATTTTGATGAAGAACGACTTAATCGCGTAATAGGTGAAGAATTAGATGAAATACTTGAGGAATTAGAAGAATCTGATAAGTATGTGGATATTTTAGAATATTCAAATATCTACGATAGAGTTGTCTCTAAATACCCAATTAATACTAGAAGTAAAACTTCATATGGTAGAGAATTTTTTCTTAGAGAAATTGACCCGGAAACAAATAGAATACACATGGATGTTTTCACTAAAACTGGTGTTGCTCGTAGAAGTTATACCGAAGAAGAATTTAATAACTTTTTAGTTTCACCCGAATTATTTGAGGGTTTTGTTAGAATAAATTAAAATAATGTTTTTATGTTAATTATTTTCCCTATATTTGTGCTATGGAAAGAAATTATCAATTATTAAAAGATGTATTGTCGGTTCCGACAAAAACATATCAAGAAGACCTTATGGTAGAATTTCTAATCAATTGGTTAGAGGAAAATGGGATTCCCTTCAATGTGGATGAACATAATAATATCTACGCTATAAAACAAACAGACGAATTTATTGATTATTTTCCTTGTGTTATTGCTCATACAGACACCGTTCATTCATTAGATAATATTATCGTAACTGAAGAAATTTTATTAAATGAACAAGGTCAAAAAAAACCATCATTAAAGGCTTATAATCATTTTGGACATCCAACCGGAATTGGTGGTGATGATAAATGTGGTGTTTATGCTTGTTTGGAATTATTAAAAGAATTACCAAATCTAAAGGCGGCATTCTTTGTATCAGAAGAAACCGGATGTCACGGGTCCAAAAAAGCAAGCCCTGACTTCTTTATGAATGTTGGTTATGGGATTCAGTTTGATGCTCCAGGAAATGTTATGGTTAGTGAATTTTGTATGGGGACTCAATTATTTGATAGAGATGGGGAGTTCTTTAAAATTTGTGATGTTGCGTTAAACGAGGGGTTTCAGGGTAGACACGATTACCAATCACATCCTTATACCGATGTTTACGCTTTAAAAAACATTTTTGACTTCTCCTGTATCAATTTTGCGATAGGTTATTACAACTATCACACTAAAAATGAATATGTGGTTGTTGAGGATGTTTATAGTGGAATAGAGACCGGTAAAAAGATGATTCAGGATTTGGGATATAAAAAATATTTATATAAAACGGATTCAAAATATTTTTATAAGTTTTAAATAAAAAACCCCTCCGAAAGGTGGGGTTATTTTTTTTGGTATTTAAAGGGGGGATTATACATCCCCCTTTTTCTTTCTTGTCTTTTTCACAACTTCAACAACCTCTTGAAATTTAATTTCTTTATCCACAGAGATAATTGTGTATGGGGTGTTTTCAACCACATTTCCTTTTATAATCTCCTCTGATACAAAATCCTCAAGTTTGTCTTGGATAGCTCGTTTAATCGGTCTTGCTCCGTAGGTCTCATCAAATCCAACATCAGATATTAAATCTAAAACACTACCATCAAAAGTGATGTTGTATTTCATTCCAACTAATCTTTTAGTTAGAATATCCAATTCTAATTTCACAATTTTTTTAACATCTTCTTTCACTAAAGAATTAAAGATTACAATCTCGTCTACACGATTTAAGAATTCCGGAGTAAAGAATTTCTTTAATTCCTTTTTCAAAACATCTCTACGATATTCTTCCTCAACATAGGTACTTGACCCAGTTTTAAAACCAACACCTGAACCAAAATCTTGTAATTTTTTTGCTCCGACATTTGAGGTCATAATAATCACACAATTTTTGAAATTGATTTTTTTCCCTAAACTATCGGTTAGGTGTCCTTCATCCAATACTTGAAGAAGTGTGGAGAAAATATCTTTATGAGCTTTCTCAACCTCATCAAATAGAATAACAGAATATGGTTTATTTTTAACCTGTTCGGTTAGTTGTCCCCCATCTTCATACCCAACATATCCGCTAGGTGCTCCGATTAATCTTGATATGGTATGTTTTTCTTGGTATTCTGACATATCCACACGAATCATATTATCCTCACTACCGAACATTTGTTTGGCGAGTTGTTTTGCTAAATATGTTTTACCAACACCGGTTGACCCTAAAAAGATAAATGAACCAATTGGTTTGTTTGGGTCTTTAATCCCGATTCTATTTCTTCTGATTGACTTGGCAATTTTTGAAACAGCTTCAGATTGTCCAATAACCTTATCACATAAATTACCTTCCATTTCGGATAATAATTTAGTCTCATCAGAGTTTAATTTGGTGATTGGAATTTTGGTGATGTTGGATACAACCTCATAAACCAAATCAATGGTGATTTCTTTCTTATTAGTAAGAAGGTCCTCTTCAAACTTTTTCTTTTCAGACTCAAGTTTATTTAACACTCTCTTTTCTTTATCACGAAGATTTGCAGCTTCCTCATAATCTTGTCGTTTAACAACATCCATTTTTTGTTGTTTAATATCGGACGCTTGGAGTTTCAACTTTTCTATTGAGTCTGGCATCTTAATTTCCACCTGACTTCTTGCACCAACCTCATCAAGGATGTCAAACGCTTTGTCCGGAAATTCTCTATCGGTGATATATCTCTCCGCCAAATCAACACATAGATTTAAAATCTCATTGGAATAGGTAACCTTGTGGTAAGATTCATATTTTTCTTTTGATTGTTCCAAGATAAGTAATGTCTCTTCTTTGGTTGGTGAATCAACAACAACTTTTTGAAAACGTCTTTCTAACGCTCCATCTTTTTCAAAGTTTTTTCTATATTCATCTAATGTTGTTGCTCCAACACATTGGATTTCTCCACGAGCAAGAGCTGGTTTAAAGATGTTTGACGCATCCATTGACCCGGATGAATTTCCCGCACCAACGATGGTATGAATCTCATCAATGAATACGATGATATTTGGTGCGTTTTGTAATTCTTCAATAATTACTTTCATTCGTTCTTCAAATTGACCACGATACTTTGTTCCAGCAACGATTGATATCATATCTAACGATACAATTCTTTTATCCATTAAATTTCTTGGACAATCCCCATTGTAGATTTTAATTGCCAGACCCTCAACGATGGCGGTTTTACCACAACCAGGTTCTCCAATAATAATTGGGTTATTTTTCTTTCTACGAGAAAGAATTTGGGCGATTCTCGTAATTTCACTTTCTCTACCAATAACGGGGTCTAATTTCCCTTCTTCAGCCAATTTTATTAAATCTCGACTAAAATTGTCCAACACTGGTGTTGCTGATTCGGTAATACTTGTGTTTTTACCTCTTCCTTCGTTACCATCCATAGATTCTATCATAATTAATTTGTTTTATTTAAGTATAAGGGTTAATTTCATTATTTCAAATGATTGGACAAAAGTAATACCTATTTTTGAAATAACAAAACATTTTTTGAATATATTTATAAAAATGGAATATAAAGACGCTTGGAAAAAATATATTGAGGCTTTAGGTATTGATAATGAACTAATAGAGACTTATAGGAATCTTAGGTTGGCTTTCCAACGAGAAGGTTGGTCAGATGAAGATATTAAAAAACCACCATATTACCCAAATGATATTATGAGAAATTTTCAAAAATTCTCAACATTAAGGGATAATGTCTATTCAGAATTAAGAAGTTTTTTCGGTGATGTTGATAATAATGAGTTTAACAATTATCTTATGAATAAATTACAAATAATTGATTTAGAAACACCTTTAAAAAATGGCAATAAAAAAAGAAACAATAGACGGGACTAAAATTATTAACGAAATTGAGTCAACAAATATCGTAAAAACTGAATACGATACAGAAACTAAAAAATTAATAGCAGAATTTAAAAATGGTATGAAATACGAGTATGAGGCTGTTCCTCATAATGTATATACAAAATTTAGAATGGCTGAATCACAGGGTAAGTTTTTTACCACAGATATTTCAAAAGTATTCAAATACAAAAAATTGTAACAATTATAAATAATTAAGTATTTATAGTTAATGAGTAATTTAAAAAGTATATTATCAAGTTTTAAACTACAGGACAAATTAAACCCTAAATTTTGGAACTCAAAAGAAAATAAAACAGAAACGATAAACCCTAAAGTTAGGGAGCGTCTTTTAGAAATTGCTTATGAGTTTATTGATTTTTTGGGTGTTGATATAATTGTCTCCGATGTGGTAATGACCGGTTCATTGGCAAATTTTAATTGGTCAAAATATTCCGATGTGGATTTACATATAATTGTGGATTTTAAACAATTTTCGGAAAAAGAATTACCATTATACGAAGAATTATTTAGATTAAAAAAAACTTTATATAACGATAAACATAATATCACCATATATGGATATGATGTTGAATTGTATGTTCAGGATGATGTTGAAAAACATTTTAGTAGTGGAGAATATTCTGTATTATTTGATGAATGGGTTAGCGAACCAAAAAAAGAAAATGTGGAAATTGATACCCAATCAGTTAAAATAAAATCGGAAGAATGGATGAAAACCATAGATGATGTTATCGAAAACGCTAAAGATGAGTCATTGGACGACGCAAAAAAATTGATAGATAGATATAAAGATAAGTTAAAAAAGTATAGAACTTCAGGACTAGAAAAAGGTGGGGAACTATCAAATGAAAATTTAGTTTTCAAGGTATTGAGAAGAAATGGATACCTAGAAAAATTGTTTAATTTTCAAAATGAGTACATTGATAAATCATTATCCTTAAATGAAATACAATAAAAAGAATTAAAATCTCAACATTTTTAATTCTGAATATATTTATATATAAATTAATTTAAAAAACAAAAATAAAAAAATGGGAAAATTAAAACCAATTGGTAGTGAAAAATTAGAGGGTATGGAAAAAATTGCTCGTATAATGGAAATTGCCAGATATAAAGAAAATACTCCAAATTCAATTAATGAGAATAAATCAGTTGAATATAATAAAGTATTGGCTGACGGAAACAATTATCAAATTGTTAAAGAAAGAAATGGTTATGTAATTAAAAAAACAATATCAGAATCTACCGGTGAAGGTGATTATTTAGACCCTATGAAAAATAGAAAATATTATTCATCATATTCACAAGCCTTTAAAAGACTTAACTTAATTGCGAAAGAAATTAATGTTAACGAAGGTCAAGAAAATAATGTTAATTTATTTTTTGAAAGCGATAATGACGCTACGAAATATATTTTAAAAATAGATGCTACAGAACAAGTAGCTCCTGCAGCCGCTCCGGCACCTGCACCAGCACCCGCTCCGGCACCTGCTCCCGCTCCTGCACCTGAAGAAGAATTAGATTTACCTGAACCGGAAGAAGATATGGATTTAGGTGATGACCAAGAAATGGACGATGAGGTTGTTAACCTTAAAGTTATTCAAAAATTGACAGGGAAATTAGCTCAAAAATTAAGAATCCTTGAAGATAGTGAAGAAGAAAATCTTTCATCAAAAGATGTGAAATATGTAATTAACTCTATTTTATCGGCTTTAGATTTAGAATCTTTAGAAGAAGAAGATAAAGAAGATATTATGAATAAATTAGAAGGTATTGAAGATGAAAATCCTTTTGATGGTGGAAATGATGAAGGTCAAGACGAAATGGGTTCTGAAGAAATGGGTGACGACGAATTACAACCTGAAGTACCAAGTGGTGAAATGGGTGAAGCAATGTATGGTTCATTTGATGATAATGAATGGTATGACCATAAAGATAGACGACATAGTTCAGATGACTTTGATTTTGATTTTGATGAGGAAGAATTTGAAGATTTCCCTTCTTTAATGAATAGACATAGTGATAGTGAACAACGTTGGTTTGATAAAGATAATGGAGAAAAATTCTTTAATGCTTATAAAGAAAAATCTGGCGGTAAACCATTTAAAGTAAGAACTAAAAAAGATAAAATGGATAATGACCACTCTAGTCGTATGGAAGAAATGGGTGAAGGAATGTATGGTTCATTTGGTAATTTAGATAGAAAAGATTTCAAAGGTGATAAATATTTTGATGAAAAAGATAGAACACCTAAAGATTCTGAGTTATATGGAATTTCAAATGATGACGATTTTGATACTGAAGAATTTGAAACTTTTAAACAATTACACGATAAATATGGTGATAAACAAAACTGGTTTGGTCCAAATGATGGAGAAAAACATTTTGATTACTATAAAAAAACAACAGGTAAACCATTTAAAGTGAAAACTAGAAAAAACGAAATGAACAATGACCACTCTAGTCGTATGGAAGAAATGATAGAAGGATTGTTTAGCGAATCAAAAGTTGATAGTATTTTAGAAAAATATTTTAAAGTTAATGAAAAAGAAAAACAACTTTTAGAATCTAAAATACAAAAATCAACTTCATTAAAAGAAGATAGAAAAGAAAAAATTAGTAATATTAAAAAACTTTCTGAAAGTATTTCTCAAGAAGTTGCATCAACTAAAGTGATTAACAAATATCCTGAAGCAAAATTAATTGGTAAAACTAACAAAAATAATTTAGTGTTTGAAATGAACAATAAACAATTAAGAGTAAACACCAAAGGTCAAATATTGTAATGAATTATTTAATATATGTTAATGAATTAGGACCAAATTATAAGGGTGATAACATATATGAATTTATTTTTTCGGATAGTTCAGAAAATATTTGGGGGGAAAATTGGGATTCAAAACCATCTAACGGTTACCCATTACCACCTGATTTAGAACATATAAAAAAAGTAGGAGTTTTGAAGAATGACGTTATAACAATGTCAGTAATTCAAAACTCTGACTATTTCTCAATGATTGATACTATTGATGGTATTATCTCATTGTCTTGGGAAAATGAAAACGATGATGTTGATTTTAACCACCAAAAAAGGTTGGTTTTTAAATTTGGAGAAACCGAAGAATCGGTTAAAAATAAATTATATGAACGAGATATCGTTTTAGAATTTGAAAAAACAATTATATATGAACACTAATCAAAAAAAATTAAAATTAATTGGTCACGGATTAAAACCATCCACTTTAGAAAATTTGACTGAATCTCAAGTTAATCTATTGTTTGGTAAATTAGTGGAATCTAAAAAAGACACTAAAGAATCGGTCACAAAAACCTCAACAACAACTACATTTGACCCAGCGGTAGATGCTGATAGAAAAGCTGCTCAAGATTTGATGTCTAAAAAAGGTGTTCCAATGAGTATAGACCCGGCAACTAAAAAATTAACGGTTGTGTCTGAAAAAGATGAAACAGTTGAAGGAGAAGTAGATGAAAAATTTGAATCTAAAAAACAACAAAAATATTTCTTCTCTAAATGTGGTGACGGAAAAACCAAAGAACAAAAAAAATGGTGTAAAATGGCGGATGAATTCTCAAAAAAGACTAACTTTGCCAAACTACCTGAAAAGAAAACGGAAACTAAAGAAGGTTATTTAGATATGGTACAAAACGCACACACTAAAATTATGTCAAATAAAGTAGGACAAGTCCAACCAAACCCTAAATTTGTAAGTGAATTAGAAAATAGAATTACAAAATTAGTTGAGAAACACATTACCCCAAAAATGAGTAAAAAAGATTTTTTAAGTCTTTTAGATGAAGGGTCAGAAATTGCTCCGGCAAAACCAAAAACTAAACCAACAACAAAACCGGGAACTGATTCTCCTTACAAACCTAAACCTGGTGTTAAACCAGCTCCAAAGGCGAAAAAAGAAATTGGTGAACAATCTCCTGAAATTGCTCCGGCAAGACCAACGGTTAAACCGGGAACAAAACCTAAAAAACCGGGGTCACCATATAGTCCTAAACCAGGTCCTAAACCAGCTCCGAAAGCAATTAAAAAGAATTTACCAAGTTGGTTGTCTTTTAATGAAATAGGTATTAAACTTAAAGGGTAATGAGTGTAAATTTAAAAATGGAAAAGATATTGAAATCAAAGGCGAATTTAGAAAAAAAATTAGTTAACGAAGGTTTAACAAAAAGAGAACAGTCAATTTTAAACGAAATTAAATCTAATTTAAAAGAGGCTCCAATTAGTTATGAAGGTCCTGAAAGAATGGAACCAGGTATTGAGAGAAAAATAACTTCAAGACAAACTCCTTACGCTGAACATCCAGCATTACCAAAAGATGGTGATACTGATTATATTGAGGTTATCTCCTCAAAGCGTTTTAAAGACTCTGTTGATAAAGTAAGACGTTACTTGGGTGATACTTCCGCTATACAAGGAAATAACCCTATGATGAACATTATGCAAACCGTAATGAATAGTCTACAACAAATTATGAGAGTTGAATCTCAAAATAAAGAATATCTTGAGAATTTGGCAGTTAATTTAGTTAAAAAAGAATTGGGTATACCTGAAGGGTCTTTACAATTTGATGCTCAACTTATCCAACGACCAATGGGTGCTGCTCAAGGAATGCAAGCGGAACCGACACAACCTAGTGAAGAAGAAGTTAAAGACGCGTTTAAAAAGGCTGAAGAACATAGTGAAGAATTACAAGATTTTGCCGACGAATTTGAACAATTTAATTTAGAGAAGGCAAAAAGAAGAATGATTAATTCTCTTATACAAGGAGCAGCGTTTAAAGGTGGACATATGTATGTTTTACTTAGCGACGAAATCAATAGACTAGACCCTAATTTATTAAATCTTTATGGTGTAACCCAATCATTAATGGAACATTTATATTGGTTATATCCGGATATGGAAGGTATGGCAGCCGGAGGTGGTGGTCAAATGGGTCAAAGTGAGGTTGATGAAGAAACTGACCCACCAACAGTTAAAGCGAAAGCAATGACATTCCCTTTATTAATTCACGAATTAGTGAAAGGTGTTTATGAAGTGTTTGGTACTCACGGTTTACCTGATGACCCAAGACAAGCTGAAATGGTTTTAGGCGCTGAAGATACTTTACCTGCTGAGGTATGGGATTCTAGATTAGGACCAATATTTTGGGAAAAATTTATTGAATCATATCCTGACAAATTATTTGACGATGATATGAAACATATCCAACATTACTTATTTGTTAGATTTTCAAAATTATCGGCACCAGAATTTATGAGAGTTGCTAAATTAATTTTACAAGGTGACCCAAAAGGTGGTGAATTTATCCAAAGAATGGTAAATGAAATCGTTGAGGATTTGAAAAAAGACGAATATGATGAAAAAATGGGTTCCGATGATGAAGATAACGACGACTACGGTGATGACGACTTTGATGATTTTGATTTGTCAGAACTAGGGTTCTAAACAAACAAAACGACAATGTATGTCAAATTTAACAAGAGAACAAGTATTAATAGAATATGTAAAATGTCATAAGGATGTAAGTTACGCGTTAAAGACGTATCTACAGACTTATGACAATACTGTTTCAAAATATGTCCCATTAGAATTATTCCCCGACCAAATAACCTTACTTGAGGATTACGAAAACAACAACGAAAACATTGCGTTAAAATACCGACAAGCAGGTGTAACAACCGTTACCGCAGCTTGGGCGTCAATGAAATTATCGTTTGCCAAAAAAACAAAACCAGAAAAAGTTTTGATTATTGCCAATAAGCTTGATACATCCATTGAGATGGCGAACAAGATTAGAGCATTTGTTGCCCAATGGCCTGAATGGGTTGGTATTGGATTTTCCCCTGACAAAAACGCTCAAAAACATTATAAATTACTTAATGGTAGTGAAGTTAAAGCGGTTGCAACATCAAAGGATGCACTTCGTGGATTTACACCTACAATCCTAATATTTGATGAGGCGGCGTTTATTGAGGCCGATAATGATTTCTGGTCTGCTTGTATGGCATCCCTATCTACGGGGGGTAAAGTAATTGTGGTTTCAACACCCAATGGATACGACCCAATTTACTACGAAATTTATGACCAAGCGTTAAGAGGTATGAATGACTTCAAGATTACCGAAATGTATTGGTATCGTGACCCTCGTTATACTAAAGATTTATATTTAGTTAAAACCGAGGATATAATTCATTACCTTTTAAATAAAGAAGATTACAATGAAAAGGAAATTATTAGTTGGGAGAGCATATCACCATACGAAAGAGATTATAAAGAATTAAGAGTTTTAATGGATGACGGATACAAACCTTGTTCTTCTTGGTTTGAGGCGATGGTTAAAAAATTAAAATACGACAAACGTAAAGTATCACAAGAGTTAGAATGTAACTTTTTGGGTTCCGGAGATAATGTATTTGATTCTAAAATGATGCAAGGTATTCGTGAAAATATGGTTAAAGACCCTATTAGTAAAATGATGGGTAATGCTCTTTGGATATGGAAAGAACCTGTTATTGGTCATAAATATATTATGGGTTGTGATGTATCTAGGGGTGATAGTGAAGATTTTAGTTCATTCCAAATTGTTGATTTTGATACTAATGAACAAGTTGCCGAATATGTTGGGAAGATACCACCAGATGTTATGGCAGAAATAGCCTATAAATGGGCAACAATGTATTCATGTTTTGTTGTTATTGATATTACCGGAGGAATGGGTGTATCAACAGCAAGAAAAATGCAAGAGATGGGGTATAGAAATTTATATATTGATGGTATTGACGCATCAAATAAATGGAAATACGACCCAAAAGCTTTAGATAAAATACCAGGAATAAATTTTAATAATAAAAGGGTTCAGATTATTGCGTCTTTTGAAGAGGTATTAAGACACGGATTTAAGATTTATAGTACTCGTTTATGTGGGGAAATGAATACTTTTATCTATATGAATGGTAGACCTGACCATCAAAAAGGACACCACGATGATTTAATTATGTCAATTGCTATGGCGACATATGTAGCGGAATCATCATTTAGTAATTTAACCAAAGTAACAGAACATACCAAAGCAATGATTGATTCTTGGTCGGTTAGTAATAATCAGAACATAGGACAATCTATTTCTTTTAATCCGGTTATGCCAAATTTAACCGAAAGAATAAACCAATTTAGTTCCAGTCAAGTTTCCAAAGACGATTATATGAAATATGGTTGGTTATTTGGTGGAAGATAATATTTATTAATTAAAAGAAGATGGGATTTGTTAATAGAAAAAAATCAGGGAATATTATTGGGGGTTCACGACTAGTTGTTAATGGGCAAAATATCTTTAATGTTCAGGTTATCCCACCAGGTTTCAATAAATTAAGTAGTAAACAAGATAATGATTCTTATGTTGAAGTTTCCTCGACACCAACACCGACACCGACAATAACTCCGACACCATCAATGACACCAACATCTGGATTGTCACCAACACCAAGTAATACCCCAACAAACACAGAAACGCCAACTTCAACACCAACTCCAACACCAACACCGACTTCAACACAAATTGTAGACACAAACTATTTATTACAAGAGAATTATTTTACATTAGACCAAGAAAATAATAATAAAATTCTAATCAATTAATTATGCCTAATTTACCTATATCACAATTACCTTTAGCGTTATCCGGTCAACCAGAATCGTTGATGGTTATTGTAAACTACGATGTTATTTCGTCAGGAGAAACCAATTCAATCTATTTTTCAGCATTAACTCAACAATTTTCGGGTGCTAGTGGTTCATCAGGGACTAGTGGTTCATCAGGAACTAGTGGGACAAGCGGTGAATCAGGTTCATCAGGAACTAGTGGGACAAGCGGTGAATCAGGTTCATCAGGTTCTAGTGGATTTTCTGGGGATTTATATAGAACAACATCTACAACACCTTTAACAATCCAAACAGGAAGTACTGGGACTTTTGTTGTTGGGACTAACTTAGGTTATAGTGTTGCTCAAGATGTGTTAATCGCATATGACTTATCTAATCACATGATTGGTATGGTTGTTAGTTATAACTCGTCAAATGGTGATATGGTGGTTGATGTTGAAACAATAACTGGTAGTGGGTTATATTCAGGTTGGACGGTTAATTTAGAAGGTGCTGCCGGAGGAAATGGTTCAAGTGGTTCTTCGGGAACAAGTGGAACAAGTGGTTCTTCAGGTACTAGTGGTTCTTCAGGGTCTAGCGGTATTAACGGATTTTCAACAGGGTTAGTTTATTACCTCAATAGAGATACACCTAACCAAGGTGATGGAAGTGCATCATATTATGATTTAAACCGGTTAATTAGTATTAGCGGACAAACATCTTTATCTCAAACATTATCAGGAGCAACAGCACAATTATTTGGGACATTCATAACACCTAATAATGACCCCAATATTAGTAATATTGTGGGTGGGAATTGGAATTTTGAATTATATGCTAATACTACTGCGGCAAATGCCGACCATGGAATATATGCGAGAATATATGCGTATCATACTGGAGGAACAACTACGTTATTATCTATTGTTACTCCCGTTCCTGTTCCAATAGACAAGTATCTTGTCCCTACCATAAAGTTATGGTCAATCCCAATTGATGCAACTAATGTTCTGCCGACAGATAGAATTCTTATAGAATTGTATGGTATCGCAATCAATTCACCTTATACTAAAGAACTTACAATGTACTTTAACGACGCCACTATCGGACAAGTAACAACAACATTATCACCATCAATTGCGGGGATTGATGGTTCATCAGGAACTAGCGGTTCTTCGGGAACATCAGGTGCGAATGGTTCTAGTGGAACAAGTGGTTCATCAGGAACAAGTGGAAGTTCACCAGTTTTACCACCATCAATATCATATGGTTTATTTGCTCAAACAGGTGATAGCGCTACGGTATCCGCAACCACTGTCGAGACTAGTGTAATAGGACCGGGTGTTGGGACTTTGTCTGTTCCTGCAAATAGTTTCAGTGTAGGTGATTCGTTTTTGGCGTCGTTTGATGGTGTTCTATCGTGTATTAACACCGCAACAATTCATATTCATATTAGAACAACAGGTGGTGTATTACTCATTGATACGGGAGTAATAGATTTAGACACCTCAACATCAAGACCTTGGTTGTTGACTTTATATTTCACAATAAGGCAAATCGGAGGAACTACAGTTGCTTCAATATCATCCGGTGGACTATTCTCCTACCTTAAAGATTCTGGTCTTACCTATGAAGGATATCCATTAAGTGAGGTTAATAATACAACATTTGACACTACAATAATCAACACAATAGAGGTGAATATCCAATGGGATACCAATAATGAGGGAAATAAAATATTTTCAAGAAATTTTACACTTACTAAAATTTATTAATAATGATAGATAACAATAATAACCACCAAGGTTAATCCAACTTATAAACTATTTATTAATAAAAAAAAATATTTAAATTATTAAGATGGAAAACAATCAAAATAACGACTTAACTGTTTGGCAAAGATTATCCAGAGCTTTTGGACCAAATGCTCTATTGAATCAAGATTACCCAACATATAAGTTAGATAAAAAAGAATTATTAAAAACCACATCTCAAGCCGAGTACGAAAAAGAAAAACTTCAGGCTCAACAAACTTATTACTTAGCAAATCAATGGACAAAAATTGAGAGTAATTTATATACTCAAGCAGTTTATTACGAGCCAACTCGTTTAGCCTCATTTTATGATTACGAAAGTATGGAATATACACCAGAAATTTCAGCAGCGTTAGACATTTATGGTGAGGAATCAACTACAGTTGACCAAAATGGTCATATGTTACAAATTTATTCAGAATCAAAAAGGATAAAAGGAATTATTTCAGATTTATTTAATAATATTTTAGACCTTAACACCAATTTACCAATGTGGACAAGAAACACTTGTAAATACGGTGATAATTTTGTCTATTTAAAACTTGATGCTGAAAAAGGTATTGTTGGTTGTATGCAATTACCAAATATTGAGATTGAAAGATTAGAACGAGGTATGGCAGCAAAATCGGCAAATGTTGATGAACCTGCTGAAAACAAAGGGTTACGATTTAAGTGGAAAGCTAAAGATATGGAGTTTAACTCTTGGGAAGTGGCTCATTTTAGATTATTGGGTGATGATAGAAAACTTCCTTACGGTACTTCTATGTTAGAAAAAGCTCGTCGTATTTGGAAACAATTATTATTATCTGAAGATGCAATGTTAATTTATAGAACATCCAGAGCACCGGAAAGAAGAGTTTTTAAAGTGTTTGTTGGTAATATGGACGATAAGGATGTTGAACCATACGTACAAAGAGTTGCCAATAAATTTAAAAGAGACCAAGTTGTCGATTCTAAAACCGGAAACGTGGATATGAGATTTAATCAAATGGCGGTTGACCAAGATTATTTTATTCCTGTTCGTGACCCAGCCGCAACATCTCCAATAGAAACATTACCTGGAGCTCAGAATTTAGCGGAAATTGCCGATATTGAATATATCCAAAAGAAATTATTAACAGCACTTCGTGTTCCTAAAGCCTTTTTAGGGTTTGAAGAAACTGTTGGTGATGGAAAAAATTTATCATTACAGGATATTCGTTTTGCAAGAACTATCAATAGAATACAAAAATGTATGATAGCCGAATTAAATAAAATCGCTATTGTTCATTTATTTTTATTAGGGTTTGAAGATGAATTATCCAACTTTAGATTAAGTTTAACCAATCCATCAACCCAAGCAGATTTATTAAAAATTGATGTTTGGAAAGAAAAAATATTATTGTATAAAGACGCTGTAACGGCGATAGAAGGTATTGCACCTGTATCGGTTACTTGGGCTAAAAAACATGTATTAGGATTCTCTGATGATGAAATTAAATTAGATTTACAACAACAAAGAATAGAAAAAGCTGTTGGCTCTGAATTAACAAACACTGCTACAATAATATCTCACACAGGTATATTTGATAATATTGATAAGTTATATGGTAGTAAATCAGGAACAACACAATCAGCTGAAGTTCCTGCACCACCACCACCGGGCGGTGGAAGTAGTTTTGGTGGAGGTAGTTTTGGAGGTGAATCAGAATTGGGTGGAGAACCTGAATTAGGTGGAGAAGAACTCCCACCAGCACCTGAAGCAGGTGGAGAAGCTGAAATAACTCCGGAATCATTTAATAGAAAAGAAAATTGGAATATTTTACTGGAAAGTGGTAATATGACTGATGATGATTCTTATATAGATTTATCCAAATCTAGAAATTCTTTAGGAGATATTTCAAAGGAATTAGATAAACTTCTAAATGATTGATATTTATAATAAAAAAAGAAAAATGACAAAATTTGGTATCTTAAAATCGAAAATAGAAAATGTATTATTAGAATCGTATAATAATGGAACATTTAAACAAGAAATAAAAAATTTTAAAAAATTGGTGTTAGAGAATAAAAACATCAGTAAAATTTTTTATATGTATGATGAATTAAATTCACCAAAAGCATTATCCGAATCGTATATCACCGAATATATTCACGAATGTATTACTATATATGAAAATACCGTAAATAAAATATCCACATCTGAAATTAAAAGTCTAAATGAGTGGGTTAAAGATTCTAAATCAAATGACGCTTACGATAATATTGATAACTTATTTTCAAGAGATGTTTTAACAATTGAATCAAGAATTAAAAGTAAAAAAATTATTTCAGAAAATTTAAGAAAATTACCTATCACTAAAACTGAAAGTGTTAATATACCATTAAAAGCAATGGTTAGTATTGCCAACCAAACAATTAATAGTTATATAGAATCTTTAAATGAATCCGATAAAGATGAATTGATTAAATTACTATCTGAAGACGATAGTAAACTTAATGAAGATTTTAATGTGATTAAAGAAAGTGTTGTTGGTAAATTAACTAAAATGAAATCTACCTCCGAAGATAGTTCAGTTAACAGCAGAATTAATGATACCTTATCCAAGGTAATATCTGAGAAATACGACAAACTAACTTATTTTAAACTTAAAAGTTTAAACGAAACTCTTTAGTCGTTATTCGACTTAAACTTCTTTTGGACATACTTTGCCTTAGAAAGTTCAGCTCTTTTAATAACAGACTCTTTAACAAATTCTTTTCTTTTAACAAGTTCAGAACTTTGTCGAGTTTTTATTACCTTACTTTTATAAAGTTTTAAAGCTCGCTCAATCGTAGTGTTTTTATCTAATTTAACTATTAACATATAATACATATATCCCCATCTTTTCAAAAAGTTTTGACTATTGTGGTAATTTCACTTATTTTTTTAAAAAATAAACGAGAAAATATGGAAATTAATGAAAAAGGGGAAAACCTCACAAATTCATGGGTTTAAGACTGCTAAAATAATATATGGAACAGTCGACTCAATGAGTTTAAAATCTCTCTACCTAAACATTCAAACATGGGTAGAACCAATTTACGAAGCTAATAACTGGACAAGGACAGTTCTTAATATGAGTAGAGGTATAAAACATTCAGTCTATGAATCATTAGACAAAACAATTTTTGACACAAATTTCATTGTTGACTTGGATTTAAGGTCAAGCGGTCTAACAACCGGAAAAAAATCTTTTATGAATTTAGAAATTAATTTTTTTATAATTCAAACTGATATGGACTTTAAATCCGATGAAATTAAAAATTCGTTAAAAGAAATTATTAACCAAATCTTTTTAGATAACTTTTTAGAAAATGAAAATTTTAAATTTTATCTAACAAAAAAAATCAAATCGTCAGAGGAACCAGTACAAATTGAGAATGTTTAATATTTATAAATAAAACATTCAAAATGAATTTAACAATTTTAAAACCAAATGAAATAGGGAGAGGGATATTAATTGAGGAAGATGCCGGATTTATTTCCCCAACAGATAAGAAAAATGCTGCAATGATTAAAGAGTCTAAAGAAGATTTAGACCATTCAAAACCTTTTGAATTTTATGCGGTTCTACAAAAATATAATACACCAAATAGAAATGGTAGATTGTACCCTGAAAGAATCTTAAAAAGAGAGGCTGAGAATTATAAAAAGATGATTAACAAAGGAACTGCCCTTTCAGAATTAAATCATCCTGAATCATCGTTAATTGATTTAGATAGAGTATCTCACGCAATTACAGAGATATGGTGGGAAGGACCTGTTTTAATGGGTAAAATAAAACTATTAACATCTCCTGGTTTCCACGAAAGAGGGATTGTATCAACCAAAGGTGATTTGGCGGCAAACTATCTTAGACAAGGTGTAACATTGGGTATATCTTCAAGAGGTGTAGGGTCTCTTAAAAAAGTGGGTGAACAAAATGAAGTACAAGATGATTTTGAATTAATCTGTTTTGACTTAGTTTCATCACCATCAACACCGGGAGCATACCTTTTTCAAAATCCTGATGATAGGTTTAATTTTGATGAGAATTTGGAAGAAGAGAAAAAAATGAAAGTAGAAAGACAAGTTGGCGAATCTGGAAACAAATCGCTTGACTTAATGAAAAAATTAAACGATTATTTAGGATACTAAAAAAAAATTAAACATTATGGACGAAAAGTATTTCATCGCAAAAATTACATTGGATTCAGTAGATACTGAAACAGGAAAACTTAAAAAGTTAAGAGAAGAAAAATTAGTTAGTGGTTACAATCCCACCGACGTAGAGGCGAAAGTCACTAAAGTATTTGAAAATTATTCTATGGAGTGGAGAATAACTGCAATCGTTGAGAGTAAAATTAACGAAGTTATAGAATAAAAAAATTTTAATTGATTAAACTAAAAGGAGACATTTTGTCTCCTTTTTTTGTTTTTTACATTTTTGTGATATTTATTAATAAATAAAAAGATGTTATGAATATTAGTACAAATGTGCTTTTTTCATAATTTCATATATTTATATATTAAAATAACATAAAACAAATGGCAAAAGAAAAATCTTTAGTTGAAGAAGCTATCATCCAAATGAAAAATTTGGAAGAAGCGGTAGCTGAAAATGCAAAAGGAATACTTGCTTCTACTATGAAGGAAGAAATCAACGAACTAGTAAAAGAATCTCTAACTGAACAAGAAGAAGATGAGATTGAAACTGACATTGACATGGAATTACCTGACATGGATGACGAAGAGTCTGACGATGAAGAAGGTGATGAAATGGATATGGATAACCTTGATATGGACGATGACGATTCAGATGATGAAGATGTTATCGACCTAACTAACATTAAAGATGACGAAGAAATCTTACGTGTATTCAAATTGATGGGACCGGACGATAATATTGTTGTTACTAAAGATGATTCTGGTAACATTAGTATTAAAGACAACGAAACCGATGCTGAATATATGGTTGTTACAGAAGGTGAAGAAGATGATAATGAATATCAAGAATTTGATGAATCAGAAGAATTTGATGAATTAGATGAATCTATCGAATCTATTGTTGAAAGAATTTTTGGAAACGACAACGACGAAGAAGAGGAATTTTCTTTTGATGACGAAGAAGAAAGTTTTGACGATGAAGAAGATTTTGAAGAATTCGATGAGTCTGAAGAATTAGTTTATGAAATTGAAATGGACGAACAAGACGAACAAGACGATGAAGACGAAGAAGAGGAAGAAGAGATGAATGAAGATGACGATATGGGTGACGAAGAGGAGCCTGTTATGGAATCTAAAATGTCTGTAAAACCTAAAGGTACTGGAATCGGAAGTCCTAAATTCAAATACGATGCTAAACCAAACCAAGGAAAAGGATTTGATGTGAAGAAAAAAGAAGCACCAAAATCAGTTGGAACAGGTAAAGCTAAATTTGAATACAAAGAAGGTGAAAATCTTGATGGTGAATTTAAAGCCATTAAAAAAGCACCGGTTAAAAAAGCGTCCGTTAAAAAAGTAGAAACTAAAGAAGCTGCTCACACATACGGAAATGGTTCTAAATCAGGTAGAGGATTAAGAAAAGGAATTACTCCTAACAGAAATCTAACATTTGAAAATACAGAATCAAATGAATTAACAATTCTTAGAGAAAAGAATGAAGAGTATAGAAAAGCACTTAATGTATTTAGAAATAAATTGAATGAAGTTGCGGTATTTAATTCAAACTTAGCTTACGCTACTCGTTTGTTTACAGAACACTCAACATCAAAACAAGAAAAAATAAATATCTTAAGAAGATTTGATGGTGTTGAAACTATCAAAGAATCTAAAAATTTATATCAAAGTCTTAAAGATGAACTTTCAGTTAATACAAGTCAACCAATGAACGAATCGATGGAAAGAGCAATTCAAAAAGCTCCTGTATCAGGTTCAGCGATTAACTTAATTGAATCAAAAACTTATGAAAATCCTCAATTCCTTAGAATGAAAGATTTAATGGGTAAATTAAAATAAAAATAAACTAAAAATTAATAAAAACCAAAAAAATGGGAGCATTATTAGAATCAGGTCTAGTTGGTAACATAGGGTTAAAACACCTTAAAGTTATTAAAGAAGACACAATTAACAAATGGGATAAATTAGGATTCCTAGAAGGACTTAAAGGTCACTTAAAAGAAAACGTAGCTCAATTATATGAGAACCAAGCGTCTTTCCTAATCAACGAAGCTACTTCTGACGGGTCTTCAGGTTCATTCGAAACTGTTGTATTCCCTATCGTAAGAAGAGTATTCTCTAAATTATTAGCGAATGAAATCGTATCTGTACAAGCAATGAATTTACCAATCGGTAAATTATTCTTCTTTGTACCTAAAATTCAAGGGTATGACGGTGGAAGTGCATCTGAATCAGGAGAACACTATTCTCCATACGGAGCACCAAACAGTAACGCAACTTCAATAGGTGCAGGTTATAATGAGGCTGATTCTTCAGGAACATACAACCCAACTTACAAGAAAAATCTTTATGATTTATTCTATGAAGGAAATGAAGGTCAATTAGACCCTCCAGGATTGTTTGATTATTCTAAAGGACAATGGTCAGCAGTTACTGCTACAACAACAGTTCAAGTATGGCAAGATGGTGGATTAGTTAACGCTGGTACAGAATATAATGGTCAAAACATTAGAAAAATTATTGTTAAAATGTCAGGTTTCGCTAACACTGGTGCTGGTAAATTAATCGGACCTGATGGTAACGAATATGATTCAGAAACTTTCTTATCTGATTTGAAAATTTTCGCTAACGGTACTGCAACAGATAGTACTTGGTCTGGAGATTCTCCTTGTGATGTAGTATTTAACGCTGCAGGTACAGCTAATTCTTTATTGTTCAGAGTTGTTACTCAACAATATGGTAAAGGTATCGTATCTTACGGTGGTCAATCATCTACTACTTGGGCAACTAATGGTAATGGTGGTAGCTACAATGATATCTGTGATATTGATGGTGTTATTTACTTAGAAGTTGATTTATCTTGTCCTGTATGTATTTCATGTGGTGCTGACTCTTTAGACGGTTACACAGGAACAACAATCGGAACATTAGCAAATAATGACTTCAGCGCTGTTTTCAGAAGATATAAAGAATTAGAATTTGAAGATAAAATCGGTGAGGTTTCTTTCGAATTAGATTCAGTTACTGTTACTGTTACAGAAAGAAAATTAAGAGCACAATGGTCTCCTGAGTTAGCTCAAGACGTTGCTGCTTTCCACAACATCGATGCTGAAGCTGAATTAACAGCTTTATTATCTGAACAAGTTGCTGCTGAAATTGACCGTGAAATCTTAAGAGATTTACGTAAAGGTGCTGCTTGGAACTTGAGATGGGATTACAATGGTTGGAAACGTTTATCTTTGACAACTTCTTATACTCAAAAAGATTGGAACCAAACATTAATTACAGCAATCAACCAATTGTCTGCACAAATCCACAAATCTACTTTAAGAGGTGGAGCAAACTGGATTGTTGTATCTTCTGAGGTTTCTGCTATCTTTGATGATTTAGAGTACTTCCACGTATCTAATGCTTCTCCTGAACAAGACCAATATAACATGGGTATTGAAAGAGTTGGAACATTAGCAGGTCGTTACCAAGTTTACCGTGACCCTTACTTCCCAGCTAACACAGTGTTAATTGGACATAAAGGAACATCATTGTTAGACACAGGATACATCTACGCACCATACGTACCGTTACAATTAACTCCAACAATGTACAACCCATTCAACTTTACACCGATTAAAGGTATTATGACCCGTTACGCAAAAAAGATGGTGAATAATAGATTTTACGCACGAATTACTGTTGATGGTGTAAGAACATTCGATTTAAGAGAATTGAGATAATCAAAATCTTAAAATAATTAAAAAAAAGGGACTAATGTCCCTTTTTTTATTTATATTTGTAAACAATCAATTTTATGATTGTATTTATAATATATGAAAAAAATAATATTAGAAAAATCGGTTATTGATGAAATTTTAAGATTATATAATGAGGAAATGTTAGGTTCCCCATCTATATCTGAAAAATTAAATATAACTAAACAAGTAGTGTTACGAACACTAAAAGAAAACAATGCGGTTATTGGACCTTCAGGTAGAAAATTCAAAGGTGGTAAATCAGAATCGGATAAAAGACATTATCTAAAAAATAGAGAAAAACGATTAGAATATTTTGCGGAATGGCAAAAAAATAATCAAGAACATCGTAGAGAATACCATAAACAATGGAGAACTGAAAATGTTGATAAGTGGAGAAAAACCAAACGTGATTACGAAAGAAATCGTAAATCAAGTGACCCCCTCTATAAACTAATCAGTAATTTCAGAACGGCAATTTACACAGTACTAAAAGAAAGTAATGTAGATAAATACGGTCATTACTTTGACATCCTACAATACACACCGGAGGAATTGATTAATCATTTAGAAAAACAATTTACGGACACGATGAGTTGGGATAACTATGGGGTTTGGCATGTTGACCACAAACTACCCATAACATCATTTGATATACGGGAGATGGGAGATAAGGAATTTATGAGATGTTGGTGTTTGGACAATCTCCAACCTATGTGGGGTGAGGAGAATATTCGTAAATCCAATAAATTATTATAAATTATTGGATATTTATATTAAAAGAATTTTATGAAAAATTTATATTTCTTGGATGGAGGGGAAAAAGATAGGATTTTAAATCTTCACGAGAGTGCAACAAAGAGACAATACTTATCAGAACAAGGTTTAGAGTTAGGACAACCAACTCAACCAATTGCGGGTCCACAAAATCTCCAAGATACATCAGGAACAGTAATTAAACAAGGGTTAGGAAAAGACCCCTATGTTTACGCCAAATTTGGGAATGATTATTATTATGGTAAATTATCTGATGGGGACAACCCTAATTGGATATTGGCGACAAAACAAAATGCGATTAATGCGATTAAAAGTAAAATATTTAACGAAAAAATTCCTGTTGCGAAAACAATAACACCCCCAACAAAAAAAAGAACTACACCTCAACAAGTAAAGACTACAGATAAAACACCTGTTAAAAAAACTAAATTAGGTGGAGAAAAAGTTGGTGGTGCAAAAATTCTTAAATCTTTAAAAAATAAAGGGTTCACTGTTGATGTTAAAGCGGGTTTTGAGCCAAATTTAGGATATTTTGTTTCTGCGTGTAAAGAACAAGGATGTGCTGAATTCACCAATAATATGTTAAATACAAGTTTGGGAGATGCTTGGCAAGCGTATTCTAAAGTTAATGCTGAAGTTGGGGTGTCACCATCGTTAGTTCAGCAAATGACTAATTTATTTAATAAAATGAATAAATCGGGGTCTATACCAAAATTAGGAGAAGAAGGACCTTTTGATTCTGAGGCTAAATCAATTATACAACAATTAATACCGAATCAATCTAAATTTAAAAATTTACCAATTGGTACTGTGGTTGGATTATATTTTCCGGGTTCAGTAAATTACGACTTAGCGTTCTTTCAGTCGGCAATTGGAAAATCTCGTGATGATAGTGGTAAATTACACGATGTAATTTCTAAACCTTATTTTTGTAAAAACCCAAAAAATTGTTCATCAACCACTTGGTCTCAAAATGATTTAAATAAGAATGTTAAATTTTATCCTGGTAATACATTATCAAGTGGTAAAGCGTTTTCACCTAATACTCATTTAGGGTTTATAGGTTATATTGATAGTAAAGGTACTCCATATGTTGTTCATAATGTCCATAATCAAGTATTTGCTTATCCGGTTACTAAATTAGGTGGTGATGGATTATCAATTGTTTGGTCGGGTAATGCTGTATCATAATATGAAAAAAGTTGTAAAATTAAAAGAATCCGATTTGGTTGACATTATTAAAAGAGTGTTAGACGAACAATCAGTTGCGGGAGCCCCTAATGGTGGGGCGATAACTCAACCATCGTCCCTACCTCAAAAGTTTAGTTGTACAACACCAGAACTTTCTGCTGCGGCACAATATACAATTTCACACGGTGTTGATTCATTTTATGTTAAATACGCAATGGGTATTTTGGGTAGAGAGTCTGATTTTGGTAAAGTTATGGGTAAGTTTGGTGTTAAAGCCGCTCCTGAATATATTATGAATAAAATGTCTGAAGTTATTCCGGGATTTAAAAGTTTATTACAATGGGGGGCAAAAAAAGTATTTAATAAAACTAATTGGGTACCGAGTATGGGTGTTGCTCAAATGACACCGGATATTGCTAAAAAATATAATGTAAATTTGGAACAATTAATGTCTGTTTCAGGGTCATTATTTGCAGCATCTAATTATTTGATTGACTTATACTCCGAGACTAAAAATTTTTACGACACAAATCAACCTTCAAAAATAATTTATAATAAACAATTAATTAATAATCCTTCATCTACGGGTAACGCGGCTTTAGATGCCGCTATTATGTCTTATAATTTAGGTCCGACTAAATTTAAAAAAAAATATTGTAAAACAAATAGTCCTGAATATTTGGCGTCTTGTGAATCACCAAATGGGATATATCAACCATACCCTAAAGATAACCCTAATTTAAAATTAAAAGTAGATAAAAATCAAGTGGTTAGAAATTATGTACCAACATTTAAAACCAAAACATCCGATAATAAATATATTTCAAGTACTGGGTATTTGAAAGAAGTTGTTGGGTACGCCAATAAGTTTGGTTGTGTTAAATAATATATTACGATTTACTTAATTTTCTAGCCTCAATCTCCATAGGCCCGTATTTTCTACCGTATTTAATGTATTCAGATATGTATGTGGAATAAAAAGTAATGAATCCCATTCTATGAAATTGTTCCCAATGTATCATTTCATGTTTTAGCATTGTTTTATCTGTTTTATATTTAGATTCGATAAAAGTCCCAAATGGTGGTATTGTTGCAGCCATTTGACTTCCGGGGATATTAAAAGGAATGTAGTAAATTTTATCTTTTTTAAATGAGAAATAAGTTAATAATATAAGTAAAGTTATTAATGTATATTTTTTCATACCAATTAATTTAGAGTACAAAGATACAAAAAAATTATTCCTCTACAACTTTTTCTACATTTTTTTTAGATAAAACCCTAATTGATTTAGAAATCACTTCGGCTTCACCCAAAGAGTATATTCCAGAATGGAAGGCGTATTTAACGGCTTGTATTAAAAAGTAGTTTGCTCTATCATTATCCATAGTATCTAAAAGAATATCTAAGTGCTCTTCAGTGTGTAGGGGGATTGATTCAAATAGTTTTCCGAATATTTCAGGTTGTTGTTCCATATTTAATTATATAAGATATTTATAATTATACTATGAAAAATAATAAAATACATATTAACGAGGGAACAAGTGATGGTGGGGGAAGAGGTTCTTATGTTGGGCCAATGCAACCGGGAATTAGAATATTTAAAAAATCTGATATGCAACCGTTTAACATCCCTGTTTCTAAATATGATGACGCAATGTTGGAGTACGATAGTTATGATGGGTCTATGGATGAACCAAAAAAACAAATCAAAAAGATTGAGTCTAAATCTAAAAAAATTTCCAAGTATATGGAAAAACATCCGGAGTTAACATCAAGTGATGAGGACGGAAATAATATTAATCAAACCCCCGGTAAGAAGAAGGAGATAGTCCCTATTGTAACGGAATGGTTTGAGATAACCAAAGACACCATTTTAGAAGATATTACCCCAAACGGTCTAAAAACACCCTCTAATTACGATAGAGTAATTAACAAATTTAAAAGTAAGATACCACAAGAGTATCATCATAAACTTGATGTTATGTTTAATAAGGTAAAGGAGTTTATACAAGACCGAGGATTTAACATAAAAGTTATTAATGGATGTCAGACAGGATATAGAGGTGTTCGTACAAGAGATTCAATTATTTTATGTTCTCCGGATACAATACCTAATTTAGCGGGGTTCGTTTATGTTTTATTTCACGAATTAAAACACGAACAACAAATGATAGATTTTGGTTTAGCAGATTCCTATATGGGGGATATTGAGGACTTTGAAGAGTTCTACCAAATTTATTGGGATATGGAAATGGATGCTGATAATTATGGTAAAGATTGGGTTAATAAAATTGGGAAAGGTTTAGGACTACCTAATGAGTATTATCAATTAGACCAAATGATTACAAACTACCCTATGATGTCTTCTATGGTTAAACAGATGATGACACAATTACATAACCAAGTTCAAATATTAAAAAAACAAGGTATGACTTATACCGACATAAGTGATTTAGATGTTGTTAAAAAACATTTAGATAAATTAGAAGATATGTTTTAAAATAAAAAATCCCAAAACGAATCGTTAAGGGATTTAATTAAAAAGGTTTTATCTGAAAAACACTAATCTAATTTAGACAGTATTGTTGATAAAGAATGTTTTATTTGAGAACTCATTTCAGTTTCAAATTCTTGTCTAATCTTCTCGGTTTTATTATCGTACATAGTTGTAACTCTTTCCCAATTTCTATTACTAATAACAACATCATAATGATATACATGGTTAGTGATACTAATTTGTCTATCTTGTAAAACAATAAATAATTCTAATTCGCTATTCTTAATGTACCTCTTCATTGAAAGGGGGGCGATTAAAAATTTAGAATTTGGGTGATTAATTAATTTTCTACATACAGATGTACATATTCTTTCATTATCCTCAAGTATTGGTCTATCATTACTTGTTAGATTTCTGAAGAATTTAACAATCTTATAATTAATTTTTTTCCTTAATCTCCTTAAAATTTTCATCATTTTTATTTTTAGATTATTCTACAAAGATAATAATAAAAATGATATAAAAAAGAAAAATTAAACTTTTAATTAAAAATTGTTTCCTTGTTGTGGAGCTGAGGTATAAACACCTAAAGATGTTGTTCCTAATTTGGTTGCGATAGTTCCTAATACAACGGAATCATCAGTACCCCAATTTGAAAGTTCATCACTCGTTAGAGTAACATTTGACGATAATAATTCTTGAAAGTTAGAAACTAAACCGTCGGCGATAGTTCCATTTCCGAAAGTTACTTGGAAGTTAACTCTTGAAGCTCCTAATGTGTATGGTCTTGCCACAGCAAACATTAAGTCTGCGGATTCAGTAATTGCTGAGAAAGGGGTTACTTGTGTTGTTTTTTCAGCTGCCGGTGTAATTTGTGCGTATAACATAATTTTTATTTATTTTTAATTGTTTAATCCGTTTATTCCTCCTAACGCAATTGCGTTTAATTGAACTACCGCTTTACCTAATCCATTTGTATAAGTCGGATGAGGGGGTATTATAGATATAGTGTTACCACTACAATCTAATACACATACATTATATTCAGTTCCTGCTGATAGTGGAGCATTACACTCGGTACAATCGTCGAACGGACCATATACGAATGTTGTATTAGTTTCTCCGGTTGTAGACGCGCTAAAATCCAATGAAATACAATTTAAATTAGTATCTTGATATGTTTTTCCGGTTAAAAGACCCTCAACCGAAATAAGTTCAATTGGTGAATCATCAATACAAGATGTCCCTGAGTAATATATATTTGCCATAATTTTTTATTTATAAATATCCATTTATTCTGAATATTTTACATTAACAATCTGAAATTTGATTTGTTTTTTGTAAGTGTTTATTTCCCCACTACTTTCGACTTTTATATCTATGTAATATTCATTTGGTATTTTATCTCTTGTGTCGAACATAAAATAATATTCATTTGGTGTTCGATTAATTTTTGTCCAATCTTGTACTTGAACTTCTGTTTGACCTTCTCTAACATAAATTCTATAATACGCACTAACATTTTGCAATAATTTTTGTGTAGAATATGCTTGTTTAATAACCACACCAACTTTTCTCATGTCGGTATTATATATTTTTTCATCTTGTTTTAAACCATAAAAGTCAAAACCATATAATTTAGGTTCAGATGAAACAACCCCCATTTGAATTGAATTTTTTAATGGGTATATAACAAAATCGTTAGTCATTTGAGGTAATCCAAATCCGTTTAAATTTAAATTATACCATCTATCAGAAAATGTGCAAGGTGTTTTATAACCTAAAAGAGGAGGGATAATAACTTCATACACACCTTTAGTTTTTTGACAAGTACTAAGACCAATTAGACCAGATATTTCAGTACCTGTCGAATCTAAAATATCCACCATTGGATTATTATCTAAATTAATCGGATTACCATTATCAAAAAGATATAGGTATAATTTATTTACTTTTCCCAAACTAAATAAATTTCTATCATCTTGAATTAAATCATCGTAAGATGTTTCTAAAAATGGTTCGTAAAATGTTTGTGTATGACGAGTAAAAAATTGAACTTCGTAGTTATCGGTAATACCTGTTATGTTCTCAACTTGTGGTTTGTAAGCAATTCCCCATCCTGAAACATTAGTTAATTGACCGGTTAATATAGCATTAATTTCGTCCGACATATTAAAACTAACATTTTCATTACCAAATTCAAAATGTTGGGTATCAACAATGGTTAACCCACTATAAGGAACATTACCAATGTTTTGATTATTATATATACCTTCTTCTTCCCAAGTACCAATAGTGGTTGTTTGAAACCAATTTGATGCTCTATCAGAAAAGTTTTTATCTGATGGACTATAATCGTAAATTAAATCGGCAAAATCATACCCAACACCTTCATCCCAAACTTGGGGTTGGTCAGGGTCATTATCAATATATGGTATTCTAAATAAAATTAAATCAAATGAAGTGGCTCTCATTCTACCTTGAGATGTGGTAGTATTTAATAGTTCTTCATTAAATGATGAGGTGTTCACCATTCTTAAAGTATGTGTAGGTAGTTCACCACAATTTAAATTTATGGTACCATCAGAGACTTTTTGATTTAATAAGGTAAAATCTAAATCAAAGATAAATCTACTATACCCGTTTGGGTATTGAGAACTAATAACTGAACCAAAAAATAGTTCTGTGACAGGATTTCTTCCTGTATTTACAAAACTATTTGAAGTAATTGTATTGTTCTTGCTGAAATACGAGTTATTAATTGACATTTAAGTGTTTTATTTATAAATATCAATTAATTCGAATATTTTGATTTAATATGTCATTTTCCGCATTAGCTAAGATACTTTCTATTTCAAAACTAGATTGTGCGTTACCCGCCGCTATCGGAACAGGTGGCATTGTAGCTATGGGGTGTACGTGACCGGTAACAAACGCAAACATTTTTCGGAGTAATATCATCAATTGGTCTCCTCTAACAACAGGGTAAGTTTTATTGAGAATACTCCCTTCACCTCTAACAAATTTATCTTGGGGAATACCGTAAAGAGTATCGGATAAATCAATTAAACCTTTTGGCCCTCTTGAATCGTGAGATAATAAATAGATTCTTTGACTACCTAATACTCCATAAGTTATGTCAGAATTATTAAAATTGTTTAATATTGAAATCTCCTCTTTTTTATCAAATTGTGGTCCGATAAATGGAGCCCCTTTTGAATTTGTTGTTGATATAAGAAAAAAACCAGTTTTAGTTTGTGTTGAATTACATTTAATTTTAGAGTAAAATTTAATGTAATTTGTTAATTCTAACACATCGTTAGAGGTTTGAGTTGCATCAAATTTATTACCTGTTTCATAAGATAATTTTGATGGTGTAACAATTAAAGGTAGATTAGCTCCTTTTACAAAATTTTGTGGGTTTTTAACGGCATATCCTGGAATATCAATATGACCATTAAAAACAGAAGAAATAAATTTATTAATTTTATTGATACAAGTTTCAAAGGTATCACCAACAAAAGAATAATTTTCAACCGCATTTGTATAGTTAGTTCCAATACTTAAAGATGTAATACTTTCCGGTTTAAAATTTTTAGTATTAACTGAAATACTTGGTATTACATTATGTAAACTAACAGTTCCGGTAAAATTAAAATTACTCTCTAAATTTGAAATATCCCATATTATCATTTTTTTAACCATATCAACGACCTCCTCAAACCTAGTGTCCATTGTTGGTGTACCAGGAATTTCTTGTGTTGAGAAATTAGATAATTGTAAAAACCCCCTTTTTGTGTTAACTTCAGGTAATGCTCCGGTAAGAGGTTTTGATTTACCAGCTCTAATTAACACTTCTTGTTCTTTTACAATGACATCAGCAGACCCTCTACCTAATAAAGCGTTATCTCCGGGCTCAGGATAAATACCCTTATTTAAAGTTGGGTTTCTGTATTCACCATTTTGATTTTTAATTGATAACCCCTCTTTTATTTTATCACCTGCCGCTAAAAATGTTTGAGCAGCATTAAATTGTTCAAACGATGTTTTTGTTGGTGAAGAAAATGGTCCTTGAATATAAAATTGATTTTGATTTGGAAATTTTTTGTTCATATAAATTATATGAACATATTCATCAATTTTAGGTGTTTGACTAAAGTAGAAAGGTAATAATGGTATAAAAACAATTGGGTCTTTAATTGTCCATTTATCAATCTCTTCATCCCAATCTGGAACAGCGCCTATTATGGCTGAATAATCTTTACTTTCAGGTAAAACACGTAAACGACCAAGCATAGTGGGGTCTTGGTTATCATATACTCTACCGGCAAATAATATTTGATACTTATTTTGACTATCTATTTGCATTATTTAGTATTTGTTCTTTTTTGATATTCTTTTAAAATTGTGTTATAGGTAACCTCAACCTTATCTAAATGTTCTGTTAATTTGATAATAGTTTCTTTTGTTAATTTAAAATCTTCTTGGATAAAATCCATAACAAAAATTAAATCTTTGTTTGATGAAGATTTATAATTTTTTATAATATCTAACGCCTTTTCTGATTCTTCTATTTTTGTCATAATTATATTTTTTTTCCGGAGGCTTTAGATGGGATAGTTAAACCTGCTGGTGTCATTGTTAATGGTCCTATAGCTATCTCTAATTTACCATTTGAATCTTCTTCATTTGCCATAGCTTTCATTTGTCCAAATTTTGATAATATGTCTAAATTTGGACTCCCATCTGGTAATGCACCTGTTGGGACCCCAATTTTTTGGAATTCCTCAATAGAACCAATAAAAGCTCTTGATGCTGAATACCCGTCCAATAATTGTGAGGCGAATAATAATGGTAATGGTATTCCACCACCAAGACCAGGTATTGATGATGTTATTAACGATAACATTGATAATATTTCATCAACAACGCTTTTACATCGTCTCCAATCACTAATAAAACTTGACACAATTAATAATAATTGTACTAATTTTAAAATCATCGTTAATCTTTTATTAATTTTTTCTTTTATTAAATCAGTAACTACTTTCTGAATTAATACCATAATGTCTCTTTTAATCAATTCAAATAATTCTTCAATAAAAATCGCACCAACTTTTGAGATAACATTAATTGCAAATTTTTTAAATTCTTTAATAAAAGTCATAAAAGAATTAATTAAATCAACCGCTGATTGACCTAAAGATTTTAACATAATGTAAATTGGCAATAATATTTTTGGAGATAATAATGATGACGCAATTCCTTGACACATTAATTTTATAAAATTAAAATCAACCGCCGCTTGCACATCTATTTGAGGTGATAAACCCCAAACAGGGTCATTAATTAACGAATTGGTTAAATTATCCATCGCATCAACCAAATCATTATCGGATACAAAATTTAAATTATTTAAATCTTCAAAAATTGCATTTGCATTCACAGGAACTTTAATGTTATCACATCCTTCAAATTCTATAACCCCATTTTTTATATTTGTGATTGTCTGTTCTATTTTTCTTAAATCAATTTCATTAAATTCAAAAAATGATTCATCAACACCATCTAAATCGGCTAATTTGGCAATTCCACTAACATCAATTTCTTTTCTATTATCAAAACATAACCCTAATATTCTTTGAACAATTGCTCCAAATTTAGTTTGGTCACCAATTTGACCAATACCAGCGTTGGCTTTTATTGAAACCGCCCCTGATAAGGCTTCCATAATATTTGCCATTATATTTGTGGTATCAACAACTCTAATTGTTTTGAAATAATCTACCATAAATTCACCGACTTTATTTGGTGTTCCACCCCCAATCCCAATACGGTCTTTTAAAGTTACTTTGTACCAAGGTCCAGTAAGACCTAAATTGTTTTGTTCAACATATTGAATATCAAATAAATCTTTACCCGATTGTCCTTTATATAATTGACCATTAGTAGTTGAATATGGATTACCATTTTGAATTAATTCGTATAATTCTTTATTCATTGCAAATGGATAATTTTGTACAGATATTGGTTGTTTTTCGTACAATGGTTTTCCATCATCTTCAGTTGGTGATAATTTTAAAAGATTGATTAAATCAATGGACTTAACTTTAATATAGATAGTTTGAGCACTAAAAGATTGCTGTTGGTCACATCCAACAGCATTTAAAGCCTCTTCAGATAAAATTTTAGCGATTTTAGGTTCAATATTTTTAAGGGCTGTTAAAAATAATCTTTTAACATATTTAGTTGAATTCCCTCCCTTACCACCAGTGATTTTGTTAATATCTAATAGTTGTTCAAGTTGAGTTTTAATCTCTTTTTGATATCTTTTAGATTGATTTTTTAAATTTTGGATTTGACCGGTAACGTCTGATTTTGCTTTCTCAAATGATTCACCCGCTTTTTTAGTAGTATCATCATACTGACCTTTTAAATCGGTATATGATTTTGTTGCATTTATTTTATTTTGAACAGAATTATAGTCAAAGTTTAAATCTAATCCCATTTTAAATTATTTTTTCATTTTATAAGAATCAGAACTTTTGGATATGTCTTTTTCAATTAAGGTTTTTAATAAATCGTCGTCATCACCTAAATCAGTAATAGAAAAACTTTCGTTATTATTATTGTTATTAGATTTTTCCCACATACCGGATTGGAGTTTAGAAAGAGTTAATTTTTTCTCAACACAATCATTAATTATTTTTTGTTGTTTCTCAATCACAGGTCCTATGATAGTCATATCTTCCGGTTCCTTCATCATTGTTAACATTTTATTTTGAATTCTAATTGCGGTATTTCTCTGTTCAACTAATTCATTATAGATTTCTTGCATCAATGATAACATTGATTCTTTTGATAAATTAATTTCGTTTTTTTTCGGTCTTCCCATAATGATAAATATTTAGATGTGTAATTTATTTAACCATATTTTGAATTAACACCAAATACATATTTTTAAATTTTTTCATAGACCCTCTAATTTCTTTTGTTGTTAAGTTTGTCATCTCTCTCAACGATAATAAAATAATGTTTTTGTTAAATTTATTATTATCATTTCCTACAAAAATTTTATCGTAATTCTCAAATATTTCGTATAATGCATGACCTAGTTTAACTTCATTTTCTGACAGGTTACCATCTTTAATAAATTTTTCTAAATCTAACAAAAAATGTCTGATAATTCTTTCGGGGTCTAATCCATCGTTTTCTATGCTATATGAAAACATTTCATTATTTTCAATACTTGTTGAAATATCCTCGTATGATATTTTTCTATTTGTTTCTTTTTGGTCTTTAATGATTTGACCCATTAAATAATTTTTACATATGGTACCAAAATAAGAATACGCCTTCTTTTCTCTGGAAGGTTTAAATTTTTCAATCTTGGTCATTAAAAATGAATGAGTATCTACATGAATTTCTGTGAAATCCATATCTTTTCTATATAATTTATATCTACGAATAATCGAGGATATCATCTTATCTAAAGGTTGTTTTAAAAACTCATTATAAATTTTATTTCTTTCTTCATAATTATCGGTTGCTAGAAATCTAACAACCGCTAATTCTTCCCGAACATCAAAGTAATTTAATTGAGTTGGTTTTCTACCTTTCTTTTTTAACTCAACAACGGTATCTCCTGTTAAATTAACTATTTCACTCATTAAACTTCTTGAGGTTCGTATTTTATGTTTCTATCATTAATAAAGAAATATTCTTTTTTTGCTGAATCAATCCAAAACTTAATCTCATCATCGGTTAACACATTTTCACCATTTTTATAATTCCAAAAAATAGACCCTTGTCTTAAATTTGTATGTTTATAACCTATTTTTGGGATTGATATAATTTTTACCGAGTTATGTGTCATTCTTAAAAAGAATTCATAACCAAAGGTTAATTTAAATGATGACTTAATTAATCCAAAATCAATAAATGATGATTTTTTAATCACCATACCTGATGTTTGGAAATTTTGATAGTCAAGTAATGTTTCATTAGTTAATACACCCATTTCTTCAGTAAAATTGGCCGCAAAAGTTGCTTCATTTGTGAATCCGGCAAATTTACCTGATTCGTCAGTATCTACAACGATTGGTAAAAACGCATTTACATCGGGATACACCTCACTGTAAAGGTTAACATTTTTAAACCAAATACTGGAATACTCATCATCAAATTCAAACAATGAAACCCATTCTGAATTTGAATTTCTAACACCATAGTTTATTTGGTCGGCGTAGTTAGGGTCTTTAGTCCATTCATATTTTTTAACCGTTAAACTTCCAAAGTCAAACTCATTTAAATAATCAGTCAAATAACTTTCGTTAGTATGAACAATTATTAGTTCATTTATTTCTACTTTTTGATTTTGTAATGATAGTATACATTTTTCAAAATACTCTGCAAATCCTAATGTTTTACCTGATTTTATTGGTAATATTACGGATACATCAAATGTTTTAGTTTCTTCCATATTATTCTATTGTTTCTAGTTTAGATAATTGTTCTTCAAATGATTCTAATCTAACAGACAAGTATCTTTCAAAAAGGTTTATAACTTCGGAGTTGAAAGTTTCTTTGGTTGACAGTGTTTCAACAGTTTTCAACATTTCACCTTCTAAATTTTCGTTAATACTATCTTCTAACCAATTTTGTAAAAAGTCAGAAATATAATCAACAATTTGTATTTTATTATTAATCCAAATACCATTATCTTCATTCATCCATTCAGGTACTAAATTAGGTGCTAACCCTAAAACCGGAACATTACATTTCATAGATTCTAAAGGGAAAGTACCGTATGAACTTGTTTCATCAATCCACACAGAAAGGAAACATTCTTTTAATGCTTTAGCAAATTCAGTTTCTGATAACCCTCTCATATCTCTAAATGTTACCCATCTATATTGGGGGAATTTAATATAAAAAGATTTTATTATGTTAGTGGAATCTCTTTGGTCTCTCGCATGTATTGCAATTATTGGTTTTGACGGTAATGTATTTGGAATAAATTCATCGGAGATAAAAGGTTTTAATATATCAAATGACACATTTCTCATAATATTTTCTAAATATTCTTTTTGAATCTCTGATGTTGTAATACATTTAAAAAACCCTAATTGTGACCAAGTTTGACCTGGTTGTAAAGTTTCTAATATGTGGTCATATGCTTGACATAATACTATTTTACCACAAGGTAATTTGGAAATTTGACTCATTACGAATCCGTAAAGTTCTGGTAAAATAATAAAATCTTCAGGTGAAACTTCTAAATTTTCACCTTCAATTGGTTTATGAGGTAATAAATCCATGTACTCTTGACCTAACCAACTTTGCACTCCTGTGTAGTCAGATTTTTCGTGTAACATAATTACATTATAACCTTCGTTTAATAATGATATACCTAAATTATAGATATAAGATAAGGAAGCCTTTGCATTACCTTTAGTGTCTTGAACCAAAAGATAAATCCTTGATTTCCTATCTTTCATGTTCTCTATAGATTTCTCTATTTTTGAAATTTGTTCTTGTGTCATTGTGTTATAATTTATTTAGTAAATTTTTATATAATAAAGTGTTAAAAGCTAATTTAAACGGAATCGATAATTGACTAATACCTTTAATTCCTAATTTATCGTCAATTTCTTCCTGTTCGTCCATTATAATTTCTAACATTAATTTAATTGTTTCGTATTTTATAATACTAATTGCCGTACCCTCTGTTTCTCCGGATGATGATACTTTCTCTTCTATTTGAACATAAGCATCAATTTTATCTAAATCCAAGTAATAATTTTCACCTAATACTTTTAACATTCTATAATTTTTTTTAATTTATCTTCCAGTTCTTTAATTGATGTTATTGAATGGATTGTGTTAATCTCTTTATTGTACTCCGTCTCAAATTTTATTAATATTTTATCTGAAGGATGTTCTAATAATAAGGTAGGATTTGATGTAAGTAAAACATCAATTTCACTCCACATAGAATTTATTGTAGAATTACTATAAAATTTTACTTTTTCTAATAAACAACCAAATTTTGATAAGAAAAATAATGATGCTGGTTTAGACCTACCGATTTCATCAGACACAATTAATAACTCGTGATTATCTCTTAAATTTACATATAATTCGTTTAACTCAGTAAATGTTGAATACTCCGATGACTGTGAGTGACCAAATATTTCCATCGGAAATTCTTCATATAAAAATGAGAATAGTTCGTCATCATCTTGAAATTTGAAATGGTTTTGTAATGTTAGTGATGTTACTGGTAAAGACATACCATAACTGAATATCTCATCTTCTATACCGTCAGTTTTATCAATATAATATTTTTGATATGTTTGTTCTATTTTATTAATAGTGTTTCTTAAAACACCATTAATTTCAATTGCTATTCTCATCTGATTCGTTATCGTATTTACGTAATATTTTACTAATTAAAGGATTTCTTACAATATCATTCTTATCTTTAAATTCAAATGTTGATACGTAATCATCATCTCTAAATTTTTCAATAGCGTCCCATAAACCACTATGTGTCTTATTTTTATATTTGTCTGACTGTTCTACATCACCAGAGATAAAAAACTTACTATTATATCCAATCCTTGTTAAAAGTAGTTTCATTTGACTTGGAGAAGCGTTTTGTCCTTCTTCAAAAATTAATATAGAATTATCTATATTCATACCTCTCATAAATGCTAATGCGAATACTTCAATAACTTCAATCTCTTTTAATTTCTCCCTAGCTTCTTTACCTATTATTTTATTTAATAAGTAATAAGATGGAAAAATATATGGGTCAAGTTTCTCCTCAACATTACCGGGCAATGAACCTAATTTTTCTTCAGCCTCAACAGCCGGTCTAACAATGATTATTTTCTCGTAAGAGTTTTTTGGTTCAGAAAGTAAATCAATTGCTGCTTTCATTGTTATATAACTTTTACCAACACCCGCAGGTCCAGAACAAACAGTAATTTCACTATCAATTAAAGTGTCGTAATACTTTTTTTGATTTAGAGTTAAAAACTTTTCTTTAGTTTTTCTCTTAATGATTTGACCAATTAAATCTTTTTTATTTACCGGTTTACCTGTTGGTTCAGGGGTAGAAGTAGTTGTTGTTGGTTTCTTTTTTCGTTGTTCAGCCATTTTATAATTGTTTTTATTTTATAAGAATACTTCTTTTAATTTAAATGTCTATGTTTTAATCATTAAAATATGTTTGTGTAGTCTCTCTATATTATTAGAAACAAATGGAAATAAATTATTCTTAAAATCAAGTTGTAATTTTTTTAAATTTTCAGGGTCATCATTTCGAGTTTGACTTTCAAAATGATACGCCACTAAGCTAGTGTCGCAAATATTCCGATAACCTAATAAAGTGGATTTTAAATTTAATTCAACATCCTCGAAACAAGAAATGTAATTTTCGTTAAAATAACCTAATTTTTCAAAAATAATTTTTTTAATCATCAGTAGTCCACCCGTTGAACCGATAACATCATTAACTTTATATGTTTTAGAATAGTATTTATTTAAGTCTATATGACCTACTCCAAAATTACCAACAGAATCAAAATTGGCGACAATACCATTATGTTGTATTGTGTTATTTCCGTAATGTAATCTACATCCAACAGTCCCAATTTTTGGATTTTCTTTAAAATGTTTTAACATCCCGTAAATAACGTTGTTAAGGATTTTAATATCGTTATTGCAAAATAATAAAAATTCGTATTCATCGGTTATATGATTTTTAACCACATCATTATTAATTTTTGCAAAATTATAATAATCATACTCAATTAAGGTTATCCTAATATTAGTTTGGTTATCTAATATAAATTCTTTAATTTCTTTTTTTTCAAAATCTGACGACCCAGTGTCGGCAATAAATACATCAAATAATTGGGGATTACAATTTTTTATAAAAGAGTTTACACAGGAAAATAATAAGTCTGTCTTACTTTTTGTTGGTATAATTACAGCAACTCTACCAATATTTTTTAATTGTTTTTCTTTTATAATTGGTATATAAACCTCCAAAGGTTTTAAATCCAAAGGTAATTTATCACCCCATTTTTTAATGAACATATCTTTTGACTGATAAAATTCTATATTAGGTTTACCAACGGATTCGTGAGTAATTTCAAAAGACGAGGTAACACCAATTTTAATACCATCTAAGTAATTTGGAACACAAAATAAATGGTCATAAAAATGAAATCTACCTATTGTCTCATCAAATTGATGTTTAACTTTTAACTTATTAAATGATATGAATAACCCGTCAATAGTCACAACAGGTATTAAATAAGGTGATTTTGATGAATAAGTACTTAACCACTTATTCTGTCCTTTAGGGTGGTGGTAAACTTGTCCAACCATTGTTTCATTCATTTTTTCCCAGTAAACCCCTGATTCCGGAAAATAACAAGAACCTGCTTTACCTATAATACCATAATCAGGGTTTTCGTCAAAATCTTTTAATAATTTCTTACCCCAACCATTTTCAAGTTTAATATCGTTATGACAACATACGATAATATCATTCTCTGATTCAGAAATACCTCTATTGTATAATTCGGATAAACTATATTGATTGTGGTTAACATATTCTAATATTTGAATATCTTTTAAACCTGAACTTTGTAACAAATGTTGTCTAAATTTGTTATTGTATGCTTCGTCTTTATGTGTTGAGTATATTATTGTTATCATATAAAAAATTGAGTGCGGTTAAATCGGTTATTTCGTTAAAATTATGTCTTTCAAATTCGTTTAGATTCCTCCCAACACTTATATCAGCTCTACCTCTATTACATTTAAATTCAAACTCTTCTTTTGTCTTACAAAAGTAATGATTAATTTGTGCAACATCTATTAATCCTTCATAGTTAAAGGGTCCACTAAATTTTCTATGATTAGTATCAACAATTTCTCTATTTGGGGCGTGAACATTCATAAAATTAGGTGATTTTAAATTGAGAATTGTTTTAATGTGTTCATCCGGTTTTGATTGACATTTTGTAAATCTTTTAACCACACTATATTCGTCATTAATTTCAGATAAACCATTATTACCAAATAGAACCCAATTAATTCCAATACCATTATGGTCTTTATAGTCAAAAATAAATTCTTTAATGTTTTTATGTTTTTTTAATACTAAAAATTCGTCAACATCAAAAAATGCTACCCAATCATAATCTTTTTTATAGTTATTAATGAATTCGTTATAACAAGGAATTTGTCTATTTACACCATCATACTCTATTTTAATTACGTTAGGTTCGTCAATTGAGCATCTCCAATTATTTTGATAAATAAAAATATCATCAAATCCCAATTTTTTATTATAATTAACCCATTCTTGGATGTAATTATCTTCATTTTTTGCAATACAAACTAACGCTACTCTCATACTATTATTTTTTTTACCCACCATTGTTGTGCTCCTACAATATTTACTTTATCTTGGAATATTTCATTAACAGCCATTATTACACCGTCCCATCCAATAATATAATCATCTCCACAAATTATACCACCATCTTTAACTTTTGGTAACCATTTTTTAATATCCTCAAGAACATATTCATATTCATGAGAAGCATCAATATAAACAATGTCAAAAAAATTATCAGGATAATTCTGTGATTCAGAAATTGAATCGTTTTTTATTAAATGTATTTTATTAAGTATTGGTTGTAAATTATCTAATGTTACCTTATAATAATCTAACGATTTATCATGTTCGTTAGACCCCATGAAATGGTCTATTGCGTAATAGTTATATTCAATACTATGATTCATTAATTCTACGTTCCATAATGATGTCCCTCTTCCTTTATAAACACCAATTTCCGCAATATTAATATTTGATTTAGCATCAATTTTAGTTAATATAATTCTAAGTAATTCACCTTGTTCAGCATCTGATGACCATCCATCAATCTCTGTGTAAAAATGTTCCATATTAAATTCCTGTTGACCCGAATCCATTTTCGCCCCTATCTTTTTCGTTTATTTTATTTACCTCAATCAAGTCAACCCATCCCCCATTTACAACAGGACATAGAACAGCTTGTCCTATTTTCATACCTTTAGGTATTGTAAACTCAAAAGGGTTAGTGTTAAAAATAATACCTTTTATTTCTCCAGTGTATGAGGAATCTACTGTTCCTGGAGAATTTAATATCATAAGACCCTGATTAATGGCTAACCCACTTTTGGTTCTAACTTGAATTTCATATCCCTCTTTAATGTCAAAGGATAATCCTGTTGGGACTAATGCTCTTCCAAATGGGGGGATAATTACTTCATCAATAGAATGTAAATCAAACCCTGAATCACCTTCGTAATTGTATTTAGGTGTTACGGCATCGGGATGTAATTTATTAAATTGTAAAGGTAATTTAGTTCTATGATTTAACATTTTATCCTCTAAATCTTTAATATCAACACCCAATTCATTCATCATTTCGGTCATATCTAAATCTTCAAAATCACCCTCTAATCTTTGTCTTAATTCTTTAGCCTTTTCCTCTAAAAAATCTAAATTATTATATTCCATTATTCTAATTCTTTTAATTTTTTTATTACATCAATTAATACTAACACATCACGCTCACAATAAGCAGTGATTTCTGATAACATATTTTTATTCCAATACGCGTCGTGAACTTTATCTCCAGTAACATCACCTTCCTTTGGTGATGGAACATCCATACAAGAACACATTAAGTCCAATGAACCAATTGCGGTGTAAGCTCCGTATTGCCAAATTTCTTTGGTGTCAATGGCTTTAATCTCCCACGGTTTTGTATTGTAAGACGGTAGTATTGAGGATGGTTTTAATCCGTTAATTATCATTCTTTTTGCCAACATTGGGATGTCAAAATTTTTAAGATTATGTCCACATAGATAAAAATCTAATTTACCACAACGATTAAGTAATGTTTGGCAATCTTTTAGTAATTTTTTTTCATCATCTCCGGAGAATGATTGTTTTTTAATATCTCCATTATCCATAACGAAAGCAACACTAACACAAACAATTTTTGCAAACTCGGGAACTAATGCCGCTCGTTTTTCAAAGACATAGTCAAATGACTGACCAACATCTTCCGGAAATCTTTTTTGAAACCAATCAAAATATTTTTCAAATTGTTTTGCCACATTAGGATTGTTAACTTTACACTCGGTATAGTTTTTACATCCACCAACTGTTTCAATATCAAGAAACAATATTTTGGTTAAAGGTATGTTTATCATTTTTTATTTAATTAAAGATTTGTAAAATTCTGCTCTTGTAACGGTCACATTTTTTAAATCATATTTGTCTTTAACAGTTTCAAATAATCTCTCGCCTAATTCAGTAATCATTTCAGGGTTTTGAACCAATTTTTTAATTGATTTAGACCAATCACTATGATTTCTATTCTCGGGTATTAAAATTGCGTTACCATCTGTAAAATTACCATTTTTCAAACAATGTTTTAAATCAATGGTGTAAGGTCCGATTTCTGAAGCAATTAACGCTTTTTTATAAAACCCAGCCTCAATCACCTTTAATTGAGATTTCATCCTATTGAATATATGATTTTTAATTGGTGCCAAAGATATATCAAATTTTGAATAATTCATAGCGTAAGTTGTAACAGGTTTTGTCCAAACTCTAACATATGGTAAATCACTTGTTGATAAAAATTCTCTTTCTTTGAACTCTAATAAATGTTTTTTATAGTTCTCATCTATGGTTTTATACTTGTTAGTGAAAATATCTTCATATTTAGTCCAAACAGTTTCGTGAGGTAATATATCTCTTTTTCTTTCTTCACCTGTTTGTGGATTCATTTCCGTTACGGTACCTCTAATATCAAAACCACAAATAACATATTGTAATTTATCATTTATGTCTTGATTTTTTTGAACAAAATTCCCCAACAAATTTAAATCCTCAATGTGTGAACTACCTCCGAGCCATCCAACTCTAATCTTATCTGATGGTGGTGTTGGTTGATTAAATTGACCTTCTTTTGGATTTATAGCGTTTGGTAAAACTAATACATTTTTATTAAGCTTACGAATTTCGTTTGCAAATAAATCAGTTGTCGTTGTAACATAACTGGCTTCTTTTAAGTTTGCAACAATTTTCTCGTGAATTTTATGTTTTACGATAATACTATGAATTGGATGGTCTACTGTCGGTAACCAATAATCGTCAATGTCAACAATAACAATAATACCCAATTCTTTTAATCCTTTAATTATTTGTGCCGACACTTCGTAATTATTACCAATAGTTCTATGAGCGTGAACTATCTGATATTTTTTCCAATAATTAATATCATCTATCTTTGGGGTATAATCTATATCCACATGAAAATCATCAGGATATTGGTTTTGTAAGAATACATGAGGGTCTACCGAACGAAATTTTCCAACACCTGAAGTATCTGATGGTAGAACTAATACATTAATTTTTTCTTTCATATTATTAAATTATAAATGAAAATATAATGATAGTTAATGAGAATATCAACCATAACCCCATAAAAAAATCCCCACTTCACAGTAGGGATTAAGTTTTAAATTATATATAAAGTTAAGATAATTTTTTAATCTTGGTTACCTTACCTTCAAAAACATGTTTTCCAACTTTAAAAGAGAAGAGTTCGTTTGATTTTTGTGTTGATTCGGCAATCACACCATTTTCTAATAAAACTTCCTCAACAACTTCTTTTAACATTTCTTTTAATTGTTTGTTGTTAAAATTTGGTTGAGGTGATTGTTCTTTAACAACTTGTTTTGGTTGTTGAGGACCTTTTAAATTCATTAATTTTGAGGCTTTCTCAACTAATTCATCAGATAAAACTGAACCACCACCCATAGAGTTTGGTTGACTGATTGGATGTTCTATCATTAATCGTTTTATTTCGTCAGGTAATTTAGACGACATAACTCTATCACTTGTAAGAGGTTGTGGCATCGTTGGTGTTTTAGGTATTGACGATAAATAAGGTTCATTTGATGATGAATTTTCTTGTAAAAATTCTTGAGGTAACGAATACTTCGCTTGTGGAGCATCGTATGATTCCACTTCAGGTGAATTATATGAATTCATAGAAGGTAATCCCCCTCTTGGTGTTTGGTTATGAATGTCTATCATTTTTTTAGACACCATTAATTTTTCCATTAAACTATTTTCGTTTGTCATAATGTTTTAATATTGTGTTGGTTCTGTTTGAGTTGGTTGCTCATTAAAAACCGCATTTATGATAACTCTTGTCATACTTTTATCTCCGGCTGTATTATAGCCGGGTTTTGGTGTGTTAAACTTTTCTCCGGATGGTTTAAAAGAGAGAATTTTATCTGCTCTAAAAAGTCTCCATCCTGGTAGAGGTTGTTCTCCTTTATAACCGGTGTGAGACGCTCCTTGAGTATCCCAAGCTCGTAGAACAGGGTTATCGGCTTTACTGTATCCAAAACATACAGGTTCTATCTCCCTTAATCCACGACCACCAGGTTCATCACCATCGTAGTAAATTATTATCTTGTCTTTATTTTTTATAGCACTGACTATTGAGTCAACTGACGCTACTTCTAAAATAAGGGACTTAAATGTATTGTAAAGTTTCATTAAGCGCTTGGTGTGGTGTAAGGTGCGTTTGGTTTAAAGGTATTCACAACTATTTCAGATTTTCTTTCTAAAATGTCTTGGATTGCTCCGGCACCTTGATTATAAACATCTAAATCACCACCAGTCCCTTTACCTTTAGTATCTCCATCCGCCAATGCGTCAGGATTAACCGAAGAATATTGGTTAGTTGTTTTATAATCGTTTTTTGGGAATAATATTGCTCTTTGTGCTGTCGCGATAGACGACAACTTATTTTCTGGTTGAGCCAAGTCTATTGGGTCTAAATTTGCCATAACTTAAATTATTTTTTTTATTAAATCGTTTATTCTTTGTAAATTCTCAACAATTGCTGAATCATATCTATTCACGGCTGACTTATGTGATTGAGTTGGTCTATTCATCTTTGTCATATCATTTTTTTCGTGAGGTTGGATGAATTGATTTGGTAATACTTCAGACTTATTCTGTTTAGTATTCTCAACATTATCTCTCATAGAATTTAATGTGTCATTGACCCAATTTTTCACATAATGTCCACCATTTAAAATATGTGTGGTATCATTTTCGTGACCATCAAAATTATCAAACCAATTTTTCATTCGTTTTAATTGTTGGTATGTAATTTCTTTCTTATCTCTTAAATCTTTATTTCTTTTAAACCCTTCGGTTGTTTCATCCACTTCACCAACAGCTTGATTGCATTGATGTAAATATTCAATGACATCTTGGGGGATAGCAAAAGATTTTCCGTATAAATCCTTATTCATTTGATTTTAGTGATTTAATTAACATATTAATACTAATACCTTCTTTTTCAGCAATTTTTTTAATAGATTGGAGATTTTTCATTAATATTTTACTGATACCATTATTTTTGATAACACCAGAATCGTCTTTTGATTTTTTGGTTAAAATATCCTCAACCATTTTAGTCATTTGTTGTTTCTGTTGTTCTTCTATTGTATCCTTCTCCGATAATCTTTGTTTTAACTTACCATCGTGTTTTTTTTGTTTTGGAAGTTTTCCAAATTCTTGAGCTCTTTCTTCAGGATTTTCAACACCCATTTTAGCAAGAGTTTTAACCGTATTATCGTAATCCATATTTTCAGTTTCAACATATCCAAATGCTTCCGAATAATCAACCTCATTTATCATCTCATCACCCTTTTCTTCACTCTCACCATAATAAACTCTATAACCTCTAGTAACAGGGTCGTTAGTTGTTCTTGCCATAGGAACGGTCTGGTCCATCGTTTTTCGTGGAGATAAGGCGGTATTAATATATGGTATTCTAGATGTTAACATTGTTCCATCCTCATCAACAAATTCTTCTATTTCCGTTTTGGATTTAACATTTTTTAAAGTTTTAGTTAAATCATCTTTTGACACCTTTTTCTTTGACTTTAAAACTTTAGACATAACATCTTTAATTTTTTTTGTATCTTTTTTATCAAAGTCAATCTTGTCATCTTTTTTTCTTGATTCGGTTAAAGTATCCGCAACAGAATAATATAGGGATATTTTATCTCCTCTATCTTTTAAAAAGAAGTAATAATTATTACTGAAGTACTCCGTGTTAAAATTTATCATATAACTTTTTCATATAAATACTTCGTTTTAGAGTATTTATCATTAAAAAAGATGGCGAGTCAAAATATAAATCAATATTATAAGTCAAATTGGTCTCTAAAGTTGAGTTTAGACTCACAAGATATGTCGTTAACTAACGATGAACGAGACTATAATGAGGAAGTAATTTTCTCACCATATTTGATTGCTCAAACATATGGCAATAGATTACCATTCTATTTTGACATAAATAATCCTCTCACAGCTCAAGACCAAACATTAACTTATAAAAATTATAATGTTAACAATATTTTTGTTTCTCAAAATTATTATAACCCAAATAACGAAGATTTTTCTTGTTTTTCATCATCAACATCTTGCGATATTGGATTAACGGGGATTGATAATGGTTTGGTTGATAAAATGAGCGGTGAAACTATTAATTTTACTAAAGGATTATATTCAGATTTTATTAAATTTGATAGATTATCGTTTGATAGAAGATTAAAATTGTTTCAAGTTACTGGTAACACCCAATCACCTAATGTTAGATTTTCAGGGTTTGATAAAACCATACTATATGAAGTTGTAAGTAAAGAAGGGTTAACGGAAGGTAAGTATCACGAATTATATGGTGGATTCTACCAAGGGTTTTATAAATTATTTGGATATGATTATGAAATTTTCCCTGAACGAGTAAATAAAGGGTGGAGCGTTGAGATGGTTTTAAAACCTCGTTTAATTGATGAATACACACCAAGTTCAGGTGAAACAACTCTTAACGAGATATATCCCCAAAATAAGAACACATTCTTTTATTTAGGTACAAGGGCGGAAAATAAATTTTATCATCACGCAAATGGTACACCAAATTGTTTTACAGGATATACGAGAATAACATCTGAATTAACCGGTGTTACAACTTGCGCTTGTTGTGATAATACAATAACTAATAGTCGTTGTATATATGTTTATCCACCTAGGTCCGTTAATAATCAACACGATACTCGTGTTAGTTATGGTTGTGATTTATGTGGGGGGAATCCCGAAACTAAAACTAGTTGTGGTTGTGGTTGTAATGAAAGTTCTTGCGCAACTTGTGGGTGGGAATGTCAAAACCACATCTGTGAAACAATTATTAATGTAACACCTACACCAACACCTACTAAAACACCCACTCAAACACCTGGTTTATCACCAACATCAACACCAACACCAACACAATTACCATCATCATTAAAATTAACATTTGATGATATAGCTAATGTTAATGCTCTTGTAGGAGATTCATCAGATGTTAATGATTGGAATACATTCTTTGATTTACCTGCTTATGGTAATCCATTTACATCAGTTATAGTTATTGGAAACGAAGTACAATTATTTGGTGGTAGTAATATAACTATAAAAGATAGGTTATTTAGTGATAATATAAATTTAATAAGCATTATTGATAATGCCAATAGTATAATATCATTAGAAGGATTTACTTTTGCATTTACATTAAATTTAACAACGGTAAATTTACCATCATTAGTTACTGCGGGTGACTATTGTTTTGATATTACACCAAAAGTCACATTATTTAATTTACCTCTTTTGGAAACTGCTGGAGTACAGTGTTTTGGTGATGATACTACAGGTAGTTATGGTGTTAGCCAATTAACTAATTTATCTTTACCTAACTTAACTACGGCAGGTAATTATTGTTTTTATGGTTATTCTGAATTAACAATATTAGAATTGCCTTTATTAGCTACTGCAGGTGATTATTGTTTCGATAATTGTAATTCATTAACAACAATAAATTTACCTAACTTAACTATTGCAGGAAGTGGTTGTTTTGGTGTTTGTACTTCATTAACAACAATAAATATTCCAGTTTGTACAGATTTAGGTGGAACAATAGGATATGATTATGTATTTGTTGGTATAGTAGGAAACAATATAACATTAACTATTGATGAATCTATTATATTAGATGATGATATTATTCGTTTATCATTTGATAATGATTTAATTATTAATAATTCACCTTATCAACCATTTATTGGATATTCAGGTAATTTAGTTATTGATTTTGATGATATAACTAATGCTAATTTATTAGTAGGTGATTCAAGTTCAGTTTTGGATTGGAATTTATTTTTTAATTTACCAAATTGGTCAACCCAATTTACAAGTGTAGTTGTTAACATTAATGAAGTTACATTAATAGGTGGTGAGAACATTGCCGTGAGAGATATATTTTTAAATAATAATAATATATTATCATTTAGTGGTTCATGTATTGCCTATATTATAGACGAATGTTTTTTTGCTTGTACATCTTTAATTAGTGTTAGTTTACCTAATCTTATTACAGTAGGTATTAAAGGAAATGGGTGTTTTTCTTACTGTAATTCATTAACTACAGTTTATTTACCATCATCTATAAACATAGGTGTTGCGTGTTTTAAACAGTCTGGAGTATTAGTAAATATTGACCTACCATCAGCAATTACTATAGGGGATTCATGTTTTTTTCTATGTACTTCATTAACAAGTGTAAGTTTACCATCATGTACTAATCTAGGATTAACAACAGGTAATAATAATGTATTTTATAATATAATAGGTAAGACAATAACACTAACAATACCAGCCGCACTTATGACTTGTAATGTAGGTTCACCTGATGGAGACATTCAATACTTACAAGCAAACAATACAGTAACAATAATAGAAATACCAACTTCTACACTAACATCAACTCAATCTAATTGTAATATTACACCTGTTTGTACACCAAGTTGTGATACCTGTACCACTTGTGATACTTGCGACACTTGTAATCCAACCGGATTTACATCAATAGAAAATACTTGTGAGGTTGACCCATTATATGATTCAATGTCCAACGCATTATCGTTTAAACTTTGTGGAGACCCAAAGAATCCCCAAATTGGTGTGAAAGTTTTAAGATTCACCGGAGGATGTGAAACAACAGGTAGTTGTGAGACAACCGGAATCACTTATACAACAGGATATACCATTACAGAATATTGTTCACCTGGTGGAATATACCCAGATTGTGAATTAATTAATCCAGCTTATTTAGATGAGGAACATTGGTTTCAGTTAAACGCTGTTTGGGAAAGATATACTTGGTTAGACACTTGTGATTTATGGTATCGCGGGGGACTTGGTGATATTACAGAAAGAAAATATTTAGAATCATTAGCCAATAATACGGCATCGTTAATCACAGCACCTTATACACATACAAATGGTCGTATACCTGAACAAATAGAATTAGTTAATTTAAATGAAAAATGGTTATTAGATAAAGACTACAGAAAAGGTAGATTAAAAATTTATATTAATGGTAAGTTATTTTATACTATTGAGGATTTTGAAGAGATTATCCCAAGGGGATTAAATACAGATAAGGAAAAACAAGTTGGGGTTCCTTTTAATGTTTCGTGGGGTGGAGGTACTCAAGGTTTAAGAGAAAATTTAACATTCTCTTCATCCACATCTCCATTAGGTCCATATATACAAGACCCTGAATGTCTTCCAATTAATGATTTAAGTGGAACAACATTTTCAGGTTTAAATACCAATATATTAATAGAACAGAATTTTGCCGGAACTTTTGATGGGGGAATCTCTCAATTTAGAATGTATGTTTCACCATTATCAGCACCTGAAATAAAACATAACTTTAAATTATTAAAAGATACTTTCAAAATGTTTAATCCGGATTGTCCGGATTGTAATACTAATGTTTGTTTAGTTGATGATTTTGAATATGAAATCACTGAATATACCGCAACTCCCACACCTACTCCTACAATAACCCCTACAATAACACCTACAATCACACTTACCCCAACAATAACTCAAACACCTACTCCCACACCGACAATCCCCGAACAAATTATTAATGATGTTCTTTTAATTAACGATAACGAATATTTATCGGTAGGTAATCAGGAATATTTAAAATTTAATTAAAAATAACAATATTTATAAATAAAACAAAATTATGTTAACAGGAAAAACAATTAGCGAATTACCATTATTATCAACACCAAATCCAAATATGGTTGCTCCAGTGGAATTAAGTGGTGTAACTTACCATATTAACTACTCTCAAATTTTATCAAAACCAAATGCTTCATACACATCAACAATAAGTCAAACAGTGTCAGGTTCAAATACTCCAACTGTTATATTGGTTGATACCATAGAAGGTCAAGTGGGGTTTGACCTTGTTGATAATTCAAAATTCACGGCATTACAGGATGGAACATACTTATTTGGGGTGTCATTCCAATTGGATAAAAACACATTATCTCCAGCAAACGCAACGGTATATTTTTGGACTAGAGTTGATGGTGTTGATGCAGATAGAACTACTGGTGAGTTAGTTTTACTTAATAACAATAACGAACAATTACCCTTTATACCATACTCATATGTTTTAACTGCTGGTCAATATGTTGAATTTGTTTTTGCATCATCAGATGATACCGTATTTATCAAATCTGTTCCATCCATTACATCCCCATATAATAGACCCGTAACACCTGGAGTTGCAATAACAATCAGCACAATTTCGTAAACATATTATAAATGTCACAATCAATAACGATAAAAAGTGTTAATTACGATGGAGAAGTAGCAAATATTTTATTCAAACCTTATAACGAAATTGTTGTTATTAATTTGGGTAATCAAGAGTTACCTTATTTATTTGTTCCCGGATTATTAACACCACCTAGAGGTGTATATGGAACTTATACTATATTAGTATTGGATAGTGATTGCCCAAACATTTTAAATGTTCCAATGCCAACACCTACGGTAACACCTACACCTACAACCACAAAAACTCAAACTCCAACACCCACAGCAACACCAACGGTTACACCAACTTACGACCCTTGTCCGGTTCCATCTCAAACACCGACAAGAACACCAACACCAACAATTACACATACGCCAGGAGCGTCACCAACAAGAACACCAACTCAAACTCCGACTCAAACACCAACACCAACACCAACACCTGTTTATTTTGCTCATTTATTTATTGAGCCAATATCGGGAGCAACTAATATAGGTCAATGGATGTTTGATGGTGGTTCTAATTTCTTTGGTTTCACAAATAATAGTCAGCCAAATCAAAACCAAACACAATTCAACATTGATATGAATCGTTATGTTGATTTTAGTGGTTGGACTAGCGGTTTATTCCCGTCAGTTATTAGACAATCAGTTCCACAACAAAGTGGTGGATTCGACACTTTTGGTAATCCAATTGTTAGATACAATTTCTTAACAACAGAAGTATTTGAACAGACAATTCCGGTATCGGCTTGGTATACTTGGATAATACCAATTTCATTAACAAATAATGAAACACAAACGGCGATTGATGTGAATAGTGATGGTGACCCTAATTCATTAGTTACGGTGAATACAGAAAGAGCAATTAACACTTATACTTTCACATATAGTGGTGGCACAATTCCACCAACAACATATAAAGTTTACACAACTTTTCCAAATAGAATCTTTGCATTAAACAATAACCAAAGTATTTATTTCAGAGGAAATACTGTTTCTTCGTAACAAATAATTATCAAAATATGTCTAACTTAAATTATAAAAATCCGTTATCACCAATAATAGCCTTAGGGAGTCAATCTTCATTAAGAACTAGCACATTTGGAACAACATTTAGTGTTTTAAATACGGGTGGTTTTATGGAGGTTTACACCTTAAATGATTTAATTTACACAATACCTTTTGGTGATAATGGTGATATTGAATTTTCGGGTAATACTATTCCTATCCAATTTTATAAAGGGATTAATTCTTCGTTTTCATTTGACACGCTAACATTAAATTCTGATAATATCTCATCAGGTAGAAGAAGATTGGGTATGTTGGTTTATGTATATGAAACAGACCAAGTATATCAATTTTCGATAGATAATTATAATACATTATGGTCTGACGCTTTAGGAGCTTCAGGACCTGGTGGTAACACTGTTGTTGTTTCTGATTTTGGTACAACAGTTAAAAATAACTCAACAGAAGGTCAATTATTTATTGATACTTGGACGGGGTCAACAATTGAGGGTGTTGATGGAGTTATTAGAATTAATGCTAGATGGAGAAAGTTTGCAACAGCAATACAAGATGTATATGTTACGGGAGGAACTTATTTTTCAGCAACATCTACTTTAGATTTATATAGGAATGATGGGGCGACAGTATCTATCGAAGCGACCGGAATTGATGGTACATCAGGAACTAGCGGAGTTGATGGAACCAGTGGTTCTTCAGGGTCTAGTGGGACATCCGGTACCAATGGTATAGATGGAACATCAGGCTCTTCAGGCACTAGCGGTATAGACGGAACATCAGGCTCATCAGGTACTAGCGGTATAGATGGAACATCAGGCTCATCAGGTACTAGCGGTTCTTCAGGAACATCAGGCTCATCAGGTACTAGCGGTACAGATGGAACATCAGGCTCATCAGGTACTAGCGGTTCTTCAGGAACATCAGGCTCATCAGGTACTAGCGGTATAGATGGAACATCAGGCTCATCAGGTACTAGCGGTATTGACGGAACATCAGGTACTAGCGGTTCTTCAGGCACTAGTGGTTCTTCAGGTACTAGTGGTTCTTCAGGTGTTAGTGGAGTTTCATCAGGTCAAATATTCTATTTTAATGAATCTGTAACCCAAACACCTTTATCGTATAAACAGATTGATATATTACCAACATCATCAACCGGAGAAACAATAACAAGAACAACTAATGGGGCAACACCTGTATTAGTTCAAGAATTTATCACCAATGCGTCAGGATTGGATGTTACTGTTATTCCACCTGGACTACAAAGATTTCATTTACATTTCTTAAAGGGAGGTCAAGGATTTAATACAGACACATTCTGTACAATACAATTAGCCGATTCTACAGGAACACCATATAGTGGTAGTCCATTACAAACTAATCAAGTGTTAATTCCTTGGATTAGTTCTGTCCTACCTGTTGAAGTATATGTAGATTTAGTAATACCAACATCATTTTATATTCTTCCTACCGATAGAATGATTGTTAAAATATATGTGGTTGACCAATCAAGTGGTAATCATCCAGTTACTTGGTATACGGAAGGGACACAGTATTATTCTTATGTGGTAACAACTCTTGGAGCTGTTTATGGCTCTAGCGGTTCTTCAGGAACCTCAGGAGCAAACGGAATTGCTGGAACAAGTGGAACAAGTCCAATAGGTGGGGGTGGTATAATCATTACAGGAACAGGTGTTAATTCAACTATTAGATGTGGTGTTGGAAATACCGCATCAGGAAATTTTTCGGCAGCATTAGGAGGTAGTGGAAATACAATCACTTTAAGTGGTAGTTGTTCATCAATTGTTGGGGGTAAAAATAATACCGTATCAGGAGGTGCCTCATCAATTGTTGGTGGTACTCTTAATAGTGTATCAGGAAGTACATCATCAATTGTTGGTGGTATAGGTAATGTAATTTGTGAGTTTGGAAGTATCTCATTCATTGGCGGAGGTGTCAATAATATAGTTTCAGGTAGTAGGTCATTCATTGGTGGTGGTTATTGTAATCGTGTTTTATCTGGACTAGGAACTATATCGGGTGGTTATGGTAATAAACTTTGTGTTAATGCGACTTACTCAACAATTGGTGGTGGTTATTTAAATACTATAACCAGTTGTTATTCTGTAATTGGTGGTGGTGGAAGATTTTCTTGTGGAGGAAACTCTTATTGTTCTAATATAGTTAAATATAATATAGCTTCAGGACAGTTCTCAACCATAGGTGGAGGTGGAGGAAATTATGCATCAGGACATACATCAACAATTGGTGGTGGTGGTGTATTTGTTTGGCAAGTCGACGATTATCAACCAAATACCTTAACAATGTGTAATAATAAAACCATAGGGTGTTTATCAACTATAGGTGGTGGTGGTGGAAATTACGCTAAAGGTAATCATTCAACAATCGGTGGTGGTATTATAAATTTTGCATCAGGACATACATCTACAATTGGTGGTGGTAGATGTAATAAAGCTATTGGATATTTAAGCACTATTGGTGGGGGTGGTGAGGTAAGGATTAACAGTAGTAATGGATACACAAGAAGAACGACTAATGAATCCACAGGAAATTATTCAACTATTGGTGGTGGTGGTGGAAATAAAGCGTTAGGAAATGGCTCGACAATTGGTGGTGGTAAAAGTTGCTTTCTGGTTGAATCCCAAAATTTTACTTATTTAATATGTGATAATGTCGCTTCTGGACTTTACTCAACAATTGGTGGAGGTCAAGGAAATTACGCCAAAGGTAATCATTCAACAATCGGAGGTGGTGGAATTCACACAGTTAGTGATTCATACCCTTTATCTGTTATTAGAAATACTGCCGGTGGTTGTGGTAGCACCATTGGTGGTGGTATAGGTAATATAGCATCAGGAGCAACATCGTTTATCGGTGGTGGTACAAGAAATACCGTTAATGGTAGTTGTTCATCAATCCTTGGTGGTTGTCTTAATACTATATCATCTTCGGGTAGATTATCAACCATTGGTGGTGGATATAGAAACTGCGCAACAGGTGCTTGTTCAACAATTGGTGGTGGTCAAAATAATAATATTTGTGGTGGTGTAAATTCAACAATTGGTGGTGGTATTGGAAATCTAAATAATGGTTATCACTCAACAATTGGTGGAGGATATTACAATTGTATTGTTACTACAAGTCAATACAATACAATTGGTGGTGGTGGATTAAATAAAATTTGTGGAAGTATTGAACATAATACAATTGCCGGTGGTTATCGGAATACAAGTTGTGGGCTTGCAACTACCATTGGAGGTGGAATAAACAACTGTGTTTGTGGGTGGTATTCGACAATTGCTGGTGGTTTATGTAATAGTGCTTGTTCACTTTATTCATCAATACTTGGTGGTAGAAATAACACTATATCATCAGCGTTTACAAATACCAATATTATTGGTAGTAATATAATTGCAAATAGAACTTGTACAACATTTGTTAATGATTTATCTGTATGTAGTTTTACAGGTTCATCAGGATGTTCAATCTGTGTTGGCGCAAATGGTTTATTAGTTACAACATCAGGTGGTACTGGTAATAGTGGTTCTAGCGGAACATCAGGAGCCTCAGGTTCTAGTGGAACAAGTGGTGTTGGAGCAGCAGGTTCATCAGGAACAAGTGGAAATAATGGTTCTAGCGGAACATCAGGAACCAGAGGAACATCAGGGACTTCAGGTTCTAGCGGAACAAGTCCTACACCTCCTATAATAGTATTAGGTGGTGGTACTTGTTCAACTATTAGATGTGGTGTTGGGAATACTGCAACAGGATGTTATTCGGCATCATTAGCCGGTAGCGGAAACACAGTTAATGGAAGTTTTTCGTTTATTGGCGGTGGATGTCAGAATACTAACTGTGGTAATAACTCATTTGGAACTATCGGTGGAGGTTCCCTAAATAAAGTAACAGGTCCGTTTAGTTCTACCGTAACTTGTAATTCAGTCATTAGTGGTGGAAAATGTAACTGTACTTACGGTTCGTTTGTTAGTGTTAATGGTGGTTATTGTAATATAACAAACTCTAGAATGTCGTTCATTGGTGGAGGACATAGAAATATTATTCAATCACCAACAAACGACTACTGTTCATTAGGAGTAACAATTGGTGGAGGTATTGGACACAACACATCAGGAGGAACATTTAACTCAACAACAGGTTTATTAACCGGAACAATTTATTGTGCTAACTCTGGTAGATTATCAACAATTTCTGGTGGATTTAGAAACTTCGCAATGGGAGCGTGTTCAACCATTGGTGGTGGTTGTGGTAATACTGTTTCTTCTTGTTTGGTGACAATTGGTGGTGGTAAAGGTAATATTGCTTCAGGGGGTTGTTCAACAATTGGAGGTGGTTATCAAAACAAAGCTTTTGGTACTTATTCAACAATTGGTGGTGGTATTGGTAATTATACTAAATGTGGTCAAGCAACTATTGGTGGTGGTCAGGGTAATTGTGCTTCTGGTTATGCTTCAACAATTGGTGGTGGTCAATATAATAATGCTTCTGGTTGTAACTCAACAATTGCTGGTGGAGGTTCACAACTATATTTTGGTAGGAATACCGCACTTGGTTCATATTCGTCTATTGGTGGTGGTAAAAATAACACTGCTTCTGGTAATACCTCAACAGTTGGTGGGGGTTATTCCAATACTGCTTCTGGTAATTATTCAACAGTTGGTGGGGGTAGATGTAATGTCGCTTCTGGTGCTTGTTCTTCAGTATTGGGAGGATTTAATAACAAGATATTATCAGCACATATCAATTCTAATATCATAGGTAGTAGTATTACATCAAACAGAGCATGTACCACATTTGTTAATGATTTATCTGTATGTAGTTTCACAGGTTCATCAGGATGTTCAATCTGTGTTGGAGCCGGTGGTTTATTAGTAATAACATCCGGAAGTACTGGAGGTAATGGTTCTTCAGGAACATCAGGAGCCAATGGTATTGCAGGAACATCAGGTATATCAGGTTCCAGCGGAACAAGTTCAGGTGGTGGAGGTTCAACACCAATTAAACTTACAGGTCAAACATTAACCGCAGCATCGTGGACATTAGTGTCAGGATATTACACATATTCATTCAGTAATGTAAATATCACCACAAATTGTGATGTATCTGTCACACCACAAAATGCGAGTTATCTTACGGCATATAATGCACAAGTATTACCATATGTGGGAGTAGCGTCAGGAGTGGCAACATTTTATTCTCAATTTCCGCCTGACGCGAATATGACGGTAGATATAGTAATAACATCAACAAATTTGGGAGCAACTACACTTATTTTATCAAATTGTGGTGGTAACATCTATACAGGTTATTCACTCTCATCAGTTTTTGAACCAGGAATTACCGTTTACTCCGATATTACGTTAACTACCCCATTGGACGTTGGTAATAACGTCATTAATATCGGAACAAGTATTACGAGTGGTTATCCAATTAATAATCTAGGAGTTATAGGAAACATTTTAACTATTTGTGACTAAATTAAACGATATAATTTATATTAAAAAATATTTAACAATAACTGACAAATCATTAACAACACAAACAACGTAATTAAATGGCTTTTAACGTACCAATAAATTCAATAGCACCAATTGACACACCTTCTGATTGGGTAAGACCACCTGATTGGATAACAATTACTGACACCGCAAATGAGGTTCAGTTTTTAGTTGCCGATACAGGGGCAAAGGCGTTCGCCATTCAAACAACATTCACAAGAACATCAGGAAATATTTATATAGATTGGGGTGATGGTACTGTAGATACAATATCAACCATTACTTCTGTAACAACCGAACATGTCTATTCAACCGGAGGTACACCTTGTTCTAGAGGGTATAACACATTTAAAATAAGAATATATGGAGACGCAACCTGTGTCATAACTAATACCAAACATCTATCTAATTTTACAGTTACCGGAGGTGGTGTTTACTATAATGTTGGATTGTTAGAGGTGTATTTTGGGGATAACACTTGTAATACAACAGAATTAACCGGTACTTATTTTTCTTCTGTTGGTGGTACAACTTCAGTTTCCACTTTTGAATTATTGGAATATGTAAAACTTCCTTCTTCAGTTGCTTGGACAACTCAAATGACTGCTATGTTTATGAATTGTGGTGGTTTATACAAAATTGTGATGCCAACATCCGCCAATTCATTAACTAATTTAACAAGCATGTGTAATGGTTGTACTAATCTACGAGATATAGTACTACCATCAAACGCCACTACCATAACCAACTTAACTCTAACATTTAATAATTGTAAAAATCTTAGGACAATATCCTTCCCAACAACATTGAATAGTTGTACAACCCTACTAACAGCATTTCAAAACTGTGATAGTTTAAAAAATATTACCTTACCTAGTATTAACTTATTAACAAGTTTAGAGAGCGCATTTGAGTCTTGTCGCTCACTGCAGTGGGTTAAATTCACAGCATTACCATCACCAGTGAGTAGTGTAGCTGTTGATATTACTAACTGTTTTGCTTCTAGTTACAGTTTACAAAACGTATATTTTCCACCCACTTGTTCTGGTAATGCGGTATATAATGGAACAACCTCATTTCAGGGATGTAATAATTTAAAAAACATAACTTTTCCGACAAGTTTTAATGCTTCAACAATGTCAACAGCCTTTAGTGGGTGTTATTCATTAACAAATGTTACTTTTCAATCGGCGATGCCGAATTTAACTGTTTTAACCAGTTGTTTCGTTAATTGTTATAGATTAACATCACTTACTTTACCAACAACAGTTGGTGCAACAATAACAATGGTGTTAATGTTTGATAGTTGTATTTCTCTTGAATCAATAACAATACCATCTGGATGGACAATAACTAGTTTGAATAGTGCTTTTGTAGATTGTGTTAATTTAAAAACGATAGTTCTTCCAAATAACACTCAAAACAGCATTACTTTAATGACATCAATGTGTAATGGATGTACTAAATTAGAATCAATAACTCTACCGACTAGTATGACCGCAGCCACTTCATTATCAGGAACATTTCAGAATTGTTTATCACTCACTGGTGTAACTTTTCCATCAACAATGAATTTGGTAACTACTGCAGCTAACTGTTTTAATACTTGTGAATCACTAGCTTCAGTTACAATGCCAACTAGTATGAGTAGTTGTACAACTTTCCTCAATACGTTTAATGGTTGCTGGTCACTAACCACTATAACAATGCCATCAACCGTCTCTACATCGTTAACAACCTATACACAAGCATTCATACAGTGCGTTAATTTACAAACATTAACTTTACCAACAACTCAAACATCATTACTAACTACATTAACATCAGTTTTTGCACAATGTTCTAATTTAACAACAATAAATAATCTGGATAGATTAGGTAGCCTAACTGCAACACCGTTAGTAGGTGCTACAGCCATTACTCAATCTAACAAATTACCATCGTTAAGTTTTAGTTGTCCCTTCTCGGCATTAGCGATTAATGGTTCCAGTGCAACAAACTTTAGTAAATTAAGTGGTTTAAGACTTCTTAATACAGGTGCCGGACAATGGACAGGAACTTCACCACAAATAAACGTATCGTACACTGATTTATCTGCAGCTGCATTAAACACTTTATTTGGTGATTTAACAACAGTAACAACAAAAACAATAAATATAACAGGATGTTCAGGAGCAGCAACTTGTACAAGAAGTATCGCAACCGGAAAAGGTTGGACGGTAACAGGATAAAATAAATAAAAAAATATGGAAGATACATCAGGATTTTATAAATTTGAAGACAATCATTGGCTATACGCACCTAACTTTGTATACTCCCCCGATTTCACATTAGTAAAAGAATTAAAAGATACTTACACCTACCCCGTTGAAGGATGGACTTGGTATAATGAACAACCTTATATAAACAATAATAATTAAAATTATGAATAATTTTTTTAAACAACGATATCACTTACACATACTTGGTGGTATTTTAACAGTAACGCCGATTATTTGGCTACTAATCAAATTTGACCCCTCCTTTGATATTGGGAAAATAGGTCAACTTATAGTGGCAGGTCTATTTGGATATGTAATAGGATTTGTTTGGGAATGGTACCATGGAAAATATCACGAAGCCCCTTTTGATTACTATGACATCGCCTTCACAACCTTAGGAGCTATCATCGGAACGATATTGATATAAGGTGGTTGCTACGGGAATTAGCTGGTCGGAGAGGACAAGACCACTTTATTTTTTCGAATAAACCCTATTAAAAATTACTTCAATAGGGTTTACAACAATTCAATATCCGTTTATTATTAACACAAATATATGTTATAATTTATGGATAAGATAATCTTTTTTAACTCTTCTCTACCTAGAGCAGGTTCAACCCTATTTCAAAATTTAATCGGACAAAACCCCCAATTTTACGTAACCCCAACATCAGGATTAATTGAGTTGGTGTCAGGAGCAAAAAATCATTATAATGGTTCTCAAGAAATTAGAGCACAAGACCCTAAATTAATGGAAAAAGCATTCATTAATTTTTGTAGAAAAGGGATTCAAGGATTCTTTGAGGAATTAACAGATAAACCCTATGTGTTAGATAAGAGTCGAGGGTGGGGTATTAATTACAATCTATTGAGTTTATTCAAAGAAGACCCAAAGATTGTTTGTATGGTTAGAGACATCAGATGTGTCTATTCCTCAATGGAAAAGAACTTTAGAAAAAACCCCCACAAAGAAAGTCATGTACAGAACCCAAACGAATTGGTTGGAACAACTGTAAATAAACGAATTGATATTTGGGCTAGTGGACCACCGGTTGGTGTCACATTAGACCGACTACAAGATATCTTCCAACAAGGACTTCATACTAAAATTTTATTTATTAGATATGAGGATTTAATGGATAACCCTGAAAGAGAATTAAAACGATTTTACGACTATGTTGGACAACCAATGTATCAAGGACACAATTTTGAATATATCGAACAGGTGACAAACGAAAATGATGTTGTTCACGGTATATATGGTGACCATGTATTGAGAAAAGAATTTAGAAAATTACCGGATGATTATTTGGATATATTGGGTTATGAATTATCCACCAATATTAAGAATCACTATAAATGGTTTTATGATTATTTTGGGTATGTCTAATATATTTTGGATAACAGGTCAGCCGGGAGCCGGTAAAACAACAATGGCGAAAGAATTATGTTCATCAATTGTTGATTCTAAAAGAGAATTATGTTTCCATATTGATGGTGATGATATTAGAGATTTATTTGATAATAAAGATTATTCTGAAGAGGGTAGAAGAAAAAATATACAACTTGCTCAACAAATGTCTCAATACCTTAATTCTAAAAGTGTTCATGTCGTTGTTTCATTAGTATCTCCGTATAAAGACCAAAGAGAAGAATTTAAGAAAAAGATGGGTAGAAAAATCACAGAGATTTATGTTCACACATCAGAAATTAGAGGTAGGGAAAATTTGTTTGTTGACGACTATGAATCTCCTACTGATAACTTTATTAATGTTGACACCACAAACATTGGGGTTAATGAATGTATAAAAAAAATATTAAACAATTAAAAAAACAAAGATGAATATAATATTTTCAATAGAAGGTGGTCTCGGAAAAAGTGTAATGGGAACCGCCGTATTAAAAGCCATTAGAAGACAATATCCTGACGCTTATATAATTGTAGTAACTGGTTTTCCGGATGTTTTTATTAACAATCCAAATATGAACAAGGTATTAAATCACGGACAATTATCCGGGCTGTACGCTAAATACATTATGGACCAAGAGGCTAAAGTATTCGTTGGTGAACCATATCAAACATCAGATTACATTACAGAATCCAAACATTTAATTCAAATTTGGTGTGAAATGTTCAAGGTTGAATATAGAGGAGAATTACCTGAAATTTTTATATCTGAAGCTGAAAAACAATACTTCACGCAATTCTATAAAGTGGATAAACCAATTATGGTTATCCAACCAAACGGTGGAGCGGCTGGACAACCATTAAAATATAGTTGGACTCGTGATATACCTCAACCAACAATAGAGGAAGTGATTAGATATTTTAAAAATGATTACGCAATTCTCCACATTAAAAGGGAAGACCAATTTGTTTATGAAGATACATTACAAGCGTTAGACGATTTTAGGAGTATAGCAATTCTATTAAGTTTATCTAAAAAACGATTGTTAATAGATTCAAGCGTTATGCACATTGCGATGGCATTAAATTTACCATCGGTTGTTACTTGGGTTGGAACTAACCCCAATGTTTTCGGATATCACACCAATACAAATATAACGGCAAATACCCCAACAAAAGAGATTATGTTAGACCATAGTCATTATTCTAAATATTTATTATTCCAAGATATGACAAGTATTCCGTATAATGATTTAAATGAAATTTTTGATGTAAATCAAATTATAGATTCAATTAGAAAACAATAAAAAAACCCCTTAATTGGGGTTTTTTGTTATAATAAATGTTGTATCTGTTTTATCACCATTTCAGAGGTTATTGATTTGTGACACTCAAACTGACGAGGTGTTCCTTTATTTTCGGGACACCAATTCCAATCACCACGGTCAAATCTAAATTCTGACTTATTCCAACATCCATTACATACAGAATCATTTGTAATTCTAGTACAGTTTGTGGTAAATTCATGGTCAGATTCGGTAAAATTAGAAATCATAACAACATGTTTTCCTAACGCCCATGAAAGCCAAGACAATCCACTTGATAACCCAATAAAGAATTCACTATGGTGAATATAGTTCATTGTATTCTCTATTGATGTGTCTTTTAATTTTGTAACATTTTTATAATTTCCACCGTGTTTAGATATATTAATAATTTTATAACCTAATCCAGTTAAATAATCAATAAGTTCTTGCCACCCTTTTGGGTTATTCCATAGTTTTAATCCTGCGGTTGATTCATCGGCAATTGTTATATACTTCTCAACCATAGGTTTTACTTTAGGTGTAAAATCAAGTGTTGCTTTAATTTCGGAATGTTCTAATTTTAAAAGATTTGTGATTGTTTTTTGTAATGGTATTGTATTAGGGTAAAACGGTTCTTTTGTTTCGTTTTCAAACCACCCAATTCTGTATAAGGCAAATAAATTATGTACCGTTGAACCCGGTTCAATAAACTCTAATTCAGGATAGGATTTTTTAAATAATTTATTCCAAAAAGTTGAGACAATTACAATACAATTATGTTGTTTTTTAAATTCTAAAACATAAGGTATCCAAGCAATACTATCTCCCAATGAACTAGATTCAAAAGAAATGAAAACTCTTCTATTTGTTAAATCAAGGTTATATTCAAAAACAATATCATTATCACAAGAAACTTTGATATACCAATTTGTAAAGTATTCTCGACTTACTTTAGTCCACATATTTGACGATAATTCTGTGTGATGATGCAATCCACTACTATCATAAAATTCAACATTAAATTTTTTATCACTATCACCTAATATTTCAAAAAAAGGTTGATTAACAAAATGAAAATTATATTTTACATCTGGTTTTACATTTTGGTTATTTGAGTTTATTAATCCCATTGTTTTCGTTATATTGTTAAAATTTTTTATAAATAAATTTTTGGTTTCTTCAGATGAGTATTCCTTTTTTATTGAGGTAACCACCTCATACATTTTAACCATTCTTTTACAAATAGTTGTCCAATCAAATTTAGTTCTATTGTTTTGGGTTAAATCAACATAATGTTTATATTGATTTATTATTTCCGAGATAGCATTCGCAACTAAATCAGAATTTCTTTCGGATATAATCATACCGTCAATCTTTTGAGACCCCTCGTAAGTTCCAACAACAGGAAGTCCACAAGAGACAGCCTCTAATAATGTTAAATTTGGGTGACCAGCTTCCAATATGGATGGGTGTAAAAATATTGAGTGTGATTTATATAACTCTAAAATTTCATCTTCACTTAAATTGGTTAATAATAGCGTTAATTTTTCGTATTCTAATAAGTCAGGGTGGTGTTGAAAAAATAATTTATTGTTTTCCGGTCCGGCAATTGTTATTGGAAGATTTAATTTTTTTGCAGATTCTATTGCGTATCTAAACCCTTTTCTATCAAACGAGGAGTCACCTCCAATACCATTATTAGCAATACAAAGTAATTTATGTTCTTCTCTATATAAATTATCGACTTTAAAATAATCAACTTCCACTCCATGAGATAGATAGAATAATTTATCAGTCCCTTCAAAGTAATCAACTAAATATTCTGCGTGACAAAATGAAATTACGGATTTTTGTATTGCTTCTAAATTTTGACGATAGTTAAATGAATCTTTTCCATAATGAACAACATGATGGTCGTGTAATGAAAAGATGTAAGGGACACCTCTTTCCGCAGCATCTAATGCTAAATTGGCAATATGGATATGTATAATATCCGAATTATCGGTAGACGCCTCATTTAAATATTTTATAGTACATTCGTGACCCAAAGAATTAAATTCGTTATGGTAGCACCATAATATTTTTTCGACGGCTCCCCATCCATTAGGGGGTATTGGGATTACTCCCGGAGTTACTTGTGTTATTCTCATATAGTTATTTATTTTTTCCCATTTTTCCCATTTATTTCTAAATAATTTTTCCATTATTCTTGTGTTTGACTTGTGTTTATCATTCGGTATTAATTCATGGCTTTTAGATACTAAATGATAAACTATAGAATTTTTAATTAAAGCATGTGGAATATTGTGCTTTTGTAAAGTTAAACCATAATCATTATCTTGATAATAAAATTCAAATTGTTCATCAAACCCGCCTATTAAATCTATTACTTCTTTCTTAACTAATATACACCACCCGTATAACTCAACACAAGGATTATAACCTAAAAAAACATTACCCTCTTTAAATGAACCATTATAATAATTTTGAACCCATTCAGGTTCAAAGGGTGAAAAAGATTTTATGTTAGGATTTAAAGAATATTCAATTAATATGTTATTTAACCAATCTTCAGTAAATTTTAAATCATTATTGATAATTAATATCCATTCACTTTCACAATATGACAACCCAATATTTAAGAATTTATTATAATTAAATTTTTCATTTGGTGTGATAACATTTAAATTCGGATAATCATAAATAAATTTAGATTCAATATTAGATTCTATTAATTTTATGTTAAAAACATACCCCCCTTTGGTTAGTAAAAGGGTGTCTAATGTCTGTTTTGTTAAATTATAAAAACTTTTATCTTTAGTGTTTGATAAACAAATCACATCAATAGATATGGTATTTTTATCTATGTTAAAAATATTATTAATCATATTGTTTAGAAATTGGGGTTTTAAATAATGTTAAAAATTTGTCAGAAGAAATTAGATTTAATGATGGTAATATAAGTTCTTTATTATATTCATAATAGCCATTATTGTAAGATTCTAAAAAATCTCCGTTATTATAGTTTGTTAAATGTATGATACCACATCCGTGGTCGGTATTCACAACTTTCATCATTAAATCTTTTCTTTCAGTTCTTAATTTAATCCATGTTTTCCAAACATCACCATTCCATATTGATGTACCGTTTAACAATGTTTTTTCTAACGGGATTAGTTGGCTTTCATATGAATGTGGTATAACATCGTGAACAACAATGCAACCGTCTTTATTTAATATTTTTAATGAATTTATTATATCTCTATACGCAAAATCGGCATGATGTAGTCCATCTATAAAAATAATATCAAATTTATCCATATTTTGTTTAAAAAAATCATCGGAAGATATATTAAAATCACTATTAACATTTGGGTCTGGGTCAACACTAATTTTTTTATCAATAATTATTTTGGATAAATTGATACGCTCCTGAGTCCCAATTTCCAAAAAACTTTTATAATTATTGTTTTCTATCAAGTAATTTATAATATTAAATCTTTCCATTATTTAATTATTTTTTTAGTTGAGGTGTTGTAATCGTAAAAATATAAAATTTTATTTATTCTTGACTGTGTTACGATTCTTGGTAACATTCTCGACGCCCATTCATCGTCTTCACCAAAATTAATGTTGTTAAAAAATTCGGTAATATTTTCTTTTTTATGAACCATTAAATGATTTGGGTGTCTATAATACGCATCGGATTTTTCACAATAATCGTATTCCCTACCATATTTAACTAATTTATTGTTAGAACCATTAAATGAAATTTCCGCATCAAAAACGATAACATCTGGTGACCAATTAACAATTTCGTTAAGAATGTCTTTAATGTATGTATCGGAAATTCGGTCATCATCATCAATGAATGAAACATACTTTCCTTTTGATAATCTTAATAAATCATTTCTTTTTGCACCAATAGACCTTTTCGCGTTATCCGAAAATACTAAAAATTCTACCGGATTATCACCGATTTGAGATTCAACCGAATTAATTAATTTATTTAAAAATGTATTATTTCTCTCAAGTAAAGAACATACTAAAATAGATAACAAAACTTGTGATTTGATTTTACAAACCCAAACAACATTTCTAAATTTTTCTTCCATATAAGAGATTAAACTATTTTTAATACAAGAGTCAATAATATCTGAATCTTGTATTTCAAACCAATTCCATATTTGATTATTAATATGTTTTTGAAAATATTCTTCATTTGGGGAGTAATCATGTGCCATAATTACATCACCAACTTTTAAATAATTTGACAATATTTTAAATTCATTTATTTTATTACCCCCATCACATAAAACTAATGTTGTCCCATTTGATTGTATAATATCTATTATCTCCTGTTCATCAATTAAACCATTATAATCGGAATTGAAAATATTTTTAACTCTAACATCTATCTTTGAACCTTCTCTCACATAATCCATAAGATGGGAAGGTGTGTTAATATCGTAGGTTATTAATCTAGTATTTTTTAATCCGTTATTATCTAATAAATCTCTAATTAATAAAGTTAATCCACCCCCAAAAGCACCTATTTCTAAAATTTGACTAGGTTTGAGAGAAATGATTAGTTCTTCAAAACTTTCCGATATTGAATCATGTTGGGATATTTTTAAATTTTTATAAATATGACTTCCAGTTATTTCCATTTTATTATTTTATAAATGTTTTTAATTCTTTATCAATTAAAGAATATCCGTCTGATTGAGTTGTTATTCTATTTTTTAGTATCCCCATATTTTTACCTGAAAAAATTATATTAAAAAATGTGTCCATACAATCCCATTTTTCGGTTCTTAATTTATTGATAAGGTATTCTTTAGTTTTTATTGGAAACATGATACATTGCAAACCAATTATTTTATCAGTAATAAAAAGTAAATCTTGATTAGGTATTTCTCTAACCACATCAGATTGATGCCACCCAAAATCTAATGTTTTAGTATCTCCAAATGAGAAATAAGATATATCTTCATTATTAATGATTTCACAAACTTGATTGACTTTATTTACAAATTCCTCCATAGGGACCTCAATTATACAATCTCCTTCACACACAATTAGAAAATCTAAATCTTTATCAAATTCAGACATAATCCCCAATTTGAATGATTCAAAACATCCATAATGAGTTGGGGTTAAAGCATTCCCGTATTCAGGGTCGTTAATATTAGTATATTTTTCTAATCTAACATTATGAGGTCTTAAACAATTATGTGATGGTGGTAATGATGAAAACACCTCATTTTGATGTAATACATAATTAAACCCAAAATCACAAACTCTTTTAACAGATTCTCTTGATAGTTGCTCTCTACTGTCGTCTATGGTTGTTTGTAAATGTAATACTTTAACATTATATTTTAAAGATTGGTTAATATTAATTTCTTTAAAGAACCCGTTATTACGATATTCGTGAATTGTTACATCATTTAATTCGTAAGTTTCTGTTTTATGTAAATTATTTCCATCATAAAATGAAATGATAATTTCAATAGGTTCTCCATCATAATCGATATGTTTAAAATATTTTGCTCTATTGGTTACTAAATCTAACTTATGTTCGGAAATAATTATAGAATCATTAAAGATGTTTTTACCCGATTTATTAATTGATAATTCCAATCTACGATTATCAATATTATATGTATAAAAATAAAACACCCACCTATTTTTAGTATCATTAACTGGTAAAATTGAATAATATTCAGAATTAGATGATACCCCCAAACCTGAATTCGGTAATATTGTTTTTTTATTATTATATTCAATCCAAATATTTTCTTTACCTTCTAAAATTTTCATATAGTAATTTTCTAAAAAATTGTGACATTTTAATTCTAAACAATGATTATTAAAGGTAACTTCATCATTAATATCTAAAAAAGTATTTAGAAAATAACTGGTTTTAAACACCATTGATGTCGTTTCAATACCATTATCCATATAGGATAAACAACAGTTCCAAGTTGTTAATTTATTAAAATATTCTTCAATTAATGGTATGTCTAAATCATTTAGAATAACATCATAAGTGATTATCATAAATTTGGTTGCACCAATATCTTTAGCCAATTTAGCACCATTCATAAAATTCATGTGTACCGCCAAAGATTGATTTGAATTTGATAACCCATTGATGTTTATTTGAGTATTATATTGGTCTGTATTATTATAGAAGTGAGTATAATATGAATGAGGTATCATTAAATTATTTGAGTCAAATATATAATAATCCGCCATCTCCTGTATTTCATTTGGTACCGGATAATGAGAAACTAATATAATTTTTCTACCTAATTTTTTGAAACTTTCTATACACTCAATCGTTAGATTTTTGCGTTTAATGGTGTCGGGGTAAGTACTGATAATAATTACTTCATCATCATTTATGGATGAGATTAAATTATTGTCAATCTCAAGACCTAATATGTTTAATAAGTTTTCGGAATCTTGTTTTATATCTCCGGTTAAAAAGGTTATTGATTCTTTATCATTGTATTTATCACAATAAACCTCCAAATTATACATCATCATCGGTATCTTATACTCTAAAGCCTCTTTAATGGCGATAGGGTTTAATTCCTTATTATTTCGGTCACCTTTTGATGAAAAGAAAAATACATCGGATGCTTGAATAAAACTACCCACATCATTTCTTTCACCCCATATAATGGCATTCTTTGGTTTGTTAGTTATCAATGGTCCCCAATAATCTTTAAAGTTGTCCGCTTGATTCCCAATAAAATGAAATTTAATTTTATAATTCTTTAAGTATTCGGCAATCTCAAAAAGATATTTTTGGTTTTTTCTAGCGGTAAATAAACCAACATTAACCACATGTTTCCAATTAGGGTTTAAATCTAATTTCTCTTGATTCTCTTTTTGGTTTTTTATTTTGACATCTACAGGATATTCTATTATTTCATATGGAATATCAAAGATAGAATATCTAAAGGCGTTAAACGCACTTACAAATATGAATTTATCAGGAAAAAATCTTTTTGATGTAACAGGAAAGCTAGAATCGTGGGTAGTTTCAAAAATAGTGTATCTACGGTCTTGCTTATATATTTCTTTTGTTATTTCATCGTCCATAAAGAATTCAGGGAATTCTTCCATACTAACAACATCAGGATTAAAATCTTTTAAAATATTAATAAGTTCAGATTTATTATCTCCTAATGGGTGGAAATTATCTAATAACATATTTTCAATTTGATTTCGTTGAACCACATAGTTCCACGCAACCAAAGAATATTCAACACATTTAATAATATAATCGTTCTTTAATAACTTTATCTTATTAAGTGTTACTTGTGGTGCTCCACCAGTACTTAAATGGGGGGTTATAATTAAAACTTTTTTCATAGATATAAAAATAACAAAATGAATATGTTTGTCAAGAAAAACAATTTAATTAAAATGGGTTATAATTATATTTATCAATATGCAATCAATAGAAATAACTAGTTTAGTAGGGCATCCACCATTTAGTATCACAATATGTGATATTACATATACTTATTGTTATTTTGCGATTAGTGGTGTGACTTCAGCACCCATAACAATAACGCCACCTACACAACTAAATGGGGTTAACCAATTATTAGTAGTTATTACCGACAGTAAAGGATGTGAAACAATAAATTACATTAACTGTTTTACACCTACACCCACCCCAACACTAACACCAACACCAACAATAACACCAACAAATCTTTCTTGTAGTTGCATCGCCTTTATTAATGTTGGAACCGGAAATTTAAATTTTGGTTATATTCTATGTGACGAAACTATATTTACAGGTGTTATCCCTCAATCAACAACTTTTTATGTTTGTGGTAGATTACCGTTTGCGGATGAAGATGTAATAATCTCAATTAATGATGTTTGTGTTGATAATAGTTGTCCGACATCCGAAATAACGCCAACACCAACGAATACCCCAACTCCGACTTTGACACCAACAATAACTCCAACTCAAACAATGACACCGTCACCAACACCTCAATATAGATTTGAACCTAACGACTCAGCCTATTTAATTGATTTTATTGATAATTCCACTAGCGGATATTTCTATGGTGCATATACAGGTTATAGTGAAAATAATGTGGTTCCTGCTGGAGGTATAATAAAATTAAATCAAGATTTAACAATTGATTATTCATTTACTGGTGGTACAGGATTTGCTGGTCCATATGACTATTTTTACAATGGTGAATCAATCATACAACAACCTGACGGTAAGATAATTGCGACAGGATTTTTAACATCATATAGTGGTGTATCCAAAAATAGAATCGTTAGATTAAATGTTGATGGTAGTATTGATAACACTTTTGTTATGGGTTCAGGATTTAACGGTTTTTATACGGCGGTACCGGGAATTGATTCATTGGGTAATATTATAGTTCCGGGATATTTTTCGACATATAATGGAGTTACTACCCCTATCTATGGTTTAGCAAAACTAAGTAGTGGTGGTACTATGGATATGACTTTCTCAGCAACAACAGGATTTGCCGGAGCACCTACTATCCCTCAAGGTGTGTTAGTTAATCCTGATGATTCTATGTATGTTACGGGGTATTTCACGTCGTTTAGTGGTATTTCTGCAAACCATATTATTAAATTACAATCTAATGGATATAAAGACGATAGTTTTAATTATGGTACAGGGTTTAATAGTTACGGAGAGGAAGCAATTAATACTTTTCGAATATCCGGAGAAACATCCTTTTATGTTGTTGGTACTAATTACAATGGTGGAGGATTTACTATGTACAATGGAACACCTGTCAACAGAATTCTTAAATTAATGTCTGATGGAACTATTGACCCTAGTTTTAATAGTGGTACCGGATTATCAGGTGGAACAGCAGACCTTAGTTCTTACTGTACAATAATATGGACAAATAAATTATTACTTTGGGGTACTTTTACTTCATATAATGGTACACCATCATTAAATTGGATAATTTTAAATTCCGATGGGACGGTCTTCCAATCATTTACAACGGAATATAATTTAATATTTGCAATTGGTAATAAATTATACGGACAACAATCTACCGGTTATTTAGAACTAATTATGACTTACCCGTAATAAAAAATATAAAAATTAATGGTTGAATGTGAATTTACAGATATATATAATAAGATAAGATTAAAAATAAAAATTAATAAAAAAATTAAAAATGGGGCCATTACCAACACCTGAAGATATTTGTGAATATGGGGTATCCGTTACTCAAGTTTACCCAAATTCTGCCACAACTGTTTTTACAGTTTTACTTCAATCCGATTGTGCTGAAGGTTTAATTACTGATGGAAGTATCACAGGTACAACAATAACTAAAATTGGTAAAGAAAATAGTTTAGTTTTAATAACGGCAATACCTAAAAAAAATTCAATATTTAAAGGTTGGACAACTGAAAAGTGGAGAGGGGTTTCAGGATATTCAGGTACAAAATCTGACGTGTCAATCAATTTTCCAATAAATAATGGTACTACTTGGTACGCATTATTCGACTTAGATTGTTCAAATAAAAATGAAGTGTTTTGTTTTAACACTGATAAAGATAAATTATGTTCATCATGTGAAGAACAAAAAACAGTATATTTTGACAATACCAATAATATATATGACGATGAAGGTATAACTAACAACACATATTGGTATGGAAATTCTACATTAGAAACTTTAATCACTTTTACAAAAGTAAGTACGACAAACAGAGTTGGGTGGAGTTTCAGTACGTCATCTCAGGAATCGTCTGGAGGGGGTGAGTTTAAAGAAGTTTTTTTAAATGGTTATGACCCAGGATGTTCTAGAATGCTTGATAAAAAAATAATAACACTTGAGTGTCGACCAACAAATTTAACAATCCCTTATATTGTTTTTTTATATAAAAATGGTGAAAAATTTAGTAGATTTATTGGTACAGGAAATTCCGATTTTGTGATATTGAATCTAGGTGGAAACTCTATAAACCCTATTTATAAATTAAAATATGTATCCGACGGGACTGAACCTATTTCATTTAAAATATCAACCGAAACAGTATTTAGAATATCCACCGGAGGAATATTTTGTAATGGGGGTTCTGATAAATATTACTCAACTGTTGATACTCGAGCAACAACACCCAGTTTAATAGCTCCCGATGGTTTTTACTCACAATTAAATAATGGTCAATATTCAACATATTCAGCCATATATGAAGTAAGAGGAGGTATAATTGTAAATAAAACATTTTGTGGTTCAGATATTCTTGAATGTAATAGTCAATATACCACCATAGGGGTGATTGATTCTGTAAGTATTCAAGGGACAAATTACAACAGAATTTGGTCATCTAAAAATTTAGATGTAAATCATTATCGTAATGGAGACCCAATCCCACATGTTACCGAAGCAACAGAATGGGCGAACTTAACCACGGGAGCTTATTGTTATTATAATAATAACACATCCAATGGTAGTACATACGGATTATTATATAATTGGTATGCGGTAAATGACTCAAGAGGATTAGCACCAACAGGATGGAAAATTCCCACAATGGGTGATTGGAATGAAATGAGTTACAATTTAAACCCAAAATTGGGTGGTAAATTAAAAGAAACTGGTGCAAGTCACTGGTTAACCCCTAATTTAGGAGCAACTAACGAAACTGGTTTTACCGCTTTACCCGGTGGTTTTAGAAATGTAAGTTTTAAGCTGTCAGGAATAAACATGGGGTCTAATGTGTTTATAGATATAAACAAAACAGCCTATTTTTGGAGTTCTAGTTCTACTCAAACAATTACCGCAAATCACGTTTATATTACCCATCTGTCTGACTTAATGACAGCAACCAATTGGGGTAAAGCGTCTGGAATGTCAATAAGATTAATAAGAAATTAATAAATTAATATATATGTTACAAAATACATCACCAATTTACACTTTTACCGAATCTGACTATGATTCATCTTCACCTAAATTTATAACAAGTTCCGATTTTCCTAGAAATTTACGATTCGCAACTAAAGTAATTCCGTTAAAATTAAGTACTACAAATCATGCCGTGATAACGATTGAGATTCACCCTTCCGATAATATAGATTACGGATGTGTATCTTTTGTACACCCAAATGGTTCGTCAACATCAGACTCATCAAATAAAGATAGTTTATTTATTCCTTCGAACACAACATTAATGAATGTAAATGTGTTTAAGAAAGACGGTATTAGAAAAAACACAAAATATTATATTATTGTAAACTCTGACCAAAACAATACATCAGATATGTTATTAATTAACATCGGTTTGGGTCAAATTAAAGTTAAAGATGAGATATCTTCAATTTCTATATCATATGGATGTCCTGTTGATGTATATTCTTATAATATGGGAATACATGTTTATTCACCTTATGATTCAGTATACTCACCTAAATTGAGAACTATCTTATATTCTTTCACCGAATTAACTCAATGGACAATTAATACTTTAGTTTATTCCTCACCATTTTTTAGTAATCCAGCATTACCTTATTATTATGGTTATGGTAATTTGGTATATAAAGTCGGTGGGTCACTTGATAGGGCATTTGGTACAACAACTTATTATAGAACAGTTAAAAAAAATGCTTTCTCAAAAACAAAAACAACAACAATAACAGATGGACCTAGGTCATATTATAATTCAATTAAAGATGAATCACCGGCTTGTGTTGTTCCAAAAATGAGTGATATAGGTAAAATTAAAGAAACAATTTATTTCAGAACATTAATACAACCATTTACATATCGTTATTATTTTGGGTTTGATAGTTCTTCTCAAGAAAAGTCAAGTAAAAACACTTTTACTTTATATAGTTTCACCAATAAATCACATTACCCAATTATAGGGTCTTTACACGCATTAATTAAATTGGGGTCAGGGTTAGTTAATGGTTATGATTCAGGGGAAACAGATTGGAGTAAAATAGTAAGTTTCCAAGGAATGTCAGGAATCATGAATTGGAAAAATGGTAACAATTTTGCTGCCACAGGCGTTGGGGTGGGTCTTGCAAGTTTAGCGATAAACGCCATAATTGTTGCCGGTACTTGTGTCTGTACATACACAGCTGCGTCAACAATTATGGGTTTGAATGTTATCCCCGGTATAGGTACAATAATCTCAATTGTACTTTTGGTGATTTTTATAGTGATTAAACTTTTCAAAAAAACAACTGTAAAAACAGAAGAACCGTGTAAAATATTTTTACATAGATATACATCAACACCATATATAGAAACTAATCGTAAATTAGTTGATAAAACAGGTTCAAACGCCACCGCCGGACATTATTGTGACGGTATTTACTATTACTATCAAAATTACGATGGGACAATAACAAGTAAAACTCAATGTTCTGGGGTTTTTTATGATTATTTCCGAGAAGGGTCGACCAACATTACTTACTCCCAACAATATTCAATGATGGCTGACAACCCAACATTAGTTACATTTTGGGAACATTTAATCGTATTACCTTACACATCAGGTAAGCCTGAACCAATATGTCGTGATGGTAATCTTTATTATAATACATTATTTGAAAAGGAAATACCTAATAATTGTTGTGGTTTAGAAATATTTACATCAACAAAAATAACAATTCCTGCAGGACAAGAATTTAGTTGTGTTAGTCAATTGGACGCCAATAACAAAGCAAAAAATTTATTGGATTCGTCATATGAATTTGCCATAACACACGGAAACTATTCAGAATCAATTCCGGATGAATATTACGGAATTTTAGATTCAAAATTCACAAATATATTATGGTTTGAATCTGGAACTTTAAATACTCCGGTCATTTCGGAATTTGCAAGGTTATTTTTTGATAATAGAGATATGTTAGGATTAACAGTTGGTAAAACTGTTTATTTTGACCCTTCTGGTTGTCAGAAAGCGTTAAAAGGTTTTTACACCGGAGCACCATATGGTGGGAGTAATGACGAAAATCCCTCAACAATACTTATCAATCAACCAGTTAAAACATATCAAGTAGAGTCCGGTAAAATAAAAACAATTAATAATGAAGTCAAAACCAAGTCTTTCTACCCTTCGTATATTAGCAATTGGTTTTTAACAGATGTGTCTATTTCAACACTAATCAAAACTAAAATATTAATGGATAATTCTCGAACTTTTGACCCAACAACATTGGAAAATAATATTGAGTGCTATCAAGGTTTAATTAAAAAAACATCATCAGATTATTCCGTAGTTGAGGATTTATTATTATTTTCAGGCGGTTCATATGTTTCAGCGCCGGAAGGGTTTTATTTACCTTTAATAGATTGGATTAATTATGACCCCTTTTATTACAGTAAACCTCAAGAGATTATATTAAACATTTCTGAAAATTGTGATAGTAAAACATCTAGAGGTTTTTATATTGTCGGCATTAGTAAAACAACAAATACTAATACACCTGTACATAATGAAGTTATGTTGGAAGTTAATGTTAAAAGTGTTAATAAAAGTAAAATCTATACCGCAACGACATCATCAACATTATCTAAAACATTAATACCTTATGGAACTTTTTTTAGTTCTTCCGATATTATAAATGAAATAACCATAACTAAAATTATTACACCATCTCCAATGTATAATATAACATATACCATTGGTTTAACATATCTATGTCCGAGCACCACCTCCGTAATAATACCTTGTAGTGGTGCGTTCACCCCTAACTCAAATTTAAGTGTTGGGTATTATGAATTAGTAACAAACATTGGGGAATTAAGTAGTATCGTCTCAATAGACTTTAATGCCGGATACGCACCGGATAGATTTCAAATTTATTGGGATAACAAATTGGTTGGGGATTCTTTATTTGTTGGGGATTCTTTGGTCAGTGATGGACGTGAAAACTTTGTTGCCCAAATTATTAACACAAAATCTTTAAATAGGTATATATTAAAAAATAATGAATGGATACCAAATTTAATTCCAACAATTAACACATCGTATTCTTTAAGTGATATCGCAAGTACCGGTGTCCGACTTTCAGAAAGTTCTGTACCATCACCTCAAATAGGTGTTGATAGATATTACGGTAACGATATATCTGATGGTAATATAAGATTAAAGTTTAATAAATTAACTTCTTCTCCATCAACAATTAGAATTGTTATAATTTCTCCAATAGGAGGGTCAAATTGGAGTATTGATAATTTGAATTGTAATACATTACCCAACATAACACCATTTAAATATCGAGTTAAAAGTGATGGTATAACCGTATCACCTGATAATAGATTTGGTTTTGTTTTTGATAATACAAGAGATTCTATTTCATTCTCAAGATGTAATGAGTTTGTATTGTCAAGTCCATACAAAACAAGGACAGCATCTTTACAAATAAAATCATCAGTTGGTAACGTCCCTATTACATTATCAATATATAAAAACAATATATTCTTTTCTAGCGTAACGGTAAATACAATTGAAAATGAATGGTCTTTAGGTGGTACTTTATTATCTAGCACTGTTAAATGTGAAAACGTTACGGATTATTATACATTTAGTATTGATTATACACAACCTATGACATATGTTGCTAGAGTATATATAACAACCTCCTACGACGCCTTTAATACACTTGGTCAATATTTGGGGGTAGGGAATAGTTATAATTACATTGTACAAGAAATTGTGGTACCATCACCATCTCCGATTAACACATCAACACCAACACCTTTACCATCATTTACCACTACTATGGTAGTAGGGTCAAATAGAGAAAGCCTAATATGGGGTGATTTAGAGAGTTCTTTAGATGCTGTTGGGTCTATCTCAGACCGACAAATTAGTATTAATGTTGGAGGAGTAAATCCTGTAATCTATTCATTATTTTATAATATGTCAACAAGTCGTCTTGAATTTTATATTACAAATGGGTCTACTACTATATCCCCAAATAACTGGACAACATTAACTATAAATGGCGTCTCGTATAATAGAACATCATTTACTTATATGGGATATAACTCACCATATCAACCTTGGTGGAGATGGAGTATTGTTACATCAAATCCTTTTGGAACTATTGATGGTGCAACCAAAACAATAACTCTAACATAATTACATAATAAAAAAAAAAGAATTAAATAAAATGAAACAATTTGATGTAAGATTAAATCAACAAACTACCGACGGTATTTACTCCATTTATTATAATATAGGGAGACTAAGATATCTTTCAAAAATATATAACCCAATAGGGACTAGCCAAGTTTTGGCTACTAATATACCTCAATTGAGTTTAACAACCGAACCAGGAGTTAGAGTTGAGGTACCCGATAACACATCATATATTTCAGTAATAAAAACTAATTTTTCCGATAAAAAATTATTAACATTTAATAATTATTATCGAAACCCAATCTGTTTAGGTAATAATAATGGATTTTCTTTTAATAATAACGGTGGTAGTTTTTTGTTTAATCAAGGGTCTTATTATCTTAGAGAAGTTAACTTACAAATAATTGTTTGGACAAACGAAACATTCACATTTAGAATTCATTTATTTAAAAATGGTATAGAACTTGAAGACTCCCTTAAAATAGTTAATGTTGTTAAATCAAATGATATAACTAACAACACTCCAAATGTTGAGTACACCCCCAATAACCAATATAATAATAGTTTTGACCACTGGTTTCTTCAAACTAACCCATATAAACAAGTGGACACATCCTACCCAAAAAATAATTGGTATTCAGCAACTACTTGGGTTTGTTGTGATAATGTTGGTAATTTACTTAAAATTTCGGGTCATGACTTAATTAATAATAATCTTAATATACTTACAACTGATAGTAGAAATGTTAATACTTCGGATGTTTATACATTTAAAATTTCGTCAACATTAGATTTTAAATATAATAGTGATTTAACTTTTAAAACAGTATTACAATCAGATAATCGGAATAATTCCCAATACCTAAATAATACCATATATTTTGCTAATAATAGTGATTATCAATATTTAACTTCAAATCATACTTATGAGTTATGTGATTCAACTATTATATGGTTAGTGACTCCTACACCTACACCTACAGCCACAAGAACGCCTAAACCAACACCTACTCAAACAAAAACACCAACAAAAACACCTAAACCTACACCTACAGTAACAAAAACACCTAAACCCACAAAAACACCAACAAAAACACCAACAAAAACACCAACAAACACACCAACACCAACACGAACCAGCAAACCTTTGGTACCGCCCTGTGCTGTTTTATATAACGATAATTACAACAATGTTTATTATTATAATTCTTTAACAAACGAATCAACATTATTAAACATACCGAATATGCCTTTGGGGGCGCCAGATATTGCCCACACTCAAACTAAACTTTGGGTACCTGGTAATAAGGGGTTTAACGAATATAATTTAATTTTAACAGGTTTTACCGCAACGTTTGTTCGTTATATCCCCTACCCATCTAATTTTTTACCATCAACCGGATTTGCAGCAATTTCAAATTCAATTCTTTTGGCGGTAAATAATAAATATAGTCCGAGACAAGTGGTTGAGCTTAACATTTCAGGTAAAAGTACAATCATGAGTGTTAAATTTTCATTGATAACTGATAGGTATATCAGTGGGGATTTTTATAAAACATCCACTAATAAATTTTTAGCTCTAAATGCCGATATTAATACTAACGAATGTTATTTAAGTCAATGGAATTATTTGACAGGGAATTTAGAAATTGATATACCATTATTATTATCTAATAATAGTTGTGAAACATATGGTATTTTTGAAGACGATGGTCAAATCTATATAACCTCAATCAATATTGATGGTACATCAACTAGTTTATATCTTATTAATAAAAATTATCCATATGATGCCATATATATAGACACTATTAATGAACCTATTTTTGGGGCATCTCAAATACCTGAATGTGTTACATCAAATTTAAATGTAGTTACACCAACACCAACTCAAACATCAACTAACACTCAAACACCTACTAAAACACCAACAACAACTCCAACAATAACACCTACGACAACTCCAACAATAACTCCAACAATAACACCTACGACAACTCCAACAATAACACAAACACCAACTCAAACACCAGGGTTATCCCAAACACCAACACTAACACCAAATGCGTCATCAACCCCAACACCAACACCTACTAAAACACCAACGATAACCCCAACAAATACTCAAACACCCACCGCAACCCATACTTTAACACCAAGTCCGACACCAACAGTCACACCAACAGTCACACCAACATTGACATTAACTAAAACACCAACACCAACAAGAACTCAAACTAAAACACCCACACCTACATCAACACCTACCCCAACATTTGAAGCATCACCAACATCGACACCTACTCAAACAAAAACACCAACAAAAACACCTAAACCCACAAAAACACCAACAAAAACACCAACAAAAACACCAACAAATACTCCAACACCAACAAACACACCTTCACCAACAAAAAAACCAATATACTCTAATAGCTCAACATTAACATTTGTTGATTATACACCAGGTCAACCATTATATGGTAAATGGACACTATCAAATCCAATAAATGGGTCGTTTATGATTTCTAATTGGGGTGTATATGTTGGCGGTAATATTAGACATGAAAGTGTTAATCTATCGTCGGATATAATAGGGTTAAATGATTCTGTGGAATTTAATCTAAATATGGTAGGAAATCAATATGGTGCCGTTACCCTTGGTGATTTATTTTATTATAAACGCAACTATGTTACTATATCTATTTGGGATGGGGCTAATTGGGTTGATAAAATATATAATAATGGTCAGAGTTTTATACTTAAACCACCTGGTGGGGATGTAACTATCACAATTGTTATAGAGTCAACTATTAAAACTATTTTCCCATCAAAGACTGGTCGTCTTGGGAATGTGAAACAAAGTAATAATAATTATTCAGGTGGTAATATTTGGCAAAGAACTAATTTAAATGTAACAACATATAGAGATGGGACACCACTTATAGATGCCAGTAATTATACTAACTCACAATGGTTAGGGTTGATTGAAGGTGCTTGGTGTTATCCAAATAATAGAATTAATTACGATTATATTGATTCATTTGAGAACATACTTTTAGATGATAATTTTGATTATTTAGCAACAACTAATTTATCTTACCAATCAACTATTGACTATTTAGGTAATCCTCATCAATGGTTACCTCATACACTAAACGAGGGTATTAACCCAATTAAAATAGTTCCAACAGGATTAACATTTACAAATTATAATCAAGTTTTAACTAATAACTCTATTTCTCTAAATTATAGCGGTGAAAGTATTTATAATACATTTAACGGTTTGGGTTCAGATAATATTTATTGTTCGTTTGTTATTAAATCAACAAGGTTAACAAATAACGGTGGAAGATTTTTTAGTTTAAGAGAGAGTAAAGACGGTGATGAGAGAGGTAGAGTATTTATAATACCTATAACAACATCAACATTTAAGTTTGGGTTATCATTCGATTCATTATCCCCAACAATACAAACCACATCAGTTTATAATTTTAATGAAATATATCTTGTAGTCGTTAAATATAGTAAAACAACATCAACAGTATGTCTTTACGCATTCAAAGAATTTGATGAATTAACATTAGAACCATCAACACCAACTATAGGTCCATTAACAGGAAGTCAAAGTGGGATAACACCAAATATTATTAGTTTTAATCAAGGTATTGGTGTGATATCTTTAGTTGATGGTCTTAGAGTATCTAGTATTTGGAATATTAAAATAACAATTGGTAATGAACCAGGATATGGTAGACTTTATAATTCATACGCTGTTAATGATACTTCTCATGGTGGATTAGCTCCGGATGGGTATCGTATACCAACAAGTGTTGAGTGGGATAATTTAATTACCTCAATAGGTGGACTTACATCAGGACCTAAAATGTGTGAGGTAGGTTCAAAACACTGGATTCAAAATAAATCTTTTATCACGACCGATACGATTGGGTTATCTATTCTGCCAGCAGGTGTTAGAGGCATTAATCAAGTTAGTGGTGTTTTTGAATATGAAGAATCTTTTAAATATTTAGCATCGTTTTGGACATCAAAAGGATTGTTAGATTATAATAAAACAATAACAATTAATTCTTTTGGTAGTGATATTGAAATAAATGTGTATAAAGAACTTAAAAATGGTCTTTCGGTTCGTTGTATTGTGGATGACTTTAGTTATTTACCTCCTATATCCACACCAACACAAAACACTTTAATTTGTCTTGAATTTGAATTAAATTCAAATTATTATGAGGGGGTTAAAGCAATAAAAACAAATGAATCAAGTTCTGTTTGGTTACTTAATAATGGTAGAAAATATGGGTTTATATCGTGGGCAGCATGGAAAGCGTATGGTTTAGATAATTCACCTCCCGGTGGTGATAATTATACAAACTCAAATAATTGGACTATTGTAAGTGTTGATGATGCTAATTCTATACCGGATGGTGGTTGGGTTGATGAAAATGGTATGATAAATAATTACGAAGAACAAAATAGTCTGATAGGTGATAATGGATGTTATTTTTATTACCTTAACTGTGAAAAAGTATTTGTAACGGTTTTTGTTGGTGTGGGAACATATAAAACGGTATATTGTTATCCAAACACATCACCAATTCTTAGTAATTGTTCTATCGTAACATATTCGGAAATTTATCGTCAATAGAATAAATAACTTTAACATTATTATAGTGTTAAAGTTATTTTTTTTTATATTTATTTTTTAATTAAAAATATTATTTTTTAGTTAAAATAAGATAAATATGAAAATTTTTGTGCAAATCGCGTCCTATCGTGACCCCCAACTTATTCCAACAATTAAGTCAATGTTGGAGAATGCGAAAAAACCTAAAAATTTGGTAATTGGAATATGTCGTCAATATCACCCAGAAGATGGGTTTGATGATTTATCTGAATACTCAAAAGATAAAAGATTTAGAGTTGTTGATGTTTTATACTCAGAGTCTAAAGGTGTTTGTTGGGCTAGAAACCAAGTACAACAATTATATAAAGGTGAGGAATATACCCTACAAATCGATTCTCATATGAGATTTGAGAAAGATTGGGATGACACCTTAATTAAAATGGTTAAACAACTTCAAAAGAAAGGATTTAAGAAGCCTTTACTGACGGGATATGTTTCTTCATTTGACCCTGATAATGACCCGGCAGGAAGAGTCACAGACCCGTGGAGAATGTCGTTTGACAGATTTATACCCGAAGGTGCTGTCTTCTTCTTACCTGAAACAATTCCGGGGTGGGAAACTCTTAAAGAACCCGTTACCTCAAGATTTTATTCCGCTCACATGGCCTTTACATTAGGTCAATTTAGTGTTGAGGTTCAGCATGACCCTGAATTTTATTTTCACGGAGAGGAAATCTCAATCGCCGTTAGAGCTTATACTCACGGATATGATTTATTCCACCCACATAAAACCGTTATTTGGCATGAATATACTCGTAAGGGTAGAACCAAACAATGGGATGATGATAAAGAGTGGGGTAAGAAAAATGAATTATCTCATTTAAAAAATCGTCAATTATTTGGTATGGATGGTGAAGAGGTCACTATGGATTTTAGTTATTACGGTTTTGGAACGGAAAGAACTTTAAGAGATTATGAAATTTATTCAGGACTTAAATTTTCAAATAGGGCTGTACAACAATATACTTTAGATAAACATTACGCACCAAATCCAACAATTTATGAAACGGAAGAGGAATGGTTGGCGAGTTA